>Ga0209174_10002956_pt1 | contig 10969 bp, 8 predicted proteins | sample JI91814BDNA_FD_187505 | JGI IMG/M metagenome (GOLD analysis project Ga0209174, IMG submission 187505) | Wastewater effluent complex algal communities from Wisconsin, to seasonally profile nutrient transformation and Carbon sequestration -... | ecosystem: Engineered > WWTP > Effluent > Algae...
CCAGATGTCTATTGTGGCACAGGCATCTTGCCTGTGATTGACATAATTTGTACCAGATGTCTATTGTGGCACAGGCATCTTGCCTGTGATTGACATAATTTTTCGGAGATGTCTATTTGTAAACTTTTGTAACATTCTGCATAAACTCTCAAAGGGCTCCGACATACCAGTGTCAACCCATAGACAGATTAACTATGAGGAAACCAGACACACACTCAAAACTCGCCCAGGAAAGTTTTCCTCCCCTCGTGACAGGTTTAAACCCATCGCGATTTTCCGGGCTGTTTCTCCTGAGTCATATCGAGACAACCTTATACCTGATAATAAGACAATCAGTTATTAATCAGGAAAGGGAGCAGATGGATACAGACGAAAAGTTACGCGAGATCCTGATCACCCTGCGGGGTACTCACGCGGGAAGTCCCCAACACCAACAGGCACAAAACCAGTTGATCAAATTCCTAACCCAGTTTCCCGATGTCAAAAAAAACCCGGATACTCGGATTGACTGTGAAGCTGTGATGCAGGAAGCCTATCTAGGCTTATTGAAAACGATTAAGGGATTTTTCTTAACAATAGACTTGGACAATACCCCAGCCCCAGAAGTCCGAGTAAGGCTGATTAAACGGTTCAATCGAATTGTCAAAAATAAAGAGTTTGACGAATATCGAAAACAGGGAAAGCAACCCTTTAGTCTCGATAATCCTCTGTCGGAAGATGAGGGAAACGATACTTATTTAGATTTCGTTACTTATGAGGGTTTTATTGATGAAAATTCTCAGCCCTCGAATCTTCCACCTGATGATTTCGTTCAGTCTATTGGGAGTAACTTGTGGCAATATATTAACGCCGATCCAGAGGGGAAATTGCAAAACTGTTATCCCAAGGAAAAGATCGATAAAGAATGCCAGGGAAATCAACCGGAAAATATGCGCCCCCGTCCCGATGTGAATTGTCAGGTAATTGCTCAACGGTTACACTTAAAAGAACCTCCTGATAAACTATCAAAAATTGCCGAAGATTTAGGTATTAGTGATCAAACGCTTTACTCCCATTGGAAAAGAAGCGGTTTACCCCTTTTAAGACAGATTGCGCGTAATTTTGGATATCAACCGGAGGCATAATTATGAATAACACAGAACAATATTTCTTAGAAATTCCCCTGAATCAAAACGCCCATCAATGCGCGTTAAAATTTGCACAGGAACAGGCTACAAAACACAAAGGTAAACAGGTGTATCTCAATACATTGGCGGTTTATGCTGTTAACTATTTCTTAGAGTGGGCAGAGTGGGAAACCAATCTCGATCAAAGTGATAGTTGGAATCCGGGTTTGCGGGCGTTATTTAATGTGGCTGATTTAGTCATTCCTGATATTGGTAAATTAGAATGTCGTGCTGTCACAGAAGGGGAAACAGTTATTTATCTTCCCCCAGAAGTGAGGGAAGAAAAGATCGCGTATATTGGTGTCCTTCTTCCTGAAAAATTGGATAAAGCTAAACTTTTAGGATTTATCCCCGCGGCAGAAATTGATGAGGAAATATCAGAAATTACCCTAGAAAGTCTCCAACCGATTGAACAATTGTCAGATTATTTCTTTCTTTTAGAGGAGAGAACACCTTTTTTTCAGAGACTAATAAAAGAGTATTTAGATTCTTGTGAAGAGGATGATAAGGTAATGCTAAAAGTGGCAGAAATATTAAGAGAAACACCCCTGGATAAAATTGTCACAAAATTAGAGTCAATTTACCATAATGTTCCTCAAGATGACTGGAGAATCGAAGGAGGAAAAGCTTTGGCAAAAAGTAGTTCTGGCGGGATGACATCGCAGAATCGAGATAAAGTTTTAGGCTCTCCTCTTGGGGGGAATATCGACAGTGATGTAGAAGCCGAATTGAGTTTATTAGCAGAAGAATGGCTAGAAAAATTAGCTGATTTTTTCCGAAGAGACAACGGCTGACAAATATCCGTTTCTAGGGGCGGTTTACCGATTATTTCCTACTGAAAAATAACCGAGATAAACCCGCCCATCCACTTCCATATATCTGTGTTTATCCCATCTGCGTTTATCTGCGTTTATCTGCGGTTTCAAAAAAAACCAAGGGCAGGTTTATATAGGTAAAAAACCTGGTTTCTTAATGAAATTACCCTCAAACCCTGTTTCTCATCTGGCAACATATCAGGAATCAAACCATGAATCAACAACGCGTCGAAGCTTATCTTAATCTCATTGAAAAACTCTTCAACTGCTCCAATTTTGATGAAGTCAATGCTAATCAACATCAAGATTTAATTGATGAAGGTTTAGTCACAATAATGAAACTATTAGCCCAACAGATGACAGAAAATAATGATGAAAATCGAGCCAGTGTTTTGCTCGATATGGCATCAGTATTAGAGAATTATCTTAGTCAATCAGCTACTTCTCAAGATTATGAGTCGTTCTTGATAGAAGTCTTACAAGCCACATTATACAGTAAGGGGAATCCTCAAATTGTCAATCCTCTTTTACAACAAAATCTCGATAAACTTGATCTGAATTTAGCCCAAGTATTGACAGGATGGGCAACAGCTACGTTTAAAGAAGTCCCATCAGAAAACGCACGATCTATCGCAGCAGTTATTGTCAGCTTTGGTAACTTAATAAATCAATTTCCCCTAGGGAGACGTACCCTTAATTTAGAAATTGGTATCGTCTGTTATGAAGCCGCATTAGAAGTCTATACCCGTGAGGATTTTCCTCAAGATTGGGCAATGACTCAACATAATCTGGGGGCTGCCTATTCTGATAGAATAAAAGGGGAAAAAGCGGACAATCTTGAAACCGCGATCGCGTCTTCTCTAGCCGCATTAGAAGTCTATACCCGTGAGGATTTTCCTCAAGATTGGGCAAGGACTCAAAATAATCTGGGTGGGGCCTATCGCAATAGAATAAAAGGGGAAGAAGCGGACAATCTTGAAACAGCGATCGCGTCTTCTCTAGCCTCCTTAGAAGTCTATACCCGTGACGCTTTTCCTTATGAATGGGCAAGGAGTCAAAATAATCTGGGTAATGCCTATCAGAATAGAATAAAAGGGGAAAAAGCGGACAATCTTGAAACCGGGATCACCTGTTATTTAGAATCCTTAGAAGTCTATACCCGTGACGCTTTTCCTCAAGAATGGGCAAACACTCAACATAATCTGGGGGCTGCCTATCAGAATAGAATAAAAGGGGAAAAAGCCGACAATATTGAAACCGCCATCAGGTCTTCTCTAGCCTCCTTAGAAGTAAGAACCCGTGACGCTTTTCCTCAAGATTGGGCAATGACTCAAAATCATCTGGCTAATGCCTATCAGAATAGAATAAAAGGGGAAAAAGCGGACAATATTGAAACCGCGATCAAAGGTTTCCGGTTAGCATTAGAAATTTACACTCCTGAAGCTTTTCCCTTAGACTGTTTAAAGTCAGGAAGAAATCTAGGGGATTTAGCTTTTAAAGAAGGTAATTGGCAGGTGGCGATAGAAGGCTATCAAAAAGCCATTGAAGCCGTCGAAACTAGCCGGAGTTGGGCAACTTCTGACAATAGTCGCCAAGAGATTTTAGCGGCATTTATCGGCGTTTATGACAATCTCATCCAAGCCTATATCAACAACAATCAAATCGACAAAGCCCTAGAAATTGTGGATCGTAGTCGTGCCAAACGTTTAGTCGATTTAATGGCGAGTAATGATCTTTATGCTAAGGGTGAAATACCGCCCGAAGTTGAAAAGTATTTGCAGGAATTTGACGCGAAACAACGGGAAATCGACTCCGAAATTGAAAAATTACGTCATCCTTCTAATGAGAATAAGAACGAATTAGCAGGAGTCGGGAGTCAATTACGGGCTCGTGCGGCGGTTGAAGCTTACACCGACAAGATAAAAGAATTAGAAGACGAGAAACAGGAAATCTGGAAAAAAATCCGCAAACTCGATCCAGTTTTGGCGGGACAAATTAAGGTTAATCCCATAGAATTTGCCGCGATGCAGAATCTCATCCCCTCCTCAAATACCGCGATTCTTTGTTTTTATACAACAGATGATGATACTCATATTTTTGTCATTTACAAAGATCAATCGCCTCAACTTCATACTCCCCCAGGGGAGGGTTATGGAAAATTGCAAACATGGATTCGAGAGAATTGGTTAAAGCCTTATCTAAAGGATAAAACAGCATGGGAAGAGGGGATGAGTGATTTTCTCTTAGAGTTAGGGAAACGGTTAAAAATTAATGATTTGATCGGGCAATACCTTGATGGGATAGAGGAATTGATCATCATTCCCCATGTTTATTTACATCAGATTCCCTTTGCCGCGATACCTGTTATTGCTCAGGGTGAAAGTAGTCCTAAAACCCCCCTTATTAAGGGGGGCAGGGGGGATCAATATTTAGGGGAGAAATTCTTGATTCGTTATGTGCCAAGTTGTCAAATTTTAGAGTATTGCCACAACCGCAACGCGATACAATCATTACAATATGGCATCGTAGAAAACGCGACGGATGACTTATATTTTACCCCATTTGAGTGCGAAGAAATTGCCAAAATTGTCGAAATACAGCCAGAAAAACGCTTAAAAGGAAGTCAACAAGCGACAATTCAAGAATATCGAAATCTGGTAAAACAAGTGAATGGACTGCACTCAAGTCACCACGCGCAATGCCGTTTAGATAACCCCTTAGAATCCCAATTATTATTAGGTAATGGGAGTATTACATTGGGGGAATTAATGACACCGGGTTGGCGAATGCCACAATTATCGGATGTGTTTCTTTCCTGTTGCGAAACCAATTTAGGAATGACGAAAATCACCGATGATATTTTAACATTAGGAACGGGATTTTTATGTGCGGGTGCTCGTAGTGTGGTGAGTAGCCTTTGGGCAGTAGATGATTTAGCCACCGCGTTATTTTCGATATTTTATTATGAGTATCGAAAGGCGGGTTTAAGTCGTCCTGAAGCCTTGAGACGTACTCAGAAGAAATTACGCACTATTTCCGGTAAGGAATTAGAAACAATCATGGGGAATCTCCTTGAGAAACTTAACGGTAAATTAGCCGAAGTTAAAGCCGAAATGGAAGCTTTAAAGGAGCAGAATAAATCGAGGAAGGAACTCAGAAATAAAATGAAAGAAGCCTTAGAAATACAGAAACAAATTGATGCTTATCAAGCCCAAGAATTTCTCTATCAGAAGTCAACGCCCTTTGAACATTTCAAATATTGGTCAGCCTTTATTTGTCAAGGTTTGCCATAAATCTGAGAGGGAGCATCTCAAATTTGCCAAAAAAAACTGTAGTGGGAGCGTCTCGCTCCCTAGGGATCGGGCTAGGGAGCGAGACGCTCCCACTGCTAATTTACGAAAATGAGATGCTCCCAACCCGGTTTCTCTCCTATATAAACCTGCCCCTGGTTTTTTTTGAAACCGCAGATTAACGCAGATTAACGCAGATGGGATAAACACAGATGGGATAAACACAGATATGGTGACATAAACCCGGGTTTTTAGTATTATTTAATGGAAACAGAAAGCTTAAAACTCGCTCCGCCTCTTGTTCTACAACAATTTTATACTTACCCGATCGCGGTAATTTTCCTGAAAAATTTGCTTTTTCTTTAACGATACTCTTTCCTTTAGGAGCAAGAATTTGAAAAACTACATTATTTTCTATTGATGTTATTGTCAGACTTATAGTTTGACCTTTCTTTGCCTCCAATACATAAGTATTAACGGTTCCGCGGGGGATTCCTCCTGATACGATCGCGCTATGGGAACCCGTTTTAAATTTAATTATCTGCTCTGGGGTATTTTGGACAATTAAAATCTGAGATTTGTCCTTTTCTGGTGTTGGCATCACCTTCACATCAAGGGCTTGAGATATCGCGGGAACAGAAGGGACTAATATTAAAGATGCTGTCATCCCGTAAAGGATATTTTTATCGTTAATTTTGCTTTAAACATAGGTTTTTTTTCTGTCCACTAAAACTCACCTATTATAACACAAAAAATGAACTCTGTCAAGGGATACAAACGGTAATAGATTTAGGGATGACACGAAATAGCGCGGGGGTATGGGTAGTAATTTCTCCATCAGTATTAATAGGATATTGTTTGCGAGTGAAAATCTCTATTTCTTCACCTTCCAACGTCAATATACCCGGTAAATTTGCCTGATTACCGCGGATTAATGCGGGGATTAATGCTAATATTTGCCACCATGATTTTGTTTCTATACTATATAAATCTAAGCGTTGATCATCAATTGTGGCATCATGGGCGACGGTTAATCCCCCCCCATAATGACGACCATTTCCCACCGCGATTTGAATAGTTTTTACTTTATATTTTTTGCCCTGTACGAGAATTTCTGCCCGAAAAGGGCGGGCTTGGAAAATCACTTCGATCGCGGTTATGGCATAGGCCAAAATGCCCCACTTTCGTTTAAATTGCGGTGTCAATCGTTTGGTAATATTTACACTTAATCCCAAACTGGCAACATTAAAAAAATAATGACCATTTACCAAACCTACATCAACACGGTGCATTTTTCCTTTTTTAATCACTTCGATCGCGTCCCGTAAAGTATTAGGAATTTGTAAGGTCCTAGCTAAATCATTCGCGGTTCCCAGGGGGATAATTCCTAAAGGTAATTGTGTATCTATTAAACCCGCGATCGAGGCATTAATAGTGCCATCACCGCCACCAATAATCACCAAATCAACCCGGTTTTGATGGCGACGAATAATATTCGGAATTTCCGCGGGATTTTCTGTCGATTCCTCAAAAAAGTCTAACCCTAATATTTGTAATTGATAAATCACTTCTGCGACTAATTTAGTCCCATGTCGTGCTTGACGATTGACTAAAAGCAGTGCTCTTTTTTTGGGCATACTTGTTAAGGAAGAAGGAAGAAGGAAGAAGGGAGAAGGAAGAAGGGAGAAGGGAGAAGGAAGAGGGGGAAGAGAGGGAAGAAATAATGAACCACAAAGGCACAGAGGGCACAGAGGGAAGAGGGAAGGAAGAAGGAAGACGGAAAAAGGAAATAAACCTTTAATCGCCATTCACCCATCCCCATTCACCCATCCCCAATCCCCTTAATATTTACCCACGACTACCACTTAACAACACATCAAAAAACCTAAGACATGATTATTTTAGATTGGTAATACGAGCTTTCAAACCATTACTGATAAGTTGTTGAAGTAACTCATTTGCCTTATCAATTCTATTGAAAACTCCCGCTTGAATAAACCGTTTATTTTGCCAAACTATACTAAAGGCTTCTGGTACAATCTGATGTAATTTTTCCTCTTCCATCTCCGTTGTTACTTCCACTAATACTCGATAATTTAAAGGAAGCGCCGCCGATGATCGCGTTCCCGATACAGAATAACGGGCTAAACTACTGGGAATATATCCGCCTCTTCCCAAGGGAATATTCCCATTCGGAACCCTAAGTAACCCTTCTGACGCGACACTGGGAGCGTCTCCTCCCCTTGGTGGTGCAATCGGTGCAGATTTAATCGGTGAGGAAAAAATAGGACGTGATTCTGGTGGAGGCACCGTGATGGGAATACTGCTTTGAGGACTAGAAATCGGGGGGGGTAAAGTGGAAATAGAAGATTGAAGTTTTGGGGGAGTTTCACTGATACTCGACGCGTTATTATTAATCGGAAGAGTGGGAAGATTGGGGCGAGCCGATGCCATAGCTCCATCGATCGCGATCGGACCAAGGGTACGATGTTTAAATAATTGATTTCCCGATGCAGAAATCGTTTGATTAGCCGCATTATGGACATCATAGCGGCCATTATTACGGATAATATTCCCTCCGGGTTCTTGAATAGTGCCCAAGTTAGGAACAGATGACGCGATCGCGACAATACCATCCCGTTGATTACGCTCTATATAATTATCTCGCAAAATGGGACGGGCAGAAGCTTGAATCACAACACCATCTTTATTAAAAGTAATACGATTTTTGATCAGTTTAGGCTCCGCGGTTTGGGCGACATTAATACCAAATCCGGTATTTTCAAAGATGTTTTCTGTCACTTCTGCTTTAGAGTTACCAAATAGGGTGATACCATTGGCCCCATTACGCGTGAAATAATTACCTTTAATAATAGGCGTGGCATAACCGACAACGGAAATTCCATCATGGGTATTTCCTGTAAAGGTATTATCGGCGATCACTGGAGTCCCCGACTCTACCCAGACTCCATAACCTCGATCGGCCCTATTGATCACGGTTAAACCACTTAAGCCAGCGCGATCGCTCGTCAAGATAGTAATATTTTGTCCCGCGGCGCTGGGACTAATAAAATAACCACTACCTTCAATAATAATGCTTTGACCACGATTTTGCGGATTCCCTTGGATAATAACATCAGGTTTGAGGACTAGGGGGAATTTTTCCCCACTACGGTTACTATAGGTCCCTGGGGCTAATAAAATGACTGTATTGGGTTGCGCGACTTTTAAGGCTTGGGTAATGGTTTTATAGGGCATCTCCGAGGTCCCATTTCCTTGCCCGTCATTCCCTGTCATGGGGTTGACGTGCAGTAGGTTAATTCGGATAAATTCTTGAGGGGATGTCTTTCGGGCGATTTCCTCCACGGAGGCTCCTGATGGGACTTCTTGCGCGATCGCGCCTGATGATAACCCCAAAAGGGAAAACAGAAGGAAGAAGGAAGAAGGAAGAAGGAAGAAGTTAGGCACGGAGGTGGTAAGGGATAGGTTTTCGTGGACTGCGGAGAAGCGTTGAGACGAAGATACAGATGTCCTCCCATAGTGAATCGAAAATTTTATCAAGAAATCACTTTGATCTATTATATTTTCATGCCGAGGGCGTTCGGGAAATTCCATTAACGCAGGAAAATTGATCGAACTATCATCGACAAGTGGCAAAATATAGCAGGATTCTTGTATCTTAATTTTGGCATACCGAGAAAATAAACCTTCACAAAGGCTTTAAACTTAAAGATTATAGGAGTTTTTTGGCATGGGCGATCGTTTAAGTTGGAGTTTATCAACACAACCAGCTATTTACCGTATCCTTGACGCGAATCTCGATAGGGCACGCGAGGGGTTGAGAATTATTGAAGAATGGTGTCGTTTTGGTATGAATAGTGCCAAGTATGCCAATGAGTGTAAAGAGTTACGACAAGAGTTGGCAAAATGGCATGATTCCCAATTACGCAAGTCCCGCGATACTCCGGGTGATCCGGGCACTGACTTATCTCATCCTCAAGAGGAAACGCGATCGAGTCTGGAGGCTTTATTACAGGCGAATTTTTGTCGGGTACAAGAAGCCCTACGCGTATTGGAAGAATACGGGAAACTCTATCGCGCTGATATGGGAGCCGCTTTTAAACAATTGCGCTATCGTGTTTATACTTTGGAAAGTGGTTTGTTAGCCTATCGTGCTCAGGAGTTATTACTCAACTCGGGGTTATATTTGGTAACATCGCCTTCCGATGATTTATATAAGATTGTCGAGGCTGGGTTACAAGGGGGATTAACAATTGTTCAATATCGTGATAAAAATGTAGATGATTCCCTGCGACTACAACGCGCACAAAAGTTACGCCAAATTTGTAATCGTTATGGCGCGTTGTTTTTGATTAACGATCGCGTTGATCTCGCGATCGCGGTTGATGCCGATGGAGTCCATCTCGGCCAACAAGATATTCCCATCGCGTTAGCTCGTCAGTTGTTAGCTCCGGGTAAAATTATTGGCCGCTCTACCACTAACCCCGAAGAAATGAAACGCGCGATCGATGATGGTGCTGATTATATTGGTGTTGGCCCGATTTATGAAACTCCTACTAAGGCAAATAAAGCCGCGACGGGTTTAGATTATGTCCGTTATGCCGCGAAGAATTGTTCCCTTCCTTGGTTTTGCATCGGCGGCATTGATATTAATAATTTAGAGGAGGTTTTAGACGCGGGAGCCGAACGGATCGCGGTGGTTCGTGCTATTATGCAAGCAGAACAACCGACGTTAGTCACTCAATATTTTATCTCCCAACTCACCCGCATTCAGAATCTTCGGACTCAGAAAATTTTACCCGTTATTTCCGAATAAGTAATAGGTAATAGGTAATGGGTAATGGGTAATAGGTGATGGGTAATAGGTGATAGGTAATAGGTAATGGGTAATAGGTAATGGGTTTATTTCCCTCTTCATTCTTTCCTCTTCATTCTTCCCTCTTCATTCTTCCCTCTTCCCTCTTCCCTCTTCCCTCTTCCTTTGTGCCTTTGTGCCTTTGTGTTTCATTCCTTCTTCCTTCTTCCTTCTTCCTTCTTCCTTCTTCCTTCTTCCTTCCTCCCATGATTAAATTGAAAGTTAATGGCGAAACAGAAACTTGTGCCCCTCAGACAAAATTACCCGATTTTCTTAAACAATTAAACCTGAATCCCCGTTTGATCGCGATCGAATATAATGGCGAAATTCTCCATCGCCAATTTTGGGAAGAAACCGAAATGCAAGAGGGCGATCGCGTAGAAATTGTTACCATTGTCGGTGGTGGATAATAAAGATAGGGGATAGGAAAGCGAGGGAATCAATAGGGCAAAGTATATCCGTCTCCCTTGGGTATATATGGGTGCATCTCAAAGAAGCCAAAAAAACTGTAGTGGGAGCGCAGAGATCCCTAGGGATCTAATAGGGATCTCTGCGCTCCCACTACCAATTTACAAAAATGAAATGCTCCGGGTATATATACACTGTATGTCCGCGTTTCCTGTAGTTTATACTTACCCCCTCTCTCCAGCTATAAACACTGACTCTCTGAATGAGAAAAATTGCTGAAATTATATATCTATAGTTTTCCCGTTTTATGATAACATAATGTATTATAGGTGGTCAAATTACCTTAAGAAAATGTAAAAAATTGTCGCCAATAATCAAAAAAACGGAAGATGACTAGGATCACAGATATTACCG
>Ga0209174_10002957_pt1 | contig 10969 bp, 10 predicted proteins | sample JI91814BDNA_FD_187505 | JGI IMG/M metagenome (GOLD analysis project Ga0209174, IMG submission 187505) | Wastewater effluent complex algal communities from Wisconsin, to seasonally profile nutrient transformation and Carbon sequestration -... | ecosystem: Engineered > WWTP > Effluent > Algae...
AATTTTTCAATGAGGATTTGAGCTACGCGTTTTGAAACATCTGGCATACGGGGTGTTAAAAAGTTGCGTAAAGGTAGGATATTTTAGGGATCAGGCATTAGGCATTGGGCAAAAATACTAATGCCTAAGTCCTAATGCCTGGTACTAAAATCTCATTAGAAATTCAGTCCCCTTACCAACGGTGGATTTAACGGTGAGCGTTCCCTGATGCTGTCGCATGATCTGACGTGAAAGGCTTAATCCGATTCCCGAACCGGTTTTCTTGGTGGTGAAGAATGGAATGAAAATCTTTTCGAGCGCTTCCGGGTCGATACCGGTACCGTTATCTTTTACCGAAATTACCGGCCGCATTTTTTCATTGTAATATGCTTTTAACGTGATCACCTTTTCTTCCACCTCATCAAACGCCTGGATAGCATTTTTAACAAGGTTGATAATTACTTGTTCCGTCAGGATCTTATCCGCAGAAATGGTAATGTCAGTAGGATCAACGGAACATTCGAGGGTTATGCCTTTTTCCGATAATTCTTTTTTGTGGAGGATCGCGACTTCGTCAAACAATTGACCAACTTCGATATTCTCGGGCTTGGGTTTAGGAATGTGGGTGAGGCTTCGGAATTCTTTTACGAAATGAATCAACCCTTCGCTGCGCTTGCTGATCGTTTGCAACGACAAGTGAATGTCTGCCAGTTGTTCTTTGTTAAGCGGCTTTTCCAGGTTGTCGCGCAAGTGAATTTTTATTTCATCTTCAATAATTCCGGCTAACGAAGAAATGGGGGTTACGGAATTCATGATCTCATGCGTGAGTACGCGCACCAGATTCTGCCAAGCCTCCATTTCCTTTTCTTCAAGTTCGCTCTGAATGTTCTGAATCGAGATCAGTTTCAAATTTTCTCCGCGCAGCGTGAGCTCAATGGCATACACCGAAAGCTGGATAAAATCTTCACCTACCTTTAACCGTAACAATTCACGGCCTCCGGTTCGTAGTCGTGTAAACACATTGACCAGCGTGTCGCTGACTTCCTTCAGATCGTTTACGGTTTCGGCTCGGTGAACTTTTAACAATCTTCGCGCAGCGCTGTTGAAGATCTCTATTTTTCCGGTATCTTCTTTAAAGATGATCAACCCGATACCCACGTGCATCACAATGTTCTTATAGAACAGGTATTCCGAATCGCGTTCCTGCCGGGAGTAGCGCAGCTTGACAATCGCTTCGTTCATTTCCTGATGCAGTCGCTGCACATCGGGATCTTTACTATCGGTTTTAAAAGAAGAAGTGAGGTCATCGAACTTGATCGAATCCAGGAATGAAGCCATGTCCTGATTGGAGCTTTCAATGAGCTTGATAAGCTGCATCACCTGAAAAATGATAACCGCCAGCAGGATGATGGAAATTACATATTGATGTTCGCTGAACAACAGATAGCCGAACAATAAAATGGAAAAAGCCAGTATGGCCACACGGGGCAATACGGGTGATTTCCAGTTAAAGTCCATACTTTTCCATTCTTCGATAGAGTGAGGCGCGGGTTAAGCCCAGCTCATCGGCAGCTTTTGAAATGTTTCCGCTGTAGAGGCTTAACGCTTTTACGATAGCAGCCTTTTCAACTTCATCGAGGTTAAGTGTCTCTGGGGATGACGAGGAAGAAACAGGCCGGCTGAAAAGAAAGTCACTCTCTTGTAGCGAAGGTGAATCGGTCATGATCACCGCACGTTCAATGGAGTGCTGCAGCTCGCGGATGTTACCTGGCCAGGCATAGCGTTTCAACTTGTCAGTTGCTCCAGGTGAAATTGTGGTAACGGATTTATGATATTTTTTCGCGTAGTACTCAAGATAATGTTGCGCCAGCATCGTGATGTCTTCCATGCGGTCAGCCAGAGGCGGAACTTTGATCTCCACTGTATTAATTCGGTATAAAAGATCTTGTCTGAACGTTCCTTCTTTCACCATTTGATGCAGCGGCATGTTGGTCGCGCAGATTAACCGAATATCGACCGGAATCGATTGGTTAGATCCCACCCGGGTAACCTGTCGTGATTGCAATGCACTTAATAACTTGCTTTGTAAGCTCAAGCTTAGGTTTCCGATCTCATCCAGGAATAAGGTTCCGCCATTGGCCAGTTCAAATCTTCCCGGGCGGTCTTCCCGTGCATCGGTAAACGCGCCTTTCTTATGTCCGAATAATTCGCTTTCAAAAAGTGTTTCCGTGATCGCGCCCATGTCAACCGACACAAAGCTTTGATCTTTACGCAACGAGCGTTGGTGAATCGCACGCGCGATTAATTCTTTTCCGGTTCCGTTCTCGCCAAGGATTAGCACGTTGGCATCCGTCTTGGCAACTTTTTCAACGAGCCCGAATACTTCTTTGATGGCAGTACTTTCACCAATGATCTCACCAAACGGTTTGCTGATTTGCTCTTCGAGCATCTCTTTCGCTTTGCGCAGTTTGTCAACTTCGCTGTACGATTGCCGTAACCGGATAGCTGTTGAAATGGTAGAGATCAGTTTTTCATTTTGCCATGGCTTCAATACAAAGTCCGTTGCGCCTTGCTTCAGGGCTTTCACGGCCATCTCCACATCGCCAAAGGCAGTGATGAGGATCACGACAGACTTCGGATCTTTCTCCAGAATTTTCTCGAGCCAGTAAAAGCCTTCCTTACCACTGGTGATGTCCTTGCTGAAGTTCATGTCCAGCAGGATTACCTCGTATGTATCGTTATTTAAAAGAAATGGAATCTTGTTTGGATTCTTTTCAATGATCACATGATGGTTTTGCTTCTTCAGCAGCATTTTGGCCGCCAGCAACACATCTTCATCGTCATCGATCATTAAAATTTTACCGCCTTCTGCCATACTATTGTTTAGGTTGGTGTGTGTAACGAAAATTTGTGCCAGAGCAGGAATGCTCCAAAAACTGGTCTTTTAGAGTGGTTAGTTGTTCTTTACTGTACAAAGATGTTCAAAAATGAACACTTTTTTTGTACGGTTTTGAGAGAAGTTGATAAGGGTGGGGTTTCCCAAGATAGTTATTGGCTATATTCGAATATTGGCGCTCATAAATTTAAGAAAACATGAATAGTTCAATCAAAGTCAAGCACCTGGTAATCCTAATACTTATAATCGGACTTTGCTATACTGGATATTCTTATAGAAGCGAAATATTAAAATACATTTCTTCACTTACAAAAACCGGTGCCGAAAAGACCGTGGACAATGCCCTTATTTATTTGAATGAACAAAAAGGAGAACACATTGGATTATTTAGTATTGACTATTCGCTAAATCTTTTATCAAAATATTCATTCTATAGAATAGAAGAATGGGAATTGGAACTAAGAGATGGATCAGGTAATAGATTTCACGTTGCTGTAAAGGGTAAAACAAAAAATGCTTTCGGAATGGAATTGAGAAGAGAACCTGTTTTCGTAGTAGAAAAGACCGAAGACAATTGGGAAATAATTGATTCTTACGACTTGTTCATCATGGACGGTGCTGAAAACATTACTGACTTCAAATCAGATATGGAGAAAAGTAAACTATTAGGTGAGGTACGTGAAAAATGTAAAATAGAGAAGTGGTCATTCGAATCGTCTTATGGTAATTCGGTAAAAGGGCAGGGGACAGTTTATAATGGCTCCGAAATTCCGGTAGAGTTTATAAAATTTCAAATTACTTATTCCAATAAAGCAGGACAGGTCACTAATACTGATGAATCCTATGCTGTATCAGGCAAATTATACCCAGGACAAAGAAGGAATTTTGAATGGTACACCGCAAATTGCCGAAACTGCGACAGGGCTTCAATAAAATTAATATTTGATAAGAATTAGCGCAAATCTTTATAACAAATGTTGAAAGTGGTTAATTCTCAAACACATCAATCCTATTCGAATACACCACATACTTCCTTGCATCTGTAAGCAATGTGTAAAGTGATTTTGCATCCACTGCTTCCTCCCGGGTTGTTCCATCAAACAAATCATAAAAGACCAGCTTGTCATCTTTTATGTAGTACAGCTCTTCACCTAAAAAATTGAAATACGGAATTTTCTTCCCTTCAATCATTTTGATCTGCTTACCCAAGCCGTTGAAAATAAGAATGCCGGTATTCTTCTCAAGCACAAAAAGAAAGTTCTGATACTCGCGGATGGCAATAATTTTTGGCTCGCCTTCAAACTGGGTTTTATCAATCAACGATTCTGCAATAATTTTTGATGTCTTGGGATCGAAACGTTTTACGCTCCAGTCGGCTTTGTCAACAATCCAAACATGGTTGTCACCTGAAGAAGTTGCGAGGATGGGCTCAATCGCGAAATGATTTTGAATGGTAAACTCCTGTTTTGTTTCCGGAGAAAAGAATGAGCCTTTTTTAGTATCAGCAAAGTAAATAAACATTCGCGCGCCATCGCGCGGTTCGAACACTGCAGGGGTTTGTTCGAAGCTGAGATTGCCTACCGGCATACCCAGCGTATCAAACTTGGAAATTTTATTATCCGTATGAAGAATGTATAAGTCGCCTGGCCGGTCTACGTAGACGGACGCAACATCCTGGATGTCGATGATGGTGATTTTCTTTTGTGCTGTTGTGAACAGGGGAGAAGCAATCAACAGTAGAAGTAAGAGATTTGTTTTGATCATGACTAGAGTAAGAATCTTATGTCAGGTTGAGCCTGTCGAAACCTGAGTGTACAATCAGCCTTCGACAGGCTCAGGCTGACAATTATTATCCGTTAAACGTTTTAAGCTGAACAGTATTGCCATCGTATTCCGCGTAGGTATTGAAGTTTACCCATTCACCTAGATTGATGTACCGACTGTTTTCTGACACCTTTAAATCCAACGGCAGATGCCTGTGGCCAAAGATGTAAAAGTCATGATGGTCTTTCTTTTCCAATTCTTTACAGTACGTGAGCAGAAACTCGTTCTCTTCTCCTTTAAACTTCTCTTCGCGTTTAATGTTGGTGATGCGGCTTCTACGCGACCAGAAATGTGCAATGCCCATGCCAATGTTCGGGTGAATCCAGCCAAACAGCCACTGACAAAGCTTGCTGTTGAAAAACCATTTGAGGATTTTATATGTCGTGTCACCCGGACCAAGCCCATCGCCATGGCCAATCAGCACTTTCTGATTGTTTATGTGCAACAACACGGGATCACGATGAATGTCAATGTTCAGCTCTTTCTTAAAGTAATCGAACATCCACATGTCGTGGTTGCCGGTGAAAAATGTTACCGGAATCCCGGAATCCGTAAACTCGGCCAGCTTGCCCTGAAGTCTGATGAATCCTTTCGGGATAGCATGCTTATACTCAAACCAGAAATCGAAAATGTCACCCATCAGGTATACGCTGTGTGCGTCACTTTTGATTGAATCCAGCCAGCGCACAATTCTTCGCTCGCGCGCAAGACTTTCTTCCGCATTCGGTACACCCAAGTGAAAGTCGGATGCGAAGAAGACTTTTTTGCCGGTAGGAAGGGTGATGGTCATCAGTTAAAAATAAAAAATCAGGTACTGTTTCCAATACCTGATTATATAGTGTGTTGAGTTAATCATTTCTTGGCCTGTCAGCCTGAGCTGTCGAAGGCTATTTATTGCCGATTAGATCAGGCGTTTCGGTTTTCGGAACGCTGTCTTCTGCCGAAGGTGTGTCTTCTTTTTTAGTAGCATCATCCGACTTATCCTTATCCTTACCATTTGTGAATTCCTGGTAGGTAGTCAGCTTTTCGTATGGACGCTTTCCAATCAAACGCTCAAGGTCAGACTGGAACAAAATTTCTTTCTCCAGTAATTCTTTCGCAATCACTTCAAGATGCACACGGTGCTTTTCAAGAAGAGATTTTGTGCGGTGGTAGCATTCATCAATGATACTCTTTACTTCCTGATCGATAATCTGAGCTGTTGCGTCTGAATAAGGTTTCTGGAATGAATAGTTATCACTTGATTTTGAATCGTAGAACGACATGTTGCCGACCTTCTTATTCATACCATAAACGGTTACAATACTGTACGCCATTTTGGTAATGCGCTCAAGATCACTCAGTGCACCCGTAGAGATTTTTCCGAATACAATCTCTTCTGCTGCACGACCACCAAACGCCATACACATCTCATCGTTCATCTGTTCTGTCTGGTACAGGAACTGTTCTTTCGGCAGGTATTGAGCATAGCCCAATGCAGCGATACCACGTGGTACAATGCTCACTTTCACCAACGGATCAGCATGTTCAAGGAACCAGCCTGCAACCGCATGCCCTGCTTCGTGGTATGCAACAATTCTTTTTTCATCCGGTGAAATGATCTTCGTTTTCTTTTCCAGACCACCGATCACGCGATCAATAGCATCCTGGAAATCGATCATCTCAACATGTTTCTTATCCTTACGTGCTGCGATCAAAGCAGCTTCGTTACATACGTTCGCAATTTCTGCACCTGCAAAGCCTGGAGTTTGCGCAGCAAGCTTTTTAATATCAACTGTCGGATCAATTTTGATCGGTTTCAAATGAACTTTGAAGATCGCCTCGCGGCCGATGATATCCGGCTTATCGATGCTGATCTGACGATCAAAACGACCCGGACGCAATAGCGCTGAGTCAAGAACGTCAGGTCGGTTCGTTGCAGCAAGGATGATTACACCTGAGTCGGTTGCAAAACCATCCATCTCCACAAGCAATGAGTTCAACGTGTTCTCACGTTCGTCATTTGCTCCAGGCATCTGGCCACGACCGCGTGAACGACCGATTGCATCGATCTCATCGATAAACACAATACACGGAGCTTTTTCCTTTGCCTGCTTGAACAAGTCGCGCACACGTGCAGCGCCTACACCCACAAACATCTCCACGAAATCAGATCCTGATAGCGAGAAGAATGGAACGGCTGCTTCACCCGCTACAGCTTTTGCAAGCAATGTTTTACCGGTACCGGGAGGGCCAACAAGCAATGCGCCTTTTGGAATTTTTCCGCCTAGTTTGGTAAACTTCGCAGGTGTTTTCAGAAACTCCACAATCTCCTGAACCTCTTCTTTTGCTTCATCTAATCCAGCAACATCCGAGAATGTGATCTTTACTTTATTATCTGCATCAAACAATGCAGCTTTTGATTTACCGATGTTGAAGATCTGTCCACCCGGGCCGCCACCGCCAGTCATTCTGCGCATGAGCATCCAGAAACCGACCAGTAACAATAAGAGCAATCCCCATGATAGGAATTCCTTAAACACGTTGATCCGGGTTTCAGAAACCAACGGAGGCTTGCTATCGGCACGCAGGTTACGGTACCAGCTGTCGAAGTTATCGACAGAGATGATCTTCATTTTATAGTGCGGACCGGTACCATTTCCGCCTATCGGACTTTCTTTTATATCATCACTATACTTTGCATTCTTGAGTGCATCAGCCGTTAAGGTCACCTCAACCATTTCCTGATCCCTAACCAGCGCAAGCTTTTTAACATCGCCTGCTTTGATCATGCTTTCAAGACGCGACTGCTCAATTTCTTTTAGGTTGTTTGATGAAGTCGCCCAAACCACTCCCAAAATCACCGCCACGGCAACGAGGATTACCCACATCTGGTAATTTCCTTTTGGTACTTTAGGCGGTTGTATTTTATTTCTTTCCTTGTCTGCCATTCTATGTTTCTAATCTAAATAAGTTGATTCAATAACGAGTTTGCGAACATTTAGTTCTTATCCGCATCTATTTCAGTCATTTCTGCATCGCCCCAGAGTTCTTCAAGCGCAAAAAAGTCCCTTTTATCTTTCCGGAAAACGTGCGCTACAACATCAAAATAGTCGAGAAGCATCCACTCTTTATTGTTTTTTCCTTCAACGTGCCACGGATTTTCTTTTACAGCCTTGAAAACCTCTTCGTCTATCGACTGCGTAATCGCGTCTAATTGCTTGTCAGAGCCACCGGAACAGATAACAAAGAAGTCAGCTACAGCATTTTTAACTTTTCGGAGGTCCATCACCAGGATGTTGGCAGCTTTCTTTTCAACCATTCCCTTCACTATTGCGTCACAAAGCTTTTTGGAACTGCCATCCTTTCTTTTTTTCGCCATTCAGCTAAATTCGGTTTAATTGCAAAACTAACGAATAATTCTTGTATAAAATCCCTGCCAATACGCTTTTCACCGGTCAAACGCTGGTTTATATGCCAGAATGTCATTCAACCAATGCGGAAGCATTAAAGGTACTTCAGAGCAATCCCCAGGTTGCTGAGGGCGCAGTACTAATCACCGATAATCAAACTGCCGGGCGGGGACAGCGTGGCAATACATGGGAAAGCGAAGCAGGGAAAAACCTGACGTTTTCAATCATTTTGAGACCAACATTTCTACATCCCCAACATCAGTTTCACCTAAACATGGCCGTATCACTTGGGTTGTTTGACTACCTGACCTCGCAAGTAACAGATGTAACGATTAAATGGCCCAACGATATGATGTTGGGCGATCAAAAAACTTGCGGCATATTGATTGAAAACCAAATCAGCGGCCAGCAGATTCAATCCAGCATTGTAGGCATTGGATTGAATGTTAATCAGGAAAGTTTTTTATTGTCAACCGCTACTTCGATGGCAATAAAAAAAGAACATACATATAGGTTGAACGATGTGTTAGCTGAACTCTTGCAATGGGTTGAGGCGCGTTATTTACAGTTACGTTCGCACATTGACTTGAAGGAGGAGTATGTGGCTGCTTTATACGGGAGAGGAGAGAAGCGAAGCTTTAAATCGGGCGATGAAAGTTTCGAAGGTATTATCAGAGGAATTGATTCAGTCGGGATGCTGGAGGTTGAAACAGATATGGGTAAACGCTATTTTGATTTGAAGCAGATACAATTTGTTTCGTAACCTTCGCGGCCTTGTGCCGCGACCCCCTCATTCATTGTGCGATGCTTGGATAACGTTATGTACTTATCTCTTATCCGGTTGTGTACTTTTAATCAGGGGGCCCCGGGACAAGCCCGGGGATATGTGCTCCGTTCATCAATATTCTTCTAATAAGTCTTTTTGATGTATTACTTTTGAATCTCATGATCAACATTTCAAAACTTAAATTCTCTTACACACCCGAACGAAGTATTTCCTTTCCGGATTTTTTGCTGAGTAAAGGCGAGCATTGCTTATTGCTAGGAGAATCCGGCAGTGGAAAAACAACCCTACTTCATTTGATGGGTGGATTGCTACGCGGCTACACTGGGTCAATTCAACTTGCGGGTTCAGAACTGTCGTCATTGTCTGAAGGAGGATTGGATAAATTCCGTGGAAAAAACATCGGCTTTATTTTTCAGAAGAATCATCTCATCAGCGCACTATCGGTTGAGAAAAATGTAATCATGTCGCCTTACCTCGCAGGAGTGGAGATTGATAGTAAGCATGCGCAGGAAATTTTAGTGGAGCTTGGATTGGGAGAAAAGATCAACAGCTCTGTGAAAGAAATCAGCCAGGGCCAGGCACAACGTGTTGCGATTGCGCGGGCAGTGATGAATCATCCTTCTGTGATTCTGGCTGACGAACCCACCTCTGCACTGGACGATAAGAATTGTGAGCGCGTAATTGCTTTGTTGCTGGACGTTGCCACACGTAACAACTCAACGTTAGTTGTCGCTACGCACGATCAGCGGTTAAAGGATAAAATTAAAAAGCAGATCATTTTATAATGAATGTACTTGTTCTCGTCTGGAGCTATTTAAAAGCAAAACCGCTTAACACGGTACTTAACATTGTATTGCTCGCCCTGGGCATTGCGGTAATCACGGTGCTTCTATTATTTAATAAGCAGCTTGAGGAAAAGATCTCGTCCAACGCAAAAGGTATTGACCTGGTGGTAGGTGCGAAAGGAAGTCCGTTACAATTAATACTCTGCAACATTTTTCACATTGATTTTCCCACCGGCAACATAAATCTGAAAGAGGCCGAACAAATCTCCCGAAGCAGGCTTATCAGAAAAGCCGTTCCGCTTGCGTTGGGCGACAGCTATCAATCCTACAGGATTGTGGGTACAACCATTGAGTATTGTTCACTTTATCATCTGGAGCTTGCGCAGGGGAAATTGTGGAATCATGAATTGGAGACGACAATCGGAGCAAACGTTTCGGAAGGGTTGAAATTGAAAGTAGGCGACACGTTTCAAAGTACGCACGGCTTGGTAGAAGGCGGAAGCGGACACGAAGAGCAAAAGTTTGTTGTACAAGGCATTTTTAAAAGGACGAACACAGTTGTTGATAACTTAATCCTTACCAGTGTCGAAACGGTGTGGCATGTGCATGAACATGCGGCAACAGATTCCTCTGCGCATGAAGAACACGAAGATCATCCGGAACATGATTCAACATTTGTTGCATCGCGATTAATTCCAACGCATGAAGCTGGCGATTCAACCAAAGAAGTTACTTCATTGCTGATTCAATATCGTTCACCCATGGCAGCGATTCAATTGCCGCGCATGATTAATGGTGAGAGTAAGCTGCAGGCTGCATCACCGGCATTCGAAACAGCCCGACTGTTTTCTATCCTCGGAGTAGGTGTGGACATCTTAACGGGGTTTGCCTATGTGCTGATCTTTATTTCCGCGTTAAGCGTTTTCATTGCGCTTTATAATTCATTAAAAGAAAGACGATACGATCTTGCAATAATGCGGTCCATGGGTGCATCGAAAGCAAAGCTGTTTGTGAATGTATTACTCGAGGGGGTTACGTTAACATTCCTCGGCAGCGTTTTCGGGCTTTTGCTGGGACACAGCATTTTGGTGATTCTGGGTGCTGCCGTTGAGGAAACCCAAAAAGCCGGCATCACCGGGTTTGTTTTCTATTCAGCAGAATGGATTATTTTGGCGGGAAGTTTGTTACTTGGGATAGTATGCGCGTTGATCCCTGCACTCCAGGCCTACCGCACCGATATTTCAAAAGTTTTAGCAAGTAATTGATTATGAAGAATGTATTATTAGCTTGTCTGATGCTCGCCACA
>Ga0209174_10002964_pt1 | contig 10960 bp, 10 predicted proteins | sample JI91814BDNA_FD_187505 | JGI IMG/M metagenome (GOLD analysis project Ga0209174, IMG submission 187505) | Wastewater effluent complex algal communities from Wisconsin, to seasonally profile nutrient transformation and Carbon sequestration -... | ecosystem: Engineered > WWTP > Effluent > Algae...
GAAGATGCATGCCATCGGCGAGAACGGTCTGGGCCGCACGTTCCAGGATCTGATGCCGCAGATCACTCCGCACTTGTGAGTCGCGCATGATTCGCGTCTGGTTCAACAAGACCTTCTCGTCGGTCCACTCGGCGCTCACCCTCATCCGTGAGGGTGACGTCGCGGGAGAGTTTCGTCTTGTCTGTTCCAGTCCGAACCCTCATGCCCTTGCTCTGCTCGCCGCCGACGAGGCGGCAGCCGAGCCGAGCGGGGTGACCGGCGCGGACTACATCGACTGGTGTCTGACGTTCTGCGAGAAGCGGCAGATCGCCATCTTCGTGCCCGGCAAGGAAGCCAGTCTCGTCGCCCGGCACCGGCAAGCATTTCTGGAGCGCGGGGTGAAGGTTCTCAGTGCGGCCGAGCCGGATGTGCTGGACCTGCTGCACGACAAGGCCCGTTTCTACGAAACAGCGCGAGCAGCGACTGCCCCATCGCCCGATGTCGCGGAGTTCGACAGCCTTTCGACGTTCGATAACGCTTACAAGCGGATGCGCGCGCGCCATCCCGTGCTGTGCATGAAGCCGTCCGTGTCGGTGTACGGCATCGGTTTTCGCCAGATTTTGGAGACGAAGAGCGCGTTCGATCTGATGCTCGACGGCAATCCCTATCGCATCGATCTTCAATCGCTGCGCGAGATGCTCGAACGTGCGGGCGACTTCCGCCCGATGCTCCTGATGCCGTTTCTGGCCGGTCATGAGTTCAGCGTCGACTGCGTGGCCTACGAGGGCACGTTGGTGTGCGGGGTTGCCCGCCGTAAGTCGCTGTCGGCGGGCGGCGGCCAACGTATCGTCGTGCGTGAGGGCATCCAGCGCGCCTGCGCCGACCTAGTAACGCAGTTTCGCCTCAACGGCAACGTTAACATCCAGTTCCGCGAGGTGACCGAGGGACTTTGCGACGAGGGACTTCGCGTGCTCGAGATCAATCCGCGCATGTCGGGCGGGATAGGGATGGCCTGCCTGGCGGGTCCAAATCTGCCGTACCTCGCGCTGGCGACGTTCGTCCATGGTCCTTCGGCCGTGCAGGTTCCTCCAATCGAGGACGGTCTGCGTGTGGGTGAAATCAATCGGGCAGTGAGGTTGCCATGAGGGCCACAGTTGCAGATCTGTGCCCGTCCCGGATAGAGCATCGCGTGGTTGCGCTGCCTGCCGGAACGCTGCAACTCGTTGTGGAGACCTGTCACGGGGAACTCGACGAGTTGATTGGCTTTGCGGCACGAGCCAATCCGCGCCGCGCTTTCCTATTCATGAGCAAGGTGCTCGGGAAGCATTACCCCGTTCGGCCGGCTGTGATGGAAAGCGTCCATCGGCATCTGGCAGGCACGGTTACGGACGCCGGCGGCCCGGTAGTATTCATTGGCATGGCCGAAACCGCCACTGGTCTCGGTCAGGGTGTGTTCGAGTGCTGGCGCCGGGCGAACCCCGAGGCGGACGCGATCTATCTGCAGACGACGCGCTATCGCATCGAATCCGCGCCCTGCCTGACCTTCGAAGAATCTCATAGCCACGCGCCGCGCGTCTTCCTGCATCTCCCGCAGGACGCCGAGGCACGGGCCAAGCTGAACTCGGCTGTGCGCGTCGTGCTGATCGACGACGAACTGAGCACGGGCAACACCTTCGTCAATCTGGCGAACGTGTTGCAACAGGTGATGCCGCAGCTTGCCACCGCGCACCTGGCGACGATCTGCGATTTCATCGGCGAGGCCCGCCGCTGCGACGTGGCGGTGCGCATGGGCCTGCCGTGCTCGGTCGGCGCTGTCGTGAGCGGCCACTGGCACTTCGAGCCCAACGGCCAGGCGATCGTATCAGGGGCCACCGCCCAGTGGGCCGAAGGCCGCGAGGTACGCCTTACGGACGCGGGGTACGGTCGGCTCGGGTGCGACGAGTGCCTTCAGCTTCCCACGGCGCTGGTCGAGAGGCTCGCCGGTGAAAGCGTGAACGGTCCGACGCTCGTGCTTGGTACTGGCGAATTCATGCACGCAGCTTTTGTGCTCGGACGCGCGCTCGAAGCCCGCGGCGTGGATGTGTTCGTGCAAGCGACGACGCGTTCGCCAATTCTCGTGTGGGGCGATGTCCAGAGCGTACTGGCTATGTCCGACCCCTACGGCGAAGGCGTGCCGAATTACCTCTATAACGTGCGCTGCAACCAGTACGGCCGGGTGTTGATCTGCCACGAAACAGCGCCTTCCCCCGCTTTGAGCGAACTAGCAAGGCTGCTCGGCGGACGTCTCATCCAATTTAAATCCGACGACGATGCTGAAGAAATTTCTGTTTGTTGATCTCGACGACACGCTATTCCAGTCGAAGCGCAAGTGCCTGGAGCGCGCCGATCTGACTCCAGTCGCTTATCTCAAGGACGGCACCGCGCATTCCTTCGCTACGCCCGCGCAGGACAGCCTTTTCGCACTGTTTCAGCGTGAAATGGTGGTCATTCCCGTGACGGCCCGCAACGCCGATGCCTATGGTCGCGTCCGGCTCGACTTCCAGCATGGGGCGGTCGTTAATTACGGCGGCATCATTCTCGATGCCGACGGCCACCCCGAGGCCGAATGGCTCAAGCGCAGCGCGGGGCTCGCTGCAGACTCGGTTGGGGAACTCCAGGCGGCGTCGAAAATGATCGCGGACGCGGCCCAGCGGGCCGGCGCGAAGGTGCGCGTGCGCACCATCGAGGACTTCAGCGTTCCTTTCTACGTCTGTGCCAAGAGCGAAGAAGGCGATGAAAAGGTGCTCGACGAACTGGAGCCGCTGACCCGCCGTTACTGTGACGGAAATGCATTGCCGGTGTCCGTCCATCGCAACGGCAACAACCTGGCGGTCCTGCCGAACTGGCTCGACAAACGCCATGCCGTTGAGCATCTGACCGTCCGCCTGCGCCACGAGCATGGAGAGATCGTCACCTTGGGCATGGGCGACAGCCTCTCCGACATCGGTTTCATGGCCGCCTGCGACTACGCACTGGTGCCACGCGCCAGCCAAATCAACCGGCACATGGAGGCGGCATGATGCTCTTTCACGGTTCGTACCGTCCGGACGATGTCGAGTTCCTGCTCAAGCCAATCGAGATCCCCTTCATTGAGGACCTCGCGCGCAAGGAGGCACTGATCCAGTCGGGCGAGCGCCACTACAGCGAGATGCTGTCCCCCGAGCGCGTGCCCTCCGAACACTATCTGGCGCTGTTCCACAAGGCGCACGCGGCCAACCGAGAACGCCTTGCGCGTGACTGCATGCGGCTGACACGCCTGCTGGTCGAGCAGCACGGGCAAGACCTCACCGTCGTGTCCCTGGCGCGCGCTGGCACCCCGATCGGCGCCGTGGTGAGGCACCTTGCCGAAAAGCTCCACGGCATTCGCCCGGCCCATTTTTCCGTTTCGATCATCCGTGACCGCGGCATCGACGCCGTGGCGTTGCATGAGATACTGGAGCGTGGCCACCAGCCCGAGGGAATCGCCTTCGTAGACGGCTGGACTGGCAAAGGGGTCATCAGCCGCGAACTGGCCACAGCGGTCTCCGCCTTCAACGAGAACTGCGGGACGGCGATCGATTCCGGGCTCAACGTGCTTACGGATCTCGCCGGCTCCGCCGCGCGTGCCGCCTCCGGCGAGGACTACCTCATCGCCTCCAGCATCCTGAACTCCACGATCAGTGGTTTGGTAAGTCGCTCGATCATGAACGAGGCCATCGGCCCGGGCGACTACCACGGTTGCGTCTACTTCGAGCAGTTCGCCTCACACGACCTGTCGCGTTGGTTCGTCGACGACGTCGTCGACGCGTCGCTCGAACTGCATCGGCGTGACGGGAATCCGATAGTGAACGCGCCTTCTCGCGCGGCGCAGGCCGCCATCTCGCGCGGCTACATGGGCGCAGCCTTGCGCCGTTACGGCATCACTGACGAAAACCTCATCAAGCCGGGGATTGGCGAAGCGACGCGTGTGCTGCTGAGGCGTTTTCCCGAGCGCGTCATCGTCCGCGACCCAAGTTGCGATCGCGTCGCGCATCTTCTCGCACTCGCCGCTGAAAAGTCGGTTCCGGTCGATGTGGACGCCGTCTTGCCCTACCACGCCGTATCGATCATCAGGAGTGCCTGCGATGCGTGATGCAACTGAACTGGGTGCAAGCCTCTACATTCCCGCCACGCGCTCGGACCTCTTGGAGGTGGTGCGCGGCGAGAAACTCGCCAACGTCCGCTCTGTGATCTTCTGCACGGAAGACGCCGTTAATGCCCAGGATGTGCCGCTCGCGCTGCGCAACCTAGGCGCGGCCCTGCCGTCGCTGTCGTATGCTGTCCATCAGATGCGTTTCGTGCGCGTACGAAATCCCGACGTGATGCGCCAGGTGCTGGCCCTTCCGGGCAGCGAACGGATCGACGGTTTTGTCCTGCCGAAGGTCACCCGCGCCGTGCTGCCCGAGTACCTGCGCCAGATCAAAGGCCGCAGTCACCTCATGATGCCGACGCTCGAAACCAAGGAAGTGTTCGACGAGCGAGAGATGATCGCGCTGCGCAAGCTGCTCGAGCGCAGTGGGATGCAGGAGCGCGTGCTGTCACTGCGCATCGGCGGCAACGATCTGCTGTCGCTGCTCGGGATGCGCCGCCCGCGCGGGCGCACGCTTTACCAGACGTCGCTCGGCCCGGTCATCGCGCGGTTAGTCACGACCTTCAAGCCGAGCGGCTTCAATCTGAGCGCGCCGGTATTCGAATACCTCGAGGATGTTTTGACGCTGCGGCGCGAGGTCGAGGAAGACCTTGCTCACGGCCTTATCGGGAAGACGGCCATCCACCCTGACCAAGTGCCAGTCATTCACGCCTGCTACGGCGTGCATGCATCCGACCTCGAAATGGCGGAGCGGATTCTGAGAGAAGACGCGCCGGCCGTGTTCCGGATGCACGACTCGATGTGCGAACCGGCGACGCACCGCAACTGGGCGCACTGCCTTCGTAAATCCGCTTCTTGCTTCGGCCTGCGCGAGACATCGCGTGTGGCCGCATAAAGCCCGGCGCCACGCCTTCGGGTGTCGTTCGGCATAGACGTATAGCGCTTCAAGGGAGTAAACAAAATGAACATCACGCGCGGGCAACGCATCAAGCTGGGAGACCTCGGGCTTCTCGACCAGCCTTTCTCGGTAACGCTGGAACTGGTAACGGGCGGGCTATCCGTCGATGTTGCTTGCTTCGGGCTGGACGCCCAGAAGAAGCTTTCGAACGATGCGTATATGACGTTCTTCAACCAGCCTGAGACACCGTGCCGGGCGGTGAAAGTCACGGGCGAGCGATTCAACTTCGACCTTTCTAGGTTGCCCGCATCGATCGATTTCCTGACCATCACCCTTGCGATTGACGGGGCTGGGGAAATGAGCAAACTCGGCGCTTGCCGTGCCGCGCTGTCCCGCAACAGTGAGACAGTGGCCTCCTACGCGTTCGACGGCAGCCATTTCGCGGCCGAGCGGGCGATGATGCTGCTAGAATTCTACCGCAAGGACGGCGTGTGGCGCCTTTGCGCTGTGGGCCAGGGATTCAATGGGGGACTCGATGCGCTTGTAACGCACTTCGGCGGTGTTGTAGCCAAAGAGCCCGCCGAGAAGCTTGTTACGGAGTCCACGCCGCTGCCGCCCCCTACCCCAGCGGCCCCCAAGGTTAATCTGAGCAAGATCACGCTGCAGAAGCGAGGCGACAAGATTTCGCTCGAAAAGCGAAGTAGCAGCGCGGGCCACGGACGGATCGTGTGCAATCTCAACTGGAGTAGAGGTGTTGCGCCCGCCCCTGCGCAGAAGAAAGGTTTGTTTGGCAGGCGCTCTGCCGGCGCCACACAGCTGGGTATTGATCTAGATCTCGGGTGTCTGTACGAAATGGCGGACGGCACTAAATCAGCCGTTCAAGCGCTGGGCGAGACGTTCGGCGATTACGAGCGCGCGCCTTTCATCAACATGGCGGGCGATGACCGGACCGGAGCGAATGAGCACGGCGAGTTCCTGTATATTAATGGCGACCACCTCAAAGATCTCAAGAGGATCTGCATCTACGCGTTCATCTACGAAGGCGTGGCCAACTGGGGAGAGGCCGATGGCGTGGTTACCCTGACTGTCCCGGGCCATCCGCTAATCGAGGTGTGCCTCGACAACCACGTCGACGGCAAAAACATGTGCGCCATCGCCATGCTGGAGAACGATCGCGGCGAGCTCCGGATCTCAAAGTTGGGCGAGTACTTTGCGGGACACGTGGAGCTCGACAATCGCTATGGCTGGGGACTGCGGTGGCAGAGTGGGACAAAGGACTGATCGCGACGCATTGAGTAGCCCTCGGACGCGCGCAGCCAGAAAATGGCATACCGAAAGCCGGGGCGGATACTGACCTTATGTCAGCAAGGTATCCACCATGTCCCCGCAAGCAACCCCATCTGCGATCACTTTCCCCACTGCGCTGCTCCTGGTCGGCGTGTAGCTGCCGCTCGACGAGCTCGATACGCGCTACTGCATCGACAATGTGCTCTCACATGAGGCGGGGTCCTGAAGTTGCGGGTTCCCCCTGTGGCGCCGGGCAGGATGGGCGTGCACGAGTTGCAGATCCCGTTTATCGATAGCGTCGAGAGGGCGATTGTCCTTTCCAAGTTGACGCGCGAGGGGCGTTGCAAACCGCAGGCCGAGGGCGACGGGTACGCGCTACGCGTTTGCGTCGAAGGTAAGGCACCCGGCGATCCCATCTTCACCCAGCCCGTTAGCTTGCTGAAGATAGTGTCCACTACGAATAGAAGTGGACACTTACATGAACGTCACGAAGCTCCACCGCACCCGTAGAACCCACTCCGAGCAATTCAAGCGATCCCTGATCGAAGCCTGTAATGAGCCGGGCTCTGCACGCCCAAGGGCTTCGCGTGGAGCGATAGCATTGGGACGACAGGCTCCTACGTTCCCTACCAAAGCCTGGATCAAGGTCAGGCCGCCTTCATGCCGGACGCCCGTTGGGCAGTAACCAGGTTTCCCCCAACCCTATCCCGGGCCAACCATCGGCACAAAACCCAGCTTCTGAGCCTCTCCGCTGAAGCGAACGAGCGATGACCATGTCGCAAGGGGGATGCCTTGCCACTCAGGTGTTGATAAAAACCCATCACCTCGTCTGCATGGAGAGCTTTCCCTGTATTCACGATGGAGAAAATATCGAGCTCGGCACAGTACCAAGGGTCGTCTACCACCGCGCGCGCAGTGCAGGATCTTCGCTTGCTCCAGTGCAATACTTTATTATTAGCCAATGGCCCCGGTTTTGGCTTCTAGTTGCTGAGCAGCATACAACTAAATTTTTTCAGTGATGGTCTTTGGATTTTATAAATCAATGGCTTATGTGTAAAACACGATAAAACTTTATTATTTTAATACAACTAGAGCAAATAGAGTTCGTCGGATCCGAATAAAGTTTGTCGGAGTTTGATGAGAATGAAGGGGCCGTTGGCCCCTTCATCGTTTCAAGGTCCTATAGAGGGCGCGAAAGAGTGGGAAGCGGCAGCTCGTTATTTGCACTTCGGGGGTGTAGGAGCGTTGACCTTGGTGCAAATGCTGTCTTGAACAGCTTCCATGTACACACCAGTCTCCCGATAGATTTGCGTAAAGATGGGTCCTAGGTCGGTCTGAAGCCTCGCTACCGTGGTGAACGGCCGCTGCGCGGCGTTGTCGGGGAGTGTCTTGGCAATTGGTTGCAACGCTTCAGCAATGCGCCTCAGCCGTTGCTCGACTGGCGGGTGTGTGAGCGACTTGAGCGGGTGATAGATGCTGCCTTTCGTCCTGGTCAGCACGTCACACACGAACTTCCTTGCGTTCGCATCCACTTTTTTCGCGGGTGTAGGGAACTCCGTGGGGACGAACGTTTTGTGCACCTCGGGCTGGCTCATGAACTCTCGCTTGAGCGTCGCCTTCATCCAGGTGTCGGAGGCGAGCGCCAGTTGGTCGATGTTCCAGTAAAGCGAGCCTCGGTCTGAGAACAGTGACTCTCGGTACGGTGCTTGTGCCAGAGTCCGCGTGAGTACCTCAACGGCGATGGTATCGGCCTCGTCTTCTTTTCGGGTCGATGCAGGGTCGCATGAAGTCTGCAGGTCCTGCAGCTTGCTAGCTTGGTCGCGCGTGAGGTCTATGCGTTCGGCTCTGCCCGTGTACTCACCCACGCGCCGCTGGTAGAGGTGACCGAGTTCGTGAGAGAGAACGTACAAAAGTGCTGGGTTCGCGCCGTCCGTCTTCTGACCCACGTCGCCGAAGATGCGGATGGCATTGACCGAGCAACGAATTTCCAGTCGGTCCCCGGCAACGAGGATGCAACCGCCGCGAACGCTGATGGGGTCGAGTGGTTGGTCGCTCTTGAAGGTCCCGTTGGAGCACCCCTGTTGGGAGACTGTGCCATCGTTCGCGTCCGTAACGATGTAGGCGACCAAGGTGCTCTTACCTGCGCCAGCACGTTCATTGACCTTGACGTCATCAAAGGGCAAAGGCTTGCCAATTTCTCGAAATGCGGCCGCCGCACGGGCAAGGGTGCTCTGAACTAGCGCCTTCTCTGCGTCGTCCAGGCGGCACGTCGGCACTTCAGCAGGGGCCGCGAATGTGGCTGCCGTGGCCATAGAAAGCGCTAGCGTGCACAGGTATCTACCGAGAAGTTGGCGCAGGGCAATCATCAAGCGTCTCAAGGCGTGTCCACGCCCCGCCTATCGACGAGAACATCCAATGCGACAGCTTCACCATTCACCTCTTTGAGCAGGGGCCACTGCTTGAAGGCGTCATTCAGCAACTGCAGTGATGCCTCACGCGCCAGGTAGACCGCAATCTTGTACTGGCTGGTGTTCTGCAAATTTGCAACGACTACTTTGCCGCTCTTTGTGGTGGCGGTGTCCTTGGCGAGGTTGCCGTGAGAGATGGTTCCACTCGGACACTTTTGGGGAGCTCCCCAGAATACGAAGCCGGAAATCAAGCCGGCTTGTTGAAGTTCCTTGATGCGCGTCCGACCTTCGGCACGCCATGGGACGAGCACGGGGATGTCGGTGACCTTCTTTGCCTTCAGAGCATGCAGTTCAACGTAGTTGGTGTGAGCGTAAAAATCCTGCGTGCCGTGCAGTGCTTGGCCAAGTGAGAAAAACGCCTTCAGGATGGCAGCCTCCATGGCCGTCTTGTCACCGCCATTCTTGGCCTTCGTGGCCGCATCGACGTGCTTCGCTGTCTCGTCAAGGAGTTCAGTGATGTATGCGGCCGCGCTGTCGAAATCGCAGTTGTCGAAGTGGGCCTTGGACTCGAACTGGTGGTACGTGTCCTGCAGGTAGAGAGCCTTGCGCAGTTCGCTGATGTAGGGGTTGTTGAGTAACCCCTCTAGTACCTTCTTATGCGTTATCGTGTCGAACGGTTGGTCGCAGTTGACGCAAAGCACTGGTGGCTTGACCTCACGAAGATCGGGCACCTCAGCAGGGGGAGGCGGCGGCTTAACGCCGCTGGAGGGCGCTGAAGCGGGGGTGGCTTTTGTGGCCGCAGAGGCGGATGCACTGGAATCATGTACGGCGCCGCTGGCAAGTATTGCAGCTGCTGCAAGAAAAGCGGATGGCCTCAGGCGCATGTGATCCTCCTTAATGCGCATTGTGGATGGCGCGCATTGCGCCCGCATTCGCGGGCGTGCCAACATGTTGCATGCAAGTAGGACGCTATTCAATAGGGGGCAAGCGCGTAGTTGCCGCTCCGGGCTGCTGGATGGTCTTGCTCATTATCACGCTGGGGCTGGCAGCGGATGCCTCCTTCGGCGGCGACGCGTCAGCCGCGGCTTCAGACCCAGTGCAGGAGCGGGGCTTACAGCATGCTCAAACAGGGCTAGAACTCGTCGAGAAGGCGGTCGCTAGTACGAACCTTGTAGCTCGCGGTACGGGAATGAGGCTTGTGATGTCGGCGCAAGGCGGCAAGCTGAACTCAAGGACGAGCCCCACTGATATCCCCGTCTACCTTGTGAAGGCGCCCCCTATGGCGCGGACCACTCCAGCAGCGGTGCCCAAAGGCTGCAGATGCCTCTTCGTGAACCCGGACGTGTTCAACGCGTTCATCAGAGAGCAATCAACCGGAGACGGGCGGTTGGGTCTTAACGTAAGGTACGTGTTGACGTTCATGCTCCTGCACGAGGTGGGCCATCTCGCCAAGAAAACAACTGGCGCTGAGTTCGAGAATGGGAATTTGTCCGAACTGAACATTGACCCGAGCCTCGCCAAAGCCAGTGAGGAGGATGCCGACGAGTTTGCTGCGGACCTAATAAAGGCGCTGATGCAGCGCAAGAAGGCGTCGGATGAGACTTTGGAGGCGACTGCGGTGTCAATGGAACTCAGCAAGCTGAGTTGGAACATGCAGGCCTACCGAACGCTAGACCAATTTGGGGCACTGGCGGTCGGCAAGCCCGAAGTGTTCTTCGACAAGAACCTGTCGCACCCAAACTTGCATTGGCGGGTGCTACGGATGAATCACCTGATTCAAGGGAGCAGCGACACCAAGGTGCTGTTGGACACCTTCGAGGACGCTCGGCGTCGTGGGGCGAACCCCGAACCCCTCTACGACCCGTCGAAGAAATAGGGCGCCGAACATCGGTCTGCTCGAGACGAGCATCGAAATACCTGCGTAAGCCCCTGACCGCAGAAGAGGTCTAGCCTTCTCTGAGACTTTTGACGGGGCTTTATTTGCAGCCGAGCAAACACCACCGTCCGTTTGAGGATCTCTGACGGACTTTTGCGCAGTGCACACATCTCGAAAAATCAACAACTTACTAGCTCAGATCCCGACGGACTTTGTTTGTCGGAGTCATCAGGGGTTCTTGTTCTGATTAATTGAAGTCGAAAATTCCAAGTGCCCTTGATGCGCCCGGTGTTCCCGGGCGCATTTGTTTTTACAGGCTTGGCACGTACTTGAGGTCGGCTGACCTTACGTTGATGGCGCGCAAT
>Ga0209174_10002966_pt1 | contig 10954 bp, 7 predicted proteins | sample JI91814BDNA_FD_187505 | JGI IMG/M metagenome (GOLD analysis project Ga0209174, IMG submission 187505) | Wastewater effluent complex algal communities from Wisconsin, to seasonally profile nutrient transformation and Carbon sequestration -... | ecosystem: Engineered > WWTP > Effluent > Algae...
ATTCATCGACTCAAGGCGTTAGGTTGTGGACCCAACACTCCGGGGTGCTGTGATTCTGCGCGACTCGGTGTTATCTGCTGGCGTGCCTCTCCTTGGTTGAGGAGCGCGGGGCCGGAAGGATGCCCTCCCGCTGTGCAACCAAGCCTCAACGACCACATTCACCTTGACCCACAGCCGCGCCAAATGTCAGGCTTCGTGAGTAATTCGTTGGATCGGGCAGAGCCTGTAGCAAGAGATGAAGACGATGGTTAAGCGCACGTACCACCAGAAAACAGACGGGGGAAAAACTCCATGAGTGATTTCGGGCATAACCTCAAGATTAAGTATGGTTTGGCACCGCATGAACCTACTGAAGAACAGCTTACGGAGATTACTATTGAAATACAGATATTCCAGGTCGTCAATCGACGTGATCCTAATGACGCAGAACTAGGTAGCATAGTAGCGAGGATCTGCCCTACCTATCAGACCTACAAGTATGGCGCAGAAGTCAGCCTCGCACTGCGTCAAGCCTTGAATCAGCTTCTTACAAAAGGCAAATAGAGATAGTAGTATGGATCCCACCTCCTTAGTAATCGTGCCGCTACTTGAGCGAGTCATCGATCAAAGACGTGAACTAAAACAGAAGTTAGACATATTAACAGACGTCATCCAGCAACTCGTCGCTGCGCCTGCTGGTCAAGAAAGTGCTATTTATCCTGAAGCTACCAGCGCGTGGGAAGTATTCGCAAATGCCCTGGAGCGAGTAGCAGGTGATGCACTGGCAATTGAACAGTTGCAAGCTAATATAGTCGTATATTCACTTGGAGGACAGATTATTGAATATACAAGGAACCTCATTGATACAGCTACTGCTTTGAGAGACAGGGCACCCAATGGAATCCAGGAACCACAGGCATTAGTTGCCGATCAGCCTAGAGCCTATGAGAATATTCAAAAAGCTATTGCCTCATGGTTTCCATCTGATGTAGATACATTTAAAGGTCTCTTTCGGGATGCTGGTCTTCCAACAGCTGGCTTCAGTGATTTGATTACCGCCTCGATTCCAGTCGTGAAGTCAACAGCACATGTAAACTCTTGGGAGAATGCAATCACGATCTTACACCTATCAGACCTGCACCGTACGGAAGATGAAAAAGTTTCCAATGATGAGGTTTATTTCGATTTGACAAAATCTATTAAAGACAACGATCTTTCGCCCAAAATAGATTTGATAGTGATATCTGGTGATATTACTCAACAAGCCAGCGAGGAAGAGTACAAAGAATCATTAGAGTTTATTAACAAGCTGATAGATGTATATGAGTTACCAAAGAACCGCTTGATTACGGTTCCCGGCAATCATGATGTGAATTGGAAAGCTGCTGAGAAGTTGCCGTTCTCAACTCGGCGTGGTATCCCACCTAATGATGGTCGTACTAGATTGGGGCTGCTCTCTTTCAAGGAGGGTTATACCCAGCCTGACGAAGCATCGATTTTCACTGTTTTTGAGAACTTCAGAGCCTTTTACAAAACGCTATATGGGGAGGATTACCCTGCAAAACTGACGGATCCGTTTCCAATTATAAAAATTCCAGAATTAAAGTTAGATATTCTATGCATAAATACAAATGCAGGCATGCATCATCTATCAGATAGGGTAAACGTAGACCGAAAGGCATTGATAGCAGCGCTCACGGAATTAGAAAAACAGCCTTCCGATCATCTCCGGATAGCTGTCGGGCACCATGGTCCCGTGGTAAAAAGAGATCAGCATGATGCTGTCGATGCTTGGGTGTTTGACCGTTTGTCAGCATCTAATGTCCGACTTTATTTACATGGTCACACGCATAACAGCCGTTGCTCGAAACTCACAGTTTCCGACGGTTTAGGAATTACAACTGTGGGTGTAGGCTCATTGGTTGCTGGAGGTAAAGAGCGACCAGAAGCGGTGGGGCGTCAATACCATATAGTTCGCATTAATCTGTTGGGCCAGATAGCCAAAGTAGCGATTCGTAAAAAGGATGAACTTCACTCGAAGTGGAGAAAGGATTTTAGTTATGGACCTAGTCAGGCAAAAGACGAAGTGTCTTTGTCTCTGTAGTTCCCTGCCAACGAATCCGCAGGCTCCTACCACCCGACTGCGAACTATCCGGGGGGGCCAGAGTGCAGAGAAAGCTGACGGCAAGTGCAGTCCTGTCTGAGCCCATGAGTAGGGAGCCATCGCCTACTCGCAGCTGCCGAAAGGCGAACTGGGTATTGCCTGGAGTTCTGAGAACATGGATCAGGGGACGGGCGCTGTCGCACGGCTGGCCGTCGATGTCGATGGCAGCGGCACGCCCGCAGTTGCCCAACTCTGGGACAGTCATCGCAAGCTCGGGATGACCGTCTACGTGCGCCGCACGGCGGGTAACTACGAGACTGCCTGGACGAGCACCGACATGGGACAGGGCGCGGGCGCGGTGGCAGCCGTACTGTCGGAATCGAAGCCGGTCGCGGTAGAGACGGCCCTTAGCTCAATGGGGTCGGGCCGCCCCCCGCACAGATCCCAGCGGGCGCTACTAACGCACTGGGCTCTTACCTCGGGTTCTGGCGAAGAAGCGCGCTTCGGGCCAGGGATGCGTGATGCGGACGAGGGGAATCCAGCGACGGATCAGTTTCTGCATTCGCGCCCAGTTGAGTCGGGTTCGTTGGCTTCGGCGTCTCAGCGCCCGATACCAGTACCTGTTCACTTCTCGACGAAATGCATCGACCTGGCGCCAGTTCAGGGGCACCGCATAGTAGGCGGCATAACCGCGCACCACGCTACCCAGCCACGCCCCCTGTTCGGGGATCGGATGGTGGCGCCGTCGGGAAAGCTCCTCTTTTACTTCCCGGAGTTTCGCTCGCTGCCGCTTGGTCACGGTTCGTCTTCGCAGCTGGAACCGTCCTGCGCGGTCCTTCCCACAGATGTGGGTGAAGCCCAGGAAGTCGAAGGACTCTGGTTTCCCTTCTCCTCGACTCTTCCTCTGCTTCGCTGCATACGCTCCGAAGCGCAGCAGCCGCGTCTTGTTCGGGTGCAGCGCCAAGCCAAATCGGGTCAATCGTTCAGCCAGCTCGCTCCAGTACCTTTGAGCTTCCTGCTCGTGCTGAAATCCCAGCGCAACGTCGTCGGCATAGCGCGCCACGATGACCTGGCCGCGCGCATGTCTCTTTCGCCACTGCTGGGTCCACTGATCGAAGACGTAGTGCAGATAGATGTTCGCCAGCAGGCACGAGATCGTCGCCCCCTGTGGCACTCCCTCTGTCGTCTCCGTCCAGCTCCCTTCTTGCAGAATGCCCGCCGTAAGCCATTTCTGGATCAGGCGCAGCACCCTGCGATCCGCAATCCGGTGCTCGACAAACTTCATCATCCACTCGTGATCGATGGTTCCGTAGAAATCACGAATGTCTGCGTCGAACACAAAGTTCACCGTCCTACGCGAGATTCCGACCGACAGTGCATCCAGCGCCATGTGCGCGCTGCGTCCGGGCCGGAATCCATACGAGAACCCGAGAAAGTCCACTTCGTAGATTGCATTCATCACCTCCACCACCGCGCGCTGGACGATCTTGTCCTCCAGCACAGCGATCCCGAGCGGACGTTTCTTTCCGTCAGGCTTGGGGATGAACACTCTTCGCGATGGCTGTGCTCGGTACGCTCCTCGGTGCAGCCGTGCGTGCAGGTCTTGGAGGTTTTCCTCCAGCCGCTCGCCATACTGCACCCAGGTCACCCCGTCTACTCCGGCTGCCGCCTTGTGAGACAGCGCCACGTAGCACGACCTCAGTCGCGCAAGCGTGACGTGGTGAAACAGCGCCGTGAACCTCGCTTTCCTATCCTTCCTGGCTACTTCTCGCACGCGCTCCAGCTCGCTTGACACGCTTCCCCGGCGCTGTGTCCGGCACGTGGTTCGCTGGTCCGCGTTCCCCTTGGTTGGTCCCCTTCCCTCCATCCCCTCCGCAGACGGCGAACCACCCTTGTTCGGAGACTTCCTAGGTACCTCGGGACCATCCGACTTCCTCGCGTCGTGCATCACCGGGTTGCGGCTTTCTGCCTTTCCGATGCGGCCCGCAGTTCCATCCTCTGCGGGCGACCCGAGGATCTCCCAGTTCCTATGCAGAGAGCTTCCACGCGTGCATGGGGTCTCCGACCGCGCAGGGTCGAGCAGGCTCTCGCGCTGTTGCGCCTGCTCATCTCGCCTTCCGGTTAGGGTAACACCGTCGGCACCCCGATATGACTGATTTCGCGGCTCAATACCCAGCCCGCGTGTGCCCCTGTCAACGCTTCGACCACTCCCTTGCGGGATGCAGCCGCATGACTCGGGGTCATCGTGGGTCGCTAGCCCTTCGATGTAAGGCTCTTTCATCCTCTGCTTTCTGCTAGTTTCACTGGCGCACTACCCCTCGGCCTCCGTTGTACTAATCGACCCTATTGCGAATCTTTAATGATGTGCTAGGCGGCGCGTCGAGTTGTGAAGCTTGGCGACCATCCGGGTAAGGGGCTGGCCGCTGCCGGTTCCGGCCCACTGCGGACCTGTTAGCGCTCTGGAAGCTCGGGGTATACGCGCCCAACGAAATGGCAAGGACATGAAGAGCCGTATAGGCCGAGAGGTTCAAGTACGGTTCTGTGAGAGCGTGCAGGTGCGATTCCTGTGCGCTACTCGACCTCAGAAAATCGCCGCTTCGCAGGGGGAGGATCGAGCGGCATACCGAGCCAAGGGGGGAACCGCTGATCAGACCGAATCAGGCTCCTCAGGTGTTTGGTCCGTCGGCGGTATTAGATCTTTCCGTTCGCGCAGTCCAATCACACCGTCCAGGTGTGCCCCATCGAGATCCGCCCAGCTGTAACGAGCATCCGTAAGATCGGCCCTAGAGAGGTTGGCCCCAGAGAGGCTGGCCCCAGAGAGGCTGGCCCCAGAAAGGTTGGCCCCAGAAAGGTTGGGGGGGCCAGAGAGGCTGGCCCCAGAGAGGCTGGCCCCAGAGAGGTGGGCCCCAGAGAGGTGGGGCGTACTGCGGTGGGTCCTTTCGAGGTTGGCCCCAGAAAGGTTGGCCCCAGAGAGGTTGGCCCGATGGAGGTTAGCCCCAGAGAGGTTGGCCCCAGAGAGGTTAGCCTCAGAGAAGTTGACCATTTCGAGGTCTGCCCTAGAGAGGTTGGCCCCAGAGAGGTTGGCCCGATGGAGGTTGCTCCCAGAGAGGTTGGCCCCAAAGAGGTTGGCCCCAGAGAGGTTAGCCCCAGAGAGGTGGGCCTCAGAGAGGTGGGCCTCGGGATGTCGAAGACCTGGCGCATGGATGTCTGGTTTGATTCCCCTCAGCCAAAACCAGCAGAGCAGACTGCGTAGTGTGTAGGGATCCTTTGCTTCCATCCCAGGCAGCCCGAGTTGCTCGGCTAGGCGACTACCGATGGAAAGAACGGCTTCACGAAACACAGCGCGACGCTCGTGGAACAGGCTGCGCTCATACCTCTGCACTGCGTCATCGTCCAAGTCAGCCAAATCGGGGAAGTCCTGCGAGCTGTCTTGGAACTGCTGTTCCAGCCATTCCGTGCGTTCCTCCAAAACGCCGGTCAGCTGCTTTGTGTCGGGCTGGATTTCCTCGCGCAGCAGAATGTCGCAAAGAAACAGGACACTGCGATCTTCACTAGAGAGGAGCCGTCCTTCCAGGATGGGTGACCATAGGCTCGGTTGATCTTGTGAGGAAGCGCGAAACAGTCGGCGAAGCTGCGCGGCCCAGTAGCGGCCCACAAGGAACTCGCGGAACGACTTGTGACCGAACAGGATCGCAGGATCTTCGCTTAGCAGATCGGCCTGCAAGGCGAGCATCAGGCCGCTCGCGATGGTCTGGTAGACGGTATCGCTCGCATCTCTGAGCCTTAGCTCATCGCGGAGGATGTTCACCACATGGTGTTTGTGCAGGCTTTCGTTGCGCTGCTCCAGACAGTAGTACTTCCACGCGATGCGGCCCATCAGCCACAGCATGGCATCGGGCTCCGTCGCTTCCTTTTGAAGGAATCGACGCTCGACTAGGCGCTGGAGCAGCGGCTTGCTGGCTTCGTGAATGTTCTTGTGCTGGGCACCCTGGTCGCGCTCGTGCTTGCCGCGTGCAAGCTGCTGGAAAAACTGCTCGTACAGAGATGCCTGATTGACCGACTGTTCCGGCAGCGCATCCCAGGTCTCAGCGATCATGAACAGCAGGATCGGCGTCTGCGCCAACTCCGTGACGTTGCGGTCTTTCAGCTTGGACCAGATGATCGGCGCTTTGCTTTGTGGAGCGCGGACCTGCCGATTCCAGCGCGTCAACCAATCAGCAGCCTGACAGTATTCGTCGTCGATCGTGAATGGTTGGAGATCGACCACGGGAATCTTCCGCGATTGCAACTCGGGCCTACGCAACGGTTCGAGCGTCTGGGGACGCGAAAGGACCAGGAACCGGACCTTGCCAGACCGCTTGTGATCCAGGTGGATGAAAAAGTCCCGGACCTGCGTGTCGGTCAGGACCACCTCGTCCAGCCCATCCAAAATGTAGAGCACATTCTGTGATGAGGGAGGCGGGGCCAACGCGGGATCATCCAGTGGCAGATCGAAGCCAAGCTGCCGCCCGTGAAGCTGGAGCGCCCGCTGGACGACCTGCGGCAGATTCTGGACGTTCTGCGCATCGAGCGCATCGGCACAGCGCACGAAAATGGGAAGCGTCACTTCGGTGCTTGTCTTTGGCAAGGCCAACCACTCTTGGGCCAAGACAGCGGCGAGCTTTCGCGCGGTGAGCGACTTGCCGAGCCCCATCGGAGCCGAAACCGCCACGATGGGATGGTCGGCCAGCAGCTTGCGCAAAAGAGACAGAATGGGCGTCGAGGGTTTGGAGTGCTGATTCTGGACCTGAGCCTTGGGCTCGACATACAGCGCTCCGAGCGGCAAATCCGGACGCCCTTCGTCGGGCTCCATCACATTGCCAAAGACCTGCCGTCTGTCCCAACCTGCGAGGTCGCTTTGCAAGACGATGCGTAGGAACCTGGGTCGCTCGGACTCTAAGCCAGCCAGATGGTGCCGCACCGCCTGACCGGTCGGGCTCGCCAGTGCAACGCTATAGGCCAAGCGAAAGTTCTGCTCGAACAGCAGCTTGTGTTGCGGGTCGAACACGGGCGGGTCGAAGCTCTTGTCGATGAGCGTCTGCCACAGCGCTTGGTAGTACGGCGAGCGCAGCGGATCTTCGCTCGACTGCCGGGTCATCCAGTCGAGTGCAGCGGGTCCACCTCTCTGCTTCTGACGGAGAACCTGCTGCCAGCGCCAGGTCAGCACTGCACCGAACCGCTCCAGTACATCCGCTTTTGGCGGAGGGCGGTCGCCTGGCAGGCTGAACTGCGTGCGCGCCCAGGCTTCGCCAAACGCTTCGAGGATGATCAGCAAGTGCTGGACGGCTTGCGACGGCACTTTGTCGGATTCGACCCGATGGATACCGGCCAGGACCTTGCGCGCGGCATCTTCTCCGTCCCCAAGGGGCAACCGTCGGTCGCTTCGGTTCTTTCGCCAAGCAGAAATGCGGTCCTGCGCAGCCCCAACGATTTGCGTCCCAGCCAGAAGGACGGATAGCGGATCTCCGCCGGAGATCTGAAGGAGCTTGAAGACATCAGTTTCAGCAATGAATGAGACAGTGCTCGCCACGGTCATGCACGGGAGTATGGATCGCTTTGGCTCCGATGGCGACAGTCCACGACGCAGCGAGCAAACACGTCACAACCGGCGCATTCGACGACGTTGCTGCCGCTGCCTGCTGAACTTGACGATCCGACAGCTGGCGGCAAACGTACCGATGCCTTGGGGAAACGGAGCGCCGCCTACGGCTCGCCCGCTGGAACGCCTGCGAGCGCGCCATACGCATTGATCCCTGGCTGGTTTGTTTCCGGATTGCCGTCTTAGGCACCTAGCTGCCACGGACGCGAGTCCGATTGATGGCCGCGACCGGCCCCCAGCCTTCCTGGTGCTTACTGAGCACCTAGCGCTTTGAAGACCGCGTCGGTGGGGTCGGAGTAGAAGCTGGTTTGGAATTTTGCGAAGAGTTCGCCGGGGATGGTGGGGATGTCGCGAACGCTGGCCATGGGGAGTAGCAAACGCTTGGCTCCGGCATCGAACGCGACTTGTAGGGACTCTGCTAGGTTTTCGACCGGGACGATGTTTCCGCCCAGGCTCATGCTGCCAAGCACAACGAGGGCAGACTGTATGGGCCGGGCCAAGACCCCGGAACACAGAGCCACAAACGCGGCCAGGGTCATCGCGGTGGTAGGGCCTGTGTTGTGCAATTCGACGACATGAAGATGGTAGTCGTGGTCGCCGACCTTCACCGAGGCGCTCACCCGCGAACCATTGGCCTTGAAGTAGTCGAAGCCGACCTTGACCGACTCTCTGGCTGTGCTGTTTGAACCGAAGCCAGAGAGCTTCAGCGTACCGGTACCGGTCATGACTTGGGTTTCCAGCCGGTAGAGTCCCAGATGTCCTCCTGACCCCGTGGCAATGGTGTGCATGACGCCAGGGTTAAGGGGTCCATCGGGTATCAGCATCCCTCCGCCCTGTTCGGGGACGCTGATGAAACGCTCCTCCAAGGTTTCCTGGTCGATGTAGCTGAAGTGAACGTCAAAGAACTCCATTCCGCCGATCTTCTTGAGCTGCTCTTTGACACGGCGACGCGCTTCAAGGGCATATTCCAGACAGCGGCGCACCGCTTCCTTGTCGTATCCCTCGTTCGGATACAGGAGCTTCAGCAGCCCAGAGACGGTGTGTTTGACGGCGATCGTGTCCCGCTGGTTCAGGTCGCGGCCCAGCTTGAAGTATTTGTTGATCGCGTCACCGAAGTTCCGCTTCCGCATCTCGCGTAGGAACTCGGCCAGGTAGTCCACGATCAGCCCGTACTGGTTCGTGAAGAACTCTGGACGCATCTTCGGAATCTCCCAGCCTGGGACGTAGGCATGGAAACGATCGAAGAATGCGGAGTCGATCATCGTATCGGGAAACGGAGCGAACAGATGGCTCGTCTTCACCAGCGTGTCGACCGGCTGGTTGATGTTGCCAACGAAGACCATCGAAGCGTAGGCGTTGACGGAGTCCCGACCACGGGCAAACGACCCCGAGGCCATGTAGTCCTTCATGATCTGGATGCCGTCTTTGTCCTTGAACGAAATCCCGGCTACCTCGTCGAAGGCGACCACATCCCACATCCCAACCAAGCCGACTTGGCGACGGCCCATGTTGTAAAAGAGGTTGGCGACGGTGGTCTGTCCGCCAGACACCAGAATGCTGTTCGGACTGATCTCTTTGTAGATGTGACTCTTGCCGGTGCCTCTGGGGCCCAGCTCTGCGAGGTTGTAGTTGTTCTCGATGAGGGGAACCATCCGGGCCAGCAGATGCCACTTCACGCGCTCTGTGAAATGGGTCGGCTCCATGCCGGTAGAGCGGAGCAGGACATCGATCCACTGTCCTTCGGTAAACGCTCTCCGTCCCTCGAATAACTCCTCCAAGTCCATGTTGGGCATCTGAATCGGCTTCAGATCCCGCAGTACGAACGGAGAGCCCTTCTGGGACTCCTCAAAGAAGTACTCGAGGGTCACGATCGACCAGATTCCACCAACGAGAAGCTTCTCGTATTTTTTGATGATCGCGCTCGGGACTTCAATCCCCTTCACTCCGAGATTGCCGAGCAGAGCTTCGTACACATCTCGCTTTTCGTTGAGCGTGACGGATACCTTGTCGATGATCTTCAGGCTCCCCCGCTCCCTGATCACCGACTTGACCTTCTCGGCCTCATCGGGACGGACGTAGTTTTCGGCGAGGATCTTCTTGACCGTCTGAAGACCCGCATCGATCACCGCTTCGTCGTTGGACGCGCAGTATGTACCGAGCAAATATTCCAGCACATACACGGGGACGTTTGCGCCCTCCTTGACCCACTTGGTCAAGTCCTTGCGCACGACCTTGCCAGAAAAGTATCGGTTCAGTAGCTCGTCGAGGCTAGAATCGATCATCTTGGGATTTGGATCAGAAGTCATCGGTGAACGCCCTGTCGATGATTACCTCGACACTCTCTTGCTCTAGGCCGGTGTCGGCGTCTCGAAGGACCAGACGATACTGCGTCTTTTTGTTATACGCACGGTCTTGCAGGACCAGATGGACCCATTTCTTGCGGTCGTCCATGTTTCCTGATGTCGAGTCGAACGTCACCGTCTCGACATTGGAAATGATCTCCTCTTGCTCGTAGATGGCCACCTTGAGCTTGATGGACTTGACTCGCTCACTGACCTCGTCCATTTGGAGAAGCTGAAAGCGGTGCAGTGCCGTCGTAATTCGGTGATTGATACCGAGTACCTGGACCGTGACTGGCTTGATCCTGGTTTCCTGGGCCGATTTGCCACGGCGGTGCCTGACCGTCAAGACCGGCACAATGATCTCTTGCGGCATCGCTCCGCCATGGACGAAACGAGCTCCGCCGACGAAGTGGAAGCGATTGATGCCTCTCGGAACCCAGAACTCCATGTCGCCCGCAGCCTGCGCGGTCACCCCAGTCTTGCCATGCCACACCATCTCGCGATCGGGCAGACCGCGCCCGAGCAGATAGCGCTTTTTGGCCAAGAGTGTCCCTTTGGGTTGCTCGCCCAGCTTGCTCTTGTTCGTTTCATCGGGCGGCGTCTCGGCAAACAGGAAGCCGTGATCTGCCGTGACAACGATGTGATGACCATTGAGGTTGTTGACGATGTGATTGATCAAGGCTGCGAGCTCATCAATGGCTTGCCGCACCGCCAGGAATGTGTCCGCTTCGGTCTTGGCGTCATCTCCGATGGCATCCACCCGGTCGTGGTAGATGTAGATCACGCGCTTGTCCTTGATGAAGTCGCGACCCTCCTCGCGCTTTTTCTCCATCAGCTCGTCCGCTTTGCAGGCCATCCCACCGACGGATTGCAAAATGCTGTTCCGTTCGC
>Ga0209174_10002973_pt1 | contig 10941 bp, 8 predicted proteins | sample JI91814BDNA_FD_187505 | JGI IMG/M metagenome (GOLD analysis project Ga0209174, IMG submission 187505) | Wastewater effluent complex algal communities from Wisconsin, to seasonally profile nutrient transformation and Carbon sequestration -... | ecosystem: Engineered > WWTP > Effluent > Algae...
TTTTTAAATGTAAAAATTGAAAAGAAGAAAAAAGTATGTTGAGATTCCCGACAGAAAATTTCGGGAATGACATTCCAATTTGAATTCAAAAAATGACAGCATGAGTAGTTCTTATAAATTAATCGATTCCGGTGATTATGAAAAATTGGAAATCATTGGCGGATACAAATTGATACGCCCCGCATTAGGCTCTCCCTATAAAAAAACCAATCCTAAACTTTGGGAAAAGCCAGATGCACACTACACGAAAAATGATACGGGTAGCGGACAATGGAAGTTTTACCGCAAGATTCCTGAAAGTTTTTCGATTGAATTAGGAAGCCTTTCAGCTAAGATAAAACTCACTCCGTTCGGGCATATAGGCATTTTCCCCGAACAGGAATCGAACTGGGAATTAATCCAAAAAATGGGGGAGATTCAAAATAATTTTGAAGTTCTAAATCTCTTTGCTTATTCCGGTATGTCAACGTTAGCCGCGTTAAATGGAGATTATCCGGTGTGTCATGTGGATTCTTCGAAAGGAATGATAGCCTGGGCAAGAGAAAATGCACAGCTTTCCGGTCTTGCTGATAAAAAAGTGCGTTGGATTGAAGATGATGTTTTAAAATTTCTAAAAAGAGAAGTAAAACGGAACCATCCTTACAAAGGATTTATTTTAGATCCGCCTACTTATGGTCGAGGAGCTAAGGGAGAAATTTGGAAAATCGAAGATGACTTAATTCCACTCATCGAAGAAATGATGAAGCTTTGTGAGAATAAGCCAGAGTTTGTGCTTTTGTCCTGTCATTCTACTGGATTTTCTCCGCTTACACTTACACGCATTTTACAAGGACATATAAAATCAGAAGGATCTTATTTTTCAAAAGAGTTATTCATAAAAGAGGATACTGGCGGTAAGCTGCCAGGTGGATTTTGTGCTTATTTTTTGAGTAAGAAGTTTTCTAGTCTGTATTCTCATTTCAAAAGCTAAGGCTGGGTTATATCAACTAATCCCAGATGATTTAGCATTTTTTTCCTATCACGTAGAATATCTCTAGATATAGTTTTTATTTCGATTGCACCTACGTCGGTGCATTTGCCTTTATCCCCTTCTTTTAGGAATGTGGCGAGACTACCTGTATTAATTTCTTTTAATAGTCCAATATTGCCTCGCGTATCCATTGCGATTAATTTCACTTTTTTGCCTTTAATGACATTCATTTGGAATTTGGTACCGTCTGCGTAACGTGTGGAAGCATTTTTAAAATCTATTCCTACAGAAGTTACCGAATAAGGAGGATTAGCCTCTGTAACTATCACTTTACCTTCAATGCAAGTTGTGTCTGGATTGGGATAATCAGAATTCCACCATTTAAAATCATCCATTGCGTTAAATAAAAAATAGCGACCTTCCTCTTGAAAACTTTTTGGTCCATCGGATGATTCTTCAATAGACTTTGCCTTCTCAAAAGAGGAGAGGTTGCCCTTATCTGCCCAGCCTTCCCTTTCATCGAATTTATACATTTTCATTTTTCTATTTGTTTGAATTATATGGGGAATCTCTACTTTTAACTTGACTCCTCTTTTTAAGTGAAGCGGCTTATCGTAATAAGTCGCTGATAGCTTAAACATTCCAGCAGATTCAAATATATTCGGATTTGGATCAAAATAAAATAAACCTATGCTAGAAGTAATAAAATCAAGGTCATTATAAATCTCGATTAATTCAAATGTAAGAATATCTCCCCTTTTATAACCCGATGGGAGCGAAATGGAATTAGCCGGTATCGTGATTTTGGTTCCCGCCTTTCCTTTGATTATATTTTCCATTGCGGGGTTGATTGGGAATTCCTGTTTTACAGGTTGGAACTGAGTTAAAAAAATGGGAACCGGGTTATCAAGATTTATTTCTTTCTTGATTGTTGACTTTGCTTCGCTTTCTTCCCAGCCCCATTTCTTTTCAATCTTTTTTGTAGAGTCTTCCGATTCCTGTGAATCGAGTATAACGAACTGAAAACACAGAGACAGGATAACAATGATTTTAGATATTCTTTTTAATTTCATAAAGTATATTTCGGTATTTAGAAATATACCTTTAGTTGACGTTATTTCATGGTTATTTCTTTTACGGGAATAGACAGAATTTCTTTTTGTCCATTGCTAAAAGTTAGAGTTACGTTTTTCTTTTCTTCCATTTTCAATGGAGCTTTTAACCCAATAAACATTACATGAAAACTGCCTGGCTTTAATTCTACAGAGCTATTTGCTTTGATTTCAATTTTTTCGACAGGACGCATTTTCATAACACCTTCTACCATCACCATAGTATGTAATTCAACGGATGTAGAAATATTCGACTCAGCCTTAATTAAACTCACATCCTGGTTGGAAGAATTTTTTAATATCATAAAGCCACCCGTGTTTGGGCTTGCACTTGGAACAGCTTTGATTCTTGCATTTTCTATTGTGATCTCTTTTTTAGAATCAGCTATGCTAAACTGAAATGCAATTACGAACAATGTTAGTATAAATAGGTTTCTCATTTTGATATCCTTGTATTTTATTTTCACTCTTTCAATTAATTATTTTTCAAATATTTTAATTCTGATTCACATCGAAGTAAAAAGGAACGCCTACTATTTTTTCTTCCCTGTCTTTAAATAAAAGAATCGCTCGCCATTTAAAAGTCTTAGTCGAACAAGTTGGTAAAATAAATTTTCCTTTATACATATTTGGCTTCACCTGTGAAAAATCGGATCGATTATAACCCATTTCCATTTCAGCACCGTTAAAATCTATAGCAAATGGTTGAAGGACTGCATCTTCTCCATAAAGGATTATGTCTGTTTGCCTATTGGGTGAGACTGGTCTTTGGGAGAAATTAATTTTGAATTCACTTCCGGAGGGAAGTTTTAAATTACAGTCTCTCGTTTGTAAATTGCATTCTTCTTTGGTTTCTAATAATTCAATCGACGGCTTATTAGTATTAGGCGCAATATGAGTATAAGCACTGTATGCCCAAAGAAATAGCCAGCCAAATAACATTCCAAAAGACAAGGCAGTCCAGAATTTTTTAAGCATGAGACTCAACTTTGTATTCATTTTACATTTACTCTAATCTCTAATCTCTAATTCCATTAATTTAGGCTAGCCACTTCTATAAAGTTCTTTTTATTTTATGGTAACTGATGTATTTGCCTGATTAGGCAAGAGAATAAAATTGTATTGAAAACGCTCTAGCAAAAATAAGGAAAGACTGGTAATGAACACGAAATTTACAAGATGACAAACTTATGCCTAAAATCAAACTAGAACAAAATGGTCGGTCTCTACATTCTATTTACATTTCTAATCTATCCAGTTACTTTGATTGCTCCGTTTCTAAGTAAAAAGGCAAAAGTTTTTCTCGGCAAACGTAAGGCGGATAAAAAAAAAATTAAGAAGATTCCTTATGAATTAGGAATCAGTCGCGTTTTATGGCTTCATGCGTCTTCGGTGGGGGAATTAGACCAGTGCAAGGCTTTAGCAAAATCTATAAAAGAAAACGAGCCGAATAGTTTGGTAATTCAGTCGGTTTTTTCAGAGAGCGTTCAGGATAAGAATTATGATTTAGAAAATACCTATCTTAGTTTTCGCCTTCCTCTCGATTTTTATTTTGCCTATGATTTTATTTTTGAAAAATTTCAGCCGGATTCCCTTGTTCTAATGGCTTGGGACTCCTGGCCTAATTTGATTCTTGCGGCAAATCGGCACAACTGCAAAGTTTTCCTTGCCTCCGCTGTCTTCGATCCAAAATCAAAACGCACATCGTTTCTTGCGCGTAGCCTCACAAGAGCGATTTTCGCAAGGCTTTCCGGGATTGCTTCGGTCAACGAGTCCATGATTTTACCCTTTCAGGAATTGACAGAGAATTCGGTTTCGGTGCAGACTTTGGGTGATTCAAGATTTGACTCTGTCGTAGATAAGATTAAAAGTAAGAAACCTGACTCTAAATTTACAGAATTTGCCGAGTCTTACCTCAAAAATCCGATTCTAATTCTAGCCTCGACCTACAAAGAATGCGATGAAGTCGTTTTAACCGAGATTGAGAAGGTTTTAGACTTGGGGTATTCTATTTGGATTTTTCCGCACAAGGTTGATGTAGGGAGAATCCAAGAAATTCAGGCATATTTGCGGGAACGTAATCTGACTGTTTCCCTCTATAGTGAAGTAAAAAATCCTTGTAAAGATAGAATTATTCTTTTTGATGCTTTAGGTATACTGGCTTTTGCTTATTTTTATGGAAAAATTGCCTATGTAGGTGGGGCTTCTCACAATAAAGTGCACAATGTCCTCGAGCCCGCCTATTTCGGACTACCCTTAATTACGGGGAGCAGAATTTTTAATTCCTTTGACGCATTGACATTAAAGGAGAAAGAAAGTTTAAGAACAGTAAATTCTAGTAAGGAGTTTTTAGAAGCAATTCGAATTTATTCTGAAGAGAAATACCAGAGTCGCGTAAGTGCGACAAATCGAGAGTATGTGCTCTCACGTTTAGGTGCTTCCCTTGCTTTTTATAATGCCTTCCTAAAAAAATGAATTACCCACGAATTAAAAATCTAGTCAAGAATTCGGCAGCTTTTCGATTATTTAAAAAAGATTACGCCGCCTTTATCATAAGCTTTCTTTATACAGAATTTAAAGTTTACGACCAATTAACCGTTGAAGCGGAAGCCTTTGCTCGAACTCTAAAGGATACGATTGAATCTTTCAAAGAAGAAAACTTATTAGAGAACGAACTATTATTATCCTCTGATCATTACATCAACGAATGGGCTAATGATGGTTTTGTCCGAAAGTTTTACGAAGAAACAAAATCTGAATTCTACATTGAAATCACTCCGGAAATAGAATCTGTATTCAAATGGGTTTCCGAAATTGAAAAAATTGAACTGGGAGAAGTTGTATCGACTCGTTCTCGGTTTTTAAATATATTTCACCTTTTAAAAGAACTTGTAGATGATAGCGTTGCGACTTCGCAGGATCGAATTCGAATTTTGGAAGCTCAAAAGAAAAGTATCGAACAAGAAATTGAACGATTAAAATCAGGCGGGGAAATCAAAAAATTAGATAAAAGAGAAATTGTAGAGCAATTCAAATTAGCCTTAAAAGAAGCTAAAGAATTAGTGGCAGACTTCCGGCAAATCGAGCGTAACTTCTCTGATATAACCAAACAAACGCAAAACAAATATATGAACCAGATTTCCACAAAAGGGGCAGTTCTTGAGTATGTGCTAAAGGCAGATGAAGAGCTTATGAATTCAGAGCAAGGCAAAAGTTTCAAGGCATTCTGGCAATTTATACTTTCTCCTACAAGGCAAGACGAATTCGAAAAAATTATAAATACTCTTTATAAAAGAGAAGATATTCGTGCTATTGACGAAAGTCAGTTTTTGCGGAAATTAAAAAAGCAACTTCTTGATTCAGGTCGAAAAGTAAATCGTGCTACAGATAAAATGGCAGATCAAATTCGAAAGGCTTTATCGGATAAGAGTCTACAAGAAAACCGACGCATCAAAGATATAATCAATGATATAAAAAGTCTTGCACTTAAAAGTCAGACCATGCTTGGTTCTAAAAAGGATTTTTATTCCGTAGAAAGTTTCCCCGAAATATATCTTCCAATCGAGCGACCACTCTGGGAGAAAAAAGACAAAGGGCTTAAGATTGATTATGCGCTAGAAAATGCGAATAATGAAATGAGTCCCGAGATTATGGAGCTACTCATGCGAAATAGCTCTATTAATATTGACGAGCTACTGGCTAATATTGATTCGCTTCTAAAATACAAGCCGAAAGTAGAACTCAGAGAGGTAATTGAGAAGTATCCGCTTAAGAAGGGTGTAGAAGAGCTTGTTACCTATCTCTGGATTGCGTCAAATCGAGAACATCATACTGTTGATAATTCGCAGAAAGTAGAATTTACAATTTCGGAAGACGAAGACGAAACCGTTTCAATCAAATTTCCAAAGGTGGTTTATAATATCTAATGGAACATACTTTACCCTACGCAGGTGCCGTTTTAAAATTACTAAAAGGACCAGTCAATTACGATCTGGATCCAAAAGAATGGGATCAACTCTCTACCTATCAGACAGATATAAAAAAATACTTCGATAAGATTGGACTTCACCTAGTTGTTGATTCCGATGATGGCTTTGCTTATCTCTATCAACCATCGGGTGATGATGATCTGGGTCTACCGCGGATAACAAGACGTGTCCCCCTGCCCTTTGATATAACCCTTTTATGTGTGTTACTTCGAGAGAAATTAGCAGAGCAAGTCATTGAAGACACAAACATGGCGAATCTATTAAAGAAAGAAGATCTATTTGAACTTCTAAATCCATTTTATCCTAAGACACAAAACGAAGCAGCTCAATATAGAGAATACGAAAGATTAATCGCAAAAGTGGTAGAGCTTGGTTTTCTTCGTCGTATCGAGAAAGAAAAGACAGAATTTTACCAAATCGAAAAAATCATTAAGGTTAGAATTCGTGCAGAAGAATTAAATTCCATTAAGGCAAGGCTTTTAGAAAACAATGACAGAAAGACTCTTCAAGATGACTGAAATCAATACCGAAATGGGCTATCGTCTCCTCCGTTTAGAATTTTTAAATTGGGGAACGTTTAGCAATGGAAAAATATATTCAGTAGACACAAGCGGTAAAACTGCATTAATCACAGGTGCAAATGGTTCTGGTAAATCTACATTAGTCGATGCACTGCTCACTCTACTTGTGCCTTCACAAAAAAGAAATTATAACCTGGCGAGTGGAACAGAGCGCAAAAGAGACAGAGATGAAAAAACTTACATTCAGGGTAATTACGGTAAGACCACAGACGAGGCACTCGGAAGTAAAATCTTAAAAATGCGCGACCCTAGCGAGGGGCATATTTCTATTTTGCTCGCAGTATTTTACAGTGAAGAAATTAAACGTTATGCAACAATTGCACAGGTCATGTGGTTTAATAATGGAACTCTAGATAAATTTTATCTAGTGGGCGAAAAAGAATTAACCATAAAAGAAGATTTTAACCACAAGGGTGATATAAAACAATTCAAAAAAACTCTACGCTCACAGGAAGGTGTAAAAATCTTTGACTCCTTTAAAGAATATGTTCACGAGTTTATAAAAAATGTAGGGCTTCGTTCTGAAAAAGCACTTGATTTATTTAATCAAATCGTTGCCATCAAATCTATCGGCAATTTAAAAGAATTCATTCGTGAGCATATGCTAGAAAAACATGATATGAATCAACTAGTGGAAGATTTAGATAAGAATTATAAAAATCTAAACGATAGTTATAACGCGATTTTACAAGCTCGTAAGCAAATGCAGGAACTTGTTCCCATTGAAGAAGATGCTAAGAAGTATGAAGAACTTTTACAAGAAATTCAAAACATCCAGGGAAGTATATTCGTATTACCCGCTTTCTTTTCAAAGGAGAAAATTGCGCTCTTTCGAGAAAATCTAGAAACTACAAAGTTTAATCTTTCTAAAATGACTGACATGACAGGCGAGTCAGTCTCTGAACTAACTCGCAAGAGAGAAGAAGAACGAAGTCTCTATGCAACTTTAGAAAATGATTCTGTAGGAAGAAGAATTACTGAACTTCAAAAACAATTAATCGATGAGCGCAAAGTTCTCGTTACCCGCCAGACTGCATTTGATAAATATAGAAATCTAGCTGTTAATTTACTTTTGCAAACTAAAATTTCGCAAGAAAGTTTTTATGAAAATAAAAAGTTAGCGGAATCTAAGATCACAAAAAATCTTGATTACCAAAAAGAAATCGAGAAGAAAAGAGACGAATGGGTTATTGTTCGAAATAATTTACACACAAATAAACAAGAGCTTGAATTAGAATTGAATTCTTTGAAGACAAGAAAAGATTCTCTTCCAGGTCTCCAAATTGAAATGCGTAGAGAAATCTGCGAAGCTTTGAATATTCCCATCGACGAATTGCCGTATGCCAGTGAACTCATGCAAGTAAAAGCAAAAGAGTCAGATTGGAAAGGTGCTATCGAAAAACTTCTAAACAATTTTGGAAGAAGCCTACTTGTGCCAGATAAACATTATATGGAAGTGAATAATTTTATCAATAAGACAAGACTCAAAGGAAAGCTAGTATACTTTCGGATGATTGAAAACGATAACCGCAATACCAAGCCGAATTCTTCTGATTCTTTGTTTTATAAATTGGAATTTAAGCCAAATTCACCTTTCACCTATTGGCTTGAATCTAGAATTTTAAATGACTTTAATTATATCTGTGCCGACTCTCTAAAAGAATTTCAAAAAGAAGATAGAGCCGTTACCCGCGAGGGGCTAATCAAGCATTCCCGCACAAGGCATGAGAAGGACGATAGAAATTCCATTCAGGACAAATCTAAGTATATATTAGGATGGTCTAATACAGATAAAGTGAAGGCACTCGAAGAAGAATTAAAAAACTTCGAAAAAAAATACGAAGAAGCCTACTCTAAAATGGATACTCTTGATAAAGAAAAAAGAACGATTCAGAAAAATGACATTGAGCTAAGAGAAATTTTGCGCTTTGAAAATTTTTCAGAAATAGATACGGCTCCAATCGAAAAGGTAATTAAAGAAACAGAATCTCACCGAAAAGAACTAGAAGTATCAACCAATAGTCTTAAAAAAATTCAAGAAAAACTAGATAGCATTAAACAAGAAATTCAAAAGCTTGAACGAGATAGAACTGAATTCGATAAGAAACGCCATAATCTGGAGCGCGATATTCAAGAATATGAGACTGAGATCAAAGAGTGTGAAAGTGTGCTTGCACTGATTAAAGACGATGAATATGCCAAATACAAACCTGAAATTGAAAAACGTATCACGGGGACAAATAAACTTAGCCTCACCAACATTAAGAATAAGCAAAATGAACTGCATACTTTTTTTGAGAAACAAAGAGAAGACAAAGAAGAAGCAAAGCAAAGAGTTCTAACTGCAATCGTTCGAAAGATGGAAGCCTATATCAAAAACTTTGAAACGGAAACTACAGAATTAACCGCAGAAATAGAATCCATTCCTGATTTCAGAAGAGAATTAACTAAAATTCAAAATGATAAACTTCCCGAATACCAAGAAAAATTCAGACGAATGATGGATGAAAAAGTAGCTCACCAAATCGCAGAGTTTAGAGAAGATTTAAACGACCAGGAAAAAGAAATCCTTTTAAAGATTGATGAGTTAAATGAAGCATTAGAAACAATTGATTATATTGCAGGGTATACATTTATTCAATTGGATTGTCAACCTACCGTGAATGTGGAAATTTCTGATTTCAAGCTTGAGCTAACAGAGTGTATCCCTGACTTAGAGCATCCAGAAGAAAATGAAGCAAAATTTCTAAAGATAAGAGATTTACTCGATAAACTTAAAAATAGAAGTTCGGAAAACACTGACAGATGGGTTAAGCTTGTCACTGATGTGCGCAATTGGCTTGACTTCCGTGCAATCGAACTTACCCGCGAAGACAGAAAGCAAAAAGAAGTCTACGATTCCAGTGCAGGTAAATCCGGTGGTCAGACTGTAAAACTCGCCTATACTATATTAGCCTCTGCAATATCTTATCAATTTGGAATTAGAGAAAAGAAATCTTTTAGACTTGTCGTGATTGATGAGATGTTTAATAATCTAGACAATCAGAATTCCAGATTCGCCATGGACTTATTCAAGCAACTCGGTTTGCAGTTACTCGTTGTTACACCGCTAGATAAAATCAGCATTGTAGAGCCTTATATCTCTTCGATTCACCTAGTCGCTAACAACCAGGAAGGAAAAGACTCCCGCGTATATCCAATCACAATGGAAACTCTAAGAAAGAAAAAAGAAAAATAACCAGTGAAGGCTTGTGTAAAAGCAATGAAATTTATGCTTTTACACAAGCCTTCACTAATTCCGTTTAAAGCGATTTTTTAACTTCAAGAAAGATTGGAACAAAAACACGAATGGGATTTTTGATTTAGAGAAAATAAAACTAAAGAATCTGCCAATTGGTTTTGTGAAAGGGGCTAATTTTGTTTTAACCCGAATCCAAATGGGAGAAAGCTTCGCATTTAGTTTTTCTACTTTAGGACTAATACGCTTTCCGATCCAGAAAAAGAGTTTTCCAATAAAACTATCTCTAAAGCTAATGTCTGTTCGCGATGCCATGATGTAGACGCTGATGCAGGCTATTACGATGTTGGCGCTCCAGGGTCCTATCCAATCGGGCACATTTGATTTGTAAGAGATTCCACTCCCCAGAATAAAAAAAGCATTGTAGATAAATAAAAATACAATGGCTAAAGTAAAACTCATTCCTTTGCCAGAGCGTTTTACTACAAGACCAAGCGGAAAGGAAAGAAAGAAAAAAATCTGACAGGACACAGGCATAGCAAGGCGACGATGGATTTCGATATTAAATGCAATCAGTGTTTTCTTGGTGTCTTTTAATAATCCTTGTAACTGAGTGAATACCGCATAACGGTTACTCATCTCGGAAGAAGAGACTGTTCCCTTTTGTGAATCCAAAATAATTTCCATCTTCATTTTTTCAACGAGTTGGTTTAAACCATCAACGCCTTTAATGGAAATATTCATCTCTTTTAAAATTTCAAGTCCAGGAATTTCTTCTAAACCTTCTGATTGAATGCTGTTTCTAATTTTTATCAGTAGCGGAAAAGAGAAAGTTTCCGGTTTGATATTAAATCCTATCACAGTTTTTTCTTTCTCGGTTGGAATGTTATAATCCATTTCTCCACCCATGAAATCAGTTACTACAAATCCATCTTTCTTTTCATTCCATTCTAAGACGAATCCATCTTTGAGTCGGACGGATTTTTCATATTCTCCTTTTGAATTTTTCTTTTCAATAATATTTCCTGTTTTCGCGGAGATAATCTGTGTT
>Ga0209174_10002975_pt1 | contig 10935 bp, 13 predicted proteins | sample JI91814BDNA_FD_187505 | JGI IMG/M metagenome (GOLD analysis project Ga0209174, IMG submission 187505) | Wastewater effluent complex algal communities from Wisconsin, to seasonally profile nutrient transformation and Carbon sequestration -... | ecosystem: Engineered > WWTP > Effluent > Algae...
CCAGCCCCAGTTCCTCGGCGACACGGGCGATGCTGCCGACCTCGTCCGCACGCTTGACGGCCTGCTCCTTGAACTCAGCCGTGTATTCCTGCTTCGGGAGGCGTTTCATATCGTTCTTCCTCTCGTTGTGTCGATCGTACGACGACTACGTTGGAAGACGAAATTCGGGGGGCAGCTCACTAAAATACTCCGGGTTAGCAATTTTGAGCGTAAATCTTGTCGGAAATATTTACGTCCTCTTATTTTTGTTGTTCTAAATTTATCGCATCATCATGATTTATTTAATTTTAAATTTTCTGGTCCGATTCGTGCTATCCATAGAAAAACTCGCTTGGGGGATTCTGCAAGTCCCTCCATAGAATTCCGAAAAACAACCGATGAGGGAGGATTCCGTGATTTTTATGCTCAAGATTCGACGATTGGCCGCTGTGTTCCGGCGCCATACCTGCTTCATAAAGCTAATGATTATGGCAAGCGCATTTGCGGCAAATGCGCATGCTGCCGAGTTGCGCATAACCCCGGATGTCTTCAATCTGACCTTTGTTCCTGGTCCAACCCAGGTTGTCACGGGTTCCATCACGAACATTACCGGGGTGGATTTGCTGACCAGCGATATCTTTTTCAGCTTGAGCGGCTATCCGGCCGATGCCTTGACCATCGACGTCCTTCTTGGGCTCGATCCTCTGCCACTTCCGGACCGGACGCGTACCGACAACTTGGATTTTTTTTCCATCACCTTTTCTGACACTGGTGCCGTCTTTGCGCCATTCACTATCGAGGCATTGGCATTCGATGTGAATGGCAATTTTGCTGAACCCTTTGTGCTCAATGTCCAGGCGCAGGTGCAAGGCGTGCCAGAGCCCTCTTCAGGCTTGCTAGTCATGGCGGGCTTGTTGTTGGTTCGTCAGCGGTTCATTCGCCGTAGTCCAGCGGTCTGCTGACCGGGTATCGGATCAATCAACTCTTTTTGGAGGCTAGGCATGGCTACCAGTGTTGCTGCTTCGCGCATAGTGATCGGTTTGCCGGATATACGCCGCAACGGAGGCGAGATACGGTTGACCATTCCCATCCTGAATGGCGGGGAAGTGGCGTTGTCCAGGCTGCTCATTACGTCGATCACTCTCGGGTCGGCCGGCTTGCTCAGCCCGCCGGGCTGGCCAATTCATCTAAATACCCTCGGCGCCTCCAATTCGGCAACCGTTGCTGCCCGTTTCTCGGATCAAGGCTTGGTGGAGGGCGCCAATCTCCTGCTGACGGTTCGGGGCAGCTACCAAGTGGGAGATGTCTCCTACGGGCTCACCCTCACTCGATTCTTGAAGGTCCCTGCGCCAGGCGTTCGGCCTGACTACGAGCTTCTGGCGGCAGTTCAATCGGCCATGACCAATGGTCTCTGGAGTTACAGCATCGTCAACCGGGAGCCGGCCTCGAGCACGCAGCACATCGCTACCTTCGCCATTGACATCCATGCACCGGTGACCGTGACAGGGGTTCCGCCGGGCTGGGCGGTCGACACCGACAGCCTCACCTACGTGCTTTGGTACGCTGCCGATCTGGCTCCGCCCTATCCATCCCACGTGGCCCCGGGCGCTACGCTGGCCGGGTTCCAATTGGCGGCTGCGGGTGGCCGGTCGGAGGTGACGGGGTCCAGCTTGGTGGCCTGGGATCACGCAACCGATCAGAGCGGTCGCGTCTTCGCTGACCATGTGTTGACGCCGTACCGGCTCACCTAAAGGAGGTGGTCGCCATGAATACCATTGGTCTGAAACTCATGCGGTTCCTGGGGCGGTTTTCTACCGCGCGACCAACCGACGCAGCGGAGCAAGCGCCGGCAATCGAGCGGCTTGTCGGCGGACTGCCGCCGTCCGCGTTCGACAACCTGACCCGGTCGGTAGGAAGCCAGGATTCCCGCCGCATGGCGCTCAAGGTCTCCATCCTCGGGCTGTTTGGCATGCTCGGAGGCGGCCTGGGCTTTCCAAGATCAGCCCAGGCGGCGGCAGACTGCTTGTGTGGACGGCAACTGTACGATTCATCGATTCAATGCTGCACGCCAACCGGCATCCAGACGAAGCATCCGATAGCGAACCTGGATGCATGCCCGAACAAGGTGCCCCATCCCGGCGCAACCTGCGTCCCTAACGGCTGCGGTGCGGCGGACGGCGCCAGCTTTCCCGGAAGCTTTGGCGCTGCGAGCGTGGTTGGATGCTGCGATAATCATGACTGCTGCTACGGCAAGTGCAACGAAGTCAAGGTTGGATGCGACGACTCATTCGAGGTGTGCATGACGGAATCCTGCAACAGTGCCTACCCACCGGACTTCGTGACGGTTCTCGGCGTTCGCTATGACCGCAATCGCATTCGGCGTGACAGCTGCCGCGGTGCGGCCAACGCGTATTGGGCGGCGGTGAGGACCCGGGGCGGTGCGGCGTATACGGCGGCTCAGCAGGCGAGCTGCGACTGCTGCGCCAACCAGCCTTGTTCCACCTGTCCCGGCGGCACATGCTCGTCTCTTCCAAGCTGCCAGGACCCCGGTTGCGTTTGCTTCCAGACCATCGAGGGGCGGGGCTTCTGCCATCTGCCGCAGTCGTGCGCCGGCCTTTCCACCTGCTCGTCATCCGCGAACTGCCCTAGCGGGTGGGCGTGCGTGAGCGTCACCTGCTGTGGCGGCACCGCGATCTGCATACGGCCTTGTTTCGTGATCGCCGGTCTGACGCGGCAGGCTGCACCTGAGTTGAGCGGAATGACGACCGCCGGTCCGGCGGACGAGTTGCCGAAGCGATAGCATGCCATCTGGAATTGACAAGAGGAGGTAGTTTTGGACTTCGCAATCATCTTCGCGGAAGTGCTGGTTTTCGGAGCCTTCGCACTCTCCGGTTGGTCAAAGCTTGACGAAACGGCCGAGACAGGGGCGACCGCCCAAGCCTTTGGTCTGCCGGCCCGTATGTCGGCCGCCCTTGGCGTCGTGTTAGCGCCGGCCGAGTTGGCCATCGCGGCAGCGCTTCTGTTGCCGATGATCGCCTGGCTGGGCGCTATCGCGGCAGCCGTGCTTTTGTGCGCTTTTGTCGGCGCAATGGTGTTTCGGCTTGCTCAGGGCGAAGCGCCATCGTGCAACTGCTTCGGCCATACAAAACCGCAGCCGATCACTTGGGCCACGGTGATCAGGAACCTGGTCCTTCTTTTTGCCGCTCTTCATCTCGTCGCGGCCGGGCCGGAGCAGTCGGGGCTGGTGAAGAACATCGTGAGCACCGCTCGCGGGCCTTTCGGCGTGACGCTGGCGCTGGCGGTGCTCACCGCCGTAGCGGCGGTGTCGATATGGCTGGCGCTTCTATTGCTGCGGCAACAGGGAAGGTTGATTTTGCGCATCGACAACCTCAAGCATCGGCTGGATACCCTGGACTCGTCAAGTCCTCGCGTTGCCAATGGGGGAAATCCGTTCCAGCTGCCTGCAAGCACCCTCCATGTCGGCAGAGCCGCCCCGGTTTTCACGGCTTCCACGCTCGGAGGACGGGTACGTACCTTAGTGGAACTGATCGATGAATCGGCGGCACCCGTGCTGCTGCTGTTCGTCGGTGCGGAATGTGCACCGTGCCGCGAGGTCGTCAAGGAGATGTTGGGTTGGCGGCGTGCCGACGGACTTCCCGTGGCGTGGGCGACCATTGCTTCCGGTGAACCTGAGGTTGTGCGACAGTCGTTTCCTGGCCTTGCGATCGACCGCGTCCTCGTGCAGGCCGGCTCCGAACTCAACGACCTTTACGGGGTCGTCGCGACCCCAAGCGCCGTGTGGATCGAACGCGACGGATCAATTGCATCATCGGTTGCCATCGGGCGGGATGCCATCCTGGCATTGTTCAATCGGCATGTGTCCCAGCGCAGTACTGGCAACGCAATCAGTGACTTCAGGGCGGCCTGACGAAGCGCTTATGGCCAGAAAGTACAGGTGGTTCAGCGTCGCCGTTTTGGTGGGCGTGGCCGCACTTTTAGCGCATTGCAATCAAGCGCCACCACTTGAAATCGGCGGGGGCATGGCTTACCAGTACCCGCCGACCACAGTGAAAGCTGGCAAGTCCGCAGTATGGGAGTTTCAAATGGCCGTGTGGGGGGAGGGGCCGCCTGTGCAGGCGCAGGTCCAGTCTGTACGGATGGAATATCGCCTTGGGGAAAACAGCCAGTGGACAGAGGCCCTCCCTGTTCCTGGATCGCCGACGAACGTCAAAGTCGGGCAAAGCATACGGATGCAATTCCGCTTCTCGGTGGCTGCTCCCGCTGACTCGGAAGGCTCAGCCATACAGACGCGTTTTCATGTGAGGATGGGTGAACGAATCCAGGTCATCGACGGCATTCGCGCGGTAGATGTTATTTCGGCAAAGTCGACGAACTGAGAAAAGTACGAAAAGTACGGGATCACCCATTAGCCACCCCCGTCAATAGAAACAAACAAAACCCTACGACCAAAGTCGTATTTCCTTCCTTGCCAAACCTGCCATCCCAGCCACTGAGCTCGCCGCACACTTGGTTCTCAATCATTGGTTGCGCCGTTACGCACCAGTCACCCATCAGGATCAGGCCTGCGCGCCTTGCGGCCGCTGGCCCCAAAGTTGAGGGTCATTCACATAAAAACGTACCCAGCTTTCATATAAATCTGCGCCTAGCGTGGACGAAAGTGCTTCCGCCCCCGCTCGGATGAGCTCATCCCGGAATGAATCTGTTCAACTCAAGTACGGATAAGGACATGGCTCAGAAGTTGTAGGTTTTGAGCTAGGCCAAAAAGCCGCATGAATCCAGGTTCAAAAGATAGTAAAAATGGCTTTGAGCCCGGCTTATATGTGGCGCATCATCTTTTAAGCCACAAATGAACAACATCGGGAGCTTTGTCTGCCAATGCTACCCGCGCCAGCGGGACTAAACGCCTGAGCAACCTGTCGGCAGGTAAAGCTTCTGTCGATTTTGTGTTTATGGCGCGATTACAGGTGCCTCAAGAAATACTTCATCCGAAGCTACCGCCTCAGGCAACGATTTCGAGGCCCCTTTTCTGCACCAGGTGAAGCAGCTTCAGGGCCGCGCCGGTCGGGCGCTTTTGCCCGATCTCCCACTTCTGGATGGTGGAGAGGCTGGTGTTGAGCATCGCAGCAAAAACCGCCTGGCTGACGTGGGAGGTTTCGCGGAGGTGCTTGATCTCCTGCGGCTGCAGCGGTGGTACCGGCGGCAGGCACATGCGGTCGAATTCGCGCATGGTGAGCTGGTCCATCACGCCGGCATCGTGAAGACCTTTGGCCGTCTCATAGACGGCTTCCCCAGGTGTCAGGATAGATGTCCTCTGATCCCGATCTAAAATCGGGTCTTGAATCTGGGGTGAAGAAGAGGACGCAGTGGGGTATCCCAAAGAACTGAAGGCGATGGTGTTGCAACGCATGATGGCGCCCGGAAATGAAACCATCGGTATGCTGGCCAAAGAGTTCAACGTGACTGAGGCGACGCTGTACGCCTGGCGGCGTGAGGCCTTGAAGGCAGGCGCAGTGGTGGGCGGGACGGGTGCCGTTCCTGAGCAGTGGTCGGGGGCGGTGAAATTTGCGGTCGTGCTGGAGACGGCCTCGTTGCCGCAAGCCGAGTTGGCTGAGTACTGCCGGCGCAAGGGCCTGTATATCGAGCAGGTACAGGCGTGGCGCTCGCAGTGCGAAGGGGCGTTTGAGCCGGCTGCAGCCGGCTCAAACGCGGCGGCGGTGAAGGTGGAGCGCAAGCGGATACGGGAGCTTGAGAAGGAACTCCACCGCAAGGAGAAGGCACTGGCGGAAGCCGCGGCGTTGCTAATACTCCGAAAAAAAGCGGCAGCGATCTGGGGGGAGAAAGAGGAAGAATGATCAGCACCCAAGATCGCCAGGACGCCATTGAACTGATCGACGAGGCGGTAAAGGCCGGAGCCCGACGTGCGCGGGCATGCCAGGAACTGGGCGTCTGCGAACGGACCTACCGTCGGTGGCAGCAAGGCGGCGCCCTTCAGTCGGATCGGCGCCCTGACGCTGCGCGTCCGACGCCTGCCAATGCGTTGAGCGAGGCCGAGCGCAAACGCGTGCTCGACCTTGTCTGCCGACCTGAATTTGCCAGCCTGCCGCCCTCGCAGATCGTCCCGGCGCTCGCGGATCAGGGAACATATCTGGCCAGTGAGTCGAGCTTCTACCGCATTCTGCGCGCCCATGGCCTGCAGCATCGCCGTGGGCGGGCCGCCGCCCCGAGCAAACGCGAGCCACGCCGTCACCAGGCGCATGGGCCCAATCAGATTTGGGTATGGGATATCACCTGGTTGCCCGGACCGGTGGCAGGCACCTACTACTACCTCTACCTGATGCTGGATCTGTTCTCGCGCAAGGTGGTCGGCTGGGAAATCTTCGCCAAGGAGAACTCGGCCTGCGCGGCCCAAGTGTTACGCAAGGCGAGCCTGGCCGAGAAGCGGGGTCTCGAGCCGCTGGTCCTGCATTCGGATAACGGTAGCCCGATGAAGGGGGCCACGATGTTGGCGACGCTCCAGAAACTGGGCATTGCCTCGTCGTTCAGCCGCCCGGGTGTCAGCGACGACAATGCCCAGGCCGAGGCCTTCTTCCGCACCCTGAAGTACCGTCCGGGCTACCCGACCAAGGGCTTCCTGACGCTGGATGCGGCTCGCCAATGGGTGCGCAAATTCGTGTCCTGGTACAACTTCGAGCATCGTCATTCAGCGATCAAATTCGTGACGCCCGCCCAACGACACGGGGGAGAGGACGTTGCCGTCCTGCTCGCCCGGGACGGTCTCTATCAGCAGGCCAAGGCGGCTCGACCTGAGCGCTGGCGAGGCCCGACGAGGGACTGGTCCAGACCCGGAGTCGTCTGGCTCAATCCCGCGCCTGACAGGCCGAAAGAGACCGAGACCGCTGTTTGAAGACCGTGACATCTTCCTTGACAAATAACGGCTTCAAGAATGGCCGATTTCGTTTTTCTCATTGCAGTTCACCTCCATCAGTTCCCCGGCTACCACAGCCGTTGCAAGCGCCTGGGGGGTCAAGCCGAGCAGCTGCCCCGCCAATTTCTTCAAAGCTTCCTGTTCATCTTTGTCGATGTTGCTGCGGGCGTTCTTGGGGAAGCCATACACGAACACCCAGCGGTCGCCCCGATTGGTGGCTACCAGTGTGCGGAACCAACGCTCTTGCCCTGTCCTTGCTTGGCGATGCGTTTTTTCAGCAGTCCGCCGCCCAGATCGGCCTCAAAGAGCCCTGCAGCCATTTCCTCGACGGCGATACATAGCGCCATCTCAGGGAGTCCCTCTTTTTTCGCCCAGCGGTGAAACCACTTGTTTTTGTAGATCGACATCACCGCCCATTTTTATTTTATTTGTAGCACAAAGTGCTATATAAATCAAGTGTGCTGATGGGGCAGAAGTTGGAGTTCAGCGCTGTATTCGACGGCGAGACGTCGTGTTTAGCAGGTTCTAGCCATAATGGCTAATACCTCGCCTTTTCCTGGTTCCCTGCCGAATGATCGAGGAAGGCCGGCCGTTCAAGAAGTGGCAATGGACCGCATCAACGCACGATGGGGACGCGGGAGCCTGCGGACCTTGACGACTGGGTTTGATGCGAGTTGGACGATGCGCAGGAAAAAGTTCTCGCCCGCTTGGACCACACGGTAAGACGCCTTACCGAGGGTGACCGGCTGATCAAAGTGTCCATCGAGACACTTAGGGCCGGATGCTCATTCCTCACGCAAACACGGGAAGATCAATCACGTCCAAAACCACTCAAATCGAGCCAACATGCCGTGGCAGGCTAAATGGCAGGCCAACAGAACACCAAAAAGAAAAAGCCCTTAAAAAATAAGGGATTATCTTTTATTTTTGGCGGAGGCGGTGAGATTCGAACTCACGGACCCTTTCGGGCCGCCGGTTTTCAAGACCGGTGCAATCGACCACTCTGCCACACCTCCACAGGGCGCGCATTCTAGCACGCCTCAATGCCAGACCGGATGGACCAAACAACGAAGGTAGTGTCTCAGTTTGAAATCCACGCCCTTGACTGCCTTGCGCCGCCTTTCTATGCTTGAGCCACTATGCCTAAACGCTCAAGCACAGGTCGGCTAGACCTCAACCAACTGGCCAAGCGGATCGTCGATGAAGCAACCGGCGAAACCCCGCCCGGCGAACCGGAGCCCGAGAAGAACAAAGCCGCCCAGGAGTTGGGGCGGCTTGGCGGCCTCAAGGGCGGCGCGGCTCGTGCACAAAAACTAACCGCCGAAGAGCGGTCAGAGATTGCGAAGAAGGCGGCGCAGGCTAGATGGGCTAATCGGAAGTAAATGGCAATTCCATTGTATTTCCCTTCTTGGGCAGCACTTGGTCAACCATTTTCACAAATCGTTGCCACCCATAGCCATTGGCTATAGCCAACCGCTGAAACATGATCAGCGAATGCATGTGTTGAGCAAGCATCGGGTCGCCGATTTCCTCGGTAAGCCACTGGTGGAGTTTATTAGGGCGATTCCCTTTTTCGTCCTTCGGGCTGCGTTTTTCAAGCTCCGGAAGCAAGCCGGGGGCAATCCGCTCAAACACTAAGTCTCGAGTATAGGTTCCAACGACGCTATACCGATTTTTCCCCATGCCAGGCCACGTCCATCCGCGTAGCTTGTAAATGTTTTCATAAAACTCATCTGGGAATTTTTTAACCCAGGCGGCAAGTTCTTTGCTGATGATTTTTTCAAGATACGCTTGAAGCGCATCCCTCGGGCGCTCATCTTGATAGCCGGTGGCCTCATCAACCAGCGCCACGACGCCGGTGCTGGCAAGGCCAATAAGCAAGATTCTGCACTGTTCCCCGATATGCTTCTGCATCGGCAACAAGGCCCCCGCTGACTCTGCTTTTAGAAATACCTCACAGACCTTTGGAAGCAGCTCTGCTGCGTACCCAAAGGCTTTCGTGCCTCCCACTGTTTTGAACTCCACTTGGCTTGACGTCACAGCTAAGTCACTGTGTATAAACGGCTTTAAGTTCTTGGCGGTCAAAAACGCGGGCATATTGACGTCACCATCGTAGTGCTGCCGTCCCTTTGCCTGCCGGGCTCTGCCAAGGGCCACCATGAATCCACTTTGTGTGATTAAGCGGCGTCCATCATTGAGAACAGCGCATGGAATTTCTGCGTCTCCAATTTTCACCACGCCTTCATGAGTTGCTTGAGGGATTGAATCAGAGGCTGCGCCCCATCTGGCTTTTGCTGCTTTGCGAGCGATTGCTTTACGCTCTTCAGGGTTGAGCGCCGCAGCTCTGGCAAGCCCGCCAATGGCCTTGCTCTCGTTCTTTTCAGAATTGTCCATGCAAGCATCCTCCGTGTAGATGCTTGCATGGTATGCGAGCAATAGGCATCATGCAAGCATGATTTTGGAACTATGCTTGCATGAAGATGGTGGGTCATGCATACTATTCAATATGAACTCAATGCTTGAGTGGATGCCATGAACCGCCTGTCGATTGAGAAGCGCGCCCAAATCCTGAACCTGCTGGTCGAAGGGAACTCCATGCGGGCGACCTCTCGGATTGCGGATGTATCCATCAACACGGTCACAAAGACCCTTGTAGATGCCGGCACTGCCAGCCTCGCCTACCAAGACGAGACGATCCGTGGAATCAAGAGCAAGCGGGTTCAGTGCGATGAAATTTGGGCCTTCTGCTACTCGAAGGAGAAGAACGTAGCCCCTGAAGATAAGGGCATTCTCGGGTATGGCGACGCCTACACATGGACGGCGATTGATGCCGACACCAAGCTCTGCATCTCCTGGCTAGTGGGACGCCGAAGCGGAGAGTATGCAGAAGCCTTTATTGAAGACTTGGCCTCGCGCCTGGAAGGGCGCATCCAGCTCACAACGGATGGGCACGGCCCATACCTTGCTGCGGTGGAAAAGGTCTTCGGCGCTGCGATTGATTACGCCATGCTAGTGAAGATTTACGAGGACGGAGGCGCAACGGGTCAGAAGCGTTACAGTCCATCTGCGTTCGTCGCTGCGGAGAAGCGCACCATCACTGGCAACCCCGAAGAGTCCAAGATTTCCACCAGTTACGTGGAGCGCCAAAACCTCACCATGCGGATGGGCATGCGCCGCTTCACTCGTCTGACCAACGGATTCAGCAAGAAAATTGAAAACCTTGAACATGCGGTGTCCCTGCACTTTATGTTCTACAACTTTGCCCGCATCCATAAAACCCTGCGCGTTACCCCTGCGATGGAAGCCGGAATTGCGGATCATGTCTGGAGTCTGGAAGAAATTGCTGGCCTAGTTCAAGATGAACCGGCTAAGAAGCGCGGCCATTACAAGACCAAAGCGAAGGCAGGAGCCTGAATTTCAAACTGAGACACTACCACAACGAATGCACAGTTGAAACTTTAATGGCCCTTCGCTACTCTCATTCGTCGCAGGCCACACTGCTTTACATCAATCCGGAGGATTTACATGCAACTCGACACTTACGGTCAGCAAACGCAGGTTTTGTCGCAAGGCGCGAACCGCGTGCTGCGCAACACCTATATGCTGCTCGCACTCACAATGGTGCCGACCGTTGCCGGCGCGCTGCTGGGCGTACAGATGCAGTTTTCGTTCATGGCGGGCAGCCCGTTCATCAGCTTCTTGCTGTTCATGGGCATTTCATTCGCCTTCTTCTATGGCATCGAGAAGAACAAGAACAGCGGCGTCGGCGTAGCCTTGCTGCTCGGTTTCACGTTTTTCATGGGCCTGATGCTGTCGCGCATCCTGCAGGTTGCCCTCGGCTTCTCCAACGGCGGTTCGATGATCGCCCTGGCAGCCGGCGGCACCGGTGCGATCTTCGCGACGCTGGCAAGCATCGCCAGCGTGTCCAAGCGCGACTTCACCAACATGGGCAAGTTCCTGACCGTCGGACTGGTGGTGGTACTGCTGGCGATGGTTGCCAACATCTTCCT
>Ga0209174_10002976_pt1 | contig 10932 bp, 10 predicted proteins | sample JI91814BDNA_FD_187505 | JGI IMG/M metagenome (GOLD analysis project Ga0209174, IMG submission 187505) | Wastewater effluent complex algal communities from Wisconsin, to seasonally profile nutrient transformation and Carbon sequestration -... | ecosystem: Engineered > WWTP > Effluent > Algae...
AGCAGCCGCCCACCCTCGGTCCCGGTGCGGCTCGCAGCTTGATCCACCTCGTCGATTTGCTGCACGAGGTCGTCGTATTCCTTGCGGGCAATGGCGCGGGCTTCCTCAGACACGGCCGGGTTTTGCGAGCGCTCGGCGGCGGCGTCTCGGCGCTTGCGCAGGTCAACCTTGTGGACCAACAGCACCGCCTCGTCCTTCAACTCCACCGGCCCACCTTCGGCCAGGCGCGCAGCGGTCTCGCGGCCGATGCTCGGCGTCTCGCGGAGCGCGCGCACCGCTTCGTCCACGGTCTCCCGGTCGCCCTTGCGGGCCTCGCGGATGATCGGGTCGCGGCCCTCGGCGACGCGTTCGGCGTCGGTGACGGCGTTCTTGATCCCGGTCGTGCGGGGCGGATTTGCGGAATTGGTCAAATCGCCGGATTCGGGCATCGGCTGGCGCTGTGCTTCGGCGCGAGGACCATCGGGGGCTGCCGGCGCTACCTCTGGAGCCGGTGCCGAAGCTTCCGGGGCTGTACGTGCGCGGCGCGGTGCGGCCGGCGGCACTGAAGCGGTAGGCGCGCGCGGCTGTTCGCCGAAGTTCCCAGCCGGTGCCGCCGGAATATCGGCGACGTTCGGCGAAGTCTGACCGGTGCCGAGATCGACTGGAGCCGATACGGATGGCGTAGCGGGAGCGGCTGGAGGACTCGCCACCGATTGCGGCGCGGAGTTTTCCTTGACGGCCGGTGCGCGGAAGGTCTCGGCCTGCGGCGTGCCGAGCGTCGGATTGATCTCGCGGGCGACCTCGAACAGGCCGGCGTCGCTGTCGGTGTTCTCCAGCCGGGTCCGCAGGCGCTGGGCCTGATCGGCAGCCGTGCGCGCGGCGCGGTGGCGCTCCAGCGTCGCGGTGATCTCCTGTCGGCGAGAGTCGGCCGTGGCGCGCTCCTCCGGCGACAGGCGGGATTCCAGCGGCTGCACGATGCCCTCGCGCTTGGCGCGGTCCTGCTCTCTAACGAGGTCGTCCAGTTCCTGCCGTTCGGCGTTCAGGGCCGACACCTCGGCTTCGGGGATCTGCGCGGCAGCGGCTTCATCCAGCGCGGCCAGTCGGTCGTCGATCGATCGCGTTGCGGCGGCCATGTCCAGGCGTGCGGCGGTCTCCGCTGGCGCGGTGTTAATTTTCTCGGCCGGCAATGTAGGCGTTTCGGCTGCCTGTTTCGGCGGCGCGACTTCCTGTTTTTCGACCGGAACTGCGGGGGTCGGCGGCGCGGCCGGGGCGTCACCCTGACGAGGGGAGGCGTTACCCTCGGCCGCGACAGCCGGTGGAGTGGGCTGCGTCATCGCAGCGACGAGGTCGGCGATGTTGATGCCGTCGGTGGGCAGTGCGGCCGGACGATTGCGGTTGCCCATGTATTCGGTGCCGGCGACCGCAGCGCCGGGGATTCCACCGCCGAACGCGGCCATGATGCCGGCCTCCAGCGCGTCGGCTTGGTCCACCTTGTTTCCGAGCGCGATGTCGCCGATAGCCGACGAACCGGCCTCTTCGATGGATTCGGTAGGTGCCTCAATCGCAGCGCCGCGCAGCAGCGCCGACACCAGACTCTTTGCGCCCGCGCCCTGCACACCGGCAAGGCCTTCACCGATGCCGCCGGTGGCCGCCGTGAGCGGTACGGCCATCGCCATCGCCTTGTTTGCGACCGCCTGGGCTTCCTCCGGCGTATAGCCTGCCTTTAGCGCTTCGGTGCGCGCCTGCTCGGCGATACCCGGGGCGACCATGCCGGCGTTCGCCGTGCCGTAGCCCAACACCGATGCCAGTTTCGGAGCGTTCGGCAGGATGTCCTGCGCAGCCGTCTTGAGTCCGCCGCCGCCGTAGATCATCTGCGGAATCTGCGGCAGGGACTGTGCGATCGTACCGGCCAGCGATTCGCCGGTCGGCAAGTTGAACCCGTCGATTCCGCCCTGTTCGTCGCGCTGCACGATCGGCGATGCCTGTTCGGCGCGGTACGCCGCCGGCTTGTAGGTTTCCAGCGTCTGGCGTGCGCTCTCGAATCCAGCCTTGCCTTCCGGGGTCAGAAGCGACTCGCCGCCCGTAGCCCAGCCGATCAAATCGAGAAGCGACTCCGGCGCGCGCGTGAGCCCTTGCACGAGGTCGATACCAGCGCCGCCAGCGAACTCGCCAAGCGTCGTCTCGCGCGCATTGTCCCCATATTCCCAGCCCGCAGCCGTCCAACGGCGAGGCATGCCGCGCTTGTCGGTGTAGATGGCGCCGATTTCGCGGTCTTGCGCGTTCAGCGGAATGTCACCGTTGCCCGGCATGGCGACCGGCGCCGGTAGCGCGGGAAGCCCGCTTGGCGACGCCGTGCCGCTCCACGTCGTCTGCACGTCGGAGAAGTCCGGCGCGTCGAATTCGTCGAACGGGTTGGCGGCGCCCAGCGCCGCAGCGACGGATGGCGCGGCGTCAAACTGGTCGAATGGGTTGCCCGCGGCCGGCGCGGGGTACCCGCCACCACCACCACCGCCGCCGGAACCTCCGCCCATGATCCGCGACGCCTTGGCGCGATGGTCGGCCATCTGGAAATTGACCTTGTCGGCCACGGTGCCCGGCATTCCACCGGCTGCCGCGTCGCTGGCGTTGTAGCGGCCCACGCCGCCCGCATTGATCGCCGAATACACGTCCATCATGCCCATACCAGGACGCACGCCAGCATCGCGCAGGAACGCGACCACCGCCGGCATCTGCTCGGCCATCGTCATTCCGGGCCGCACGCCGTACCGCTTGCGCTGTGGCTCGCCGAACTGGATCAAGCCCTGGTGCTGGCCCCACTTCGTCGTCGGCCCCTTCTGGTCCGGGTCGAACGTGCCGCCGGTTTCGTAGGAGATGGCAGTCGCCAGATCAACGGGATCGATGCCCAACTCGGCTGCACCTCGCGAGATGGCGTCCGGGTCGATACGCGCGCGGGTACGCGGCGCGCTCGGCGCCAATGTGGGGTTATCGAAAGCGTCGAAGGGGTTGGACATCAGGGAACCCCAGCCCGCGCAGCAGCGCCGGGGCCGAACTTCTGGTCAAACGCGGCCTTCAGCCGTGGGTTTGCGCGCAGATGCTGGATGTGCAAAGCCGACGGAACCGGAAGGGGCGCGGGCGGGCTGCGGGTCATGCTCGCCGGTCGCGTCGGGTCAATGAAGATCGGGCGCTGCGGCTGCTGGTTGACGATCCACTGTCGGGCGTCTTCGCTCAGATTGCCGGTGCCACCGTAGGAGGCGCGGTCGGCAAGGAACTGTTCGTACTTGGCCTGATCGAACACACGCGCGGCGCCGGGCTCAGCTCGCGGCGGGGACACCTTGAACATCTCCATCACGTCGGGAGCAAGCGCGGCAGCCGAAGCGCTGCCAGCACCGCCAGCAGGGCCGCGTGCGTTGTCCAGCAGTCGGTCGTCGGCACGCGATCGCACGTCGTATTCGTAGGCCGTGGCGCGGCGTCCGGCAGCGTCTGCGCTGGCGCGGTAATTGCCGGCCTGTGCCTGCTCGGTTTCCTTAATCAGAGCGAGCAAGCCTTCAGGGTCAACAGTCTGCGCAGTCAACGGAGACCCGCCACGCTGCCGAATACTGATGATCCGGTTCATCATCGACGTGTCGGGGTTGGGCTTGTCCAACTCCGCACCTGCCCGTTTGGTCAGCCCGAGATCGTAAAGCGCACTCTGTCCATCTACCGCTTGCGGGAAGTTCGCGAACCCGCCGCGCATGATTGGCGCAAGGTTTGGATCGGAACCGAGCGCCGTCAGCGCCGCGGCAAGACCGCCTCGTTGTAGCAGCTCGTCCTCGGCGATGCCGGCCTCGGCTGAAGCCTTCCTGGCCTGCCCGATTTTTCCTTCCCGTGCCCATGCGTCATCCTGCGCCTGCTGGCGGACCGCATCGCGGCCGGTCAGCGCCCTAACCAGATCGCCGACGCCGCCCATGTTCCCAGTGTTGAGCGGCATGTCAGCCTCCCCCGCCGTAAGCGTTGCGCCAGCCAGCCCCGGTTCCGGTTGTGCGGTAAGTGCCGCCGTAAGGGTCTGCCGTCGTCTTCGCGCCGCCAGCGGCGCCGGACGCGCCGCCTGCATAGGCATTCAGACCGGCAGCAAAGGCATCGATAGCTGCGTTTCGGCGAACGCCCTGCGCGCGCATGTTGGAGAGGAAGTCGATACCGCCAGCCTCGCGTCCCAATACGCTCAGGTTCGTTCCGAGGTCAGCCATCCGCATACCCTCGCCCTGCCGCTGGAGACCCGCGGCATCTATCCGGCTTAGCGAGTTGATGACCTGCGACAGATAGTCGCCCGTGCGGCCCTGTGCTGCGCCTGTGGCTGCGTCGTATTCCTTGGAGAGTCCCGTCAGCGCTTGGCCTGCTTGCGCCTGCCGCTCCGTGCCGCGCAAGGCGTCCTGATACTGGCCGAGCGTTGCCTGCTGCTCGTCCGTGCTGGTCGAGCGCTCCAAGTTCGTCAGCTCGTCGGCGATCTTCGCGTCCGCACGCCGCTGCACCTTGGACTTCTCGCGGATGCCGCGCGCAATCTCCTGGTCCTGCTTCTTGGCGACGCGGTTCGTGTTGTAGGCCGAGGCACCAGCTGCAACTGCGGCGGCACCGAGCGCTGCGATGGTTGAGGTTGCGAGAGCCATTAGGTAAGCCTTTTCGTGTGGATGATCTGAGACGGTGCATAGCCGAGCCGGCCAAGCATATCCCCAGCTTCGCGCGGACTTGTGGAAAGAACCGACATGTTCATGACCTGCGCGCCCCTTTCCTTCGCCGCCTGCTCGCCGGCCTTGATGAGTCGCACCGCCGTCATTCCGCCGCGATGCTCAGGCTCAACCCACCAGACCAGTTCCGCAGCGATCACGGCCGGGGCAAACGTCGATGCGTCAACGTGCAGGCACAGCATGCCGACCAGTCGGCCGTCGGCTTCGGCCACCAGCATGACGCCTGGCTCGATGCCCATCTCTGCCCAGCCGCGTATCGCAACAATCGCGAGGCCGGCCGCCTGATGCTCTGGCATATCGCCATAGATCGCCGGGTAGGGCGATTCGGGGTAGAACCGTTCTGCCATTTTGGAGATGGCAGGAAGGTCGTCGAGCGTCGCTTGGCGGATTGTCGCCATCAGATGCCCCCACCTTGGCCGCCGCTGGCGCCGTACTGCGTCGGCTGGTATAGGGTGCGGTACACGTCACGCTGCGCTCGGGTGTCCTCCTTCCGCTTGAGCGAGCCGGCATAGATGTCGCCGAACCTGCTGAACAGGTCGCCGAGCGAACGCTCGTTTGCATCGACGCGGCCCAGGTCGAGGTTCTGACGCAGCGCCTGCGCGGCTTGATTGCTGGCAGTCGTGGCGTCGAGACCGGACTGCGCCATCTGGAAAATGCGCGACTTGGCGTCGGAATCGGCGGCACGAAGGTTGGCTGCGGCACCCTGCGCGCGACGATCCGCCTCCAGCAACCCGCGCTGGTAGGTCTCCGAGAGTCTGGCGTTCGTGTCCACGTCGAACTGTCCGCCGGTCTGCCCCGATCGTGCCAGTGCGAACTTCGTGTTACGCGCCGCGTCGCCCTGCTGCCGGTCGGCATCGGTGCGGTAGTACTGCCGCGTCGCGTTGAAAAAGTCGGTGATGTCCTTCTCACGCTGGGGCGAGCTGAAGATGCCTTCGACCCGTTGCTGCGTGTTCTGGACTGCCGCCAAGCGCTCGCGTTCCGCGCGTTCCGCGTCACGCTGCGCGTCGTTCCCGCCGCCCATGGTGTGCCTCCTGTTCGATCTGTTTGATGGTTCGGCTGTAGACGGCGACATCGCGACCGTCTGAGGCATAGTTTGGCAGGATGCCGTCAAGCTGCATGCGCAGTCCGTCCACGCACCACTTCGCGGAGCCAGCGCGCTCGGCCAGCATGTAGTCTTCGATGCGCTGCGCGCCGTCTTCAAACAGGCAGTCGGCCACGAAGCGCGAGGCTTCGGTGATCGATCGCCAGTGATCCGTCCACGCAGCGTCTGTGCCGATCAGCCACGAGCGCCACACCTTCGGCCGCACTTCCTGGAAGCCGCCAGCGGCGAGCATCTGGCCTTCAGCGTTGACCAGCAAGAACCGAACACCCGGGGTCTGGTAGAAGCCGACGGCCGCGCGCTCGAAGTCGAACTCGGTCGCGCCGGTCATTGCCTTGTACTGGTCGATCTCGTCCGGGCGCATCTGCGCGCACAACACGATCAGGTCGCGCAGCGTAGCGCGCTCCAGCCTCCACTTTTTGCGAAGCGGCGGCATCATGCCATCACCCGGTTGTCGGCCAGATACACGGTTGTCGCCTGAATCTCCCAGCGCCCTGTCTCGCCGGCAAAGGTATAGCGCACCGACATGCTCGGCGCCGTGACTTGGATTGGGATGATGCCGCCCGGCTGCGTGTCCGATTGGATCGTGAACGGCGTGGTGAAGGTCGCAGGGTTGCGCTCGTCGTATCCGATCGAAACCTGCGGATCGCCTGAGCCGACGTAATCGAGCCCAAGGAGCCGCTTCTGCACCCCAGGACGGCCAAAGTCCAGCCATGGCCACTGCACCGTCGCCGGCACCGGATCAACGCCGTCCTGCCCGTTGTCTTCGTCCACTTCCCACACCTGATCGCCGATGCGCACGTACAGCTTGCCGTCCAACTGCGTCGCGTAATCGATATCGTCCTGATATTCGTAGATGCTCCACGCGCCGATCCCGCCGATGCGGCTCTGGCTGTAGACGTACACCTTCGACCCGAAGACGAGCCAATACTGGCCGCCGCCGGGATAGTAGAAGGCCACCGGATCGGAGCCCGGGAGGTCGGCTTGAATCAAGAAATCGACCGGCGTCCCAACATCGCCGGCTTGCAGGTTGTTCGATCCCGCCGAAATCGAAACTGATCTGACTCCCTGCTCGGTCAGGAAATACAACTCGCCGGCTGCGGACGCGAGCGCCTTTTGGTAGATCGTGCCGATGCTCGGGATGTTGTCGAGCAGCACCATATTGGCGGGGTCCGGGTCGGGCTGCCACAACTGCAGCTCACCCGAAGACATCACGACAAGGTTGCCGCGGTACAAGCCCAATGCGCGCGCACGCGGGTCGACTTGCGCCTGCAGTCCGGTCGGCAGGAATCCGGCGTCGTTCGGGGTGCTCCAGTCGTTCGGGTTGTTCGTCGCCGAGTAGCGAACAACGCTACCGTCGGCCTTGATCGAGAAGACCTTGGACGAGGCAATGATGACTTGCTTTGTGTTTGGGCACTTCGTGTCCTGAACATGCGGCGCAATGCAGCGCCACGTGATATTGCCGTCCACCACCGTACCGCCCGGCGTCGTCGGCCATGCAGGCTCGGCGATGCTTGAGTAGTAGTTGGCTTCCGCGAGCCATGTGATCACATTGGCCGTGACCGCAGTCCAAGTCACGGTGCCATCCACCACCGTCAAGCCGGCCGTCAGCGGCCACGCTGGCTCGGCGGTGCCGGTTGTACCGGCCACCGTCGCCTTGTAGACGAAGCCATTCGGAGATACGGGCGCAATGACCGCATCGAGCGCATGCACTACGCCAGTAACCCATGTTGCGACGGTCGTCATCAGGGTAACTCGCTACCGCGACGCCGCGGGTCTTGGTCAGGCGGGAACGGATCATATTCGCCGCCGATGTTGGGCGGGAACGGGGTCGTCGGAGGATCTGGCGCGGTCGTGGTGGGCGGCGCACCGACATAGCTGTACTCGTCGATCGTCGGGCCGAACGGGGCCGTCGATGTCGGCCACACCGGTTCCGTATCCGAGGTCTTGATCGGTGCTGTTCCTGCGACCGCGACCGCGCGGTAGTTGAACCCGTTGGGTACGGTCGGCTGGCGCAAGTCGCCGACCGTAATCGTCTCGCCCGGGTTCCAGCGCGGCGCAGTCGAAAGATTCGATGCTTCGTAGTAATACCCGTTTGGCGTTGTCGGCTGTACGCGGCTCAGGTAGCCGTACACCTTCAAGTCGTCCCATGCCGCCGGATTCTCGACCCAGTAGTGGAACACGTCACCGTTGCTGAACTCGGCGACCACATACAGGCGCCCAAGGAACGGCTGCGCGAAGTGAATCTTTGCCAGCGTCAGCGCGGGGTTCGACGGGTGGGGCAGTACGATCGTCGCCAGCCCTGCGAAAGTTCCCGGCGTCGACGCGCTGAACACGACCAACTGCCCATTGAACGACGTGAGCCCAATGGTCGGCGCAGTGAATAGGGTATGGCGCAGCGTGAGGCCGGGGCGCGCGCGGATCGTCTTCGCGGTCGTCACGTAGCCGTTGACCAGCAGATACAGCGTTTCCGGCGATGCGCCGCCTTTGCTGCGCAACCGATTGATGCCGCCCTTCTGTGTGGAAAGCGTGACTTCGCGCATGGGTTACTGCCTGATCGGCCGAGTCATTGGCGGGAGTTCGCGTTCGCCGGGGATATACCGGCGCGTGCCGTGCGTCCCTGCGGTGTAGTTGCCGAGAAGAATCTCCAGGTCGCGATCGACAGCGTTTGCGTCCGCGTGCCCGTCGTGGCGCTTGGCCCGCGCCAGCGCATGCAGGAACACCGCCTCCGAATCGACGGCTGGGTAATCCGTGTCTGTCGTGAACGCCGCCGGGCCGTAATCCGCCTTGAACCACAGCACGTAAGTTGCCGCGTCCGGGGCCGGCCATACCTCAATACCCTGCCGCAGCTCGTACCAGATCGGCCGGGCTGCTTCCGTCATGTTGAAGTTTGAGGGGTTGATTCCCGAAATGAGCGGCACCCACGTCTCGTCGTCCTGCAGCCATGCCTCGCGAACACGCCGCGCGTCCATGTATTTCGTGCAGTTGACCGGAATGTCGTAGAAGCGCTCGCCTACCTGCGTCTGCCAGCCGAACCAGAGCGTGCGCCGCATGACGCGATAGCGCTCGTACAGTTGCATGTTCGCCGATTGCAGGTAGTCGTTCAGCAGTGCATCCATACCCGGTGGCGATACCTGGGCAGAATAGCCAAGCCGCACAAGCAAACGACCGCGCAGCACGGCTCGGGTCTGGTCGCGCGGGTCCACGAAGTCACCGCTGGTTCCGCCCGGACCCGACAGCGGAGCGCCGGAGCAGATCGTGCGGTCGTAATCGGACGCACCGCCGTTGAGAATAAAGGGGCCGTTCGATCCGCCTGCCATGCCGCTCTCCAGAAGTGATGGCGGAGCCGGTTTCCCAGCCCCGCCAGTAGGTCACGCAGGGGTTTCGTCTTTCGCGCCGTCCGGCGTGGTCTTGCCGGCGGTCTTCTTGCCGGCGGTTTTTTTCGGCGCTTCCGTCTCGGCTTCCGGTTCGTCCTCGACGATGGCCGCCCGCATGGACTTCTCCAGCACGCGAACGCCCGCCGAGCCGCGGCCGAACGTGATCTCGGCGTAAGGAATCTTCGAGTCCTTATCCCGGCCGTAGTTCTTCGCCAGGCGGCCCATCTCTTCGTCCGGCGGAAGCGGCGCGCGACCTTCAAACTCGAACTCTTCGATGTCTTCGAGTCCGCCCTGCCCGTAGATTTCCTTCAGCAGTTCCAGCTCCCAGAGCGGGCCTTGCTTCGGGATTTTGGTCATGGCGTCGCGAACGACCACGCATCGGAAGTAGAGGATCTTCATCAGACGGCCTCCAGGTACACGTTGGCGGTGCCGGTCACGCCCGCGACCGAGTTGCGGACGCGCACGAGCGGGTACGCCTTGATGCTCGTCTTGATGCCCGGGCTGGCCCCGGGAATGGAGATGGTGGCGAGCGTGCTGTAGCTGGTGCCGCCGTTCTCCGAGCCTTCGATCAGCATTGTGGTGGTGCCGGTCGCGCCGGCCACTTCCACCTCCACGGTCGCCGATCGGTAGGGCAGCAGCGGCGTGTCGCGCAGCGTGACCGCAGTGGTCGCCGAGGTCGAGGTCAGCGCCAGCCCGGTCGCGAGGGTGATGGTCTTCATTGGTGCGTTTCTCCGGTGAGGGGATAGGGGTCGTTTTGACCCCTACCCAGCAGGCGATCAGGCGATGGACAGGACCGACATCGTGTTCGGCTTGGTGATGCCCATGCCGAAGCGCGAGGTCATGGCGCTGTAGTGGGTGTAGCGGTCGTAGACGCGCGGCGGTTTGCGCGGCACCTTCCACTGGCCTTTCGCCGGGTTGAGCTGCAGATACTTGCTGTTGAGGAAGTAACAGCGCTTGTCCCAGTCGATGGTCGATCCCGGAAAGTCAGCTTCGAGCTGGTCGAGAACCGGGCACCACGTCAGTTCGACTTCCTTGAAGTAGATGCCGGTCACGCCAGCATTCAAGCTCGGGCTGGTGCGGCCGTTGCCTTGGATGATGGTCTGGCGGTTTATGGTTCCCTTCGCGTCCTTTCGATAAGCGTCGAGGAACTTGGAGCCGACGAGGATATGCGTGGGTTGCTGGCCGCCGTAGCGCGTGCACTTGCGCCACTCGATTTCCATCGCTTCGACCAAGTTGCCGGCCGTCGCGGTCGAGATGCCGGTATTGACGTTGTTGCGCCAGTACTCGTTGCCGGCGGTCGCGCGGTTGATGCCGCCGACGGTGCCGGTGGTCGGGGTGGTCGAGACGAGGGCATCCAGGCCCGGCACGGCGTCGGTGCTCTGCGTGCCGTCGAGGAACAGCTGGTAGTCGAGGAATGCGTCGTGGCCTTCCTTGATCGCCATGTTGTTGGCGTCGAGGATATTGGACAGCTGGATGACTTCCTCGCGGGTCGGGGTCACGGACATGTTATCCGTCACGCTGATGCCGTTCTGGAGGAGCTGTTCCTCGGTCAGGCTGTAGCCGCCGTGCACGTTCGACCACAAGAACGAGGCCTGTTTGATGTTCTTGCGGTTGTTGTAGCCGACCTGATCGTCCGCACCGAACCAGCCGGTGTTGTCGTCGTTCGACGTGTAAATCTGGTGGACGATGTACTGCTTGCCGCCATCGAACGGCATCTTGCTCGATTCGAGCAGGTTCAGGAAGGGGTGGGCGATGTTGA
>Ga0209174_10002981_pt1 | contig 10910 bp, 10 predicted proteins | sample JI91814BDNA_FD_187505 | JGI IMG/M metagenome (GOLD analysis project Ga0209174, IMG submission 187505) | Wastewater effluent complex algal communities from Wisconsin, to seasonally profile nutrient transformation and Carbon sequestration -... | ecosystem: Engineered > WWTP > Effluent > Algae...
AGGCCGGTTTCTACCGCGAGCAGGTTCCGGGGCTGACGCGTGTTGCAACGCTCTCCGGGGCCATCCGTGGCATATATTGGGCTGACTCGCGGTGTTTCGTGGTGGCCGGGTCGAAGCTGTACGAACTGAGCAGCACCTACACCGCGACGGAGTTGGGCACGCTGTCCACGTCCAGCGGCTTTGTGGACATGGCGCACGGCCTGCTGTCCCTGTTCATCGTTGACGGGCCTAACGGCTACGTTTACGATCTTGCTGGCGGATTTGCGCACATTGATAACGAAGCCTTCTACGGCTCTGGTCGCGTCAGTTTCCTAGACGGCAAGTTCCAGCTTGTCCGCCCCGATACGCAGCAGTTCTATTGGACCAGCGGCGTCGATCAAGCGGACACCTACGATGCGCTTGACTTTGCATCCGCTGAAGGCGCACCCGACAAGATCGTCGCGCACCTTGTGGACCACCGGGAACTGTGGTTCTTCGGCCAGTCCACCACGGAAGTGTGGAGCCCGTACCCGACCGGCGATCAGGTGTACGCACGCAACAACGGGGCGGCAATCGAAGTAGGTTGCGCGGCCCCGATGACGCCGCAGAAGATCGACAACACGATCTATTGGATGGGCTATGACAAGCTGGGCCAGGGCGTCGTCTGGATGGCCGGTGGGTCTGGTGGCTACACCCCGCAGCGGATCAGCAGCCAAGACCTAGAAGACGTGGTGGCGAAGCTGGAAGACATCAGCGGCGCCTACGCGTGGACCTATCAGGACGCCGGGCAGACCTTCTACTGCCTGCAGATTCCCGGCCTTGATACAACGTGGGTCTATGACGCAGCCGTGCAGAAGTGGCACGAGCGGGCGGACTTCGCGGGCGGTCTTCTGAGCCGGTGGCGGGCTGACGTTCACGCCTTCGCTTTCGGTCGGCACCTGTGCGGAGACTCTACGGGAAACCTATACGAGATCGACCCCTACGAATACACCTTCGACGGCGATCCGATATACCGAGAGTGGACGACACCGCACCAAGCAAGCCCGGCCCTGAGCCGGGTTTTTTACGACCGGCTGACGCTGGACGCCACGGTGGGCCTAACCGACAGCGGCGAAGACCCGGCCATCGAAATGACGTACAGCAACGATGGCGGCGAAACGTGGTCCGCGTGGATACCCCGCAGTTCCGGGCGCATCGGTGAGTACGGCAAGCGCATCAAGTGGGACCGCCTCGGCTCTGGCCGTGGCCGCGTGTTCCGGTTCCGCACGACCGACAACTGCAAGCTCTCCATTATCGGAATGAACATCAAGGCGAAAGAAGGCCGGTCATGACGCTCCCCGTAGCTACGAAAAACAACATGCTCGGCGGGCAGACGTTCACTCACGCCAGCGCGCACACGGATTTTCCGGGCAGCACGGGGGCCAACGAGGTTACGGGCGGCTCCCCGGCCTATGCGCAAAAGGCAATCACCATCAACGCCGCATCTGGCGGTATCCGTGCCCTGAATGCTGCCGTGGCGTTTGACGTACCGGCCTGCACGGTCAAGTGGTTTGGATTCTGGAACGGCCCCACGTTTGTCGCTGCGGCTCCGAACGGCGGCGCCACGCCCAAGAACTTCATGAGCATCGCAAGCACCGACGTGGTGTATTCAGCGGGCCACGGGTGGAGCGACACGCAGAAAATCACGTTCTACAACGGCACGCCTCCGGGTGGCCTGACTGAAGGCGCGACCTACTTTGTCCGCGATGCCACCACCGACACGTTCAAGGTGGCCGCGACATCTGGCGGTGCAGCTATCGACCTGACCAGCGCCCCCAGCTTTGGATGCGTGGTCTGCGCGATTACCGAAAACGTGTACGCATCGCAGGACACGCACACGCTGTCGTCTGCATCGTTTGTCGTTCCAGACTAAATGGCATCAAGCGGCGCAGTCGTCTACCTCAGGACATACGGGGTAGGCGGGGGAGCGCTCGCCCGTTCGTCTGGTGCCGTCGTCTACTTCCCTCACCGCGAAGTGTCGGGCACGTATCAGGTGGGCGTCAGCAACGCGCAGCGCCCGAATGAGATTGCATGGCTCCCGAGTGCACAAACGCCGTTTGGGCAAGTCAGACCAGACGGGCGCGTGACCATTGATCCGGCGTGGTATCGGGCGCTGCAACACCTGTTCGAGATACGGCTAGGCGGGCGCTCTGCCCCGTCCCTGCCTGACGTCGTGACCACCGTCGAAACCACGCAAGCCGCAGCAGTGCAGAGCGGCCAGCAAGTGACCGCGCTCACGCTGCAGTCGCAGGCCAACGCGGAGAGCCTGTCTGTCGTGCGGCAGGTTGCACAAAACAACGGCCTTACGGGCGCGGATCAGATTCCGCCTGTGGTGCTGAGTCCCTACGAAAGCCAAGTCTGAGGCATCTATGGCAAACGGATATGACTATAACGAGCTGATGAAGATGCGCTGGGCTCCGAGCGAGAACAACGTCTACGGGTTCGCAGCCCCCGGCGGTACGCAGCCCGCGTCTGAGCGGGATTTGTTGCTGGCGAAGTACGGCGGCGTGGCTCAACTCGGCGGCGACTTCTTCTCAGGCATTGGCTACGGCGGCAACGTTTATGAGCAGCAGTCTGGTGGCCTAGAGAACCAAGGAAACGCCATGCCAACTGCGGAGCTTGCGCAGTGGCTACAGGCCAACGGATATCAGCCTGCAGACGCGCCTGATGATGGGTTTGGTGGACTTCTCGATTCGTCTGGACAGCTTGTGTCGGGAAGTGCTTTTGGCAACCGCACGAACGACGACGCGACATTCATCGCGGGCATGTTGGGCCTTGGCGCGGCTGGCTACGCAGGCGGCGCGTTTGGCGGGGCGGGTGCCGGGGCTGGTGAGGCGGCAGGCGCGGCGGCGGGCGAAACCGCAGCGGCAAGCGGCGCCGGGACCATCTCGGGCGGCTCTGGCCTGACGATGGCCGGAACCGGCGCGGGCGGCACTGGCTCCGGCCTGTCGCTTGGCGGCTCTGCGGCTGGCGGCACGGCTACCGGCCTTTCATCTACTGGACTTGGGACCGCTTCGGCGGGTGGCGGCATGGGTGCAACAAGCCTTGGAGACTTCTTCAGCGGAAACGGTAACTGGAACGACTACCTGCGCGCTGGTCAGGCTGCGTATGGCATGTACGCGCAGGACAAGGCCACGGACGCAGCTACGGCAGGCAACCAAGCGCAACTGGACCTGATGCGCCAAATGTGGCAGGCGAACCAAGCGGAGAACAAGCCGCTTGTTGACATGCGCAACTCCGTGTTGCCGCAGATCAGCAACCTGCTGCAGAACCCGAACAGCATCACGCAAGACCCCGGCTATCAGTTCCAACTGAAGCAGGGCCAGAACCAACTGGACAACCGGGCAGCGGCCTCGGGCAACTACTACTCCGGCGCACAACAGCGGGCATCGCAGCGGTACGGCCAAGACTACGCCGGGACCAAGCTGGACCAGTCGCTAAACCGATTGATGGGCGTCGCCACGGGTACGCAAGTCGGCAGCAACCAGAACCAAGCGAACAACACCGGCTTTGCAACGGCAGGCGGCAACGCGCTGGCCCAGGGCGGCAACATCCGCGCAGGCGGCTACCTGGGCCAGTACAACACCGTGAACAACACGGCGAACAACTGGCTGCAGGACTACTACAACCAGCAAGCATGGGGCAAGCCGTAATGGACATCGCCAGCCTACTCGCACAAGGGGTGCAGACGCGCCCGGCAGGCATGGAGCAGAACGCGCTGATGCAGGCGCAGGAATTCAAGCAACGCCAGGCGCAGAACGCGTTGATGCAAATGCAGATGCAGGCCGCGCAGGAAAAGCGCGCACAGGATCAGCAGAACGCGTTGATGCAGCAGAACTTCATCAACTCGATTCCGTCCCCGCAGATGCAGGCCAGCCAAGCGGCTTTGGCTAGTGGCGGCGGGCCGACTGTTGCCAATGCAGCGCAGATGAAGCCGGTGGACCCGCGTACGCAGATGCTGCACGACGCCATGCGCGCTCGGATGGTGTCTCCGGTGGACTACATCAACGCGGCGAACCCGAAAGACGAGTTCGTGACGATGAAGCCCGGCGAGTCGCGCATCAACACACGGACAAACCAGCCTGTTTTCACGGCCCCGACAGAACCTAAAGCGCCGGATGCGCCAAACGCGGTACGCGAATACCAGTTCGCTGTGAGCCAGGGCTACAAGGGCACGTTTGAGCAGTGGGACACGACGCGCAAGCGCGCAGGCGCAACCAATGTGAGCGTAGGAGAGAAGCCTCCGGCGGGCTACAAATGGAACGCAACTGGCGGACTTGATCCCATCCCCGGCGGCCCGGCTGACAAGTTGCCGGAGAAACAGCAGAACACCGTCATCGGTGCGCAAAACGTGCGGGCTGCAATTGCTGACTATCGTTCGGCACTTAGCAACTTCTCAAAGTGGGACACGCTCAAGCCAGATGAACGGGCCAAGATGGGGACCAAGTACAACAACATGATGTTGCAGGCTAAAGAAGCCTACAACCTTGGTGTCCTGAACGGTCCAGACTTGGAAATCCTCACGTCGGTTATCACCGATCCGCGCTCGCTCTCTGGCGCGATGACAAGCAAAACCGCGCTTGATACGCAGGCGGCAGAACTTGACCGCATCATGCAGGGGATTGCCGACGTTGCATCGCAACCAAGGCCGCGCGGCTCTGAAGCGAAGCCTTCACAGGCGGCACCCAAGGCGGGGGCTGTGTTGAAGTTTGACGCCAACGGAAACCCGGTGAAGTAATGGCTATCACTGCTGAGATGCACGACGGCACGCGGCTTGAGTTCCCGGATGGGACCGACCCCGCAGTGATTCAGTCCACGGTGCAACGGGTGCTGAAGTCGAAACAACCACAAGCCGCACAGCAGGCAGGATCGGCTATCCGCGACATTCCGCGACAAGTCGGGCTCACTGCGCGCTACGGCATCGAAGGGCTTGGCAACCTTGCAAACGTGTTCACAGAACCCGTTCGCCAGATGGTTGTGAATCCGCTCATGCGCGCGGCTGGTGCTGGTGAAGCAAACAGCACGGGGCAGCTTGCGACATCGCTTGCTGACGCTTTCGGCCTGCCGCAACCGCGCACCGCCAATGAGCGCGTTGTCGGTGACATGACCCGCACGCTTGCTGGTGCTGGCGGCATGGTGGCTGGCGCTTCGCGGGCGGCTGCAAGCATGGCCCCCGGTGTAGCTAAGAACGTGGTCAGTGCATTGGCCGCAAGGCCCGGTGTTCAGGCTGCGGGCGCAGTTGGTGCTGGTGGTGCGGGCGGCGCTGTGCGCGAGGCTGGAGGCGGCGACCTTGAACAGTTCGGCGCGTCACTGCTTGGCGGCATCACTGCGGGCTCTGCCGCTGGTGTCGGGTCGAATCTTGCGCAGACGGCCACTCGCGCGCTGAAGTCTGCTGTTACGCCAAAGGCAACGGAACTGGCCCGCGCGGATCAGACTATCAATCTGACGCTGCAACGCTCCGGCGTTGATTGGAGCGCTGTACCTGAACGGGTGCGGCAGTCCATGCGTGAGGACGTGGCGCAAGCCATGAACACCGGCCAGCCGCTGAACGCTGACGCAATGCGCCGCTTGCTTGTGTTCCGCAGCACCGGCACGACCCCGACTGTCGGCCAACTGACGCAAGACCCCGGGCAGATCACGCGCGAGATGAATCTTGCAAAGACCGCTGCGAACATGTCAGACCCTGCGTTGCAACGGTTGCCAGCGCTTCAGAATCAGAACACCGCGCAGCTTCTGCGTGTGCTGGATGAGTCTGGCGCTGCACGCGCGCCTAGTGCAATGGGCGCAGGGCAATCGGCCATTGAATCCCTGGATGCTCTGCGTAACCGCGCACAGGGCCAGATTGGATCGCTATACAACGCAGCGCGCGACACGTCAGGCCGGAGTCTCCCACTAGAGGGCGGCACCTTCACGCGCCGGGCAAATCAATTGCTGGATGAGGCCAACGTCGGTAGTTTCCTCCCCGCCGACATCGCAAAGAAGATGAATGCCATTGCTCAGGGGCAATACCCCCTGACTGTGGATGTGGCCGAACAACTCAAAACCAGCATCGGCAACCTTCAGCGCGGCAGCAATGACGGCAATATGCGCCGCGCTCTTGGCATCGTGCGTCAGGCTCTAGATGAAGCCCCGTTGCAACCGGCGCAGAAGGTCAACCCCGGCAACTTGCCAGCGGTTCCCGGCACGGTGCCGCCATCGCCTGTTGAAGCCGGTCAAGAAAGCATCAACGCATTCAACGCAGCCCGCCGCGCAAACCGCGAATGGATGCAACGCGTTGAAGGAAACCCCGCACTGCGCGCCGTTGTGGATGGCGTCGAGCCGGATCAGTTCGTGCAGCGCTTCATCATCGGCAAGGGCGCAAGCGCGGCGGACGTGCAGAACCTTCGCGGAGAACTTCAACCGCAGGCCGCGGAGTCAATGCGGCAGTATCTGGTGCGCTATCTGCGCGACGCGGCCACAGGCGGCGATTCCGACATCGTGAAGTTTGGCGGGAAGTCTTACCGCGATGCTTTCCGAGGCGTTGAAGACAAGTTGCCCGCCTTCTTCAGCCAAGAGGAAATCCGAAATCTCCGCAATGTGGGGGATGCCGCCAAGTACATGCAGGCGCAGCCCGCCGGTTCTGCTGTGAACAACAGCAACAGCGGGGCGCTTGTTATCGGCAAGGGTTTGGACATCCTGCAAGCATTTGGGCAGAAGGCCCCGCTTGGCTTGAACGACACGATAACCGGCATCATTCAGGGCGTGCAGCAGCGGCAGGTAATGGCCCCGCGCAACGCGCTAATGTTGCCAGCGCCACGTCAAGAAAACGCGCTGACAATCAATCCGCTACTAGCTGGAGCCGTCGCCGCCCCCGAACAAAACCGCAAGAACAAGGCACGCGACTAGCCAACCAACGGGTATCGGATCCATAACAGAATATACGCCACAACAGGTAACACCATGTCAGCACCATTCACCGGCACCGTCTGGACGATCAACGATTCCGCAGGCAACCCCGTAAGCGGTGCGCAAATCTACACCTACGAAGCTGGCACGCTCACGGCTAAGGCGGTCTACACCACAGCTGCGCTGACCACGGCAACCAGTAACCCGGTGGTGTGCGATGCGTCAGGCCGTGCGCAGTTCTTCATGGGGACAGGCTCCTATCGCTTCCGCGTGTTCGACAGTGGCGGCGTGGAACTGACGGCATACGCTGCGGACAACATCAGCGGCGGCGATGATGTAGCGGCTGACCTTGCTAGTGTTGCTAGCGCGTCACTTGGCTCTGGCATGGTGGGCCACGATGGCTCACTAGCCTACGCTGCCGGGACTGTCGGGGCTAGGCTGCGCGAGGTCATCAACGCAGTGGACGACTACGGCGCAGCGACAAACGGCACCACAAGCGCCACGGCAGCGATTGAAGCCATGTTCCTAGACGCGGCCACAAACGGCGTTCGGGAAATCTTCTTTCCGGCTGGAACATACCTTCTGGCGTGCGACCGCACCGACTCTGACTACACCTGCGCGGTGGTCATCAGCGGGCTGAAAAACTGCGTCATTCGCGGCACAGAGGGGACCAAGTTCACGCAGAACACGTCAGGGGCTGGACCTGATGAATACGGCATGTTCCGCATCGAAAAATGCGAGGGCCTGACCTTCCGCGACTTCGAGATGGACGGCAGCGGCATCGTGTCCAACGGCACGGGCGCGAACCGGTCCCGCGGTTTCGTGTTGTCGAATATCGACGTCAACAACAAGACCACGGAGTACACGCCGACAAACAAGCGCATCACGTTCTGCAACATCTACGCGCACGACATGGGCGGCTTTGTGGGGACGACGACGCGGGCAACTGCAACAAGCGGTGCTCCTCCGTTCCATGAGCAACTGCGCGTTCAAGACTGCTTGTGCGAGGACATCATCGGGCAAGACCACCCGGTCGGGGTGAACTACGTGAAGGGCATCGTTGTCGAGGGGTGCCGGTTCCTGAACGACACCAGCGTCACGCCAATGGATAACATGGCGATTGACTTCAGCGCAGACACGCACCAAGCCATCGCGCGGAATAACTACATCCGCGGTTTCATGTTCGGGGCGAAGTGTGAAACCCACACGGGCGGCGGCGGCGGCGACGCGGTGCGCGACTCCATGCGCGTGCTATTCGAGAACAACACGCTAGAGGAAATCGGGCTCACTGACTCGCTGACCTATCTCGGAACCGCGACGTTTGGCCTGCGGCTGAGTGGCCGCGACGTGGTGGCCCGTGGCAACACCATCCGGGCGCGCACTGTCGGTGTGACCACTGGCGGCCTGGGCTACGGCATGGTGGTGACAAACGCCACCGACGCAGAGTCGCATTACCTCATCGAAGGCAACGTCATCACCGGAACGGATGGCGGCATCAACCACGACGCGCCTACAGACAGCGCGGAGAAGTTCACCTGCGTCATCCGCGACAACAAGATCAGCGACACTTCATCGCAGGGGATCATTGTCAGCAACGGCGCGACGGTGGTGGACAACCGCATCTATCGCAGCGGCGGGCCTGGCATCGAAATCCAGACGCCGAACCAGACGTTCGTTCACCACAACCTGCTGGTGGACTGCTGCGATACGGCAGTGGCTGCGCCCGTGAGTGCGACGGTTGCGGTGTTCATGAACGACACCGGAGCAGTCGGCTACACAGAGGTCACGGACAACATCATCATTGACACGCGCGGCGGTAGCGCGGCGGCCTACGGCTACTGTCTGCGAGCCTTCGCCACCTACACGAACCCGTATGTCTTCCGGCCCGGCTACTCAAGCGGGCTGGCGACGTCCATTGCCTTCGACAAGTACGTTTCGGTCATCGGTGAGAGCCGCCAGCTTGACGCCACGGCGGTTATCGAGCCGCGCGTGTTCTACGTCAGCAACAACCCGCAAACCACATCGCCGTGGTCCGGCATCGCGTGGCGCGTCGGGGATCGTGCGTACCTGCAAGGGCAGACGGCGGGGCAGAACGATGGATGGCTCTGCACGGTGGCGGGCACGCCTGGGACGTGGGTGCCATTTGGCGTGTCGCAGCTTGCCAATGCCTACACGGTGACGAACCCGTCAACAGACCGCGCGCTGAACGTGTCGGCTGACACCACAGCACAAGTCGCGGCAGTGCTCGGCACGCTCATTGCGGATCTTCAGGCGGCGTCGGTGCTGAAGTGAACGCCATGAATCACGACACCGCAGTCACCGTCGAAAAGGCGGGCGCAGCATGGGGAGCCTACGGAGTGAGCCGTTACCTGGAATGGCTGGGCTTCGGCTCGTGGTCTGACGTTGCGGCCTTCTTGGCTGCGGTCTATTCGCTGATCCTGATTGGCGAATGGGCGTGGAAGAGGTGGAAGGCGCGATGAAACTCGTAACGAACTGGAAGCGCGCACACCGCATGCTGTCCGTGCAAGTCGCTGGCGCTGCCGTCATCTTCGGCAGTCTCCCCGCTGACCAGCAGACCGCGATTCTTGGCTTCATCGGCATCACACCAGAGCGCATCCCTGCGGTGCTGGGCCTGCTGTTTATCGTGGGGCGGCTGGTCAGTCAGCCGAAAACGCAGTGATAACGCTGGCCCAATACTACAAAGGGCACGACCTGAAGTATCAGGCGCTCTTAGGCACAGACCTCCGCGCAAACGCTGGCCGCACGGTGGAGGCCGCGAACAAACTGCTTACGCTGGCAAAAGGTGCGGGCGTTCGGCTTGTTCCTAACGCTGAGTGGGGAATGGTGCGCTCTGGATGGCGGCCCCCAGCAGTGAACGCGGCCACGGCAAACGCGAGCAAGACAAGCCTGCACATGCAGTGCCTCGCGGTGGACCTTGAGGACGTTGACCGCAGCCTGGCCCGCTGGTGCTTTGCGAATCAGAACGTGCTGCGCGACTTGGCGCTCTGGCTAGAGCATCCTGACGCCACGCCGTCATGGTGCCATGTTCAACTGAAGCCGCCCGGTTCGGGTAATCGGGTGTTCAGGCCGTGATAGTTGGGGTGCCGATCCCCGCCAAGTGTTTCCCCTTCAGCCCGCATTTGCGTTTCCGCACGCAGCCACATCCGGCACCTGCTGGCTCCCAATCGGCGGGCCAGCCCCGTTTGTTTCACCCCGCATAAATTTTATCGGAAACCGCACGCCCATGTGGCGCGGCTCCGTCCGTAGTGGATCATGCTTAAACTTTCAGCAGAGTTTCCGAGGATGCAGCCTAGAACACGTTATGCATCATCAAACACGCGGCCGGAAGATCACCACGGCCACCGGGAACGGCCAGGCACCGCCGTCAGGGTTCTTCGCGCGCCCCTTCGGAAACCGTATCTCGCTCGCTTTCGCCGCGTAGGTGTGCCACCAATTCGTGTCTACGCGGGCAGGCACAAAGCACACCACCAGCGCGCCGTGGTCGCGGGCTTCTTCGTATGCCTTGCGCATCCACGGGCCTATCTCGCGGCCGTATGGTGGGTTCATGAACACCCGTTCGTCACGCCAAGACTGCGCCAGCCCATCTTCTGCCGGGGTGTAGTGCTTTTCGCACTTCGCGGTGTCGTGTTCGCAGCACGGGTCGAGCGTGAACCCAAATTCGAGGTTCAAGTAGTCAAACCATTCCTGCGGCGTCGGCCACGTCATCAGCTTCGAGCTGGACATCACCCGCATTACGTGTTCTTCGCGTGTCGGCGCTTCTTGCATGGCACTCCACCAATGATGCATAACTGTCGGTTCAAGCGGAGAGCCAACGGCTATCCGCACTTGTGCGCTTCGGCGGCAGCGTCACGGCCAGTGCCTCGCGCCTGGCATCGGCAGCAGCACGGCGACGGCGCAAGCCTTCGGGCGTGTTGCAGTGATGCCAGCGGCTGTGGTTGTGGCTGCGACTTTTCATAGTTCGGATAACGACTAGTTAGGCGCTTTGT
>Ga0209174_10002984_pt1 | contig 10899 bp, 6 predicted proteins | sample JI91814BDNA_FD_187505 | JGI IMG/M metagenome (GOLD analysis project Ga0209174, IMG submission 187505) | Wastewater effluent complex algal communities from Wisconsin, to seasonally profile nutrient transformation and Carbon sequestration -... | ecosystem: Engineered > WWTP > Effluent > Algae...
AGATTCCGGAATCATGATTAGTCCCGATGCAATTGTTGGCGTACTGTCGAAGTTAAGGGTTCGATAAATTACTTTGTATGCTTTCACACCATAATCTAGTCCCAATAAAAAAGGCGGAATACCATTTTTGTTGTAAAAGGAGTCTAATTGTGTTCTGTTTAAAGAAAACAACAATGAATCTTTCACGATTTTCGTTTGTGCTGTTGCACAAAAAAAACTCGCAAAAAGCAAGTAAAATACTAAAGCACTTTTGCGAGTTTTCATGTTGTAATTTCTCTGATTTAAATTATAAACGCTCAAAAATTCCGGCAATACCTTGACCGCCACCAATACAAGCACTCACCATACCGTATTTGTTGTTTTTGCGTTGCATTTCGCCTATCAATTTTTGGAATAAATATGTTCCGGAGGCGCCTAGTGGGTGACCTAATGCTACTGCTCCTCCATTCGGATTAATAATATCTGTATTCAAACCAAGTTCTTGAATTACAGCTAACGATTGTGCAGCAAATGCTTCGTTTAACTCAATCAATTCGATATCACTCAAGTTCAAATTCGCTTGTTTCAAAGCTTTTGGAATAGCAGCCACCGGACCAATACCCATCAATGTAGGATCAACACCGGCACTAGCAAATGTTACCATACGCGCAATGGGTTGTAAGCCTAATTCTTTAACTACTTTCTCGCTCACCACCAACACAAATGCAGCAGCATCCGATGTTTGTGAAGAGTTTCCTGCTGTAACTTGTCCGCCTAATTTAAAAGCCGGTTTCAATTTTGCTAAACCTTCAAGGGTAGTGTCGGCACGTGGACCTTCATCTTGTGCAACAAGTGTTTTTCTCGATTTCTTTTTACCGTTTTCGTAGTACACTTCTTCTACTTCTACAGGTACAATATCATTTTTGAACTTTCCTGCTTCTATAGCAGCCATTGCTTTTTGGTGAGAATTGAAAGAAAACAAATCGGCTTGCTCGCGGGTGATACCGTATTTCACAGCAACATTTTCAGCCGTTAATCCCATACCGATGTAATACTCAGGATGTTTATTCGCAATCTCGAAATTCGGTGCTGTTTTGTAACCTACTGTAGGCACCAAACTCATACTCTCCGTACCTCCTGCGATAATTACATCAGCCATTCCCGCACGGATTTTAGCTGTTGCTAATCCAATAGTTTCGATACCTGAACCGCAATAACGATTCACCGTCATTCCCGGAACACTTACCGGCAACGAACGAACGGCTACCCAACGTGCCATCTGCAATCCTTGCTCTGCCTCAGGCACAGCGTTACCTACAATTAAATCATCAACACGTGTTGGATCTAATTGTGGTACTTTTTTCAACAAATCAGTGATAGCGTAATAAGCTAAATCTACCGGTGTTGTAAAACGAAATCCACCTCTCTTCGACTTTCCAATTGCGGTTCTTGAACCGGCTATGATATATGCTTCTTGCATTTTATTAAGATTTTATATAGTTAGTTATTTATAGATAATTAGTTTCTCAATGGTTTTCCTTTCGTCAAAATCGACTGAATTCTCTCCAATGTTTTCTTCTCACCGCACAACGATAAGAACGCTTCGCGTTCCAAATCCAACAAGTATTGCTCACTTACTTTTGTTGCTGTAGACAAATCTCCACCACAAAGAACATAAGCGATTTTACGTGCAATTTTTTCATCGTGCTCAGAAGCGTAATTACCTACTTTAAATGCAGCTGCTCCGGCATACAAAGCGGCAAGACCTGTTTTACCTAGCACTTCAACATCTTCTCGCATTACAGGCTGTGTGTAACCTGCATTGTAAAGTTCTAATGCTCTTTCTTTGGCAGCAGCTAAATGACGATCAGAGTTCAATACAATAATATCTTTCTTTCTGTCTAAGATACCGAACTTAAAGGCTTCCGCAGCTGAAGTTGCTACTTTCGCTGTAGCGATAGCGGTGAATTTTTCGGCCAATGTTGGAATTTGCGGGTCTCCGTTGAAATAGGCATCAGAAGCACGTAACGCAAATTCTTTTGTACCTCCTCCTCCAGGAATCAAGCCCACACCTACTTCTACTAATCCGATATACGTTTCAGCAGATGCTACCGCTGAATCTACATGCATCGACATTTCGCAACCTCCACCTAAGGTAAGATTTTTGATAGCTGCTACAGTAGGGATAGAAGAGAAACGTGTTCTAGTCATAGTGTATTGGAATGCACGAATCGCGTAATCCAATTCATCCCAATCTTCTTCAATGGCCATCATTAAAATCATAGCTAAGTTCGCACCGGCTGAGAAGTTTTCGCCCTCGTGGCCTAATACTAATCCGTTCCAACCTTCACCTTCAGCGATATCAATTCCTTTGTTGATCGCTTCCAAAACTTCACCTCCTAAAGAGTTCATCTTTGTGTTCCACGACACATTTAAGATGCCATCGCCCATATCGTCAATTCTACAAGCCGCATTTTTCCAAACCGGTTTGGTAGACGATTGTAAATCAGATAAGATAATAAACGACTCACGACCCGGAATAGCTTTGTAAGATTTAGAAGGAATGTCGTAAAACTTACGAACGCCATTCTCAACTTTATAGAACGAAGTATGACCTGCTGCCAACATTTCATCAACCCACGCACCTAATTTGAATCCGGCTTCTTTCATGCCGTTCACGATGTTCTGAACACCTACAATATCCCACTGCTCAAAAGGTCCTAATTCCCAACGGAAACCGGCACGCATGGCATCATCAATTTTGTACAACTCATCCGCAATTTCAGGGATACGAAGTGATACATAAGAACACATATAGTAATTCACTTTGCGCAAGAAATCGCCATGCTTATCTTTCGATTTAGCCACAGCTACTAATCGTTGTTTCAAATCATCTACATTCTTTCCAATCTCTATAGTTGCTGATTTTGGACGAGTAGATGGCTCATACTCTAATGTTTTCCAATTCAACGTAGAGAATGCTTTCTTACCGTCAGCTGATTTTTCTTTACGACCGAAACCTTGACCAGCCTTATCACCAATCCATTTGTTCTCGTTCATTTTCAAAATCCAAGCCGGAACTTGCAACACATCGCGATACTCATCGTTCGGAAGGTTATCGTAAGCCCCTTGCAATACTTTAATCATAGTATCCAATCCCACAACGTCCGTAGTTCTGAACGTTGCTGATTTTGGTTTACCAATTAATGTACCTGTTAATGCATCTACTTCATCAACTGTCAAATCCATTTCCTGCATAGTTTTGATGATAGCAGCAATGCCAAACACACCAACACGGTTAGCGATGAAAGCCGGAGTATCTTTACACAATACTGTTTGTTTACCTAAATACAAATCGCCATAATGCATCAAGAAATCAATTACTTCTTGATTAGTATCAGGTGTAGGAATAATTTCCAACAAACGTAAGTAACGCGGAGGGTTGAAGAAGTGCGTGCCGCAGAAGTGTGCTTTGAAATCTTCGCTTCTTCCTTCTGCCATCAAGTGAATAGGAATACCAGATGTGTTCGAAGAAATAATCGTTCCCGGTCTTCTGAATTTTTCTACTTTTTCGAATACTTGTTGTTTGATGTCTAATCGCTCCACAACAACTTCAATAATCCAATCGGCATCTTTCACCCACGATAAGTTATCGTCAAAGTTTCCGGTTTTGATTAAACCAGCTGTGTCTTTATCGTAGCTTGGCGATGGATTGCTTTTTAATGCAAAAGCCAACTCATCATTTACTTTTTGATTGCGTTTAGCCGGTTTCTTAGCATCTTCTTCCGATAAGCCCGGTGTAACAATATCCAACAAGGTTACTTTCAACCCCACGTTGGCACAATGCAACGCGATTCGCGAACCCATCACACCCGCACCTAAAACGGCTACGTTCTTGATTTTGCGTTGTTTGGCAGGAATCACTTTAACTGCACTTTTTCCTTGAACTGCTTCCATTTATCTTGATTTTTAGTTTATAATTTTTTGAGGTAACGAATGTATAGGCATTTTTTTTATCTACCAAACGTTTGGTAAAAATAAATTTCTGTTTTAAAAAAGGCAAAGGAAACTTGTTAATTTGCGCAAACAGTTAGGGCCTAAGTTGACCTAATCCTTATATTTATCAAGTGAATAGCAAACATCTCTTTCTTGGATTTATAACATGCTGTAGCCTTACAGCTAAAAGTCAGCTTAATTTTGAAAACACGGAGGGGAAGATTTTGTTAAAAGGAAAGGTAATCGACTTACAAACGAAATCCTCTTTGCCCAATGCTGCAATTGTAATAACCAACCGAAAAAAGGGAATGACAGCGGATTTAAATGGCGACTTTCAAATCTATGTATACCCATCAGATACGTTGAAATTCACATCGCTTGGCTATATCTACAAAGAAATTCCAATCAGCGGCATTCCCGAGGAAATGCGCTATTCCCTCATGGTTGAGTTAATAAAAGACTTTTATAAGTTAAAGGAAGTTACCATTTACCCATTCCGTAACAAACAAGAATTTGAGGTAGCCTTTGTGAAAGGTGACGGAGTTCCGCAAGTTGTAAATATTCCGGGTATGGAACCGGCAAAATATTACCACAAGGAAAAAGCTAAATTCTACAATCCAATTTCTACCATCTACGAAAAATTGAAAAACAAACGTAGAGCTGCAAATCCTGATTTTAAGCCCTAACAATTAAACATCAGGCTACGTTCAACACGACCCAAACATTTCTAACTTTTGATCTCTTGAGACGCTATGCTCAAGCCTTTGTATAAACTAAAAAAGGGGAGTCGATACAACTCCCCTTTCAATAAAACGATTTATCTAGTCTTTGCTGTAAATTTTCTTTACACCATAACCAATTCCTAAGGCCAAAAGCCCTATTATTCCCCCATCAACAGGAACTCCCGGTGGTGGCGGTGGCGGTGGCGGTGGTGGTGGTGGCTGCGCAATAACAGTAGTGGCAACAAGCATAAGCCCTACTACCAAAACAAGATTTAAGATATAAAATCCATTCTTTCTCATATATGATTTCATGTTGGTATTATTCTTTAGTTATTAATACTTTTTTAGTAGTTGTCTGCCCTGCAATTGTAACCTTCACAATTAAATATGCAGCTTCAACTTGGTCTATCTCATGGACAAATTTAGTGCCAGTATTATGTTTCTCACTTAAAATTTCTTGTCCAATGATATTAAATACTTGAATTGTGGCAACCTCTGACTTGTATCCAACAAATGTAATATTAAGATTTTTTTCACTATTTACAAAAGCTGAAATTTCTTTGGTTGAGCCATTTACATTTCCAATTCCGGTAACATCCGCAACCGTAATGATTTGAGCGAATGTAGCTTCACAACCTTCATTGCTTGTAGCCTTTAACACAACTGAATAAGTTCCAGGTATAGCGTAAACATGACTTGGATTAGACACATTGCTAGTAGAACCATCGCCAAAACTCCAGTTCATTACAGCTGCTTGATTAACCGTGCTACTGAACGCTATGGACTGATTTACTGAAGGATTGTTCGTACTTGCAGTATAAGTAGCTACTAATGCATTTGTTCCGCCTACAGTAATCGATTTAGTAGTTACATATCCATTGCGGTTAGTAAATACGATATCGTATGTTCCAACCGGAATATTGGTAAGTGTTAACGTGTTTGCAGTGCTTAAAGGTTGTGGTTTTGCAACAACAGCCTTTGTTGCTACATTTTTAACTTCAACTGTCCACTCAACATCACCTTCTTGTTCCAAGGTAATTACACCACCGTTATCACAATCTGCATCTTTAACTTCTAAATACGCTGCGGGCGTAAAGTGAAGCACAAAACGATCTTTTGCGTCCGCAATATTTCCAGTAAATGAATACGAATTAGAAACTCTAAAATCCTTCCAAGCTCCATTTGTTAACTTATCTTCCAAATATACCATTACAGTTGGATCAAAAGTAATCAAATCATCAGCAGTAATGGTATAGTTTCCATTCGTACCCGGTATAAATTGTACATCCACATCAGGATTTGTGGCAATAGACTCCAAAGTATTGATGGAGTACAAATCGCTATTCACTTTTGAAGCTATCATTGGCTGAACTAATCTTCCCGGCAACTTATTTGCATCCCTATCGGTATCAAATTTATTTGTAGCCTGATTATCAAATGTAATGGTTGTTATATCATTATATCCATTACCACTCACCCGAAGACTTAATGTTCCGTTAGAGTTGCCTGTTTTATAGAAAGTAGATGTGGTATTAACACATTCTGTTCTTCCAATATCAAATGAAGCTGTACCCCCTACTGTAGTTTTATGTACCATAAAGCCTTGGAAAGGAGCCACAAAAGCAGATCCACCTCCCATAATCACGGCCTGATAAGTTCCTGCATAAGGCCCTGAAGTTTGCCAAACTTGCGCTTGTGCATCTAAGCCTACTTTAGCATCAAGATTAACAGTGGAAAGGTAAGGATTACCTACTAGCGACCATCCGCCATTTTGTGTTCTTCCTTGAAGTGTAGTATTTGTCCAACCCGTATTTGTAAGTCCGGCAAGTGAATAGCTTGCAGCCATATTCGGTGCTCCGGTTACTGAAAGCGGAGCTCCGGCACCTGTTAAATAGGCAGAATACCCTCTTGAATTATCAGCGTTTCCGCCTCCCATAACTTCCCAACCGGCAAGTGAGCAACTAGCACCGTTAGCCTCATTGTAACGGAACACCGTTCCGTAAGGTGATCCTGATGCCAACACCGTTTCATCACACGTTGGAGTAGGCACTACAAAACCACTTCCACCACTAGCGCCAAACTGAGCGAGTGGCAAGCTATTAACAGGAGAACTAACATAGTGTTGATTGCTTCCTGAAACCGGCACATATCTATCGGCAATAATATTGCCTGAAATTGTACCTGTATTACCAACAGTTAAATTAATAGTTGCAATATCAGTGGCAGAAGTACTTAAGAAATGTAGCGTACCACTATTTGTTAATGTTCCGTCTTGAGGTCTTAAACGTGAAGCAATCTCCACAATTCCTGTGTTGGTATAACTTCCACCAACACTATTCACAGTTAAACTTTCAAACCTAGTATTACCTGTAATAGTTTGAGATCCTGTACCCTGTAATATCACTCTTCCTGTACCAACCGTTACAGCATTTGAACCTGTTCCTGCAGCCCAATTGCCACAAACATTCAAGTTGTTTCCTGTTAAGGTTAAATTCACTCCACTCGCAATATTTACATTACCTACTGTAAAGTTTGCAGTTGTAATTGCCGGTGCATTTGGAGTTCCGGCAGGGATTGTTACATTGCTTGCACAAGAGTTAGGAGCAACCCCATCGCTCCAATTTCCGCCATCGCTCCAAGCAGAGCTATTAGCACCTTGCCAACAACCTCCCGGACCAACCTGAATCCAGAAACCTGTTCCAGGTGCAAGAGTAGCAGTACCATAATCATATACTCTTATATAATAGGTTTGGCCAATTGTTAAACTAGGAGCTACAATATCCTCAAAACCATCCGCTGCTGATGCATCCGCACATCCAATGTTAATGCCATTACAAGCACCTGAACGTAAATCAACTACCGCATCGTATCCTCCAAAGCTTTTAACGGTTATATACATCGTTGTAGCGTCTGCAATAAAAGAATACCAAACATCATCATTGGCAGTACCTGTAAAACCGGCACAAGATATAGCTGCTATAGACTGAGTGGCACCGTTTAATGCTTTCATGGAATCTTGTGAACCACAAGTAGTAAGTGGTTTAGCATTAGAACAATCATCATTCGCTGGTGGCAAAGCAAGGGTAGTAAATGAAAACGGACCAGACCAGTTACTCACATCGCCTCCTCCACAATCTTCTCTAACATAATACTGATATGCAGTGTTTAACGTAAGACCTGAAGCTGCGTATGTGATAGAAGCTCCTGATCCACCGTTATAGTCATTCACTGTAGGAGTGGTAGCAACTGTAGGTGCCGTGAGCGGTGTTGGTCCATAATAAAGATCAAACAAAGAACTAGGTGCATTTGACGTCCATGTTAGGTTGCCCGTAGTTGTTGTTATGCTATTAGCGCCTAACACTGTCGGTTTCGGACATGTTGGGCACGATTCCATTGTAAGAGTGTAAGCAATACTTTGAGGTGCTGTCCAAGATGAAATTACAATATAGTAGGTAACTCCTGCTGTCAGTGTTAAATTCGGCAAACTTCTAGAAGTTCCGGATGTACTCGTATGGTAAGCAACCGTTGAAGTAAACGGAGCACAACCTTGAAACAAAAATAAACCAACCCAATCACTCGGATTTGTTAGGTTGATATTATAGCAACCCGTAGTAGTTGGTGTAAATGAATAAACCACGTCATCTCCAGTAAGATAATCTGCCGCACCTGTTCCATTGGCAACTTGAGCACCGGTAAGTGCAGGACGACTTGCTATATCATAATCATCACCATAATTAGAGGTATTATCTGTAGTAGAATATGGAAGTGATGTAATAACTATTGGTGCACCGCAAACATCACCTGGTCCAGGCTGTCTGAATGTAAACGGACCCGACCAAGTGCTAAAGCTACCACCACCACAATCTTGTCGGACATAAAAGCCATACTGGGAACCGACTGTTAAACCTGTTATGTTTTTTGGAGAGCTCGTTGAAGTAACTGTAGTTCCTGATCCTTGAGTAAATCCTGATGCGCCATATTCAATTTCATAGGTACCAACACATCCGGCACATACCCACGTCAAATCTGCACTGGTTCCCACAAAATTACCAGCGCCCAACGATGAAGGTGCTATGCATGATGGCGGAGCTGTAAGTGTCCATTCTAATGTAAAAGTACCTGAATTTCCAGAATTAAATCCATCTTGAACCCAATACAAACGCTGAGTCGAGCCTGTTGTATTTTGCCAAGTCACATTCTGCACATCGGGATCATCAAAACATGCTACCTCTGTAGTTCCGGGGCAAGCACCGCCATAATGAAGATAATTCTCAGAATCATATCCATTTGCTGTTTGACCTATAACTAATGTGTAGTTGTTTGGAACATCTATATAATAAACTAAATCAGGGTCGGTATTTGCATTACAAGCATATGAAAAATCACTACTCGCCCCTACCGTTGTTGAACTGATTGGACTTGTTAATGTACCTAAGTCAATGGCATTTGCACAAACATCGCCAGGTATAAATTTACGAACAGCTGAATTACTACTATATGTACCGCCACAATCTTGTCTAACATACACATCGGTTGTAGTGGTAGCCGAAAGTCCTGTAAGGGCCGTTGGTGAGGTTGCAGAAGATATAATTGTACCGCCAGTGCCTGCTGTTGCGCCTGTACCAGGAGTGAAACCTTCGGCTCCGTACTCTACTATGTATGTGCCTGTACATCCAGAGCAAGTCCAGGTTACATCAGCGGTTGTACCCGAAGTTGGGGTTAGAGTAACAGCCGGAGTATTGCAGCCTCCTGCAAAGGCCAACTGAATATTTGGTCGGCTTGTGCTTCGTGTTCCATTGCCAGTTGGGGCAGTATTGTCTGCATTCCAGTTTTGATAAAATCGATTATTCCCTTGCGTTTCATACCTAAATTGTTTAGCGGTACTGGATTCACCTGTTCCTGTACCTGTGGCATTTGTTTCCACAATAACTTCTAAATTATTGGTTCCTCCGGTATAATTAAATGTTGTAGCAAGAGCAAGAGTAATCCAAGAACCGGCAACAAAATCAGTGCTATTAATGGTTGTTGGTCCGTAAACTAGTGTAGCGCCCGATGTTTCTGAAGCGTATGTAGAAGTTGCTGTAAAATTTGTAGTACGCATTTTCATATATACTCTTACATCCACTGCATTTCCTGGGGTAGAAACGGAATTGACATAAAAACCTACAGCATTGATATTACCTGTAGAGCCAATTTGAGCAGCAGTGTAAATCATAGCCGATCTTTCGTACCCATAGTATGTCCCAAATGGGTCATTGACTGAGCCGCTGTTTGTATTTGCTGCTGGAATAGTCACCTGCCCCCATACATTACCTCCTAAAAACAGCAACAAAAACAATACTGTTACTATTCGGAAATTGTATGTTTTAAAGGGCAATAAAGCGTTTAACAATAAAAACCTTGTGTAACAATTTTTCATGATATATTCAATTTTTGTTGTATTGTAAATATTAATAAAACGATTTACATTTACAAATAATAAATAGAGCTCTCCCAAAAACGTCCACAAAACTGAACAAATCATTTTAAAAGTAAAGACAACTATGAAACCATCGTTTATCACTCTGATTTTACTGATTACATTAAATGCTCATGCACAAAATGAAGAAAAGGCAAGGTTTGAATATACCTCTTTTCAGGTGATATACACTGAGTTGGGTGATGTTAAAGTTAAAGGAAAAGAAGAGCCATTGAAGCAGGTTAACCGTTATGGTAATCAAGAAAAAAGCGAGAGCAACAACGACCTTTCTATATCAAAGACAGTTGACAAGACAATGGAATCGCTTGGAAAAGAAGGTTTTGAACTTGTAACAACTGTCCAATACAAAACACAGGATGGGTTGAATGTGATTTATTATTTCAAACGGAGAATTATGAATAACAACTAATTCATTGAACAAATTGCTAGGTTGTAACTAAGTATTTATACATCATTACACTACTTCTTCCCCTTCGTCAAGCCCGGATCCCATTCCATTGTATAACTTTTGGCTGTAATTGGAACGAGTTTTCCTTCCTTAAATGTTTCGCGCCATAAAATCTCTAAGTTGGCAAACTGTGCATCGCCATTGCTTTTAGGCATGTCATGCCATGTCAAACGAAAACCATCTGTTTCCCCTTTTTCTAATAAGATTGATTTTGACCTTGTTTTCATATTTGCAAATTCTGAACCATTTGGAAACTTAAGTGCTGCAAGAGTACG
>Ga0209174_10002985_pt1 | contig 10898 bp, 7 predicted proteins | sample JI91814BDNA_FD_187505 | JGI IMG/M metagenome (GOLD analysis project Ga0209174, IMG submission 187505) | Wastewater effluent complex algal communities from Wisconsin, to seasonally profile nutrient transformation and Carbon sequestration -... | ecosystem: Engineered > WWTP > Effluent > Algae...
GACGGTGAGCTGGCTCGGGGCCTCGGCGCGGGCGGTGAACACGATGCGTTTGAAGCGCGAGAGGTTGGCGGGCTCCATCGGGGCGGGGCCGGGCAGGAACATCGCGCCGGCCCACTGCGTGGGCGAGCCGGCGACGACGGTGCCGGACAGGCGGAGGGCGTGCTTCGTCTTGTCGGCGCCGCGGGCGGTGGGGTCGAGCTTCACGGTCGAGGTGCCGCCGATGAAGCTGTCGGTCGCGGTCTGCCAGCCGCTGCCGAAGCTGGTGGTGAGGTCGGAGCGGTCGAAGTTGCTGATGTGGCCGGACTCGGAGCCGGGCGGGGGCGGGGCGGCGCGCTGGACCAGGAGCGCGGCGTGTTCGCGGGCGGCGGCGGCGATGCGGGCGTCGCGGTCGAGGCGGACGCCCTGCTTCCACACGCCGACGATGTCGCGGGTCGCGGTGATGTCGCGGGTGGGGTCGCCGCGGACGAGGAGGAGGTCGGCGCGCTTGCCGGGCTCGATGCGGCCGCGGTCGGCGAGGGAGAACACGCGGGCGGGTACGGAGGTGGCGGCGGCGAGGGCCTGGGCGGGGGTGAGGCCGGCGCGGACGAGCAGCTCGAGTTCGTCGTGGAGGGACGCGCCGTGGAGGGTGCCGGGGTTGGGGGCGTCGGTGCTGGCGAGGATGGGGACGCCGGCGGCGTGGAGCTGGCCGACTGTCTTGAGGGCCAGGTCGCAGGAGGGCGGCGCGTGCTTGAGGGAGTCGCGGGCGCTGTGGCGGAGCGCGGAGATGTCGGCGGGGGTGAGCAGCGGGTGGACGAACGCGTCGGCGGCGAGGGTCTCGCCGCGCGAGCCGTCGCACAGGCTGAAGATGACGGCGAGGGTGTCGGCGACGAAGATGTGGCGCTTGGCGGCGAGCTTGATGAACTCGGCGGACGGTGGGGTGTCGAAGAACACGTGGGCGAGGCCGTCGGCGCCGGCCTCGATGGCGGTCATGGCCTCGCGCTGGGAGCTGACGTGGACGACGGCGCGGCGGTCGCGGGTGTGGGCGGCGAGGATGACGGCCTTGAGGGTCTCGGCCGAGAGGGTGGGGGTCGCGTGGGCGTACGCGGAGCCGTCGTCGTAGACGATCTTGATGTAGTCGGAGCCCTCGGCGATGCGGGCGTCGACGAACGCCTGGGCCTGGTCGGGGGCGGACAGGGTGGGGATGGGGAACCCGTACTCGGTGCCGTGGCCGCCGGGGGCGGTGGCGAGGATGCCGGCGCTGCGGAAGTCGGCGAGGGCGGTGCCCAGCTTGCCCTCGGTGGCCTTCTTGAGCGGCACGAGCACGCTCGGCAGGGTGAACATGTCGAGCTCGGTGGTGACGCCGAACGCGAGGGCCTGGCGCAGGGCCTCGGTCGCGTTGATGTGCGTGTGGGCGTCGATGAGGCCGGGCAGGAGGGTCATGCCGGTGCCGTCGACCTGCTCGAGCGCGGCGGAGTCGGGGAGGTCGGCGATGATGCGGAGAATTTGGCCGTCTTTGATCTCGACGGTCACGGGGTAGGTCACCGTGGCGCCGTCGAACACGCGGACGTGGCGGATCGCCAGGTCGGGCGGGTCGACGAGCGCGGGCGCGGCCTCGGGGGTGCTGGTCGGCGGCAGCGGCTTCGGACACGCGGTGACGGTGACAGCGAGGCTGGCGACGAGCGCGGCGCGGAGGCGGGGGAGCACGCGCTTTGGTTACTCGTCCTCGCCGCGGATGTCGAGCGCAGAGCGAGCAAGGCGATGCCGCTGCACTTCGCCGGAGGGCGGGGTGCAGCTGCATGGACAGTGTTCTGGTCGGCGTGGTCCCGCGTGTGGCGAGAGGCACACGCGGGGGCCGGTTTTAATTCAGGTCGGAGGCCGCGGTGTCCTGCTTGGGGGTGCAGACGAACGTGAGGTGGTCGTCGCTGCCGACGTCGACGGCGACGTGGCCGCCCTTCTCGAGCGCGCCGAACAGCAGCTCGTCGACCAGCTTGCCCTTGATCTCCTCGTCGATGAGGCGGGCCATCGGGCGGGCGCCGTACAGCTTGTCGTAGCCCTTGCGGGCGACCCAGCTGCGGGCGGCGTCGGTGAAGCTGAAGGTGACGCCGCGGTCGGCGAGCTGGACCTCGAGCTCGAGCAGCATCTTGCCGGCGACCTGCAGGATGATGTCCTGGGGGAGCGCCTTGAACACGACGGTGCGGTCGAGGCGGTTGCGGAACTCGGGGCTGAAGGTCCGCTCGAGCGCGGACTTCGGGTCGCCGACCTTGTCGCTCTCCTCGTCGAAGCCCATGCGGCGCTTGGTCAGCTCGGTGGCGCCGGCGTTGCTGGTCATGATGAGGATGACGTTGCGGAAGTCGGTCTTGCGCCCGGTGGTGTCGGTGAGGGTCGCGTGGTCCATGACCTGGAGGAGGATCGAGAACAGGTCCGGGTGGGCCTTCTCGATCTCGTCGAGGACGACGACGGAGTGCGGCGACTTGGCGACGGCGTCGGTGAGCAGGCCGCCCTGGTCGAAGCCGACGTAGCCGGGCGGGGCGCCGATGAGGCGGGACACGCTGTGCTTCTCCATGTACTCGGACATGTCGTAGCGGAGCAGCGGGACGGCGAGCAGCAGGGCGAGCTGTCGGGCGAGCTCGGTCTTGCCGACGCCGGTCGGGCCGGCGAACAGGAACGAGCCGATCGGCTTGTCGGGCCGGGTGAGGCCGGCGCGGGCCCGCTTGATCGCGTTGGTGACGGTGGCGACGGCCTCGTCCTGGCCGAACACGACGTGGGCGAGGCCCTCCTTCAGGTTCTGCAGGACGTCGCGGTCCGAGGTCGAGACCGACTTGGCCGGGATGCGGGCCATGCGGGCGATGACGGCCTCGATCTCCGCGGCGCCGATGCTGATGGCGGGCGCGGGGTCGGGGTTGTTGGGGTCGACGACGGCGCTGGCGGGCACGGGTCCGGGCGGCGGGGCGGCGAGGCGGGCGGCGGCGCCGGTCTCGTCGATCACGTCGATCGCGGAGTCGGGCAGGTGGCGGTCGCGCAGGTGCTTGTGCGCCAGCGTGGCCGCGAGCTCGAGCGACTCGGGCGTGTAGATCACGCCGTGGTGGGCCTCGTAGGCGGGCTTGAGGCCGCGGAGAATTTCAATTGTTTCGCTGACCGAAGGCTCGAGGATGTCGATCTTCTGGAAGCGGCGGGCGAGCGCCTGGTCGCGCTCGAACGAGCTTTTAAAGTCCTTGTAGGTGGTGGCGCCGATGCAGCGCAGCTCGCCGGACGCGAGGGCCGGCTTGAGCATGTTGCTGGCGTCCATGGTGCCGCCGGACGTCGCGCCGGCGCCGACGATGGTGTGGATCTCGTCGATGAAGAGGATCGCGTCGCCGTCGTCCTCGAGCGCGGAGATGACGGCCTTCAGGCGCTCCTCGAACTGGCCGCGGAACTTGGTGCCGGCGAGCAGGGCGCCCATGTCGAGGGCGTAGATGTGGGCCGACGCGAGGGCGGCGGGGACCTTGCCCTGGTGGACGCGCAGGGCGAGGCCCTCGACGACGGCGGTCTTGCCGACGCCGGGTTCGCCGACGAGCACGGGGTTGTTCTTGCGGCGGCGGCACAGCACCTGGATGACGCGCTGGATCTCCTGGTCGCGGCCGATGAGCAGCTCGATGCGGCCGGCCTCGGCCTTGGCGTTGAGGTCGACGGCGTAGGCGGACAGCGGGTCGTCGGCGACCGCGTCGTCCTCGTCCTCGTCGCCGACGGGGGCGCGGGACGGGCGCGAGCTGGGGACCTTGTCGCTGCCCTTGCTGATGCCGTGCGAGATGAACATCGTCGCGTCGCGGCGGGTGACGCCGAACTCGCGCAGCACGCTGGCGGCGAACGACTCGGACTCGGCGAAGATGGCGACGAGCAGGTTGGCGCCGGTGACCTCGTTGCGGCCGGCGCCCTGGACGTGGAGGATGGCGCGCTGGAGGACGCGGCCGACGCCGATGGTCTGGTGGACGGTGGCCTCTGCCTCGTCGGGGAGGCGGGCGTGGTTGTCCTCGATGAAGGCCTCGAGGCGGGCGCGCAGGGCCTCGACGTCGGCCTGGCAGGCGATGATGACCTTGCGCGCGCTGGGGTCGTCGAGCAGGGCGAGGAGGAGGTGCTCCAGGGTGATGTATTCGTGGCGCCGACGCTGGGTGTCGGCGATGGCAGCGTTGATCGTCTGCTTGAGTTCAGTGCTCAGCATCGGGGTCCTCCTCGGGCTCCATTGAGGCGACGAGCGGGCAGTCCTGCTGCCGGGCGAGCATGTGGACCTGCGCGACCTTGGTCTCGGCGATCTCGTGGGTGTAGACGCCGGCGACGCCGACGCCGTGGTTGTGGATGTGGAGCATGATGGTGGTCGCGTCGGCCTCGCTGCGGTGGAACAGCACGCGCAGCAGGCCGACGACGAATTCCATCGGCGTGAAGTCGTCGTTGTGGATCAGCACCCGGTACATCCGGGGGCGTGAGGTCTTGCGTTCGGCGCGGGTCTTGAGCACCACGCTGCCCTGCGGGCTGCTCTTGTGCTTGTCTCGGCTGGCCATCGTCGGTCGGGGGGGTGAGTGTAGCGCACCCTGGTCATGCGCCCGGTCCCAGCGTAAAGCTAACCGGTGCCCGATCTGACGACCCGTCTCGTGTCGACTCTCGCCGATGTGGCGGTCGACCGGTGGAACGCCCTCGACCATGGCGCGTCGCCGTTCACGGAGCACGGGTTCCTCGCCGCGCTCGAGCGATCTGGGTCTGTGGGGGTCGCTGCGGGCTGGGAGCCGCATTACGTGCTGGTCGAGCGGGGCGGAGACGCGCGAGCGGAGATCGCGCCCGAGCTGGTCGGGGCGGTCGCCGCGTATGTCAAGACTCACAGCTACGGCGAGTACATCTTCGACTGGGCGTGGGCGCGGGCGGCCCAGCAGGCGGGGCTGGCGTACTACCCGAAGCTGGTCGTCGCGGTGCCGATGACGCCGGCGACCGGGCCCAGGCTGCTGGTCGCGCGGGGCATGTCCCGGGGGCCAGTCGTGGAACAGCTGGTCGCCGGCGTCCGGGCGCTCGCCGAGCGGCGCGGGTGCCGGTCGATCCACTGGCTGTTCACGACCGCGGCGGAGCAGGCCGAGTTGCAGGCGCACGGGTTCATGCCGCGGGCGAGCTTTCAGTACCACTGGCTGCACGCGGGCGAGCGCGACTTCGAGGGGTTTTTGGGGCGCATGACGTCGCGCCGACGCAAGCAGATCCGCAAGGAGCGAGCGCGCGTGCACGCGATCGTCGGGCAGGTCGAGTGGGTGCCGGGCACGGAGTTGAGTGAAGAAGATGTCGCGACGATCGACCGGTTCTACCGGCAGACGACGCAGAACCACTTCGGCAACGACTACCTGCAGCCCGGATTTTTCGCGGCGGTCGTCGAGCTGATGCCGGAGCGCGTGCTGTGGGCGCGGGTCAAGAAGGATGGGCGGACGATCGCGGGGGCGCTGTACTTCGCGACGGAGCAGGCGCTGTACGGGCGCTACTGGGGCTGCGACGAGGCGGTGGAATTTCTTCACTTCGAGGCGGCGTACTACGCGGGGATCGAGCGCTGTTTAAAAATTGGGACGCCGCTGTTCGAGGCGGGGGCGCAGGGCGAGCACAAGCTGATCCGCGGGTTCCTGCCGCGGCCGACGTACAGCTCGCACTGGTTCCGCCACCCGGGGTTCGCGGCGGCGGTCTCGCAATTCTTGAAGGAGGAGGAGCGAGCTGTCGCCGGGCACATGAAGGAGCTGGCGACGCTGCTGCCGTTCCGCGAGGACTCGGAGGAACCGGCGGGTTGAGGTCGCGCGCCCGCGCCCGTTGCGAGGGCGCGGGCGTCGGGGAGATAGTGAGGGGATGACCGAGGCGACGAACAGCGCGGAGCCCGAGGCGAACATCCAGCTGCAGCTCAGCCTGACGGCGGCGCCGAGAGCAGCGCCGCCGCCGGAGCCGAAGCCGAAGGAGAAGGCGCCGTGGCTCACGCCGGTGACGGCGCCGATCCTGGTGGCGATGCTGGCGCTGATCGTGCCGGCGACCACGGCGGTGAACGCCCATATTCAGGCGAACCTGCAGCTCGAGCTGGACCGCCAGAAGCAGACCGACGAGCGCACGCGCCTGTACCTCGAGCGGGCGATCAGCGCGGACGCGGGGGCCGAGTCGCGGGTCCAGGTGCTGCGGTTCCTGCAGATCCAGTCGAACGACCTGGTGCTGCAGCAGTGGGCGGTCGCCGAGCTCGAGGGGCTCAGCGCGGAGGTCGACACGCTGAAGGCGAAGGAGGAGACGCTGGTCACGGAGGTCGCGCAGACCCAGCAGACTGTCGCCAACCTCGGCATCGAGCAGGACGAGATCGTGGCCAAGCTGGCGGTCGAGCCGCCTGCCTCGCAGGCCAAGCTGCGGCTGCGGCTCGACACGGTGAGCCGCACGCTCGAGCGCGAGCGCATGAACCAGGCGGAGAAGTCGGCGCGGCTGTCCCACGTCACGAACCGCCTGCGCGGCGACGAGGTGAAGTACGTCGAGACACAGATCGCGGTGCCGATCGTCGCGCCGTCGGCGGCGAACCAGGGCGTCGTGCGCCCGGGCGCGGGCTCGCGGGCGCAGTGAGGGTCACTCGTCGTCGGTCGGCGTGTAGTCGAGGGCGCGTGGCATCGACGGCGAGGATCTCGAGGCGTCGCTGGCGGGTTCGGTCGGGGCCAGCTCGACGGCGGTGACATCACCAAAGCCCTTGGCGGACACGACGCGGAGGCGGCGGCTGGCGGCGAGCTCGACGTCGCGGATGCACTGCGGGAGGGTGAGCACGTTGCCGGGGGTGGCGGCGGCCTCGAGGCGGGCGGCGAGGTTCACGGTCTCGCCGATGACGGTGTACTCGAGGCGGGCGCGGGACCCCATGTTGCCGAGCACGAGCGAGCCGGCGGCCACGCCGACGCGGATCTGCAGCGGTCGACCGCCGAGCTCGGCGATCTGCTTGTTGCAGCGGGGCATGACGCGCTGCATCTCGAGGGCGCAGCGCACGGCGGCCTGGGCGAGGGCGGCGAGCGGCTGAGAGCCGTCGGGCGAGATGAAGACGACCATGACGCCGTCGCCGGACCGCTTGTCGATGATGCCGCCGTGTTCGAGGATCACCGCGTCGATGGTCTCGAAGTAGATGTTGAGCTGGCGGACGGCCTCGCCGGCGCCGACGCTGTTGCAGCGGCGGGTGAAGTCTTTGATATCGGCGAACAGGACGGCGCCCTCGGTGGCGCGACCGCCGAGCACGAGCTCCTCCTCGGGGTTGATGCGGATGGCGTCGAGCAGGTGCGACGGGAGGTAGCTGGCGATCTTGCGGCGGTGGAGCTCGGCGTTGCGCTGCTCGAGGTGGGCGTCGTCGAGCTGGTGGAGCAGGCCGGGGATCGTGCTGCGCACGTACTCGCGGATGCGGCTGAGCTCGGCGAGCGGGTCGGGGATCGTCGGGGCCTTCGGATAGAAGATGTCGTAGCGGCAGCTGTGGACGTGGGGGCTCTGGTGGATGCAGTGGGTGTGCCTGACGCGCGCGGGCGGGCAGTTCCAGATGGTCGGGATGGCCTCGAAGAAGCCGCGGCGGTTCCAGCAGGCGCCGGGGCGGTCGACGACCTCGCCGGTGACGACGGCGAGCACGCTCGAGAAGCCGGGGCGGTGGTCGACGAGGCGCATGCGGGTGATGCGGTTGCCGCGGGTGTACATCTTCTCGATGTCGGCGAAGAACCGGTCGGGGCCCTGCATGGCCCACAGGAGCAGCCACAGCGGGCCCATGCCCTGGCGCTTGAACATGGTGCCGGCGGCGGCGCGCCACAGCTGCCACATCGGGTGGTCGTAGGCGGGCGAGGTGCCGAGCTGGAACAGGTGGCGGGCGGCAGCGTCGCAGAAGCGGCGGTCGAACTCGACGGAGATCCAGCGCTCGGAGTCCTGCAGGTACTCGAGGCTGAGGCCGGCGTCGTCGACGATCCTGCGGGCGACGGGCTCGCCGAACCGCTCGCTGAAGTAGTTGACGAGGCTGAGCGCGAAGCGGTTGCTGAGGTGCGCCTTGGTCAGCGCGGGGTCGTATGTGCGCACTCGCATCGCGGGGCCCCCCGGAGGGTACTACGCGCTGAAGATGTGCAGGAGTATCACGCTGGCGATCACCCGGGTCAGCTCGAGCGGCCAGGCCCAGGGGCGCCGCTCGAACAGGCCAGCCCAGGCGACGGTGCCGGCGGCGATGAGGACGGAGCCGACGAGCACGGCGAGCGGCGGGGCGGTGGCGCTGACCACCAGCAGGTACATCGTCGCGGGCACGGCGATCAGGGCCTGGACGGCGATGTAGAGGGCGAGGCCGGGCGCGGCGCGCACGTCGAAGCGGTGGTCGGCGCGGCGCTGCAGCTCGGCGGCGGTCAGGAGCGGGACGTCATGGTCCGGGCGCCAGCCGGGCGGGGCGATCCAGGTGTACAGCCACTCGCGCCAGGTCCGGGCGGTGGCGGCGACCCTGGCGATCTCGACGAAGTGGTGGACGTTGGCCCACAGCGGACTCAGGCTGCGCAGCGGCTTGACGATGCCGTAGACCGGGCGCTCGTTCTCCGGTTCGAAGGTGCCGAACAGGTGGTCCCAGCAGATGAGAATGCCGGCGTAATTCTTGTCGAGGTAGCGCGGGTTGACGGCGTGGTGGACGCGGTGGTGCGACGGCGTGTTGAGCACCCGCTCGACCGGGCCGAGCCTGTCGATGAGCTCGGTGTGGATCCAAAACTGGTAGAGCGTGTTGATCGCCCGCGCGACGAAGTAGATCAGCGGGGGCACGCCGAGCAGGGCCATCGGCACGCTGAACGGGATCATGGTGATGCTGGTGAACAGGGCCTGGCGTAGCGCCACGGCGAGGTTCAGATCCTCGCTGTGGTGGTGGACGACGTGCGCGGCCCACAGCAGGTTGACCTCGTGGCTGAGGCGGTGCCACCAGTAGTAGAAGAAGTCGACGCCGACCAGGGCGAGCAGCCAGGTCGAGGCGGCGGATGGATCGAGCTCGACGAGGCGGAGCTGGTAGATCGCGACGTAGGCGAGCACGCCGAGCGAGGCGGTGAAGATGTTGCACAGCTGCGAGGTGATGCCGCAGCTGAGGTCGCTGACGGCGGCGGACAGGTGGTAGATCCGGCGGCCGCGGCGTCGCGCGACCGCGGCCTCGATCGCCATCAAGACGATGAAGCCGGGGATCGACCAGGCGATGAGCTGCATGGGACTTCTGACGATGCGGCAGGCGCCGCGCGCCGGCAAGGGCTCACCAGAATTTCCACCACGGGCGGGTCGAGCGGGTGCCCGAGTCGCTGGTCAGCAGGGTGTCCTCGGCCGCGGCGGGGCCGGAGGCGTGCATGCCGAGGCGGTCGAGGCCCGCGAAGAAGCCGGGGCTGCGCCCGAGGTCGGCGCGGGCGAGCGGCCAGACCGCGAGGTCGACGCGGGCGGCGGCCTCGTCGACCTGGCGCATGATGTCGGCGACGGCGGTCCCGGTGGACTGGGCGAGGCCGTCGGCGCACTCGCGCACACGGTCGTGGTGCGGGCCGATCACCAGGACGCGGGCGAGGGCGTAGATGTGGAGCGCGTCGGTCGCCGGGAACAGCGTCGCGAAGGCGAGCAGGGCGTCGGGCTGGTTGGGGCGGAGGTGCAGCGCGTGCAGCAGGCAGTGCGCGGCCTTGCCGGTCATGCCGAGCTTCTTGAAGGCGATCGCCAGGTCGGTGAGGATGCCGGCGGCGGCGGGCAGGAGCTTGTCGCCGCTGCTGGCGCTGGCGTGGCGCACGCCGTCCAGCAGGTGCGGGACGGCCGCGCCGAGGTCGCCGCGGGCCTTGTGGGCGCGGCCGAGGAGGTGGTGCACGGCGGGCACGCACGAGTCGTCGGCGACTTCGGTGAGCGCGGCGACGGTCTGGTCGGGGCGGCCGCCGTGGAAGTCGTGGAGGGCGCGGGCGTAGGTGCCGGACCAGTCGTGGGCGAGGCCCTCGGTGAAGCGGTCGAGGCCCAGCACGCCGCCGCGGCCGTCGACGATGCGGGCGGGGCAGGAGCGCAGGTCGGCGGCGGCGGCGGCGACGTGCGGGAGGTCGGCGGGCTGGACGGCGATGCCGGCGGGCTCGACCTGGCGGTCGGGCACGCCGAGGTGGTAGGCGAGCCGGCCGGTGCGGTCGAGGCGGACGTCGAACTCGACGAACATGTCGCGGACGAGGCTGGCGGCGCGGGCGAGGTCGGTGGTGAGGAACGAGAACACCGGGGACTCGTGTTCGCCCCAGGTGTGAAACTCGTAGCTACCCCCGACGATCACGCCGCCCGCGGCCATAGAGGCCATGACACACTGCGCGTGGCGAGGGTGTCAAGGCGCGAGCGCGCGCCGGCGCGATCGCTGCATGCTCACTTCTCGGCCTTCAACCAGGTGTCGAGCCAGTCCTGCACGGAGTCGTGCCACACCAGGCTGTTGGCGGGCTTGAGCACCCAGTGGTTCTCGTCGGGGAAGTGGAGCAGGCGGCTGGGGATCCCGCGGCGCTGCAGCGCGGTGAAGGTGGCGATGCCCTGGGTGTCGGAGATGCGGTAGTCGAGGCCGCCGTGCACGACGAGCATCGGCAGGCGCCACTTGTCGACGTGCAGCACGGGGTTGTGGCGCTCGTGGTTGGCGACCTTCTGCCAGTACGGGCCGGTGTGCTCCCACTCGGAGAACCACAGCTCCTCGGTGGCGTAGTACATCATGCGGTTGTCGAACACGCCGTCGTGGTTGACGAGGCACTTGAATGGGGACTGCCACTGGCTGGCGATCCAGTTGACCATGAAGCCGCCGTACGAGGCACCGAGCGCGCAGGCGCGGTCGCCGTCGAGCCACGGATACTTGGCGAGCGCGGCGGCGAGGCCGAGCTGGAGGTCCTGCAGCGGCTTGCCGCCCCAGTCGTCCTGGATCGCGTCGGTGAAGGCCTGGCCGTAGCCGGTCGAGCCGT
>Ga0209174_10002986_pt1 | contig 10897 bp, 10 predicted proteins | sample JI91814BDNA_FD_187505 | JGI IMG/M metagenome (GOLD analysis project Ga0209174, IMG submission 187505) | Wastewater effluent complex algal communities from Wisconsin, to seasonally profile nutrient transformation and Carbon sequestration -... | ecosystem: Engineered > WWTP > Effluent > Algae...
CACCGATTGCTGGTAGTTGGCACCAACCCGCTTGCTCATCACGAAGGACACCGCGAACATCACCAGGAAATAGATGAGCAGCGGAGCCGCGATTCGCAGGACATCAAGTGGTAGTTGCACAATCGTCTCTCCCTTCAGAGAGAACATCGCCACGATGGTAAACAGCAGAGCGACCAGCGTCAGCGGCCCGATGCGCGGCACAAACTGTGACTGATACCAATCGACTCCTTTGATGCGAACCAGCACGCGCCGGGTGACAAAGCCCGCCAGAAACGGAATGCCCAGATAGATGGCGACGCTCTGTGCAATCTGTCCGATCGAGATGTGTACGACCGTGCTGTGAAGGCCCAGCCAGCTCGGTAGCAGCGTGGCAAAAAAGTAGGCGTACACCGAGAAGAACAGCACCTGAAAGATCGAGTTCAGTGCCACGAGTCCTGCGCAGTACTCCGTGTCCCCTTTGGCAAGGTCGTTCCAAACAATCACCATGGCGATGCAGCGTGCGAGGCCGATGAGGATCAAGCCCAGCATGTACTCCGGTCGATCACGCAAGAACAGCACGGCCAAACCGAACATGAGCAGCGGTCCCACCACCCAGTTCTGGAGCAGCGAGAGCACGAGCACGCGGCGGTTGCGAAAGACCTTCCCCAGCTCCTCATAACGAACCTTGGCGAGCGGCGGATACATCATCAGGATCAGACCCACCGCGATCGGAATCGAGGTCGTTCCCACGCTCATGCGGTTGAGCGCCTCCGTAAAGCCCGGTGCCCAAAACCCAAGAGCGACGCCGACAGCCATCGCCAAGAAGATCCACAGCGTCAGATATCGATCGAGGAACGAGAGCTTGTGCGCAATTCCTGTTTGATGTGTCTGCATGTCGAGCAAGTCCTTCAGCGTGCTGAGCCGGATTGGCTTGGGCGGGTTTACGGGGAGGAGTACGCGGCGGCTGGTGAACGGGGGAATCCAGCGTCGGTCGTGGAGGCCAGCTCTAAGCGACTGGTCTTCGCGTCGGTCCAGGGAATCAGCGCGACTCGCGGGGACAAGGTGCGGACCTCATCGTGAAAGCGACCTTCCCGCGCGCGGCGCTGCACCAGCACCGGATCGGTGACAGCAAGCGGCAGCAAACTCTGGTTGATGACCCAGGCAAAGGGATGAATGTCCGCACGCACCAGGTCTCTCTGTAGCTGGGCGGCCTCATGCACCGGAGTCGCTTCGGGCAGCGTCACGATGAGGATCTTGGTAAACGCCGCATCGCGCAGACGTGGCAGCAGCCTGCGCACCTCATCCGGTGCCTGACCTGCTGTTCGCAGAACTTCGCGGTGGTACGTCTCTGCTGCATCGAGCAAGAGCAGGGTGTGGCCGGTCGGGGCTGTGTCGATCACAACGAATCCTTGCTCCCCCTTTACCACAGTGCGAGCAAAGGCACGGAACACGGCAATCTCTTCGGTGCATGGTGAGCGGAGATCCTCTTCGAGCAGAGCCCGACCCGCAGCATCAAGCCCAGCGCCTGCCGTCTTCATCACTTCATCAGCGTAGAGGCGCGTCTCGGCCAGCGGGTCAATGCGATTCACCGTCAATCCCGAAACCGCATCGCCCAGGGCCTCTACAACATGCGCAGCCGGATCGGTCGTGGTGAGGTGAACTCGATGTCCTCGGCGCACCAGTTCGACGGCGATGCTCACGGCAACGCTCGTCTTGCCGACTCCTCCCTTTCCCATGGTCATGATCACGCCATGCCCGCCCGCTTCTAACGCTGGCAGCAGGGCCGCGAGCGGAGGAGTACGGACTGTGACCTCCACATCAAGCGGTGCATGAGCGATCGTATCTTGCGTCGCGGTCAGCAAGGTCCGCAGCGCCGGAATTCCGACCAGGCCAAAGGATAGCAGCGGTAAATCGGTGCGCGGGAGAGAGCGGAGTCCTTCGGGTAGGTCGCGGAGCGCAATCACGCCGCGCCGTTCCATCGCCACAGCCACCGCATCGCTGGAGTCCGACGCAACGAAGAGTCCGTTTACGACGAGCTCCATCCGAACCACGCCGAGCCCAGACAGCTCGTGTCGTGTGCGCTCCGCTTCACGCAGCGCCGACCGCTCGGGTCGCGAAACCAGCACCAGCACGGTTCGCGCTGCATCCACCAACGCGTGACGTGACGCCGCGTACAGCGACTGCTGCTGCTTCAGCCCCGCCAGCGGCCCCAGGCACGAAGTACCGCCGACGTTGCTTTCCAGAAATCCCGTCCACGCAGCGGGCAGTTCCAGGAGTCGTAGGGTGTGGCCGGTCGGTGCGGTATCGAAGAGGACGTGGTCAAAGTCTTGGGTCGCAGCTTCCGCACCAAGCAGCTTGGAGAACTCATCAAACGCCGCAATTTCGACGGTGCAGGCTCCAGAGAGCTGTTCTTCGATGCTGCGAATCGCTGCATCGGGAAGCACGCCGCGATAGGGAGCCACCATACGCTCGCGATACGCCAGCGCGGCGGCCTCGGGATCGATGTTCAGCGCAGACAGCCGAGGCACCGTGCGGATCGCAGTCGGTGTCGAAACAAGCTCGGTCTCCAGTACCTCATCGAGGTTTGACGCAGGGTCGGTGCTGACGAGAAGGACTCGGCGTCCACGGTCCGCAAGTGCAATCGCCGTGGCGCAAGCGACGCTGGTCTTGCCGACGCCTCCTTTGCCGGTGAAGAACAGATGGCGTGGCGCTCGCTCCAGAAAGTCCATGACACACTCCTCAGCAACAGCCGCTCTTTGGACGGACAGACGATTCTGCCTGTGCCTTTTCGCCCGCTGGTGGACAGCAGGCACTTGCCGTTGGGGACTGCGGCAACTTGCGCACCACGAGGCCGACCAGCGCAGCCAATGTCTCCCGAGATGGGTAGGTTCCTTCGGCCACGACGCGATCATCGACCATGATGATCGGCAGGACTTCCGTTCCACGACCGAGCGCCTCCTTCACCGCAGGGGTTGCGGCAAAGGCGGCAGGCTGCGAGGACAGATTGAAGCGCTCGACGTGGACTCCCTGTTTCCCCAGCCAGTCCACATCCGCAGCGAAGCGAGCCAAGTCTGGATCGACGCTCGGTCCACAGATACCGGTCGAACAGCACATGGCAGGATCAAAGACGCGCAGGGTGACAGACATTGGGTTTCCCTTCGTACATTGCCGATTGACGATAGACTGTGGCCAGGCATTACAGCCCGCCGATCAGCGCTTTGAAGCGACGCAGCGTGCGCGCCTCGATGCAGTAGCAGATGCGGGGACCGTCGATTTCTCCGCGAATGAGCCCTGCGGTCTTGAGCACTTTGAGGTGCTGCGAAACCGTGGACTGAGCCAGTGGCAGTTCGTCCACGATGTCGCCGCACATGCAGGCCTCTTTGCGCACGAGTAGTCGCAGAATCTGAACGCGGGCCGGATGACCCAGCGCCTTCGCCAACATCGCCAGCTCATCATCTGCCAGCGGACCTTCGATGGGTCGAACGTCCACGTCTTGGTTCGCAGGCGGGCAGCAGGCAGTCTTGGTCTTTGCGACTGAACTTGCTGATTTCATCGTATAATTACGATAGGGATGGATCAGCGTGCTGTCAACGCTGCACGCCAAACAAAGACCGCGAGCAAGAGGAAGCGACTCCTTACTCTTCGCTGGTGGAGCCTTCGGAGGGCAGGTCAGCCGAAGCGCCTCGACAACCTTCCCCGCCATCAGGCGCTACGCAGCGAAAGACCCAACCGTTGGCCGAGATACTGAGTGTTCTCGCCTCTGAAGAGATGTCGAACGTGTTGTAGGCTGGGTTGCGTAACCGCGTGCGGTTCTTTGGCGGGGAGCGCGGGGCAAGAGAGCTTCCCCACGGTTATCAATCGGTGGCACGGAAGGTTTCCTGACTTTCTCGACGGGAGACACGTTCTAGACTAGACTGCCACTGATCTGGGCAAATCCTGAAGCTCCGCATGAAGTCGCCGATGTCTTCCCATCAAAAGAACCCTCCGTCGCCTGTTCCACGCGTAGAATACAAACCACTGTTTGAGGCGTTTGCGGGTGTGCGCAAGCCGAAACAGATTACGCCCTGTTCCCAGGGTTGTTGCGGAACCCCTGAGGAACTCTTGGAGATGCTGACTTGCTCTCGGGAAAAGCTCACCTGGGAGCAGCTATGGAGTTTTGTCATGCACTACTCCACAACCGTTGGAACCGCCGCTGACTTTGAGTATCTGCTTCCAGCAATCCTCAAGACCTGGGGCGAGCAGAGTCCCACCACAGAGAACTCCGGCTATTCCGACTATGTATTCTCCACACTTAGGGGAAGTCCTCAGTTTAAAAAGCCTGGCCTGATGCAGCTTGCCCCCCCACTGCGCGAGGCCGCCGGTGAGTTTATGTGCGACGTATTTCTGAGCCGAATGCGTGCCATGCCAGCACTGCGTGCAGCGTCGAGAACCGAAGCTCGACCAGCGTATCAACTGATCGGCGAGCTGGCAGCTTTTGGCGGCGTTTGTGATCAAATTCCTGCGCTATGGAACAAGCTCTGGCGTCTCGATGAAGTCGGTCTGGCCCGGTCTGGACTCCTGTACCTAGGGTGTCTGTTCTTTACCGAGCAGGACAACCCACTGTTCGCTCCGTGGAACTCACAACACGGAGGAGGACCGCCGCCCTTGTGGGAGGCCTCCTATTATCCGAGCGGCGAGCTCCCATGGCTGCCGCAGAACCGTGCGTTTCTGGAAAACGCGCTATCGATCCAGATGGTCGAGATTTCTCTTGGACTCATCCGCGAGCAGCTTCCACAGCAAGCAGATACTCTCGAAGCATTCACCACCCAGCTCACTGCACACAGAGATCTGATTGAGCTGCGCTGTCTGCTATTGCCCGAAATTCTTGGTGTTGAGAACCGATCGGATCTGATCAGTCAGTTCACGTACGGTTCCTGGTAAAGAGACTTCTCAAGGCTGCAAACTGCGGGGGTGACGCTGTCCGAGGTCTGTCGCGAGCACGCCTCGCATCGCACGTCACGGAACCGGGCCAGAGCCTCTGCCTCGCGATTCCCATCCACAAGTGCATGCTCCGCGCGATCGTGACCGCCCATTCCACGGCATCGTGACCGGTCATTCCGGCGCATCGTGACCGCTTTTAGGAATGGATGAGGTCGCTGTGGGGCGGCTGTTTTTGCGAAGTGAACGTGGGGTCTCTACAGCATCGGTTCCCCCAAGGAGCCTGATGCCTACCGAGAGACTTTGCATGCGTCATACCCGAGAGATTCTTCGTCACAAGTGGCTGCTGGGAAGCAGTCATCGGCTGGTCACCTCGTCGCTGAAGGTCAGCCATGGGGCCAGAGCCAAGTACGAATAGGACCGAAAGTCGAGCAAGTCTGTAGCGAAGGGGACCGACATCCAACGTAAGCCTCCTCCCGGACTACCTGGACAACTCACTGCGAACCGAGCCCTCAAGCTCACCGAGTTTCGCAAGTGGCTTCACAAGGAGCGGTCCGGATTGGCTCCCGAAATCGTGTCGCACGTGCTGCTGTTTTTGGAAGCCAACGCGCTGCTCACGGTCGATGAAAAGGAGAGGTACTCACGGCTGGAACTCGACGTCTGGAAACAGGTCAGTGAAGCCATCGCCAAGCGGTCTCCGGTCACGCTGGACCTCAAGAAGGACGATCCCGATCGGACCTTCCTGGCGCATAAGGAATCGCAGGTCGCATAGATCGTGGACGTCAAGGAACTGCCGTTGCCTCATGCAGCGCAGAACAGCCAGCGAGCACTGCGCTATTTGGTGTTTCGCACCGAGAAGTTGTTGAAGGACGCCAATCTGAAGTTTCAATGGAAAGAGCTCAACGGCATGCAGGTGCTGGAGAAGCGGCCTCTTTACCAAGGCTCTGCACTGGCTAGAGCTGCGGCAAGCCTTGCAACGTGGGGTTTGCCTCAAAGGAGGCGCTGGGGCCGCTGCAACGTTGGCCCACATCCATAGGCAAACCGATTTCACAGTACCCCTAGGAACCTTGCGGAAGTCCACGTAGCACCGGCCCAGTCACTGATGATTGTATGTCTGGACCGTTGCCGAGCGCGACGCAAGCGCGCTACGCTAGGTAGGTGCCGCGTAGGGTTGGTTCCTTCGTTGGGAATGACAGAGCGTCAACCCGAGAAGTACAGTCTGCGCAGGTTCACGACGAGTCTGCCCGCCTGGGGCGCTTGACGGCACGCCATCGCGATGTCCTGGGACTGCTCGCCAAAGGGCTGTCCAACGAACAGATCGGTGCCGCGCTCGCAATTTCTGCCGCGACGGTCCGCGCCCATGTTGCCGCCATCTTGAAGACGATGGAAGTAGGCAACCGCACCGAAGCCGCTGCCGTCTATGTGGCTTTCTCGGCGCAGCCGAACCAGGTCGAGGCAGTCCTTGCGCGCCCCGCCATTACCGTGCTGCCATTTCAAGCGCTCGACGATGAGCCGACCTCACGACAGCTTGCCTTGGGCCTGGGCGGCGATCTGTTCAATCTGTTTGCGCGCTGGTGCTGGTTCCCGGTCGTTCAGTGTGGCTATTCCGCACGCACCGCACCGAGCGATACCCCGACTCAGACCGGCCGAGCGCTGGGCGTGCGCTTCGTGGTCTCTGGGGATGTCCGTACGCGGTGCGGATCAATGCGCATCCAGGCCCGCGTCGAGGACGTCCATATGAAAAGCTGCATCTGGACCGAGCGCTATGACATTGCGCCAAAGGAGCTGTTTGCCGTTGAGGATCTGGTCAGCGCAGACATCGTCGCCACGGTTTATTCCATGCTGGCGGCTCGATTGGGCCTCCAAAAAGACCGTCGTCCTGAATCGGCACTCGACCCCTGGATGCTCGCGCACGAAGGGATGTTACTGCGCGAGAATCGCGACGCCGCATCGAACGACGCAGCCAGCGCCCGCTTTGTCGCAGCGCTTCAGCTCGATCCGGATCTGGTCCTCGCCCACTTTGGACTTGGGCTCGTAAGCTACGATCAGGTACTCAACCAATTTCGCTCGCCTGCTGAGTCGCTCGATCGACTCGACGCCTGCTCCGAGCGCTGCATTGCGCTGGCCCCGCATGCTGCCGAGGGTTACTACCTGCGCAGTCGCTACTTTCACGCCTGCGGCGAGTACAGCCTGTCGGCGCGCACGCTGACAGAGGCAATCGGTCACAACCCGAGCTTTGGCGCTGCGCACGCGCTGCTGGCCCAAGTGCTGGTCCTTACAGGCCAGCTAGATGCGGGGCTACAGCGGATGCAACACGCGGTGCGGCTGGGACCACGCAGCTTCGTCAGCGGGCTAGCGGTGGTTCACTTCATTCGTCAGGAGTATGCAGAGGGGCTCAGCGCAGCCGAGAAAGCCTTGAGCATCAACAGCGCGTACCCTTTTGCTCGCGCCATCGCTTCCGTTTGTGCGTTCTTGCTAGGTCGTGCCGACATCGCACAGGCTCACTTTCGCGAGCTGTGTCGCATCGCGCCGACTTTTGCGCCGAATGTGTTTCGGCGTCAGTTCGGTGCCGATGTCGAGCCAGTCGAGCGCCTGGCAGCGACACTCGATACCTTGCGAAAAGGGAGATCCGCCCCAGCAGTCAAGCGGGGTGGATAGTCGCCGTCTCCGGACAGGTCGCTGGCTGGACGCAGCTTGGCGAAGCAATCCTCAGCGATCGGGTCGGACGGGCGGGGACATCCGAGGCAGCAGGCGGGCCGACCGCAGACGCTCCCATGCGACCGGCACCAGCACCGGGCCTCCCCTGGGAAGCTCAACCTTTGCCATCGATGGTCGTCGCCGGGCAAGGCGAGCCCCGAGCGCCTCTGCATCCATGGCATCGACCCCGGCAAGTAGCGCGGTCAGTGCGCTTGGATCGATCCGCCAGCGCAGAAGTGGCGTCACAGGCAGCGTGTTCACCGCAGCGGCGCGCACCAGCGGATCGGAAGATGCAAAGAAGCCGGGGTCATAGACGAAGCCGGACGGGGGCAACAGCGACGCTGCGGCGACTACCACCGCTTCGAGGTCGCCGAGCGCTTTCAGCAGGTCGCTTGTCGAGCCAAAGCAGGTGTCGATGACCACAAGTTGAGGGTTGAAGCAGCGCACCGCCGCCGCGATCTCGGCCTCCGGGCGGGCCAGGTAGTCGGGAGGCTGGCCGTGTCCAGAGACGATCACGGTAGCCACCCGCGCACGCTGGCAGACAAAGTGTTCGATTGGGTAGTAAGCACAGCGCCCCTCGGGACAACGGGCGCGAAGCTCAGGGGCTTGCTCGGAGTAGAGCACCGCGACGTCGGGTACTGGATCGATGGGAGGCGGTCCCACGTCGATGAAGCGCCCCCGGAAGTCGACGTCGCGCCCACCCCGTTCTGGATCCCAAATCAGGACTCCGTTGCGCTCCCGGACGCTGCGCCCCAGCACTCGTCCGTCGGCGGCTACGAAGGAGGCATGGCCGCCATAGGCTGCGCGTACCGAGGGAAGTCCGAACTCGACCGAGCGCATGACCTGGATAGCGAGAAGCTGATCGTGCGCGGTGTCGGTCGGCATGAATCCCTCACGAGCCACGATCGCCATCAGCTCGGCACCAGACCTTTTCCCCTCCGCCACAAGCGAACGCGAGAACGTCTCGCCGCAGACCAGCGCGGCGATCGCCCGACCGCTCACGTCGAGACGGACCGGACGCTCACCTGCGAGAAAACGCGTGTGGCCAAAGAACAGGACGCGGCGCTCGGCGATGGGCATGAAGAGTCGCTTGGCCCTGCTGGCCAGGACGTGACCGTCGCTTGCGACGGCCAGCACTGAGTTCTTATGGCTGCCTCCCGGAAGCGACGTAACGAGCCCGAGCAAGTGGTTCACGATCGCGCCCGGCAGCGGCGAAGGAATCACCGCGCCCTTGCCCGGACCCTCGGCAAGCAGGGGTCGAAGGTCGAGCGCGGCCTCTGGCCAAACGAGCAGGTCGACCCCCTTGGGCAGCAGATGGGGAAGATCGACCGTCGAGTTGGTATGGAGTGCCGCGATTCCCGCCAGTTTCTCCTCTCCATGCGCTGGGATCAGCGGCGCGTGCGCGATGGCACCGACCACCACGAGCGCGGGAAGGGCGCGTCTGGCGCTCTGTACTGCGATGGCCTCGCCGATCGACGCGGCGGCAAAAAGGCTGCCGATGAGCAGCGGCCACCAACCGACGGCTGCAAGCGCCCGCAGCATCGGTGTGACCTGCCACTGGGTATTGAGCCAGTTGTCGATGCACACCGGGTTCAGCGCGTAGCTGACCAGCTCGCCTAGCGCCCAGGCCGCTGGCAGCCAGAAGCGAACCGCGACTCGAGTTCGAAAGAGCCGGTAAAAGAGGCCGATGGTCAGCGTTGTAGGAAGCGACCAGCTCGTCCACAGACCAATATAGGGTGCAACCGTGAGGGCAACCGACCCGAATATCTGTCGGCCAGCCGTCCACACCCACGGGCAGCCGACCACGCGACCGATGAACTGCGCCATCAGGATTCCGAGCGTCGCGGCCCGGCCTGACTGCGGCCTATGAAGCGCCGCTGCGAGCACCGCGATCGACGGCCAGGCCAAAAGCCCCAGCGCTGGTGTCGACAGCGCGACACCAAACAGCACGCCGGACAGGGCGTACAGCACTGCGAGCGCCAACCCGGAGGATGATCGCGTAGACAGTGGCGACACCGGTGGAAGCATACCCCTGTGATCCTGTACGCTTCCCGTTGAAAAATGGCATCCGCCGAACGGACTAAGCCGATCGACCAATAGGCTGCTTCCCGCAGACCCCCTAGGCTCCTCCTTGTGAGTCAGGCTCGCGAAGGCTGATCGCAAGAAGGAGTCCACCCAATGAGAGCCCATTTCATGAATGCAGTTGCCTCCGCGCTGCTTGTCCTGTGTTTGACCGGCTGCTCAAATCGCGGGCCGGCCAACCCGGCTCTTGTCGATTATCTCAAAAGCACCTGGGGAATCGCGCTCTCGGGCTTCACCGGAGACGTCGATGTCGCCGCAGACGGCACCCAGACCTATAACGGCACTGGCACGATCACCGTCGATGGCTTGGGCGCAGATGATATCTCGTCCACCACCATCGTCTCACCGATGGCGAAGGGCGGCGACACCACCCTGTTTGTCTCCAACCTCGACGGCAGCGACGAGCGCTACTTCCTATACGATCAGGTCAACAACTACATCACCATCGGCAGCCTGACCAAGGGGGCTGCGGTGTCGAAGAACCCCGATGGCACCTACGATGTCTGGGCCTTCGACGGGACCGACAACAAGAACCAGGATCTGACCGTACCAAACGGCTTCGAGGCCCTGAAGATCGTCGAGCAGTACAACGAGTTCAAGACCATCTCGCCCTACATCCTGCTCACTGCTTTTGCGTCCGCGCACACTCCGGGCTCGGAGGCCCGGAATGTCAGTGATTGTACCAGCAGCAGCAGCCGTGCCTCTGCACCGGTCGTCTGCGAAATCTTCAAGGAGTTCTGCGACTGTGCCGCCTGCCTCGTGCTCAAGCGCCAGGGAGCCTGCTCCCAGTGTCCGAAGCTCTGAACGACGGAGCGCCAGCGGACTTTTGCCGGTTCGCTTTCTGCAAAGGGTGCTCCTTCCGTGCCTTGCCCTTTTGCTCGGGCTCTCCTGCACCGCGTCGTCCAACCCGACGGCCCCCCGGATCTTCGGTCTGTACGCAGTGTGGTTCACCGGCTCCGGGGACGCGGATCGCGCCGAGATCGATCGCTTCCTGGCCTGTTTGATCGACGGATCGACCCTCAACCAATACTGGAAGGGCGAGGCGCGAGTCGAGCTTCGCGGCTCGTTTGCTCTGCGGCCTCCGCCCTCCCGACTCGATTGGGAGAAGGTGGCTGAGCAGTGGCTCACCCCACAGGTCGGCGCTCCCTCCGGGCTCCCGGTCGCGCAAACAGATGAGACCCCGCTGTACCTCATCTTCGGCGGCCAGCCGGACGTCCTCATC
>Ga0209174_10002991_pt1 | contig 10879 bp, 14 predicted proteins | sample JI91814BDNA_FD_187505 | JGI IMG/M metagenome (GOLD analysis project Ga0209174, IMG submission 187505) | Wastewater effluent complex algal communities from Wisconsin, to seasonally profile nutrient transformation and Carbon sequestration -... | ecosystem: Engineered > WWTP > Effluent > Algae...
CCGGACAAGATCATCCCGGCCTTGAAAGAGGCGAAGTTGGGATTGGAGGCGATTAAGTGATCTCCCTCAACGGTCAAACATTCGGCGAGGGATGGCGTCCCGATCTTGCCGCCGAAGCGGTTCCGAAGATGGTCGCCGAGAGGAATCTTCAAGGATTTGCGTTCTTTCTTGCCCCGTTGGCCGAACCGCCGCCCAAAGCCAGCCTCATGCCGTACATGGAGAAGGTTTTCGGCCCGAAGTGGTGGCTCAATCAAGGATCATGCGGATCATGCGTAGCCCATACAGGTGCTCTTGCGTGCGACGTTTTGACGGCCATAAGCATCGTAAAGAGCGGCGGACAAGGCCCGTCGAAGCGTGCGGATCCAATGAGCATTTACTGGGGGAGCCGTGTCGAGATCGGAAAGGGGCAGGTGAAGGGAGAGGGGTCAGTCAACGTATGGATGGCGGAATGGCTGAGAAAGTACGGAGCGATACCACAGGACAAGTACCCGTCCCTCGATCTGAGCAGATACGATCCATCAGTATGTTGTGGGCCGCTCTCCAGACGGGGCGTTCCGGACGATATGGAACCCATAGCAAAGAAGTTCCCCGTCAAGGATTATGAGCAGGTCAAGAGTTTCGATGAACTGAAGTACGCCATCTCTAACGGCTATCCCGTGCCTGTAGCAAGTTCTCAGGGGTTCCGCATGGAACTCGACAGGAATGGATTCGGCACACCATCGGGCACGTGGAACCACTCACAACTGATCGTCGGCTACGAAGACGAGTCGGACCCATGCGCCTACGTCGCGAACCATTGGGGCGACTGCTATACGGGTGGTCCGAAGGACTGGCCGCGTGGCGTGATGAAGGTTCGCAGCACGACGATCGACCGCATGCTCAAGGAAGGCGATTCGTTCGCCCTATCGAACTTCGTCGGATTCCCGCGTCAGACGCTTGACTTCTCACCCTTGAACTTCTGAGGACGCCATGCCGCACGACAACGACCCCGACATCGAAATCGAACCGCATATCGAATCCGATTGCGACACGGGCAGTATCCTCCAGAGTTACAAGCTCCACACGGATCGCATCAGCATGCTTCTTGGGCGGTGGATGGAAGCGATCAGCGTGGTGAGCGACCCGCAAGACGAAATCGTCATGGACGCGCTCAGGCACAGGCTTAAGATGACGCTCGACGATGTGTCTCAGGAGAATATGCTCAAGATCGTTTCGTATTCCGTGGCCGCACAATTCGGGGAAGAATCCAAGGAATCCGAACGCTCTTAGATATTCTGATATACTTATATGATGTTTTCTGAGGAGGATGACTTGTCCGAACTCGATCTCATCTATAAGCTCGCACCTGCCCCGAAGCTGAACGGGGACAACGGTGGTTTCGAGGGGTACGCATCGGTATTCCACCTCCTCGACTATCACAACGACATCGTCGCTCCAGGTGCCTACAAAGAAGACGCTCCACGATTCCTCAAGGAAGGCTTCATCGGGGGTGTAGGCCACGACCACTCCAATCCGATCGGCAAGCCCCAACGTCTCTTTGAGGACGGCTACGGACTGTTTCTGGACGCTTTGCTCGTTTCGACGTCCAAGGCACAGGAAGCCCGCGAGCTGATCACGTCCGACGTGGTCCGCAAGCTCTCTGTCGGCATCATGCCGATGCAGGTGAAGACGCTGCGAACCAAGGGCGAAGTGATCGATTACTGGAAGAAGGCGGGATGGAACCCGTCCGACGAAGAAATGCTGCGTGCCGAACACGGTGCCAGGGTCATCAAGCGAGCCAAGTTGCTCGAAGTTTCACCCGTCGCCCTGCCAGCCAACGAACTGTCTGAAATCACCAGTTACAAGTCGCACAGTCCGGATGTACTCACTGACGTATTCAAGCGTTTGGATGCGTTAGAAGCGACGGTGAAGCGTTTGACTTCGGTGCCGGATGCCGAATTCGAAGAGTGTGAGAAGCTACTTCAAGGCTTCCGCGACTACATAGGAGTCCATTGATGCCCAGCCTCCCAAAGCTGCGCGCGGATTTCAAAGCTGCATTGGCAGAGGCGGAAGCCCTCAAGGCGAATCCCGACCGCACGCCAGACCAGTCCGCACGCATCCTCGAAATTACCAAGTCGCTTCTGCCGAACCTTCAGTCGCAAATCTCGACCGAAGAAGAAGTCGAAGCTGTGTCCCTTGATCCGTACAAGGCAGCTAACGATGAGTCTTTCGGGACTCCGTACACTGCCAAGGCACGGCAATCGGGCCAGACCCACATCGACAAGAACGGCGATGTTGAGGATGAAGGCCCTCACAAGCTCACTGTAGAGAAGTTCAAAGCTATCGCCGATCCGAGCTACCGGACTGCCTTCAAGTGGTATCTCTACAATGGCGAGAAGTACCTGAAAGAGCGTCGGCCCTCGACCTACAAGACGCTGTCAGCGGGCATCGACGAAGATGTCGGATATTTCATTCCGCCCGAAATCATGTCCGAAATCCTTCGGCGTGAGCCCGCCCCGACGACTCTTGCCGGACGTGTTCGCCGGATCACCACGGGTTCGCCGCGTGTGACCTGGATGCGGACCACGTATCGCGACTCCAACAACATCTACACCTCGCCGATCAACGGCCAGTGGACGGGCGAGGGTCGCAACCCCGACGCATCCCCTGAACCGACCTATGGCGAAGCGTCGATCAATGTCCACGAGTACACTGGCAAGTGGTCGATCTCCAATACCGCTATCGCCGACTCGGGGCGTGACCTTGAAGCTGAGTTCAGCTATGAGCTTGGCATCTGGTCGCAGCTTCACTTCGAGAAGTATCTCTCCCTCGGAACGGGCGTTGGCCAGCCGCAAGGCTTGTGGCACTCGACCGCTATCACGTCCGATGCCGCTGGTGCCCCTGAGCTTGGCCGTGCTGGCTGGGTGAAGACTGGGACGACTGGCGCTTTCGATGGCGACACGCTTCGCCGGATGAAGTTCAAGATCCCGCTCCAGTACGTGTCGCAAGACACTTCGTTCATCATGAACCAAGCTTCGGCGGAAGCGATTTCGCTGTCGAAGAACTCGACCACGGACACCTATCTGTTCCAGAACAGCCAGGTCTATCCGGGCATCGTCGAGCCGGTTCCTGACCGAATCGCTGGCTATCCGATCACCTACTGCCAGTTCGCCCCCGACATCGCCAATGACGCCTACGCCGCGATCTTCGGTTCGCTCAAGGGCTATATCATGCCGGTGCGTCAGGGAATGACTGTTCGGGTTCTGGACGAGATCGAAGCCCTCAACGGTCGCCGGGTGTACATGTTCCACCTGCGATGGGGCGGACGGCTCATTCAGGAGCAATTCCACAAGTTCGTCAAGATTAAGGGTTGAGCCACATGAGTACCTATAACCGCCAACTCCTGAACGCTGTGTTGGTCGATCGGCTCGCCATCACGTCGAATATCACCGATAGCGTGGATATGTCGGACTCGGCGTCTGTCGCCTTCCTCGTGAACTTCAATGGGTCCAGTGGCAACGCCACGATGGTCCTTGAGCAGTCCGTGGATGGGTCGAACTGGACGAACGTAGCCCCGGCGTACCTTGTGAACGCGACCGCGACCTACCCGACGTCTGGCCTCACGACCGTCGTTGCGAACGCCGCCCAGTCCGCCAACAAGTTCCTCGCGATCGAATTCCACCGATCGGGCCGCGAAACCAGCGTTCCCGCTGTGACGGCAGTTCCGTCCAGCGTCCGCTACCTGCGATGCAACATCACAGCCGGCATGTCCAACGCCGCGTACGCCATCGCCCTGAAATCCAATCCGCTTTTCGAGCCCGTCAACCAGACGGACTTCCTGACCACTTCGGTCAAAGCGACGAACTGAGCCCACCTTTCAGCCCCCACGGGTGCCACCGTTCTGGTGGTGCCCTGGGGGTTGCCACCTTGAGAGACACATGGCCGATCTCATTTCGCGATCCGAACTCCTGACGTATTGCCCCGGCCTTTCGACCGTGGCGAACTCGACTTTGGATGCGTACATCGAGGCGGCCAGCGTAGCGGTAGAGAATTACTGTCACAGGGAGTTCGCCAGCGAGACGGTGACGGAACGCCATCCCTACAGATTCGTGCCTACCGTCTACCTGAAACGCACACCGGTTACGGCTGTTTCCAACGTCACGCTCTACACGCGATCCGAGCCGAACGCCCCTGTCGGAAACGTCACGAACGACTACCCGTCGAATATGACCGAAACTGATTCGGGGTGGGCTCTGGGATATGCCGTCAAGCCGAACTCGGGCGTTCTAACGATCGACCCGACAAGCTGGCGAGTTTCGAGTGAGGCGATTCAGTATTCGACCTTCTATCAGATCACGTACACGGGCGGGTACGCCAATATACCGGCCCCGGTGAAGGCCGCTACGGCGAAGCTGGTCGAAACCATGTCGACGCGATGGTCGTCGTCGGGTGATCTTCAGAGCGAGAAGGTGGGCGACTACTCGTACACCAAGTTCCAGATGGACTCAGCGATATCGCCTTCCACGGACGTCGGAGTTCTGCTTGGCCCCTACGTGAGAGTGGGCGTCAATGGCCTTTGAAGACTTCCTGAAACAGACGGCGACGATCAAGTCCCTGACGCCCGGTCGGGACGCCAGCGGTGGCGTAACGACGACCTGGACAACGCTCTATTCGGGCGTCCCATGTCTGGTTCGCCCCATTTCTGGTGGCGTCATGCGGGAAGAGGAGAAGGACGGATCGATGGCGACTCATGCCATCATGTTCTCTGGCCGCTATCAGCTTGCCGCCAACAATCAAATATATGTAGATTCGCTTGTGTATAATGTATTGAAATGTCGCGACTGGAATAGTCTCGGCCACCACACGACCGTTGAATGCACACTGGAGACGTCGTGAGTCTTTCGGACGCCCTGAAGAACCTTGGCAAGCTGAAGGGGTACACCCCTCCGGGTGCTCGCGGGACTTCTCAGGGCGAACTTGATCGCATTCGCGACGAAGCTCTCAAGGCAACTTCTGCGTGGGTTCGCGACTCACTCATCAAGGCCCGCATTGCACGCCCATGGCCACCTTCGGCGGATGCGTATCAACCGCCTGCGACTCGTCGCCCGCCAGCGGGATCGGGAAGCCTGTTGGCGTCCATCTCGGACAAGCAGAAGGGCAATGTTTCGCTCATCTACGTCGACTCCACGAAGGACATGAGCAAAGGCCGACGCCTTTCCAAGTACGCCAAATATCTCGAATCCGGCTGGGTGATCGGCGGGAATCCAGGCGTGAAACGCCAGTTGCCCCAAGGGCGTGACGGAAATGTTCCGAAGAAGATCCGCAATCAGGGCATCACGGTTCCCGGTCGCGTTCAGCCGCCCCGTTACTTCATGAAGACCCCGTGGGTTCGTAACGAGATCCCATGGATCAAGGCGAAGTACCGTCGCGAGCTTCGCAGGCTTCTTCCCTCTGGCCTCCAATATCTGGCCGACAACGCAGAACTCAAGGTCGAGTACATCCCGCCGAACGTATCGGTGATTTTCTGAGGAACCCACCATGGCAACGACTCTTTCGGGATCGGTCGGGACGACTGGAAGTCTGACCCTGACGGATAGCGACGTCCTTAGCTCTGTGACGCAGCCCTTGGTATCGTCCAAGGTCGTGACTGCCATCCCGGCGAACATTCCTGCCAACTCGTCGGCGAGCGGCTGGAACACGAACCAAATCTATTCGGACACGTTCTACAAGAATACGCTCACGTCGATCAACGCCACGACCGGCACGGTTCTGACGCTGGCCACCCTTTCCGACGCATTGTGCGGCTCGGTGAACGTCACGCGAACGCAAGTCCTGTCCGTCCAGAATCTCGGCAACGAAACGCTCAAGATCGCCGCCACTGCGTTCTCTGACGGCAACATCACGGTTCCGCCTTACGGCGACGTGCTTCTGAGAGTACCGATGAACGGCGTTGCGTCTCCGACGACCATCACGTTCCGATCGGGAGCCAACACGACTTCCGCCTTCGTCGTCCTCGCCGGGAATAGCTGGACCGCCTAATGAGCTTCATGGGTGACATCGTCACACGCTGGAACGTGAACTCGCCGATCCCGTCGTGGAGCGGTGCGGCCCCCGAGGGCACTCAGCCGCCTTATGCCGTGTTCACGGTGTCGGGCGGCTCTGAGGTTCGCTGTTCCTCGAATTCTGTCGCATGGCAGAGCGATATCGTCACCCTGTCCGTGTCCGCTTTGACGTCAACGGATGCTGAGATCGCCAGAGATTTCGCACGCGACCTTTTCAACATGAAGAGTTTCGGTGACGTGGCGGACATGGTGATCACGAATCGCAACACGTTCTATTCGGATACTCCGACCCTGACCGGCAACCGGGGGTGGGTCACTCAAATCGACTTCCAGGTCAGACACTAGGAGTAAAGCATGGCCACTCTGCCGACCAGATACGCCCTCGGGCGGAACTCGACTTTCGGAATTCAGTACCCTTCCGCCACGGGCCAGTGGATCTACATCTGTGTGTCAGAAGGATCGATCGACCTTTCGACCGACATCATCGAGATCCCGAACAACTGTAACGGCGGATGGAAGATCAAGCTCGCCGGAAACAAAGGCGGAACGATCAATGTCACCGGGTACATTGCGTCAGGTCCGTTTGCGGTATCTGGCGGGAATCTTCAGCCGTTTGAGTGGATTGGCGAATACGTGAACTTCACGTGCGTTGGGTACGACGGGCAGGCGACCCCTGATGTCGCCCTTGATTACGCCGCAACTGGAGTTGTCCAGTCTTGCCGTGTGTCGATCGATGCCAACGATGCCATGCGATGCGAGATGGTTATCGAGGTGTCTGGAGAGCCAGTTGGATATGCTGGCATCGCGAACGCGAACTCGTGACCTGATTGACGTAAACCCACTCCGAAAGGTGGAATCATGGAAGTTTTTCACATCGACAAGATGTCCAACTCTGGCATCCCGCTCGACATCGACGGCACGACCTACTATGCGTGTCAGATCACGTTGCGGGACCAGGGGCGTCTTCAGTCCGTCATTCGCAAGATTCAGCCGCCTCCCCCGAAAGAGGAAGACGTCAAGAAGAACCTTGCCGGACTTCCCCCTGAAACGATCACGGAACTCGTCAAGGATGCACGCCGGGCCGCGAATTTCTGGCCGTCTCCTATTACGTCTCAGGAAGGGCTCAATGTCATCCTAGGCAATGAGGAAGGCCAGAAGGAGCTGATTAAGGCGTCCCTTGGCAAGAAGGCCCATCTGACCGACGCCGACATCGAATCGCTTATGGACAAGATGACGTTCCCGATGTTCATGCGTCTCGCGGCCATCGCCATCTCTGGGGAAGACCCTGAAACGGACCCAAAAGCCATGGCGGCGAGCTGACGGACAAAAGGACGAATCTGCACAAGTACATACGCAATCTGGTTCTGGAGGGTCACATGAGCTACGACGAAGTCCTCGACCTTACCACTTACCAGATTGCTGCCCTTTTGACTGAGGACAGCTTGCCGCCCGGCGAGATGGACCCGATGAAGTACCTTCGGCTCATGAACGGTGACTAATGCCATACGATCCCGTCATTCAGGCCGATCACAGCTTCAATCCGGAGTACTTCGACCCCGTATTCAGGCAGGTCTGTTGCGGCTGGATTCCTGATCTGTCCCGCGATTGGGGCATCGAGTACGACCTGGAAGGTCTGGCTCCGGTGACTCAGTCGTGGGTCGTCCCACGTCATGAACTGTTGCCGCTTGCGTTGCGTCAGATGCTTTCGTGGAATCGCGAGAAGTATTTCACGTACTACCAGTTCATGGATTGGGAAGACACGTCGTCTTTCCCGCAATACCATGACCGACCGCTCGTCCCGGTTTCGGCACGCCTGACGCCGCTTCCGACGAACTATTCGCCAGCATTTTTGTCTGGACAGTTCTTCACCGACTTCTCCCGCAAGATCGCGACCGGGGCGGACACGTGCGGAACATGCGATTACAACGTCTTTCCGTCCATTTACACGGACAAGTACCGCCTCGACGTCCAGTTCGCCCGCGACGAATTCACGAACCGATTCGGCATCAAGTACGCCAAGGTTGAGATTGAGCCGTCGATTCGATTGGAGTCGATCACAGGCGCGTCGATGGGCGTCGTCAAGATCAAGTCGGATGGATCTCCAGACATAAACCTTGAAGCCACGAACAGGGCTGTGGAGCCATTAACGACCGGCTTCCCGTCTCGCGAGCCGCAGATCCTTATCAAAGTGACCTATCCGTGGGTCAGCATGAGGAAGATTGGTAACGCAAGCCCGTCGATATTGAACGCTGGCCCGATCGGATTCATCGGCAATGTGGCGAACAATCCACCGCCAGCCGGAACGATGCCCACGGGCCAACTTCTAGGGATGGTGAACGACGCTCCGTTCCTCGGATTCCCACGCGGAAGAGTCCTGTACCAGTCCGCATCGCTCGTCGAGAAGGTATCGCCTGTTACGGGTCGTCTCGGCTATCAGGTCACGCACGACTTTCTGTGCCTTACGACGTGCGAGTGGAATATGACGCGGCTCAAAAAGGCCATCGGCGAAACGGATGTCGCACTCGCGGCCGGAACTGACCAGAAGACCGCCCTTTGGCCGTATGGGTTTATTGTCGCCACGGACTCTACGGGAGTCGTGATCTTGAAGGCTGTAGATGCGCCCCTTGTAACCTCGCCCATCTTCCCGTATGCATACGCCAACTTGACGAAGCTCGTCTACTACGGTGGCACAGAAGACCCTGAACCCAACGACGAGGCTTGACGATGGCGAAGAACCCAGGCATCAAGCTCACCGCCGCCAGCTTTCAGGCTATCGAAAACGCTCTTGATTCGATCATCAAGAAGGCCGAAGAAGCTACGCAGAAAATTACTGCGATGTTCGATATCGACGGTGGTCAGATGAAGACCCTTCGCACGCTTAGGGACATCAAGGACAAGCTGGACGAAATCAATAAGTCCATGAACCGCTCTGGTGTCACGAAGGCTGGCAAGAAGGGGCTTGGTAGTGGTGCGAACGGCGGTGGAACCTATTTCGAGAAGGGCTACAACCAGCTCTTTCGCAATCAGCAGAAGGCGGGCTTCTACCGCTGGCTGAACTCGATGGCCTTCAAGACGATGTTCGGCGGTCCAGGTGGGCTCGGGGCATCTCTTCGTGGCGGCAATTTCCTTGGTTTGAACCTGTCTAAGTATGGCCCCGGAACAACCGGCCTGATGGCCAAGTATCGCGTCTTCCAGAAGCCATTCCCCGGTTCTGACCGCAACGTGTTCAGCCTTGGTGATCTCGCGGCTTCAGGCCAGAATATTGCGTATGGTGCCGGGTCGGGCGTCGAAGGTGCGTTCAGAAGTCTGACGGGCTCTGCCATCGCAGTCAACAAGGTATTCAACGGGCTGGCGTCCAGCATCGTGTCGTTCTTCAATCCGATACTGGGTTCGCTCATCGGCAGTGTCGGCGATATGTTCATCGGCCTTCTCGAAAAGATGTCCGGTGCTATTGCTGGCGTGATCGGTGCTCTGACGAATCTCGGGACCGCACTCATCGGCATGGCGACACGTGCTGTAGAGGCTGCATCGGATCTCACGGAAGCCGTCAACGCCGCCCGCGTCATCGCCGGTGATTCCGCCGCCAAAGAGATGCAGCGGTACGCCATGGGAATTCAGCGTCAATACGGCCTGTCCCAGACAGACTCAATGAAGATCATGGGCCGCATGGCGGGCATGATGCGAAACCTTGGCGGCTTCTCTCAGGATGAATCGGGCGTTACCGCGACCCAGCTTTACCGTGCCGCCGTGGACATCGGGTCCGTAATGAACAAGTCGGTGGAAGACGTCGGCAACCAGTTGATGTCAGGCTTCGCAGGTCGTCTCACGCCGCTCCGACGCTCCGCGATCGGCATCACGGCACAACAGCTTGACCAGCAAGCCAAGGCCCGAGGGATCGCCCGCCCTGGTGTGCGAACGGACCTTCAGGCTCGTGCCCGTCAATTCGTCGAAGAGTTCAGCCGTCAGGCGGGATTGTTCACGGGTGACTTGGAGCGTACGCAATTCGAGTTCGCCAACCAGCGGCGGAAGTTCCTCGGCCAATTCGAGGCATTGTTCGTCACCGTGGGTCGAATCCTTGAGCCGTTCGCGAAAGCCGTTCTGATCGCGGCCAACGACTTGATGAGCATGGTACTGGATCTGATCAGTCCATTCGCCAATACGATCAAGGACAACATGGTCGAGATGACCGTGATGGAGCGGTTCTCGGCGTCGATCAAAGCGTTCGCGTGGTATGTGTTGTGGGCGAAGAATGCGATTATTGAAATGACGAAGGCTGTGTGGGGTGCTCGCGACAGAATTGTCGAGTGGGTGCTCGGTATTGCAAGGCAATTCGCCAACATAACGATCGTGTTCTCGAAGTTCTCCATAGCCGTGATCAATGCGTTTGCGAATTTCGTGGAGCGGATTGGGCTTGTTACAGCTGTTCTCACGGTGTTCGAAACTGCATTGTCCGGCTTGACGGCGTCTTTGCGAAGGATGGTTGGCGACACCTCGGCGGGCAGGCTGATGTCGCTTCGGGAGGATGTTTCGAGAAAGCGTACCTCCATGCTTGAGAAGGCTCAAGCCACGGCGTACTCGGACCCAGCGTCTTCGGCGAAACTTCGTTCTGAAGCAGAGGCTTTGAGACTTTTCGCGGACAGAATCTATGCGGTGATCCGCTCTGGCGACGAAGCCAAGATGGACAAATACTTTGAGTCGCTTACGGGGCAGAATGCGAATCCATTTGGGGCTACTGCCGTCAAGGTGCGTGCTGGTGCCGACCAGTTTGAGCGGCTGGTTGCGGAAGCCGAGTCGTACATTAAGGCATCTGGCGTGAAAGTTGGCGAAGGCGAATTCGC
>Ga0209174_10002994_pt1 | contig 10872 bp, 8 predicted proteins | sample JI91814BDNA_FD_187505 | JGI IMG/M metagenome (GOLD analysis project Ga0209174, IMG submission 187505) | Wastewater effluent complex algal communities from Wisconsin, to seasonally profile nutrient transformation and Carbon sequestration -... | ecosystem: Engineered > WWTP > Effluent > Algae...
GCCAATGCCATCTACGGCGAAATGCTGCGCATGCAGGGCCTCGAAACATGAGCCGCATCGACACGATCCTCGACATCACACGCCGCCTGACGGCGCTGCTGGAGCGCGAGATGGCGATGATCGAGGCGCGCACCCCTGCCCGCCTCGTCGAGCTCGAGGAAGAGCGCAGCCGCCTGTCGCTGCTCTACACCCGCGAGATGCAGGCGGTCGCCAGCGACGCGGCCGAATTCCGCACCCTGCCCAAAGACCGCATTATCGCCCTGCGCGCCGAAACCGAGACCTTTCAGGATCTCCTCAGCCGTCACCAGCGTATGGTCGCCCGCATGCGGCGGGTGACCGAGGGCATCATCAAGACGATCGCCGACGAAGCCCAGCGACAGAAGAGCCCGCGCACCGGCTATGCCCCGTCCGGGCGTACATCCGCAGCTTCGGTCGCCGTTCCCCTGGCGATCAACAACCGCATCTGATCAGCCCGACTGTTCACCGCGAACATTCGTCGCAGCGACGCAGCGTGCGGACGGTCACAAACATCGGCTAAGCACGTCGGTAGAACGACGCCGCTCTTGATGCCTTGGGATGACCCTTCGATGTCCAAATTCGCCGCCGCTGCAGCCCTTTGCGCCGCCCTGTTCAGCTCTGCCGCCTTGGCCGACCCTGCCGCCGAACGCCCGATCACACCTGACGACGTGAAGCGCGGGGAGTACCTCGTGACGGTGATGTCGTGTACTGACTGCCACACGCCCGGGCATTTCTTCGGCAAGCCCGACATGACGAAATATCTGGGCGGCAGCGATGTCGGCTTCGCCATTCCAGGCCTTGGCTATTTCTACGGCTCGAACCTGACGCCGCACGATGAGAAGGGCCTCGGCAAATGGTCGGCGACCGAGATCGTGACTGCGCTGCGCACCGGCGTGCGCCCCGATGGCCGCATCCTCGCGCCCGTGATGCCGTGGATGTCGTTCTCCAAATTGACCGATGACGACGCCTTTGCGATCGCCGCGTTCCTGAAGTCGATGCCGCCGGTCGACAACCAGTCGCCGCCTGCGACGGGCTGGGGCGAGACCCCGCCGGGGCCGTACCATCAGGTGACAATGCCGCCGGGCGCCGGCGCGCCGTAACAGCGATCCTGAGCTACGAGCCGCCCCTCAGACGGGCGAGGCCTGCGCTGTAGTTCGACAGCTGCGCCGTGAGATAGGCGGGTACGGTCCCGCCGGTCTTGCCCTTGGTCGCGGTGCCGTCTCCAGCCAGCGCCGCCCGGGTCTCGTCGTCCATCGTGATCTCGCGATAGGCCTTGCGGATCTCGGCCAGGGCGCTGTCGATCGCCAGCTTGGCGTTTGCTGCATTGGCCGTCGAGGACAGCGAGTAACTTGCCTTGAAGCCGAGTGCGAAGGCGGGCAACGCATCGCTGTCCGCCTCTTCGATCGTGCTCTCCTTGCGCACCGGTCCGGCGGCCAGGCCGAGCCCCGCCAGAGCATCAAGCCCCTTGGCGCCGGCCTTCAGTTCGATCACCTGGCCTTCGCGCGGTTCGATGCGCAGACGCTCGCCGGCACTGGAGCGCGCGACGCTGGCCTTGCCGTCCAGCACGAGCACGGAATTGATCTTGCGCGCCAGCGTGGTCATCGTTTCGCCGGCGGCGATGGTGATGCGGCGCGTGACGTTGTCACCGACCTTGATCTCAAAGTAGTCACCCACCCGCGCGGTCGTCTGCGCCGTGATGCTGCGCGTCATGCCGGTGGAGAGCTTGCCCTTGGGCAGGCCCAACGCATCGAGCGCACTGGATGAACCCGCCGCATCCGCCGCAAGGCCGCGGCCATAGCCCTCGCCCGTCGTCACGCCGAACTGGCGCGCCCATGACAAGGTGCCGTTCGTCGCCATCTCGGCGGCAAAGGCATTGCTGACGCCCGCGCGCGTCGCCGTCGCGCCAGGCAGCGTGCCGCGCGTATCGCCGGCGAGGAAAATGCGTCCGTCCGCCACCGCGATGCCGTTGATGCGGTCGGCAGAGCCAGTGCCCAGATAGGAAACGGTGTCGACGCCGACGCTGGCGCCGGAATCGGTGAGCGCCGCGACGAACCCGTCCTGGCCGCCGCTATGCGCTGTCACGATATTCGCGCCGCCGTTCAGCGCCGCGTTGCCAGTACCGCCCGCGACATAGATCCGACCGTCGGAAACGGCGATCCCGCCGATTGCTCCGCCCGTGCCCAGCACGCCCAGCGACTGAGACCAGACAGCCGGGCTGGTGGCGTCGGCCGTCGAAAACTTGCGCAGCACGGCATTCCCGCCGTCTTCCGACGCGACGATGAGATTACCGTCATCGCCGATCGTCATCGCGGCGACCTTGTCGTCGCCTGCCGAGCCGAACTGCCGCGTCCAGGCGCGCACGCCCTTGTCGCTGAACTTCATGACATAGGCGTCCGCGCCGCCAACCGTGCCGGTTGCGCCCAGCATGCGTCCCTTCACGGTGCCGCCGACATAGATCGCGTCGTCCGGCCCCACCGTCAGCGCCGTTGCGCCGTCATCCAGTGCCGATCCGACCTGGCGGACGAAAACCTCTTCGCCCGCGCCGGTGATCTTCATGACATAGCTGTCGAGCCCGCCGGCGGAAGCCGTCGTGCCGATCTTGCCGGTCAGCTGACCCGCCACCACTGCTGCGCCATTGCTGTCGACCGCAAGCGCAAGACCGTCGGCCTTGTCGGTCGCCCCCATCAGCTTGGACCACAGCAGGTTTCCGGCGCTGTCATACTTGTTCAGCATGACATCGCGCGCCGATTGGTTGATCTGTCCGCCGGTATTGCCCGACGTGGTGCCGAGCACGAAGACATTGCCGTCCGCATCACGAACGGTCTGGCGGATGTTCAGATCGCCGCTGGTTTCAATGCCGGTGCGATAGACGGTCTGAGGTTCGGCGCCCGAGACATCCAGCTTGCGTAGCTCACCTGCGTTGACGCCCTGGCTTGCCAGATAGATCGATGGCGATGGCGCGGCCGCAGAAAAGCTCAGCTGCTCGCTGCCGAAACCTTCGATGGTGATGGCATACTGCTTGGCGGGTGTCGGCTGGTTCGGCTTCAGCACGGTGGGCGCAGGCAGTTCGGTGCGTTTCAGACGCGTCTGAATGCCCGCCGCGCCCAGCTGCGTGTTGATGTAGTTGACGACATTGCCGAGATTGCGCGGCGTCGATCCCATGCCGTCCAGATCGATGGTGACGTTTGTGGTCGACGTGCCGCGTGACACGCTGATCGTGAACGGTCCGGCATTTTCCAGCTGCGCCATCGCCGTCTGTGCATCGCCCTGCACCAGCGGGCGCGTCGTGAAGTTCGTGGACGACCGCGACACGGCAGCCAGCGTTTCCGCCTTGGAGCTTTTCGCGCCAGCCGCCATCGTCAGGTGCTCAAAGGTGATGCCGCGCGCATAGTCCATGACTTCGGCGAAGCCGGCCTGGAAGCGGCGGTCGAGACCGGCGAGAAGACCCTGCTCTGTCTTCGAGTTCGCGGCCTTGTCTGTCAGAGTCTGCAGCGTCGTCAGCGCCTTGTAGAGCGCAAAGAGTTTCTTGTGGTCCTCCGGCACGCCTTCCTTGTCGAAGGTCGAATCCTTGGGGTTCACATAGTCGGTTGTCTGCATCGCGAGGCGATAGGCCTCGGTCTCGGTCCTGACATTGACCGGATCCCACGGAGTCGGAATCGTGCCGGTTGTGGCGGCCCCATTGCCCGCGATCGCGGCGCTTGCAGCCGCGCGCGAGGCCTTCGAGGCATTGAGCATCATGCTCGTATACCCCGTGAATCCGACCAGCATGGAGAGGTCCATGGCCATTGGCGCAGATTCGCCCGCCCCGGGTTAAGGTGGACTGAATTTTGGCCGTTCATTTACGATCCTTAACGCGCCGTTAAGCACCGGCTGGCAAGGGTTGAAGCATGGCCTCCGCCCTCACCCAGGCTGCCCGGCTCTACGACGACGGCATCGCCGCGCTCGAGGCCGGCCGCCATGCCGAAGCGATCAGTGCGCTGGAACAGGCGCTCGCCGCCAATCCCGGCGACGCCGCAACGCTGTACGCTCTGGGAGAAGCGGCCGCTCAGCTCGGGCTGCATCAGGCCGCCGTGCGGTTCTTTCAGGAAACACTTGCCGTCGCGCCCGAGCGGCACGAGGCGACCATCCGCCTGTCGCGCGCCTTGCTGGCGATGATGCGCCATGGCGATGCCGTCGACACGCTGCGCGACGCGCTGGCCCGCGCGCCCGAGAATGCCGGCCTGTGGCTCGCGCTCGGCAATGCGGTGCGCGAAATCGGCGATGTCGAGAACGCCGCGACCTTCTATCGCGAGGCTTTGCGCCTCAACCCCGACAGCGTCGAGGCGCTGGGCAATCTCGCCGATCTCGTCTTCGATGCGGGCGACGTGACCGAGGCCCTGGCGCTCTATGACGAGGCCGTGCGCCGCGCGCCGGCATTAGCCCAGCTGCGCCTCAACCGCGCCTTGGCCCTGCTGTCGAAGGGCGATGTCGAGGCCGGGTGGCGTGACTACGAATACCGCCTGAAAATTCCCGGCCGCGTTATCGAGCGCCGCGGTGCGCCGCCGCGCTGGACCGGCGGCGATCGCGACGGCCGTACCCTCCTCGTCATGTCGGAACAGGGGATCGGCGACCAGATCGCCTTCGCCGCCTTCGTGCCGCAGCTTCTGGGCGAGGGTCCCGTGGTGCTGGAATGCGAGCCGCGTCTTGAGGCCTTGCTGGCCCGGTCGCTGCCAACGGCGACGGTGAAAGGCCGCCCGGTACGCCGCGAGGGCGTCACGCTTTCCGCCAGTTACGACTGGACCGACGCGGCGCTCTCCATAGACCTCGGCAGCCTGCCCCATCTCTGCGGCGGCAAGCCGCGCCAGACGACACCTTGGCTGATCCCGGATCCGGCTGAACGCGCACGCTGGATGGACTGGCGGCGCACGCTTGGGGCCCGCGCCGTCGGTATTTCATGGCGAAGCGGCCTCAAGGGCCGCCTGCGCGATAGCCAGTACGCCCCGCTCGCCCGCTGGGCGCAGTTCATCGGCAAGCTGGACGCCACCATCGTCGTCGCCCAGTACGGCGCCGATCCGGCCGAGATCGCGACACTCGAGGCGCTCAGCGGCAAGACGCTGGCCGTGCCGCCGCATCTCGACCAGAAGGACGAGATCGACCGGACCTGCGCGATGCTGTCGACGCTCGACGCCGTCGTCTCGGCGCCCACCGCTGTCGCCGCGTTCTCCGGCGCGCTCGGCGTTCCAACCTACAAGGCGCTGCACTACCGTTCGTGGATGAGCCTCGGCGCGGACCGCGAACCGTTCATGCCGTCCGTCATGTGCGTGACGCCGCCCCACGCCGGCCAGTGGCGACAGGTGTTCGAACAGATCCTCAGCCGACTCGGCTGATCTTGTCCGCGGCGAGTGCCGCCACACGCCCGCCGATCTCCGCCGCCAGGCGCTCCGCGCCGAAACCGTCAATGCCAAGACGCCCCGCCGCCGCCATGGCACGGCGCTTCTCCGGATCGGCCGCCAGCGCCTGCAGCGCCGCTACGATCCTCTGATCGTTCAGCGTCGCCGCCACACCCAGGTTGATACCGAACCCGGCATCGTCGAAACCCTGCGCCGACATGGCGTGATCGGTCGTGAGCCCCAGATAGATCGCAGGCGTTCCGACATGCGCGCATTCAAACGCCGTCACGCCGAAGGCGACGACGGCGAGGTCGCAGTCCGCAGCGATGGGCATCAGCGCATCCGGCGCAAACAGGATTTCCGCATCCGGCGCGGCGGCCTGACAGCTATCCGCCACCGCTTCGGGGAACGGCATGGACGGGCCGATCACCACAACCGGCGTGACCCGCCGCCCCGCCGCCGCGACGGCCTTCACGGCGCGAAGGGTCAACCCTTGAGGATCGCTGCCGCCCATGGCGACCAGCACACGCAGCGTCGCGCGCCCACTGTCCAGCTTGCGCGGGTGTCGCCAGGGCTCGCCGCCCATCAGCGCCCATGACCACCCGATCAGCAGATCGGTATCGCCCGCCGGCCAGGCGAGCGCCCGGGTCTGCGGCACTGGCGGATAGACCGCCAGATGCGCCGCCAGCCGCCGCTCACTGGAATCATCCAGCGTGACGATCAGTGGGACGGAGGCGCGCAGTGCCATGACATCGGCCCGGCTGAGTTTCGTGCGCACATCGAGGATCAGCGCCGCCGCGCCGCACGCACGCAGTTCGCCCGCGGTCCAGTCGCACTCCGTCTCGCCTTCGGGACAGATCGCAACCGGGAAACCTTCCGCCGCCACCAGTTCCGCCGCCGTCGCATCGCCCTGCATGGCGAAAACGACGCCAAAGCCCTGCGTCTCGCATAGGGACCGCGCCAATGTCAGGCAGCGCTTCACGTGGCCAAGGCCCAATTCGGACCCGCCATCGCAGCGGATGAGGATCGTGCCACTCGCAGCATTCGGCGCCTTCTGCCGGACATGGCCGTTGATGCCGAGCAGTGAGCGGTCGCGCTTCAGCAGGGCTATCAGGTCGGTGAGCGATGCCTCGCCCGCCTGCGCATTCAGGCGGTCATAGACCGCCTCGATGAACGCGGCGTCAGCCGGCGTATCGACCGAAAGGCGTGCGCTCTCAAAATCATAGGCAGGATCGGGCGTCATATGGGCGACCTTGATGCGGTGCGTGTTCTGCTTGAGCCATGCGGTGACATGCTCGCGTGCGACCGGGTCTTCGCGTGCCTCGGCCAGCATGAGGTTCAGGGCGCGGCGGCTCATCGGATCGACACCGTCATGCAGCGCGCGCGTGCCGGGCGCGAGCATGACAAAGTCCGCATCCTCGGCCAGCATGGCCTCCAGCATGGCGTCGATGAAGGCGGCATCGATCAGCGGCGCATCGGCATTCACGCGCACGATGATGTCGGGATCGCAGGCCTCCGCCGCGAGCGCGAACCGCCCGAGCACATCGTCTTCCGGACCGCGCAGGCATCGTATGCCGTTGGCCGCGGCCCATTGCGCCAGAGCGTCATCAGCGGCGTTGGTGCTGGTCGCCAGCACGATCGCCGCAATGTGCCGCGACGCCTTGAGCCGGTGGATGACATGCCCCACCAGAGGCATGCCCGCGAGGTCCATAAGCGACTTGCCCGGCAGGCGCGACGACGACATGCGCGCCTGGACGATGGCTGCGATGCGGATCAGATTCATGCTGCGTAATCCGAACGCATGTGGCGCAGGGGCCTGAGCCCATCGACGGGATCGGCGCGCCAGTCGCGATCGGCCAGTTCAGACGGCGCTGCGGTCTTCAGACCCGACCCGTCAGCCGCCTCGCCCTCGCGGACAGAGGCGATCACCGGCGCGATCTGGCCCGGCAGCCAGCAATGACCTGCCGCGTACTCCGCGCCGGTCTCGTCGAGATCGAGATGGAATTCGATGAAACCCGCACCCCAGCGATGAATCGCACGGTGAATGACGCCCGGACTGACCGTGTGATCCGACCAGCCGACCGGACATCCCGTCATGCGCCGGATGACGTCGATGGAGGCGAGGTTCGCCTCACCCGGCGGAGTCGGATAGGCGGAAACGGTGTGCAACAGGCGGATGCCGCTCGCGCCCGCCTGGCGCAGCACGTTCACCGCATGGCGGATTTCATCCATCGTCGCCATGCCGGTCGAGAGCACCACGGGCTTTCCCGTCTTCGCACAGGCGATCAGCAGATCGTCCCAGAGCAGCTCGTACGACGCGATCTTGAAGAACGCGACATGAGGCTCAAGCACCTCCACCGCGCCGAGATAGAACGGCGTGCAGGAAAACTGGATGCCCTTGGTCGCGCAGCGCGCTGCAATGGGGGCGACCAGATACTCCGGAAGTTCCCATTCGGCCCGCGCCCGGTGCCGCTCGCTCTTTTCCAGGATTTCCGGCGCGAACAGCTCGCCGATCTTGAAGAGCTGGAACTTCACCGAGTCACACCCCGCTGCGGCAGCCGCATCCACGAAATCGAAGCAGCGTTCGGGATCGCGGGCGTGGTTGGATGAGACTTCGGCGCAGAAATGAACGGACATCGGCTGGCACGCGCCGCTTATGGTCAATGAATCATGAGCATCGGCGCTTCGCGTTAACGAATTCTCAAGCGCGAAGGCGGCGAATGGGGATGAAATCGGGGAAATCGGCATGAGCGCCGCCGCGCCCGCACGCGCGCAACTGACCTGCTGGAATGGCCATGAGGGCCCCGCCGTGGGCCATGCCAACGGCATGGACATCATTGCCTGCGCGTCCTGCGGCTTCCGCCATGCCATTCCGCTGCCCGATCCTGTCGAAATGGCGCGCGCGTATGCCGAGGCCTACTATGCCGAGGCCAAGCCGACCTATCTGGAAGACGCCGGCGCCGACCAGCAATGGGCGAAGCTGTTCCAGGACGACCGGCTCGACGCCATCGCCGCTGCTCTCGGCCGCAGCGCGGGCACGCTGATCGAGATCGGCTCCGGCCCCGGCTTCTTCCTTGAAAGTGCCGCCACCCGCGGCTTCACCGCCATCGGCGTCGAACCCTCGCGCCAGGCCGCGGGATTCGCGCAAGGCCGGGGCCTCACTGTCCACAATCTCAGCTTCGCCGACGCCGTCGCAACAGGGTTGCCCCCGGCCGACGTCATCGCCGCGACCAATGTGCTGGAGCACATCGCCGACCCCGTCGAAACGCTCACCGCCGCCTGCGCTTTGCTCAAATCCGGCGGCGTCATGTGCCTCACCGTCCCCAACGATTTCAGCCCGCTCCAGATCGCCGCGCAGGACGGCAAGGGGCATGCGCCGTGGTGGATCGCCCCGCCGCACCACCTCAACTATTTCGACTTCGACAGCCTCGAAGCGCTGCTGACGCGCCTCGGCCTCAAGCCGGTCGAACGCCTCACCTCGTTCCCGATGGAGGCCTTCCTGCTGATGGGCGACGACTACGTCGCCGATCCGGCCACAGGAAAGGCCTGCCACCGCCGCCGGATGAATTTCGACCTTGCCTTCGAAGCCGCCGGCATCGGGGCCGTGCGCCGCCGTCTCTACGGCGCGCTCGCCGCTGCCGGCATCGGACGCGAAGCCACCGTGATCGCCGTGAAGCCATGACAGCCCTCGCCCGCCGCAAGCCTGTAGACCTGACCCATCTCGGCGCGCCGCGCGACGTGACCTCGCTCGCCATGTTCCGCCGCGCAATCCTGTTCGGCGCCGGCGCCAGCGCGTTTGAGACCCAGAAGGTTCTGGATCGCTTCGGCATCAAGATCATCGCCTATGCCGACAACAGCGCGGGGAAGCAGGGCACGATATTCCGAGACCGCCCGGTTATGGCGCCCGCCGCCATTCCCGCGATGCTGGACGGCACGACAGCCATCGTCATCGCCTCGGTCTATCAGCGCGAGATCGCGACGCAGCTCGCCGGGCTCGGCGTTCCCCCGGGCGTCGCTTTCCCGTTCGTCTCGCCCATGTTCGCGGGCCATTTCGGCCGCGCCGCTTTCGTGCAGGCCGACACTGCCTTCGACACGCTCAGGCAGCGCCTCGCGGATGATGAAAGCCGCACCTATCTCGATGCGCTTGTCGCCTATCGCTGGACGATGAATCCGCTGCATCTGCAGCGGAACCCGAAGCTCTCCGGCTTCTACGACTATCGCGACGCCGCGCTCGGTCCGCACGCCGGCGATCACATCGTCGATGTCGGTGCTTATGACGGTGACAGCGCCATCGCCTATCTCAAGCGCCTGAACGGCGCGGCGCGCGTGTCAGGGCTTGAGCCGCTACCGCAAAATCTGGCCGCACTTCAGAACACCATCGATACCCACGAGTTCGGCGCGCGGATCACGCCTGTGCCGTTCGGTGCCGGCAACGCGCCTGCCACCGCGGACATCGACAGCGAGGACGACGCGCCCGATGCACGCGCCACGCTGCGCGGCAAGCCCGGCGCGCGAGCCACCATCCGCATCGAAACCATCGATCGCCTGTTCGCCGAGACTCAAGTCGACTTCATCAAGATCGATATCGAGGGCCACGATCCCGCCGCGCTGGAAGGCGCGCGCGCCGTCCTGAATCGCGACAAGCCCGGCCTTGCCATCGCTGCCTATCACGCGCCCGAACATCTCTGGCGCATCCCGGCGCTGATCGACGCGCTCTGCCCCGGCTATCGCATTTTTCTCGGCCACCATCCGGCAGCCGCCTATGAATGCGAGCTGTTCTGCGTCCACGAGAGCCGTATCGGTGTATGACAGGCTCTACAACACGCCCGCGCGCCACGGCTTTCACTGGCCAGGACGGATCGTTGCGGGCGAGGGCGTCCTCGAATCCTGGCTGAAGGGTGAGAAGCCGCGCAGCCTTGCCATTATCGCCGATGCCGCCTTCGCCGATCACCCGCTCGTTCTCGCCGCCAACGCGCCGCTCGCGCTGGTCTGCCGCGAGCCGCGACTGGCCGATGCCGAGGCGATCCTGCGCCGCATCGCGCCGGAAAATCCCGAAACCATTCTCGCCATCGGCGGCGGCGCGACGCTCGACATCGCCAAGGCTGTCACCGCGCATCTGCGCCATGGCGCCTTCGCCGTGCGCGACGTGCCACGCGACGGCGGGGCACCCAGCCTCATCGCCGTGCCGACAACGGCAGGCTCCGGCTCCGAGACCAGCCGCTTCTTCATCCTCTCGGATCCCGCGACCAACACCAAGATCGCGACACGCTCGTGGAGCCTCGTTCCCGATCTGACGCTGCTCGATCCCGGCCTGCTCGCCGCCGCACCGCCCCGCCTGCTGCTGCTCGGGGCCTTCGACGCCGCCATCCACCTCTGGGAGACCTTCATCGCGCGCGGCGAACGCTCCAGCCTCACCGCCGCGCTGACCCTCGCCCATCTGCCGCGAATTCTGGCCGTGCTGCCGAAAATTGCTGGCGCCGAGCAG
>Ga0209174_10002995_pt1 | contig 10872 bp, 9 predicted proteins | sample JI91814BDNA_FD_187505 | JGI IMG/M metagenome (GOLD analysis project Ga0209174, IMG submission 187505) | Wastewater effluent complex algal communities from Wisconsin, to seasonally profile nutrient transformation and Carbon sequestration -... | ecosystem: Engineered > WWTP > Effluent > Algae...
ACACATCGCAAGATGTCAAAGATTTTGCTCGCGTCCACTGTGCAGTTCCCGAGATACGGTCGGGAACGATTGAAATCTCCATAGAGTTTCGGCTGTCATAGCGAAGGGGAAACGCCCGGCTCCATTCCGAACCCGGAAGCTAAGCCCTTCAGCGCCGATGGTACTGCACTGGTGACGGTGTGGGAGAGTAGGACGCAGCCGGACATACTTTAAGGACGCCCTCCCGAGGAAACTCGGTTGAGGGCGTCCTTGTATTTTGGGGCCAGCGGTATTTTGAGGGTTGTGCGGTTGTGGGCCGCGCGTCGAGAAGAGAGGACGGCCGGCATGTCGGCAGAGGGGCCGCGGGAGCGGCATACGCGCGGAAACGGCCGGCCCGGCGAACGCTCCGGGCGGTCGCCACGACCTGAGCGGCCGGACGGTGACCGTCCTCGCTTCCCCAGGGATGGCGACGGCGAGCGGCGTGGACCGCGCCGCGAGGATCGGGATGGCGAGCGGCGTGGACCGCGCCGCGAGGATCGTGACGGTGATCGTTCCCGCTTCCGCAATGACGGGGATCGCGATCGTCCCCGTGTCCGCAACGACGGTGAGGGTGACCGAGAGCGACGCCCGCGCTCCGACGACCGGGGGCGCTCCCTGGGACCGCGGCTGACCCCCAAGGCTCCGCGACGCCCGGAGCCGGCGATCCTCGAGGGGATCACCGGGAAGGAACTGGACCGCGGCATACACAATCAATTGCGGACTTTGTCAAAGGAGAACGCCGAGGGGGTTGCGCAGCACCTGGTCATGGTCGGGATGCGTCTGGAGGAAGACGACATTCCCGCTGCGCTGGCGCACGCCGAGACGGCGGTGCGACGTGCCGGTCGGGTGCCGGCCGCGCGCGAGGCACTGGGAATGGTCGCCTACCGGATGGGGGACTGGGCGAAGGCATTGTCAGAGTTCCGCACGGTCCGTCGCCTTAGCGGGTCCCCGCACCTGCTGCCGTTGATGGTCGACTGTGAGCGCGCCCTCGGCCGGCTCGACCGAGCCCTGGAGTTGGCCACGGATCCGGACTCCCGCTCGTTGACCAATGCCGAGAAGGTCGAGTTGGCCATCGTGATTTCCGGCGTGCGCCGCGACCTGGGGCAGCGGGACGCGGCCCCCCTCGGGCTGCAGCCTCTTCTTGCCGGACCTGTGCGGCCGTGGTCGGCTCGGCTTTACTACGCCTATGCCGATGCGCTCCTCGACAAGGGCGAGGCGGGCGCTGCTCGGGAGTGGTTCGCCAAGGCGCTGGCGGCGGACACCGATTTCACCACGGATGCCGGTGATCGAGTCGACGAACTCGACGGAGTTGTGTTCATCGACGTGGACGACGACAGCGATGACGACGGACAGGATGACAGCCCGACCTCCGGCGCTGGTGAACCGGTGTGAGCGACAGCCCCGTGTCTACTTCCTGGGAGCGATCGCTGTTGGAGCGCTACCGGGGGCTGGTTTGTGACCTCGACGGGGTTGTCTACCGCGGGCCCGTTGCCGTTCCGTATGCCATTGAGGCGCTCAACTCTGCTGGCGTCCCCGTCGTTTACGCGACGAATAACGCCTCCCGGACCCCCGAGGAGGTAGCACAGCATTTGGTGGAGCTTGGCCTGGATGTCAGCGCAAGCGCCGTGGTCAACAGTTCTATGGCCGGCGCGGCCGAGGTCGCGCGACGCGTTCCCGCGGGCTCTCCGGTGCTTGCGGTCGGCGGCGCGGGGGTGGGCATAGCGCTGCGTGAGGCCGGACTGGAGCCGGTTACCGAGGCGAGCGGTGGCGTCGTCGCGGTCCTGCAGGGCTACGGACCCGACGTGCGGGCGGCGGACCTGGCGGAAGCGGCATACGCCATCGAGGGCGGTGCTGTGTGGGTCGCCACCAATGACGACCGCACCCTGCCCACCGACCGTGGTGTGGCTCCCGGCAATGGTGCGCTGGTGGCCGCGGTAGCCCTGGCGACCGGGACGTCGCCGGTCGTGGTGGGCAAGCCGCACCCGCCGCTCTATCTCATGGCGGGCCGCATGCTCGGAATCGAACCCGGCGACCTCCTGGCCGTCGGGGACCGACTCGAGACCGACGTCGAAGGCGCCACGGCCGCAGGTATGGATTCCGTCCTGGTCCTGACCGGGGTGCACGGGCTCGTCGACGCGGCCCTCGCCCCCGCCGAGCGTCGGCCCCGCTTTGTCATCGCCGACCTGCACGCTCTTCCCCACCCGTATGCCGAGCCGGTGGCTCACGCAGACGGGTTCACCTGCCGCGGGGCCACTGCCCGCGTCGAGGGTGCGGAACTTCTGGTGACGATCGCAGAGGAGGGCGGGGATCCGCTGGACGCGGCTCGGGCGGCGCTGGCGTCGATCTGGGAGGCGGCCGATCGCGGCATACCCGCGGAGGACCTGCGCGTCCTGGCCCGGCAGGTGCCGAGCGCCGGTTAACCTGAGCGGCGACCCTGCGCCGGAGGAGGCGAGATGATCGAGAACCTGATTCGGACGGCCCTGTCCACGACCCTCGCGGCGACCGAAGTCGTGTTGAGCAAGACGCTGGAAACCGTGCGATTCCTCAATGATGCCCTGGAGCCGGGCGAGGACGTCCGCGTCGCCGATACGCCTGTCAAAGCCGCTCCTAGTGCTCCCGCGAAGCAGCCGTCCTGGCGGCCGCCGGAGTTGGGGGACCTTGAGGCGACGGCTCAGGCGCTGACGGCACGGTCGACGCGCCCGGTCGGCACCCGACCTCCCCGCGCGGCAATGCGCCGAACGACAACGACCGCCGCCGACCACGCGTCCACTGGAGCCACAGCGCCGACTCCCCAAAAGTCGACCGCCCAAAAGTCGACCGCCCAAAAGTCGACCGCCCAGAAGTCGGCGCCCCGGAAGAAGTCAACCGCCCAAAAATCGACAGCCAAGAGGACGACCGCTAAGAAGACGACCACCACACGGTCGCGTACGCCAAAGAAGGCGGCCGAATGACCGCCCCAACGCCTGGCTCAGTAGCCGGCCCACCGCCTGCCCCTGGGTCGACTCCTGGCCCGACGCCAGCCCCCGTTCCGGCCCCGCCGCCGAACGCGGAGCGTGCCGTTGATGACGCGCTGTCCCGACTGACGGGGGCAGCGCAGGACGATCTCGAGAGCATTTTGACCGCGGGGGAGGACCTGTATCGGGCCCTGACGGCTCGGCTGGCCGACCTCGGGAGCTGACCGGTGACGACTCGACTCGACGCCGAGCTGGTGCGCCGAGGGTTAGCCCGCTCACGTGCCGTGGCCAACGACCTCATCGGGGCCGGGGCCGTTGTCGTGGACGGGAAAGTGGCGGGCAAAGCGGCATACCCGGTGGAACCCGAGGCGCAGATCACCGTGGCCGGGGAGGGACCACGCTGGGTCGGCCGTGGCGGGGAAAAGCTGGCCGCGGCACTCGCCGCATTCATGCCGGCCGGGCTGCGGGTCGAGGGGCGGTCCGCGGCCGACTGCGGCGCCAGCACCGGCGGATTCAGTCAGGTCCTCCGGGCGTATGGTGCGTCCCGCGTCGCCGCGATCGACGTTGGCCACGGGCAACTCGCCGCGGCGGTGGCGGCCGACCCCGGGGTCGTCGACTACAGCGGAACCTCGATCCGGGGCCTGGACCCCGCCGACGTCGGCGGCCCGGTCGAGCTGGTTGTCGCCGACCTCAGCTTCATCTCACTGGTCACGGTTATGCCTGACCTGGCACGTCTCGCCCTCCCGGTCGCCGACCTGGTCGTGCTCGTCAAGCCGCAGTTCGAGGTGGGACGGGAGCGACTCGCCAAGACCGGTGTCGTGCGCTCTCGTGCGCAGCGGGTCGAGGCGGTGCTTGGGGTGGCGCGCGCTGCGGCCATACCGGGATTCGACGCCGCCGGGCTGATGCGGAGCCCGCTCACCGGGGCGCACGGCAATGTGGAGTTTCTGATGTGGCTACGCCGAGGCGATGGCGAGGCTGTCGGTGCCCCATGGCAGGCTCTGGAGGAACGGGCATACGAACTCGCGGGGGAGGAGCAGGGATGAATCGCCAGCAACGACGGCGCGTTCTGCTGCTGCTACACCCGCGCCGACTCGAAGCGGTCCACTTGGGGCACGAGGTCATCGGCCACCTGACGACCGCCGGAGTCGATGTCGTGGTCGATCAGCCGGGTGCCGAGCTCCTCGGCAGCCCCTTGCCGGTGGGAGTTCACCTGGCCGACCCGGAGCAGCCGTCGGTCGGCTGCGAGCTCGTTCTCGTGCTGGGCGGCGACGGCACCATCCTGCGCGGCGCCGAGTTGTCCCGGGGCTCTGATGTGCCACTGCTCGGGGTCAACCTCGGTCATGTCGGGTTCCTCGCCGAGTCGGAGAAAGAAGACGCTCTCGAGACGGTCGAGCGGATCCTGCACCGGGACTACCGCGTCGAGGACCGGATGACCCTCGACGTCCGCAGCTTTGTCGGGGGACATCCGCTCTTCCATACCTGGGCGCTCAACGAAGCGAGCGTCGAGAAGGGCGCGCGCGAGCGCATGCTCGAGCTCACGGTGGAGATCGACGGCCGGCCGATGTCGACTTGGGGATGCGATGGCGTCGTGATGGCCACGCCGACGGGATCCACGGCATACGCCTTCTCGGCGGGCGGGCCGGTGATGTGGCCCGACGTCGACGCGATGCTCATGGTGCCGATCAGCGCGCACGCGCTGTTCGCGCGGCCCATCGTCGTTGGTCCGCGATCGCGGCTCGCCGTGGAGGTGCTGAGCGACAACGAGGGCTTTGGCGTGCTCTGGTGCGATGGCCGGCGGGCGCTGGAACTCCCCGCCGGTGCCCGCATCGAAGTGTGCCGCTCCGACCAAGCGGTGCGCTTGGTCCGCCTGACGTCCGAGCCGTTCACCGACCGGCTCGTCGCGAAGTTCGACCTGTCGATCCACGGCTGGCGCGGATCGGGACGGCAACGCAGCAACGGCGGGGGCTGAGCCGATGCTGCGTGAACTGCGCATCCGTTCGCTGGGCGTCATCGACGAGGCCGAGATCGAGCTGGGGCCCGGCCTCAATGTCGTCACCGGCGAGACCGGCGCCGGCAAGACCATGGTCGTGCAAAGCCTGGGGCTGCTCTTCGGGGCGCGCGCCGATCCCGGCCTTGTCCGCAGTGGCGCTACCGCGGCAGCGGTCGAAGGGGTCATCGAGGGCTCGACCCACCACGCGGGGTTCGCCCGGGCCCGCGAGGCCGGCGCGGATGTCGAGGACGTACTACTGCTCGTGCGCACCATCAGCGCGGCCGGGCGATCCCGGGCGATCGCCGGGGGGCGCACCGTGCCGGCCGGACTGCTGGCCGAGTTGGCCGAACAACTCGTCGTCGTGCACGGTCAGTCCGACCAGTGGCGCCTGCGCTCCGCCGACGAGCAACGCAACCTGCTGGATGCGTTCGGCGGGGAGACCCTGCGGGCGGCGCTCGCGGACTACGGCACGGCATACCAGGAATGGCAATTGGCGCGACGTCGCGTCGCCGAGTTGACCGAACTCACCCGCACCCGCACCGCCGACCTGCACGCCCTGCGCTCCGGCGTGGCGCGGATCGAGGCGCTTGATCCGCAACCGGACGAGGACGTGCATCTCAAGGCCGAGGATGAGCGGCTCGGGCACGCCGAGGGTCTGCGGGTGGCCGCCCTCGAAGCCTCGACCCTTTTGCTCGGCGACGACGTCGGCAGTGAGGTCGTCGGGGCGATCTCCTTGCTCGGGCGGGCGCGCGCCGCCCTCGGCGCTCAGAGTGAGCACGACCCGCAGTTGGCTGAGCTTGCCACCCGCGCGGCCGATGTCGCCGCACTGTTGTCCGACCTCGGTGCCGAGCTGTCCTCGTATGCCGATCGAATCGACCTCGACGGGGAGCGGTTGGCCGCCGTTCAGCTTCGGCGCAGCGCCCTGCGTGAGGTCACCCGAGACTTCGGCGGTGACGTGGCGACGACCCTGGCCTGGCTGGGCGAGGCGAGCGAGCGATTGCTTGCCGTCGACACCGCCGCGGACGACCTCGCGCAGGCGCGTCGCGAGGAGGAGGAGTCGCGCCGGCGCGCAGGCGAACTCGCCGGAATCCTCAGCGCCGCCCGAGCAGAGGCGGCGACCGAGCTGGGCGACCGGGTCACCGCCGAATTGGCCCATCTGGCGATGGGCTCGGCCCAGGTGGCAATCGACCTGTCGAGTCGAGCAGATCCCGACGGCATCATGAGACCTGGTGACGACGAGCCGGTCCGGGCCAGTCGCTACGGCTGTGATGAAGTCGAGTTCCGATTCCGCAGCGGTCCGGGCTTGCCGGAGCGCCCGATCACCCGATCCGCCTCCGGCGGTGAGCTTTCGCGCGTCATGCTCGCGATCGAGGTCGTGCTCGGCGATCGTGTCGCCGCGGTGCCGACCTATGTCTTCGACGAAGTCGATGCCGGCGTTGGTGGGGCGGCCGCGGTCGACGTGGGTGCCCGACTTGCCCGGCTGGCTCGGTCGGCCCAGGTGATTGTCGTCACCCACCTACCTCAAGTGGCGGCGTTCGCGGACCGGCATTACGTCGTCACCAAGGCCACCGACGGCCAGGTGACCGCCAGCGATGTGCGCCAACTGACCGACGACGAGCGGGAGATCGAGCTCGCTCGAATGATGGCGGGCACGGATTCGGCCACCGCGCGCTCGCATGCCGCCGAGCTTCGCCAGCGCGCCATACGGCTAGCCCGCACGGGGTGAGGTCCCCACATGGGACGATATCGGCGATGGTCATGTCGCTGCGCCGCCGAGGCTCGGATACGCCCCCGCCGGGGGCGACCGGGCGAGTGCGCGTCGACCGCCGAACCAAGAATCTCACCAAGCGGCTGCGGCCCGGCGATATCGCCGTCATCGACCACGACGACATCGATCGGGTCAGTGCCGAAGCCTTGGTTGCCTGCCGACCCAGCCTGATCATCAACGCGGGCCGCTCCATCACGGGCCGCTATCCCAACGTCGGGCCGCAGATTCTGCTGGCGGCCGGCGTGCCCGTCCTCGATGACCTCGGTCATGACCTGATGGACAAGCTGAGCGAGAACGACTGGGTCGAGATCGATGGCGACACCGTGCGTGCCGGGGACACCGTCGTGGCCACCGGGCGGATGCTGACGGCCGATCTCGTCGAGAGCGAGATGGCGCGGGCCAGGACCGGGCTGTCGCAGCAGATTGAGGCCTTCGCTACCAACACGATGGAATACCTCGTCCGGGAAAAGGACCTGCTCATCGATGGGGTCGGGGTCCCGACCATCAAGACCGTTCTCGAAGGCCGGCATGCGCTGATCGTGGTGCGCGGCTACCACTACAAGGAAGACCTGCAGGCGCTGCGGCACTACATCCGGGAGTTCAAGCCGGTGCTCATCGGCGTCGACGGGGGCGCCGACGCCCTGCTTCAAGCGGGCCACAAGCCCGATCTCATCGTCGGCGACATGGATTCGGTGACGGACGCGGCGCTGACCAGCGGCGCCGAGATCGTCGTCCACGCCTACCGTGACGGCCGCGCGCCCGGTGAGGACCGGGTCGAGAAGCTGGGCGTCACGCCGGTGGTCTTTCCGGCGACCGGCACGAGCGAAGACGTGGCCATGCTGCTGGCCGACGACAAGGGCGCCACCCTGATCGTGGCCGTGGGCACCCATGCCACGCTGGTCGAGTTCCTCGACAAGGGCCGCAAGGGGATGTCGAGCACCTTCCTGACACGGCTTCGCGTCGGCAGCAAGTTGGTGGACGCCAAGGGGGTGTCGCGGCTCTATCGCAACCGGATCTCGCTCGGCACGGTCGCCCTGATGCTCATCGTGCCGCTGATCGTGCTCGGCCTGGCGCTGTCGGCGACGCCGGGCGGGGCCGTCATCATGAACCTGTTGGGAGCCCGCTGGGACGACCTGTGGGCAACGATCGTTGGGATCTTTACGTGATCGACTTCCGCTATCACCTCGTCTCGTTGGCGTCGGTGCTGATCGCGCTGGCCGTCGGGATCGTGCTCGGCGCCGGCCCGCTCAACTCGGGCATCCTCGAGTCGGTCAACAATGAGGTCAAGACGCTGCGCGCCGACAAGGCAGACCTGCGAACCCAACTGGACGCCGTGACCAACTCGGTGGACCTCCACCAATCCTTCGAAGCGGCCCGGCTCCCGGACCTCGTAGCCGGCAAGTTGGAGGGTCGCCAAGTCGTCGTCGTGGCCCTTCCCGGTGCGCCGGCGGGTCTGCTGAGCACGACCGAAGACACCATCGCCGCCGCGGGCGCCACAATCACCGGCCGCATCACCATCGGTGATGCCGCCACCGACGCCACGCCGACCGCGGTCGCCGCGCGTGATGCCGCCGCCGCGCAGGCGACCACCGACCTGGCCGTCCCCGCCGGCGCTGTCGCCGGCTCGGCGCTGTCCTCCGCGATTGCGGCGATCCTGCTCGACAAGGAAGCCACGACGCCCCCGGACGCCGAGGCCTTCGTCCCGACACCGCAGGCGCGGGCGGCGGCGTGGACGACCCTGTCGGATGCCAAGCTCGTCAGCGGCACGATGCCGGCGACGGTGGCGTCGTTGGCGGTGGTCGTGAGCGGTCCGCCGGCCGCCCTCAGCGACGCCGCGTCGTCCGCAGCCTCGGCGTATGCCGCGTTGACCGCCGCGCTCGACGCGCGCGGCAATGGCGCGATCCTGGCGGCGAGCCTGAACAGCACCGACAAGGAGACCGTCTCGGCCGTCGCGACCTCGCGCAGCGATGCGGCAATGCGTCGGACGGTCTCGACCGTGGACGACGCGGCAACGACGATCGGCCAGGCGAGCATCGTCTACGCGTTGAGCGAGCAAGTCCAGGGCAAGACCGGGCAATACGGCACGTATGCCGGCGCGACCCGCGCCTTCCCGATCGGCGGCTGATGCGCGGCGGCCCGCAACCTCTCGCCCTCGGTTCCGCCGCCGTGGTGGTGGCGGGTTCTGCCGGACTGACGGCAGCCGCCGCCGCCGCGTTGCGCCGCCGGCCCCCCGGGGGAGCGGCGCGCTGGGAGCGGACCAATCACGCCGGCAACCCCGTCTCGCTGATCGAAGGCCCCGCCCTTATCGCCGGGGCGGCGGGAAGCGCGCTCGGCGCGGGTGCTGTCGGCCTCGACCCGACCCCTGCCGTGATCGCAGTGGTGGGCCCGGGCGTGGCCGGCCTAGCCGACGACCAAGCTCGAGACGGCGACAACAAGGGCCTGCGGGGGCACCTCGGAGCGCTGCGTCGCGGCACGCTCACGACCGGGGCAATCAAGATTGCGGTCCTCGGCGCCTCCGGACTCCTGGCCGCCGACCGGCTGCGACCCGACGACACCCGGGGTATGGCGCGCCTCACCGCCGCGGTCCTCGGCGGCGGCGTTATCGCGGGCTCGGCGAACCTGGCCAACCTGCTTGACCTGCGACCCGGCCGCGCACTCAAGGCGACGACGATGGCGGCGGGGATGCTCGCCATACGACCCAATCGCACGCTCCCGGCGGCGATCGCGCTCGGAACCAGCCTCGCCCTCCTTCCGGACGACCTCGCCGGGCGCACGATGCTCGGCGACGGCGGCAGCAATCCGGCCGGCGCGCTCGTCGGGACCGCCCTCGTCGCCCAGACCGGCACGCGGGGGCGGCTGACAGCGCTCGCGGTCCTCACCGCGCTGACCTTGGCCTCGGAGAAGGTGAGCTTCAGCAGGATCATCACGACGACGCCCGGGCTGCGCGAACTCGACGCCTGGGGGCGCGCGTGAGCCAGATGGGCGCGAGGCAGATCGGCGGGTCGGCGCGGATCATCGCCGCCGCGACCATGGCGGCGCGGATTGCCGGGTTCGCCCGGATGCTCGTCTTCTCGTGGGCCGTCGGCGCGACGGTGGTCGGCACGGCATACCAGAGCACGAACACGATCCCCAATGTGGTCTTCGAGATCGCGGCGGGCGGGATCCTGGCTGCCGTTGTCGTCCCGCTCCTGGCCGGGCGAATCGAGCGCGGCGAGCGGAACGAGAGCGCGGCGATCGTCTCGGCGTTGCTCGGGTGGGCGCTGGTTGTGCTGGTGCCGCTCACGATCCTGGTCGCCCTGCTGGCTCCGTGGATTGCCCGCGCGCTCCTGGGGCCCGGCGGGGATGCCGCGCTAGGCACGCGGATGCTGTGGGTCTTTGCGCCGCAGATCGTGCTCTACGGCATCGGAATCGTCGCCTCGGGGGTGTTGAATGCGCACCGCCGGTTCACGGCGGCAGCGCTAGCGCCGCTGATCTCCAGCCTCGTCGTCATCGCCACCTACCTCGCGTATGCCGCGATCGTCGCCCGCCACCCGGACGCGGCCACCTGGGTGCTCGCCGGAGGCACCACGCTGGGCGTTGTGGCCCTGGTCGGGACGGTGTTGCCGTCGCTGCGCGCGCTTGACCTCCACGTCCGGCCGACGCTCGCCTTCCCGCCGGGAGTGGCCCAGCGGACGCGCCGGCTCGGCGGCGCCGGGCTGATCGCGCTGCTCGCCCAGCAACTGAGCGTGCTTGGCGTGCTCTGGCTGGCCAACCATCGGGCCGGACCGGGGAGCATCAACGGCTACCAATACGTCCAGGCCGTCTATCTCCTGCCGTATGCCGTGCTGGCCGTCCCGCTCGCCACCGCCGCCTTCCCGGCGCTCGCGGCCACCGACGGAATGGGTCCGGCCGCTTCGGCGACCCTGGAGCGCACAAGTCGCCAGATCGCCGTTCTCACCGGGATGGCTGCCACCGTGTTGGGGGCCACCTCCGCCGACCTCGGGGCGTTCTTCGCCGCCATCGACGCTGGCCGCGAGGGGGCCGGTGCCGAGGCGCTGGCGGCGCTGCCGACGACGATGCGCGCCTTCGCGCCCGGACTCGTGGGCTTCGGTCTGGCCGCATTGCTCACCCGGGCCCTCTATGTCCGCGGGCGACCGCGGACC
>Ga0209174_10003000_pt1 | contig 10864 bp, 9 predicted proteins | sample JI91814BDNA_FD_187505 | JGI IMG/M metagenome (GOLD analysis project Ga0209174, IMG submission 187505) | Wastewater effluent complex algal communities from Wisconsin, to seasonally profile nutrient transformation and Carbon sequestration -... | ecosystem: Engineered > WWTP > Effluent > Algae...
CGCCAAGGCAGCCGCCGGAACCCCCGAGGCGATCAACACCTGCATCGGCTGCAACCAGGCCTGCCTCGACCACACCTTCGCGATGAAGCTGACCTCCTGCCTGGTCAACCCACGCGCCTGCCACGAAACCGACCTAGTCATCGCGCCGACGACGGCGTCCAAGCGGATCGCCGTCGTCGGCTCCGGCCCGGCCGGCCTCGCCGCCGCCAGCACGGCAGCCAGCCGCGGACACGCCGTCACGCTCTACGAGGCCGCCGACCGGATCGGCGGACAACTCACTGTCGCTCGCGAGATCCCCGGCAAGCAGGAGTTCGACGAGACCATGCGCTACTTCGCGCACGAGCTCGACCGGCACGGCGTCGACGTGCGCATCGGCACCCGGGTCGGCGTGGCTGAGCTGGTGGACGCGGCATACGACGAGGTGATCCTGGCCACCGGTGTGACGCCCCGGATCCCCGAGATCGACGGACTCGATCATCCCAAGGTCTTGGGCTACCTGGACGTGCTGCGGGACAAGGCGCCCGTGGGGCAACGCGTGGCTGTCCTCGGCGCAGGCGGCATCGGCTTCGACGTCGCCGAGTTCCTCACCGACAGCGGCGCCGACCCCACCGACGTTGATGACTTCCTGCGGGTCTGGGGCATCGACCCTGAGCACCGAACCCCCGGCGGACTGGCCGAACCCGTGCGGGAGACTCCGCCCCGCGAGGTGACGCTGATGCAGCGCAAGGACAGCAAGCTCGGCGCCGGTCTGGGCAAGACGACGGGCTGGATCCACCGCACGGAGCTGAAGAACCGTGGCGTCCGCTTCGTCGCCGGCGTGACCTACGACCGCGTCGACGACGCGGGTCTGCATTTCCGGATCGGCGAGACCGAGCACGTGATCGACGTCGACAATGTCGTGCTCTGCACCGGGCAGGAGTCCGAGCGCACGCTGCTGGACGCTCTGCTCGATGCGGGCGTCTCCACCCACCTGATCGGCGGTGCCGATGTCGCGGCCGAGCTCGACGCCAAGCGGGCCATCGACCAGGGCACCCGCCTGGCCGCGTCCCTGTGATCCCCAGCCACTCGGGATGAGACAGGGCTGCCGCAGAAGGGGGCGGGCGGCATCGCTCCGCCTTCGTGACCGCGCTCATTGCCCACGCCATGCCGCTCGCCGCGTCGCCGACCATCGACTCCGGCGACACCGCCTGGCTGCTCACGTCGTCATCCTCGTGATCTGGACCCTCTTCGGCTCGCTCGCCTTCGGCGACGACACCGGACAGGGCCTGATCGGCAACCCGACGCAGTACGCCGGCCTGAGCCGCCTACTGACCGAGGCGGCCGACCAAGGCCACACCTATCCGACCATCCTGTTCGCGGTCTTCCAGGGCCTCTTCTGTGTGATCACCGGTGCGCTGATCTCCGGCGCCATCGCGGACCGCGCAAAGTTCACCTCGTGGCTGATCTATGTCGGGGCGTGGACAGTGCTCGTCTACGCGCCCGTCGCCCACTGGGTCTTCGACATCTCGCATGACGTGAACGTCGGAGGCTGGCTCGCCAACCGCATCGGCGTCATCGACTTCGCCGGCGGCACAGCGGTCGAGATTTGTTCCGGCGCATCGGGTTTGGCGTTAGCCGTCGTGCTGGGGCAACGGGTCGGATTCGGCAAGGATCCGATGCGTCCGCACAATTTGACCTGTGTCATGCTCGGCGCCGGCCTGCTGTGGTTCGGGTGGTTCGGCTTCACTGCCGGCTCGGCGCTCGCTGCGGGGCATACGGCCGGGATCGTCTTCGCTCCCACCCTGCTGGCCGGCGCGACGGGCGTCGCCGGCTGGCTCATCGTCGAGCGCCTCCGCGACGGCGTGCTGACCTCCTTCGGTGCAGCGTCTGGCCTCGTCGGTGGGTGGTCGCGATCACGCCCTCGTGCGGCTCGCTCTCGCCCATCGGAGCCATGGTCATGGGCGCGGTCGCCGGTGCGATCTGTTGCTGGGCGGTCGGCCTGAAGCACCGGTTCGGGTATGACGATTCCCTGGACGTCGTCGGCGTCCACCTCGTCGGCGGCATCGTCGGCGCGCTCGGCATCGGCCTGCTCGCCACCAAGCTCGCCCCGACCGGCGTCGCCGGATTGCTGTATGGCGGGGGGTCACCCAGCTCGGTAAACAAGCCATGGGGGCCCGGCGTCGTCCTCGCATTTGCGTTCACGATGTCCGGGTTGCTCGGGCTGCTCATCGAAAAGACCATCGGCTTCCGGATCACCAGGAACCACGAGGTGGGCGGCATCGACCTCGCTGCGCACGGGGAAGCGGCATACGAACTGCACGGTACGGCTGCCGGGGGGCCAGCGGGCATGGCCTGCTGGCCAATCTGACCACCCTCCGAGAGGACGACCTGTGAAACTGGTGACCGCCGTGATCAAACCGCATGCACTCGAGGACGTGCGCGCGGCGCTCACCGCGTTGGGCGTCGAAGGGATGACGATCGGCGAGGTCGCCGGCCACGGCCGGCAACGCGGGCACTCGGAGGTCTATCGCGGCGCCGATTATGTCGTCGACTTCGTGCCCAAGGTCCGCGTCGAGGTGCTAGCCGAGGATGACGACAGCGCGGACATCGTTCGGGCCATCGTCAGTGCCGCGCGCAGCGGCCGGATCGGCGACGGCAAGGTCTGGGTCGTGCCGGTCGAGTCGGTTGTCCGCGTCCGCACCGGGGAGACCGGCGAGGCCGCCATCTAGGGTCGCGGAGCAGCGGCATACGATGATTGTGGGCGCTCAGCACGGCCCGGCCGGGTCGTGGGTCCAGCGGCAAGGAGGCAGCAATGCGATTGCGCGACAAGGTGTTCGTCGTGACCGGGGGCGGCAACGGGATCGGTCGCGAGGTGGTTCTCGCCCTTCTCGCCCGCGGCGCTCGGGTGGCGGCGGTGGACCTGCGCCACGAGGGCCTGGCCGAGACGACGGCACTGGCCGGGACCAATGCCAGCCGGCTCTCCACGCACCCGCTCGACGTCGCCGACCGTGCCGGCGTGGCCGCCCTGCCGGACGCCGTGATCGCGGCCCACGGGCAGGTCGACGGGCTGCTCAACATCGCCGGCATCATCCAGCGTTTCGTGCCGTTCGCCGAGTTGGACTATCTCGACATCGAGAAGGTGATGGACGTCAACTTCTGGGGCGTCGTCAACACCTGCAAGGCCTTTCTGCCCGTGCTCCTGACCCGGCCGGAAGCCGCGATCGTCAACGTCTCCAGCATGGGCGGCTTCGCGCCAGTGCCCGGCCAGACGATCTATGGCGCGAGCAAGGCTGCCGTGAAGTTGTTCACCGAGGGGCTGTATGCCGAGCTGCGCACGACCCCGGTCGCTGTCACCGTCGTCTTCCCCGGCGCCGTGTCGACGCACATCACCGAGAACAGCGGTGTTTCGATCCCCGGTGGCGAAGACGCGGCCGCCCAGGATCCGCCGATGCCGATGACATCGGCGGCCGACGCCGCGCAGCAGATCCTCAAGGGCCTGGAGAAGGGGAGCTATCGGGTCCTGGTCGGCAAGGACGCGCGCGGGCTCGATGCCCTGGCCCGCCTGGCCCCGCGGCGGGCCACCGAGTTGATCGCCAAGAAGATGGCGGCGCTGGTTCAGGGCTGACCAGGTGTCAACCGTCGCCGCGCAATCGGATGGTGATCGTGCCGGTGAGGGTGATCGTCTCCGGTGTATCGGCGTGCACGGTCAGGTCGCTCTCGATCCGCGCACCGTCCAGGCCGTCGACGCGAGGTAGCTGCCGGTCGAGGGCGGCGACGGCCGAACTCGTGGTCGCTCCGACAGCGCTGGCGTGCGCCTCGACGAGCGCCTGCGCGTTGGTCACCGCCGACGCTCTCGGCGAGGCCACGACGGCGGCATCGGGCGCCCTGGCATCCAGGGCCACTCGCTCCCCATAGGCCGGCACGACCGCGGTCAGCTCGAGCTCTCTTTGGAGCCTTTTGGCGAACTGCTCGGCCGCCTTCTCCTCGCCATGGGTGACGAAGACCGTGATCGGCTGCGGGTCCAACTCGCGGACCCAGTCGATCAGGTCGGATGCGTCGCCATGCACAGAAAACTCCTGGTCGGCAACGATTTCCGCACGGACGGGGAGGTATTTGCCGTGCATTTTCAGTTGCGTGGCACCTTCCATGAGAGCTCGGCCACGGGTGCCGACGGCCTGGTAGCCAGTCAGGACGATGGTGTTGCGGGCATCGGGCAGCATCCGCTCCAGATGGTGCAGCACCCGCCCGCCGTTGACCATGCCCGAGGAGGAGATCACGATGCACGGGTCACGGTGGCGGCCGGCGGTCAGCGCCATCGACTCCTCGGCCGAGGCGACCAGATGGACGTTGTCCATGCGGGTGAACTCGCCGATGTCGATGTCCGGGCGCAGCTCCGCGGTCGCCCGTCGATAGACTTCCAGGGCCGCCGTCGCCATGGGGCTGTTGACGTAGATCGGTAGGTACGCCGGGACCCGCCCGTCAGCGCGCAACTGGGCGAGGGTGCGCAGCACCACCTCGGTGCGGTCGATCGCGAATGCCGGGATGAGGACCGATCCTGCCCGGGCGGCCGTGCGCCGAATTGCGTCGGCCAGGGCCTCATGCGCCAGGTTGGCCGGCTCGGGGTGTTCCCTATCGCCATAGGTCGCCTCCATGACGACGTAGTCGGCCCCCGGAGGCTTGTCGCGCGGACGCAGGACCGGGTGGTCGTGGCGCCCGAGGTCGCCGGAGAAGACGATCGACGTATGCGGCGTGCGCACCGTCACCGAGGCCGAGCCGAGGACGTGGCCGGCCCGCGTGAAGACCACGCCGACCCCCTCGCCGAGGTCGACCCGCGTGTCGAAATCGACCGGGTGCAACAGGGGCAGGGTGCGTTCCACGTCTGCGCTGGTGTAGATCGGCAGTGGCGGCGTGTGCTTGGACCAGCCGCCCGCCGCCGCGTCCCGCGCCTCGCGCTCGGCGAGAAAGCCCGAGTCCCGCAACACGATTGCCGCAAGGGCGGCCGTGCCCGCGGTGCACCAGACGGGCCCGTCGAAACCGTTCTTGACCAGGGCCGGGAGGTAGCCGCAATGGTCCATGTGCGCATGGGTCAGCACGATGTCGGTCAGGGTGTCGGGAGGCACAGGGAAGTCCTCCCAGTTGCGCAGGCGCCACTGCTTCTCGCCCTGAAACATGCCTGCGTCTATCAGGATGCGGCGTTCGCCGAGTTGAAGGAGGTATTTCGACCCAGTCACGGTCCGGGCGGCGCCGAGGAAGGTCAGGGATTCGGCCGACATGGTGATGCTCCTTCGGCGGGGCCGCGGCGCCCTGCCTTCGTGAAGGCTATGCCCCCACCCGATCGGCGGCAGCAGAAGGTAACCCGGATAGCCTGGCGGCCCGCTTGGTGATCCGTGTCTCCGGTCGTCGCCGGGGCCGCGAGCGGAAGCAGAGAGGCTGGCCGATGGGTTCCGCAGGGGATGTCCACGCGATCACGTCACCGCTGGGTGGAACGGTCGTCGCGGTCCTGCGACATGCCGGCGACGTCGTCGCTGCCACGAGCACCGTCCTGGTAGTGGAGTCGATGAAGATGGAGCACCCGGTCGCCGCAGGGGTCGCCGGGACGCTGGTCCAGGTCTCGCCGGCCGTCGGCGACCAGGTCCGCGTTGACGACGTCCTCGCCACGGTGGCTGCGACGGATCACGTGGTGCCCCACACCGACGCTAAGATTGACGATACGGACCTCGACCACATCCGACCTGACCTGGCGGCCGTGCTCGGGCGAAAGGCCGTCACCCTTGACGCGTCGCGGCCCGAGGCGGTGACCAAACGGCATACGGGCGGGCATCGAACGGCCCGCGAGAATATCGCCGCGCTCACGGAGCCGGGGAGTTTCGTGGAGTACGGGAGCTTTCCCGTTGCGGCGCAACGAGGCCGTCGCGAACTGGAGGAACTCATTGCGATGACTCCGGCTGACGGCATCGTCACCGGCATCGGGCGCATCGGCGCCCAGCCGCAGCAGCGGGCCGAGTGCCTGGTGCTCGCCTACGACTACACAGTGCTCGCCGGGACGCAGGGCTACTTCAACCACAAGAAGACCGACCGCGCGTTGCGGATCGCGCGCGCCCAGGGCCTGCCCGTCGTCCTGCTGGCCGAGGGCGGCGGCGGCCGGCCGGGTGACGTCGATGCCACGCACATCGTGGCCAGCGGACTGGATGTAGAGACTTTCGCCAGCATGGCCCGCCTGAGCGGACGAGTGCCCACCGTTGCGGTCGTCACCGGCCGGTGCTTCGCCGGCAATGCGGCCCTCGCCGGCGTGTGCGACGTGCTGATCGCCACCCGTGACTCGACCATCGGGATGGCCGGGCCGGCGATGGTCGAGGGCGGCGGCTTGGGCAGGTTCGCGGCCGAGGAGATCGGCCCGATGTCGGTCCAGACACGCAATGGCGTGGTCGATGTCGTGGTGGATGACGACGAGGCCGCGATGGCCGCCGCTCGTGACTACTTGAGCTACTTCCAAGGGGCGCAAGGAGATTGGCGAGCCGGTGACCAGCGCCGCTTGCGGCATCTCGTGCCCGAGAAGCGCAAGACTCCGTATGACGTGCGGGCCGTCGTCCGCGCCCTCGCCGACGAGGACGCCGTCTTCGAGTTGCGTGCCGCCTTCGCCCCCGCAGCGATCACGGCGCTTGTGCGCATTGAGGGCGCGCCAATGGGTCTGATCGCCAACAACCCCGGGCACCTCGGCGGGGCGATCGACTCGGACGCCGCCGACAAGCTGGCCCGTTTCCTGCAACTGTGCGATGCCCACGGACTGCCTATCGTCTCGCTCTGTGACACACCGGGTTTCATGGTCGGACCGGACGCCGAGCGCACCGGATCGGTGCGGCACGTGAGCCGCCTGTTCGTCATTGGGGCCAACCTGCGCGTGCCGGTCGTGACGGTCGTGCTGCGCAAGGCCTACGGCCTTGGCGCCCAGGCGATGGCCGGCGGTGGTTTCCGCGAGACGGCCGCGACCCTCGCCTGGCCGACGGGCGAGGTTGGGGCGATGGGACTCGAGGGCGCCGTCCGGCTCGGTTATGCCAGAGAACTCGCGGCGCTCACCGACGACGATGCGCGTGCGAGTCGTTTCGACGAACTGGTGGAGCGGGCATACGAGCAGGGACGGGCGATCAACGCGGCCATGCTGGGCGAGATCGACGAGGTCATCGATCCGGCGGAGACGCGTGACCGGATCCGGACAGCACTGGCGGGCAAAGCGATCGACGCGAACCGCGCCCATCGCTTTGTCGACACCTGGTGATTCCAGGCCCTAGCGTTTTCGCATGGGGACGATCGCGCTGATGATTCTCGCGGCGCTGATCATCGGCTATTCCAAGACCGCCCTCGGTGGCCTGGCCGTGGTCAGTGTCGCGATATTTGCCGCGATCCTCCCGGCCAAGGAGTCGACCGCCGCGATCCTGACCCTCCTGATCGTCGGGGATGTCGTCGCCTGCTGGCACTATCGCCGCGACGGTGACTGGTCGCTGATCCGCCGCTTGCTGCCCGCCATCGTCATCGGCCTGGCGCTCGGGTCGGCCTTCCTGCGAATCGTCGACGACCACACGCTCAAACTCAGCATCGGGATCGTCATCCTCGTGCTCGTGGCGATCCAGCTGTGGCTCAAAACCCGCGCGGGTGAGCTGATGAGCACGGCCCACGAGCACCCGGTGGCGGCCTGGAGCGCGGGTACCGGGGTCGGCTTCACGACAATGACGGCCAACGCGGCCGGTGCGGTCATGGCGCTGTATCTCTCGGCGGCGGGGATCGAGAAGCGCCGTTTCGTCGGGACGAACGCGTGGTTCTTCTTGATCGTCAACCTGATCAAGGTGCCTTTCTCGGTCGGGCTCGGCCTGATGCATTGGCGCGACCTGAGCCGGGCCGCTGCCTTGTCCCGGCGATCCTCATCGGCGCGCTCCTCGGCTACGCGACGATCAAACGGATCAGCCAGGCGCACTTCGAAATCGCCGTCCTGCTTACCTCGGCGGTCGCCGCCGCCGGCCTCCTCCTGCGCGCCTAGGCGGCCCACGATCGTGTCGTATGCCTGATTCTCACCGATTCCTTAGAGTCACCTAGCGATCGCTATCGTGGTCGCCAACGCTCGTTACGGCATACGGGGGTGGGTATGATCTCTTCGAGATTTGACCACCGAAAGGGAGGCGAGCGTGGAACTCGACCCCGAAGAGATGCAGTCGGTCCTCAAGCGGCTCAAGCGCGCCCAGGGGCAGATCGGCGGGATCATCAAGATGATTGAGGACGGCCGTGAGTGCCGCGACATCGTCACCCAGATGGCTGCCGTCTCCAAGGCGCTGGACCGAGCCGGCTTCGCGGTGATCGCCCTCGGCCTGCGCCAGTGCATCACCGACCCCGCCGGACATGAGATGGATGTCGACGCGATGGAGAAGCTCTTCCTTTCCCTCGCGTGATGGCCGCGGTTCGTCAGAGGTCGGGCGTCTCCAGATAGCCGTCGGCCGAAGCGGCATGGATGGCCTCGAAGGGAGACCGGACCTCTCTGCCGAGCTCCTGATACTTCTTGCAGATCCGGTTGAAGTAGGTCACGACCGTGGAGAGTTCGACCTGCGGATCCATCTGGTGGCCGATGGCCTTGCGCGGCACTCCGCTTGCCAACAGGCGCAAGGCCTGCAGTTCACGCGGCGCGAGGCGCGGGACCATCACTTCGTCGTTGGCCAGCACAAACGCCAAGTCACCCGACACCGCGAAATCCCCCGCGTAGGCCGTTCGGATCACCTCGACCATCCGCTCGACCGGGTCGGCCTTGAGGATCACGCCCCGCGCACCTGCCGCCACGGCAGATCTGATCGGAACCGGGCGAATCTCGGACGTCAGCACGATCGGCCTGATCCCTAGTGCCGCGGCCCACGCGATGCCTTCCGCGGGATCGCTGTCATCGGAAAGGTGTAGGTCGTAAAGCACGATGTCGGGCGGTGCGGCGAGGCTGACGACCAAGGCATTGAGTTGAGCGCGTGAGGACGCCGAGCCGAGCCAATCGATGCCGGCGGCCTGCTGTGTGAGCGCCGCGGCGATACCCATCAAGATGAGCGGATGGTCGTCGATCGCGACCAAACTTATGGGCTTTGTCGACATCGGACTCCCTGGCTCGGGCGACAGCAATTGTGGTCTAGGCCAATCCAATGTGGGCGCAAGCGACACGACCAGTCCTTCCTTTTGGGGTCAGCGGTTGCACGGAAGCCGTTGCTCCCCGGGTGCCCCGAGGACGGTGAGAATCAGCAGTTCGTCGTCATTGCGCAGGCTGACGAGTTCCTCGAGGTGCGCTGTGCGCAGGGCCGCCAGTTGGCCCTTGGCGGCCGAGGCGCTGGGCAGGATGAGCACGATCCGGGCGGGCTGGGGATCGTCGTCGAAGCTCGCGTGCCACGTCGCGCGGACCAGGCTGCCGTCCGGCACTGTTGGCAGCGTGGTCATCAAGACCTTGCGCAGATCGACCACTTGAGCGTCCGGCATGCGGGAGGCAATCGCGAGTTCGACGCCAACTCCGCGGCGCCGGGTCTGATCCAGAAGGGCGGCCAACGGGCCGTCCACAACGCGACGGGCGACGAGCAGGTCACGCACGGCGGCTTCGAGACGAACCGCGGCCGACCTTTCCTCGCGGGTCAAGGGAGCCCGGACGATCACCCGGAGCATGGGGATGACGGCGGCCCCGAGGGCCTCGCGGCGCTCCTCGGCAGCCATGGCGCGGGCTTCCAGCGCCAACTCCGCGCGACGCGCCTCGAAGGTGGCCCTGGCCAGCCTGGCGATCCGGTTGCGGGCGCGGCCTAGACCGCGGCGCAGGACGGCACCCAGGACGGCATACATGAGCAGTTGGGCAGCCGAGTCGGAGATCGCCGAGATGCTTGGCTGCCGTCCGCTCGCCAACACGACGAGCGCGATCACCGGCGGGACCAGTAGGGCCATCACGAGTGCGACCCGCCCGCTGAAGCGGAACGCGAGCACGGCGATCACGCCGTCCAGGGCGCCGACGAACCACCACTGCCAGTCCGGCCGCATCGGGTCGCCGACGGTCGTCGCGAGCGCGCCGACGATGACCAGTGCGCCCACGCAAATGCCCCATTGAACCCAGCGCGTATGCGGCGCTCGCCAGGTGACGAACAGCAGGCCGAGAATGGCCGCCGTGCCGGCGATCACCGCCACCACAACGCTCGTCCGGCCGTAGTGCGCAGCGCCGATGACGCCATGACATATCGTGGCGGCCGCGGCGAAGAGCACCACGAGGCCGAATGCCGAACGATCCATCCGGGCGGGAGGCAGTGTGGGTGCCGCGCTGGCACGCGGGACCGAGATGACCACCCGAGTTCCCTGTCCGGGGACCGAGGTGATGTGTGCGTGGCCTCCCACGCCCTCGATGCGGGCCCGGATACTCGTGTCCATACCCGTGGATCGTCCGGTGTCCTCGGTGATGTCGAAGCCCCTCCCTTCGTCGCTGATACTGACCCGAGCCAGGCGCGGGGTAAAGCGGGCGTGGACGACGGCAACCCGTTTACCCGAGTGACGCGCCACATTCCGCAAGGCCTCGAGCGTGGCATCCGTGATCGCTTCGCCCGCGTTGTCGTTGGTCCACGCCCCGTGGGTGCGTGTCTGAACGCGCAACCCGAGACGCTCGCCGGCCGCCGCGATGATCGCGGCCCAGGTGTCTTGCGGGCGATCCTGGGGATCCCGGTGCGCGGGTTCCAAATCCGCAATGGCGCTCGCCGCCAGCACCGCAGCGGTCCCGTCGTCCGGTCCGCGGGCGGCCAGCAACAAGGCCGCGAGCACGCGGTCGTGGACGATGGCGTCCATCCGAATGCGCTCGCTCTCGCGCATCCGTTCCGCGGCCGCGACCTCATGGAACTGCCACAGGTCG
>Ga0209174_10003002_pt1 | contig 10862 bp, 8 predicted proteins | sample JI91814BDNA_FD_187505 | JGI IMG/M metagenome (GOLD analysis project Ga0209174, IMG submission 187505) | Wastewater effluent complex algal communities from Wisconsin, to seasonally profile nutrient transformation and Carbon sequestration -... | ecosystem: Engineered > WWTP > Effluent > Algae...
ATCTTCAATATCCGGTGAGTATTTGCCGTTAAGCAATGCATTACACTTTGCGCCCAGCACCAGAAATTGCGAAGCACGCGGCCCTGCTCCCCACTCCAGGTAGTCATTGGCAACCGGTGAGGCGGCCGAAGTTTGCGGCCGGGTTTTGCTTGCCAGCGTTACAGCATATTCAATTACATTGTCAGGAACCGGCACCTTACGCACCAAGTGCTGATACGCAATGATATCTTCTGAGGTTAAAATGGTATTGAGCGATCTCGGTTCATCGGTTGTGGTAGTCTTAACAACCTCTACCTCCTCTGCAAAGGAAGGATAGGTTAATAAAATGTTGAACATAAACCGGTCGAGCTGGGCTTCCGGTAACGGATAGGTTCCCTCCTGCTCAATCGGGTTTTGGGTTGCCAGCACAAAGAATGGTTTTGGCAATTCGTATCGCTGGCCGGCAATGGTTACAGCATACTCCTGCATAGACTCAAGCAACGCAGCCTGCGTTTTAGGTGGCGTACGGTTTATCTCATCCGCCAGCACAATGTTGGCGAATACCGGACCTTTTATAAACTTAAAGTTACGCTCCTTATCCATCGTTTCGGCTCCGATGATATCCGAAGGCATTAAGTCGGGTGTGAACTGAATCCTTTTGAATTGAAGATCAAGCGCACGGGAAATGGTTTGTACGAGTAGTGTTTTGGCAAGACCGGGTACACCAATGAGCAAGGAATGCCCCTGACAAAAAATTGCGGTGAGCACAAGCCTGACTACTTCATCCTGTCCAACAATTACTTTCGAAATCTCCTTAGCCAGGTTTTTGTATGTGCGCGCCAATGCATCGGCCGCCTCTACATCAGACGAATATTTGTTCATTGCCATAAAGTGTTTGTACGAAATTAACGTAACGATGGTTCCGGCAAGAAGCTTTTACACCTGCGGTACGCATGCTAATCTAAAATGCCGCAAAAGTCATAGGTTGGGTCGATGCTGATAAAAACATCCTGTCGAACTTTGTTAAACCACCGGTTTAATATCCCGCTTTTCTTCTGATTCAAGGTTGCAGTTTGAAGCTTGTTCCAGTCATCCTTAAGTGAAAGCTCATGCGGTGCGGTTTTGGATTTATAGAACAAAATTCTTACCGCTTCCTTCTGGGCTTCGGTACGATAGACCAGTGGCCTGGAAATCGTACCAACCTTCATGGAATCGATAGCGAAGTAAACAACCGGGTCAAGGTCTTTATAGGGAACTTTTGTACCGCCCATTTCATCTGTAAAAAATCCTCCGTCAGCTTTTGTTGCCATATCATCTGAATGATCCTTCGCGGCATTTTGAAACACAAGCTTTCCGCTTTGGATAACGGTGCGGAGACTATCCAGAAAACGTTCCGCCACTTTTAAATCATCTGGAGAAGGTGAAGGTGACATGAGGATATGCCGGGAATGATATTCATTTCCCCTGCGTTCCAGCAGTTGCATAATGTGAATTCCAAAATCCGTTTCAAATGGCATTGAAATTTCATTGAGCTTAAGCTTAAAAGCCATGGCTTCAAATTCCGGTACCATCTGACCCCGGCCGGCCCAGCCCATGTCGCCATTGTTACTTGCTACCGATGGATCAGCAGAGTATTTTTTGGCTAGTGTTGCAAAGTCTGCGCCTCTTAGCAATTCGTCCCGAATGGCTAGTAACTCGTTCTTGGTTTGTTCTTTTTGTTGCGGACTAATCTCGGCAACTTTTACAATTTGTGCGACTTCTGCTTCCGCATCGAGATAGGGTAAACTATCCTTCGGAATCTTGTTAAAGAATTTTTTAATCTCGGCAGGAGTAACGGTCAGGTCTTTCGTTATGGTTTGCTCCATCTCGCTTACGATCATTTGCTCCCGCACCATATCCCGAACCTCCACTTTGATTTGTTCCATCGTTTTTCCAAAAGCCTTCTCAAGCTCTTCAACGGATCCACCATATTGTGAGGTGATCATACTGATCCTGCGAGTTGTATTCGCGTCTACTTCTTCATCGGAAACAACAACCGAGTCTATCTCCGCCTTGGCAAGCATTAATTTATTACGGATGAGGATAGCGAGAAATTCACATTTAATTTCATCTCCGCCCCGGCCGCCCTGGTTAGTTACATAGTCAAGATAGGCCTTGTCAACTTCTGATTTTAAAACAACATAGTTGTCAACTTTTGCAACGATCTTATCAATCACAAAACCTGTTTCTTCCGCTGGCTCCTGCGCCCGCGCAACCACGCTCATCAACAGGAATAGTCCGGTCAGAGAAAGCTGGATAAATCCAATGTTATCTATAAACCTCAAACTCTTTTTCACTAACTGCTTTGTTATAAACTTCATCTTCCAGCTTTTTGGCAAGCTCTACCTTGCGCTTATTTAAAATAATGTTCCGGATATCATCCCTTACGAACTCAAGAGGCGAAATATTGTCCGAAATGCGGTATTTGTCCACCTTTAAAAAGTAAAGATAGCTATCGTCAGATGTTTCATAATAGCGGTTTGCCTTTAAAAATTGAATTTTATTTGGAATTTCTGCCAATGGGGAGTTTTTAACCAATTCGTCAAATACAATCCAGGCCGAATCGCTCAAATGGTAGGCCGTTGAAAAGCTTAGACAGTAGGATTTCAGCTCGTTCTGATCCTTTCCCTTCTGGGAAAGAATAAGTTCCTTAATGCGATTTGTACGGGGGGCCGTTTTAGGCACTTTCACAAACACAGCCTGAACGATATTCTGCTTCAGCACAAAATTGTCGATGTTACCGGTATAGTATTTCTCAATGTCACCAGCCGATATTGCTGTATCCAGATTCTGCCTGATGTAATACGATTGATACTCATACGCGATCAGACTAAAGCGATAATCAAGAATTTTTCGTTCTACTTCAGCTTCATTGATGTTAATTTTTTTTCCGGCTTCCTGGATGAGGAGTTGCTTGCGGATCCAGCTGGTGATATACGTTTCCGCCCGTTCAATGCTATCCTGTTTGGTTGTTGCAGGCGCAAGGATATCAACAAGCTCGTCTTTGTACAGGTAAACAGCGTTTACACGAGCAACCGTTACCCTGTTACCGGCATCCGATGCCTGCTCATTTTTCATTTTAATGAACTCGCACGCGGATAAGAACAGAAGGCCCGCCAGGCTAAGACTTAAGTTTTTCAACGACATTATTTTTGGTTTTGTCATTTACTTTAACCGGATACTTTTTCCTGAGTGATTCCAACCAGTTTTTCTCCAATTCATTCTGATACTCAGAAATTACAGAAGCTCTTGCATCCTCAAATGATAATGCTCCGGGAGGAATCATTTTGTTAACTACAATCAAATGAAACGTATTACCATTCTGGGATGCATAGTGTCCGGGCTTCCAGGTAATATCACGTAGTGCAGGCCGGTCATCACGCTGGAAGGTTCCTGTTTCTGAATATACATTACGGGCTTTTAAAATGTCGCGCGCCTGGATCGAATCTTTTGCCAGAATACTTTTGCTGAGCAGCTCAAGGTTACTTTTTGAGTCAGCATAATAAATAGTTGCATTAACACGCTCCCCCGATTTATATAACTCCGGGTGTGCTTCAAAAAAGCCACGCTGCCCTACTGAATCTTCACTAGCCTTTTTCCAAACCTCCTTTTCCATAATATCGAAAAGCAAGATGCCCTCATAATATTCCTTCAGGAGCATTTCGTATTCGGGGTTGGAAGCAATCAATTTATTTTCAAAAGCCTCATGAATCATGGATTCCGTATACGTCATATACAGATACTCCATGTATTTTTCCGGTGTCATGGAGTTCATTCGCTGATGCTGCTGAACGTAGGTTAGAAAATTATATGCCGTGACTTTTCTGCCCTGAATGGTAAACAATACTTCCTTGCCTGCAGAAAAAGAACCGGAAATTTTCCATTTACCTTTCATCAGTGTAGTATCCGCAAGCGAAAGCACTTTTGTTTTCGTTGTTGCGTTTTCAGTAAAACCAAAATTCTTTTTCAGCTTATTCAGTAAAGCTTGCTTTGAAACCTGTAAGCGCGGATCGCGGGCAATCCGGCTTTTCAAGCTTGCGGTCGATTCTTCAAACGAAGGCAATGAGATTTTTTTCTCAAGTCGGACGATATGCCAGCCAAAGGAAGTTTGAAACGGATCAGAAATATCACCGGGATTTTTTAACGAAAAAGCCACTGCCTCAAACTCTGGAGGAATGCGGGAACCTACACCAAACGGTCGAAGCTTACCGCCCGTGTCTTTTGAGCCCGGGTCTTCCGAGTATTGTTTTACCAGGTCTTCCCACTTCTCATTCTTATTTAGTTTCTCCCGGATTTCAACAATCAGGCTCTTGGCTTTTACTTCATCACGATTGCCGGCACGCAGCATAATGTGTGAAACTTCAACCTCACCTCTTGCAGGTCTTGTCTCCCCTACTTTTATAATATGATAGCCAAAGCTTGTCCGCACCGGACCAACCACATCACCGGTCTTGTTACCATAAACCGCTTCCTCAAACGGAGAAACCATTTGCAACGCAGTAAAGTAACCCAGATTGCCACTGCTATTTTTTGTTGTGGGGTCATCGGAGTAAAGGGCGGCTTTCGCTGCAAAATCCTCACCCGCCAGTACCTGGGTCTTTATCGAAAGGGCTGCGTTATAAGCTTGTAAGGTATCCGCAGGTGAAGCATCGGATTTCACGTTGATCAGGATATGCGCAGCGCTAACTTCTTTGTGAAGGCGGTCGTACGTTAATTTTACCAGGCTGTCGAGAATTTTGCTTTCAGGCAGGTATGGTTTTCTCAATTCATCCTTATAGGTATTGTACTCCTTTATGAATTCAGGTGTCTTATCGATGCCGCGTGCACGCGCTTCGGTTACCTTAAGTTTAAAGTTGATGAACAGGTTCAGATATTCATCAAGCTTTTGATCGGTGAAATCCTCTTTAGCCGGATGGTTTTTCTTGTAGAGGTAAAGGAACTCATCGGCTGTTGTCTTTTCTTTACCTACCGTAAACAGGGTTGCTGCCTTTGGATCATTCTTTTGAGCATAACCACCAACGCATATCATAACCAATGCTGCAGCAATCAAAAATCTTGTCATTCCTAATGGATTAATTTGCCTGAACTCTTTTAACGAGCCGGCAGACATTTTTATTTCCCGACTTGCCATATTCTACAGAGTCCATAATTGATTTTACCAGGCGGATGCCCAGCCCGCCCTTACGCTTTTCATGAATAAGATTATCCATGCTGGGCTCGCTGAATTGATTAATATCGAATATGTTTCCTTCGTCAATAATCTCAAATACAACCGGCTTATTCTTATCGATCACAATCTCAAGGTCGAACAACTCGGCAGGATTGCAGTCGTGCGCATGAATCATAAGGTTTGAGCACATTTCATCCAGCGCCAAAACCATCTCACTTATTTCCAGTTCAGAAATGCCATGATTCTTCAGCGAGGTCCGGATAAAATCCCGTACCCCCTGAAGATTCTCCAGGCTACATCCAACTTTATATTTATACCTCATTCACTTTTTTCTTTGCTCCGGCTTTATCCGGTGCTATGGTAAGCAGATCATACAGACCCAGAATCTCAAAGGTGTTGGCAACTTTTTCATTCATGCCAAACAATACCATTTTTAAGTTCTTGTCTTTAAACTCATCGATATACGACATAAAAACACCTAATCCGGCTGAGGAGATATATTCCAGGGCACCGCAGTCCACCAGGACTTTTGTAAACCCTTCCCCAACGCTTTTCGCGATGGTTAAGTCCAGTTCTATCGAGGAGCTCGCGTCAATTTCACCGATGGGTGTAATGATATCGATTCCGTCTTCCTGCAGTCGTTTTATATGGACCATTGTATTTAAACGGTTTAAATTGGTTTATGTTCGGTTTTAAACTTGACGATCATAGTCGTGTAATCGTCATTAATATTGTCAGTCCCTGAAAACTCGTACAGCTTGCTGATCAGGTAATCCTGAATTTGCTTCGGTTCCAGAGTCTTTACTTCCATGAAAGTTGCCGCAAGCCGATCGTATCCGAATTCTTCGCCTTTTACACTTTTCGCTTCTGTAATCCCATCGGTATATAGTACCATGATGTCTCCCGGCTGGTACGTGAACTCGTTGGCTTCAACAAAATTTCTGTAGCTGTTATTGCGTACCATGCCCAGCGCCACACCCTTGTCTTTAAAGTACTCAGCTTTGTCTTTGGATGCGGAATAATACAGAACCGGGCAATGGCCTGCACGCGAATACCGAACAGTTTTGTTTTGTGTATTGATCAGAAAAAAAATGGCCGAGATAAATGAGCCTCTTTCCAAGCAGTAAATCAACGCCTTGTTAGAGCGTGCCATAAATTCATCTGGTTCAATACAATCCTGGGCAAGACTGTGAAAAATTCCCTTCATCTGCGACATGTGAAAAGCCGCGGTTGTTCCCTTACCGGAAACGTCTGCAATGATCAACGAGGTTTCCTGTTCGTTAATTCTCAGGGTATCATAATAGTCGCCTCCTACTTCATCGGCAGATTCGGAGAATGCGGCAATGTCAAACTGGGCATCCTGCTCGAGCACCTGCGGTAAAAGACTTTTCTGAACAGTTTTTGCGATTTTCAGCTCCTCCTTATAGCGTTCTCCTTGCAGCGCTTCTTCCAACAACCTGAAATTCTCAATGGAGATTCCTGCCTGGTTGGCAAATGTTGAAACGATTTTGGTCATCTCCTTGTTGAATCCATCAGGAAGTTCCTTCAACAAAGCAAGTGTTCCAATATTTTCGCCTTTTACAAAAATTGGAAAGGCAAGGATAGAACGGAAGCGTGAGCTTCTGAGTGCCGCTAAATGTTTGGACAGATTTTTCGTTTTATCCTGTCCCTGATCTAAAATACCGGTAACGTTTTGACTTTTGAGGTGCGCGATAATGTCGTATGCTTCTTTTTCTGTTATACGATAGGTGAAGACCCGATGCGTGGCAACGTCTTTGGTTTCGAGCCAACCCGCATCTGCAAACACACTGCTTACGGAAGTTTCCAGTAAAATATTATAAACACTTTCTTCGCTCTGCTCAGTTTGAATAGATTGACTGATGCGCTGAAAGTTCACCACCTCTTCAAGCTTCTGCTCAAATACGGAAGTTGTTGGCAGGTTGAACAAAATAACCAGAAATGAAAAAATGCTGTAAATCATTACAAAGATCGTCAGCGATTGGATAAATAAATGTTCCCGGTGATCAGTGAAGCCCATTCTCAGTGCTTCAACTAATGAATTGTTCGTATAGATCAGGTAACTGAGATAAAAAATGGTCAGGAGCAGCAGCAGCAAACTCGTCCATTTCTGACGGAAGTTCAGAAAGGCAACCCATTTCATGTTAGCGGAAAGAATTAGCCCCACTACAATGAAAAAGATCAACAGCACCAAATAGAGTGTATCATTTGGCGTACGGTCGAAACAGGTATAGAGCAACGCAATCAACAGTGCATATTCAAAGAATGACCATCCTCGCAATAACCATTTTGACTTTTGATAAAGGATGAGTCGCTTCCAGGAAGCAAATGAAGCAAGCAAGAAGCTTGAAAGTAAGGCTAAGTTGATGAGGTAGATTACTTCCTTGTAGGCCAGCGAGAAAAAATTGCCATCGGGCGTAGCGGCTCCAAATAAATTTTCAACCAGCCGGAGCAATAAGGATATTACCGTAGCGATCAGGCCCGCAGCAAATACGCGCCACAACAGATCAACAAAGTTCAACTGCTCATCACGGTCAATCTTGAACTTGTAGTAATAATACAGGGTTAATAAATAAAGGTTAAGAATAATCCCCGGTAGCCAGGTAGGTATCTCCTGAGGCAAGCCATTCTTGGCACTGAACACAACCGAAAGGTCGGTGAACAGCAGGGCTATCCAGGTGATCACACCGATCACAAATAATAGTCTGGAAAGAGCCTTTGCGCGCATAGTTTCGTACGACCAACCTCACCCGGCATTAAAAAAGCCAACCGGGTACGATTGGCTTGCAAGTATATGAAATTACGCTGATTTATGGGCTTAAAACCCTCATTTTAAGCGTATTTACTTCCGGCTGTAGTTCGGAGCCTCGCGGGTAATGGCCACATCGTGCGGGTGACTTTCTGTTACCCCCGCAGACGTGATCTTTACAAACTTCGCTTTCTTCAATGCCTCGATATTTTTAGCTCCGCAGTAGCCCATACCTGCCCGAAGACCACCGACCATTTGGTATAGCACTTCCGACACCAGGCCCTTAAAAGGAACCCGCCCGGAAATTCCTTCGGGTACCAGTTTTTTGATATCATCTTCGACATCCTGGAAGTAACGATCCTTCGATCCAACCTCCATTGCTTCAAGCGAGCCCATACCCCGGTAGGATTTGAACTTTCTTCCTTCATAGATTATCATCTCACCTGGAGCTTCATCAGTTCCAGCCAACAATGATCCGACCATTACACTATCCGCACCGGCAGCAAGCGCTTTAACAATATCACCTGAGAAACGGATTCCGCCATCGGCAATAACAGGAACACCGGAGCCTTTCAATGCTTTTGCAGCTTCATAAACCGCAGAGAGCTGCGGCAGTCCGACACCGGCAACTACGCGGGTTGTACAGATCGATCCCGGACCAACACCAACCTTAACAGCATCGGCTCCCACTTTTGCCAGAGCTTTCGCAGCTTCCCCGGTTGCAATGTTACCGACAATTATTTCCAGTGATGGAAATTTTTTCTTCACACGCTTCGCTGCATCCATCACTCCTTTAGAATGTCCGTGCGCAGTATCAATGCTGATTACATCAACACCAGCATTTTTTAATGCTTCAATTCTCTCAAGTATATCCGGGGTTACGCCAACTGCAGCGCCTACACGCAATCTTCCAAATGAATCGTTACACGCATTTGGTTTGTTTTTCTTTTTCTGAATGTCTTTAAAGGTCACCAGGCCTGTAAGCTTTCCTTTTTTATTAACGATCGGAAGTTTTTCAATTTTATATTGCTGAAGCGTTATCTCCGCTTTTTCTAAGGTGATGTTATCAGGCGCGGTGATCAGGTTATCTTTTGTCATGATGGTTTCCACTGCAACCCCCATGTTCTTCTGGAAACGTAAATCCCGATTTGTAATAATACCTAACAGCTTGCCGTTCCCATCAACAATCGGAATCCCACCGATTCTGAATTCACGCATGATGTTTTCGGCTTCCTGCACCGTTGCGTTTACTGAAAGTGTGATGGGATCAAGGATCAATCCACTTTGCGAACGTTTCACCTTACGCACCTGCTCAGCCTGCTGGGCGATGGTCATGTTCTTATGAATAAAGCCCAGGCCGCCTTCAAGGGCCATGGCAATTGCCAAGTCGGCTTCCGTAACCGTATCCATTGCTGCGGACACGATCGGGATATTCAGCTTGATTTTAGCGGTTAATTGGCTTTGCGTGCTGGTTTCGCGGGGCAGAACTTCAGAATACGCAGGTACGAGGAGGACATCATCGTAGGTTAGCGCTTCAAACAGGAATTTTGATGTATCTAGGGCCATGGCAAATAAACGATCTGTTATTTGCCGGGCAAAGATAGGTGTTGAGTGGTGAATTCGCTAATTATAAATTCAGCAAGTCCTTTTAAATTTGACCCATAATCCTGAACGTCTATGAGACTTATTTTTTCAGCTTCCTTTGTTTTTTTTGCCACTTTTTGTTTCGCGCAAACGCAAACGGGCAAAGCTTCTTTTTATGCCGATAAGTTTGAAGGCCATCCCACTGCCAGTGGCGAAAAGTATAAGCACAGCAAGCTTACGGCTGCGCACAAATCATTACCCTTCGGAACACTGATCCGGGTTACCAACCTGAAAAATAACCTTTCAGTTGAAGTAACGGTGAACGACCGAGGGCCATACGTGGAGGGCCGCATCGTAGATCTTTCAAAATCTGCTGCTGAAAAGCTCGAGTTTATCAATATCGGGCTGGCCGATGTTAGGGTTGAAGTGATGGATGCCGGAACAGGCAAAGTAAGTGATCCCGCTCGCGCGATCGACCACATTGTGGTGGATGAAAAAGAGTTCTATGAATTTCAGATCGACCGGCAAATTCCAAAAGGCTTTGGCTTGCAGATTGGCACCTACCAGGAATTGGTTAACCTGATGCGTCTCGCAGAAAATCTTAAGAGCTCATACCAGAAAAAAATTATTGTTCAGGTAAAGATTCTGAACGGGGTAAAATACTACAGTCTGATTCTCGGACAATTTTCCAGCCGGGCAAAAGCCGAAACATTCCGCGAAGAGATCAGAAAAAAATTCCCGGATACCTTCATTGTTGAATACGAAAAGCTTTAAGGTGTAGTCGACTCAACATGGAATTCATTGGTTACGCTGCCTGTATTTTTATCGGAATAATTCTGGGTATACTCGGAGGAGGAGGCTCTATTCTTTCCATTCCTATTTTAGTTTACTTGTTGGAGGTTGATGTTGTGATGGCGTCTGCCTATTCATTATTTATCGTTGGCACAACATCGTTCGTTGGCGCAATTCCCAAATACAAGAAGCACCTGGTAAATCTCCGCACGGGTTTCTTTTTCGGGCTGCCATCGATCATTACAATTTTCATTACGCGTAAATGGATCGTGCCGGCTATTCCGGAGATTGTTTACCAAACAGAATCATTTACACTCACCAAAAGGGTTTTAATTCTTGGTTTGTTTGCCGTATTGATGATCCTGGCTTCGATTTCCATGATTCGCGCGAGCAAAGAAATCAGGAATGACAATCACCGATTCAGGGTTGTGCTGGTGATTATAGAAGGCATGATCATCGGGTTTTTAACCGGACTGGTCGGGGCTGGTGGTGGATTTCTGATCATTCCTGCGCTTGTACTTTTAACGGGGC
>Ga0209174_10003008_pt1 | contig 10850 bp, 10 predicted proteins | sample JI91814BDNA_FD_187505 | JGI IMG/M metagenome (GOLD analysis project Ga0209174, IMG submission 187505) | Wastewater effluent complex algal communities from Wisconsin, to seasonally profile nutrient transformation and Carbon sequestration -... | ecosystem: Engineered > WWTP > Effluent > Algae...
GCACGACCACCGGCTCGTTCGGCGCCAAGAGCAACAATGGGGGCTACGGGAACCCACCGAGCTCGCAAGCCGGCGTCAAGCTGACCGCGATTGGCGTCGCCGCCAGCGGTGACAACTACTCCTATGCGGGCAGCCAGGGCTATAACCTGCGCCGCCACAGGGACTTCTTCGGAGTCGATGTCTTCGATAACGGTGCCTCGGGTACGACGCAGAACCTGACCGGCATCTCCTTCGGCTCCAACTACATCTTCGCGGTCGGCCCCCAGGGCACGTTCGTCTCGCGCGGGCCCAAGGGAAACTCCTTCCCCAACTGGACCGTGCAGACCTCGCCGGCCACCGTGGGGCTGCAGGGCGTGTGGAGCGCGGCGGACAACAAGGTGTATGCGGTCGGCGACGCGCTCACCATCCTGTACTGGGACGGCGCGGTGCTGAGCAAGGTCCCGCTGCCCAACATCACCGCCAACCTGACCCGCAAGCTCAACGCCGTCTGGGGCACGAGCGCCACCAACGTCTACGCCGTCGGCGATAACGGCACCATCCTCCACTACCTCCCGTAGTCTGCGCGCGCCGCCGCTACGCCCTTTGCTCCGGTCGCGAGGGCAGGGGTGTGGTGCGCCATGAGCTTGTGACTTGTCCTGTGTCCGGACATGGCCGGTACATGTCCCGGCGATGCGCGCCCGCGCGCCGCTGCGACCGCAGTCCGGAAGCCGTGCGCCGGAGTGAAGACCCCCGCGGAGGCAATCTACAAATTCGCTGACCGACGATAATGGCGTGCGCGCGGAGTCGCATAAAAGTTCACCCTGTGACTTATGACCGTGTGCCGCTCCATGCGGGGGAGCGTCGGCTCTGCGGAGTTAGATGGAATGCAGCTTGCGTATAGCGGTCCGCAAGAGACTCCCTAAAAAAGGACTGGCATGCACGCGAACATCAAAGCTGTACTCATCCTCGGCATCCCACTGGCGCTCACTCTGGGCGACACCGCAGCTTCGGCCAGAAAGAAGCGTCATCGAGCCGCTGAAGAGGCGTCCGCGCCCACTCCGAAAGAGGAAGCGCCCGCGGCGACGCCTGCCCCCAGCCCCGCCCCCGACCCGCCGGCCGCGGCGCCGGCCGCCAGCAGCCCGGCCCCGGACCCGTCGCCCGTGGCGGCGACCAGCCCCGCCCCGGAGCCGCCGCCGCCCGTGGTAGTGGCGCCGCCGCCGCCGCCGCCGCCGCCCAGCCGACCCAAGGACGGCGTCCGCTTCCGCGGCGGCATCTCGCTCGGCGGCGGCGGCGAGTTCATCTCCGGCTTCACCGCCGGACTCGGCGCCATCGATGGGCGGCTCGGCGTCCAGATCAACAACCTCGCCGCAGTCTACTTGCAGCCGCACGTGGCGTTTGGTGCCGGCTCGATCGGCTCGTTCTCCGGGCCGACCGGCTCGGCGGCGGCCACCGTGATGGTCGATTTCACCTTCATCGATCGGATCTTCGTCGGCGCCGGCGGCGGCTTCGGTATCGTCAACAACCCCTACGGCGCGGTGGCGCAGCTCCGGTTCGGCGGTTATCCGGTCATCCGAGTCGCCGAGAACCGTCCCCGGCGCAAGGGCCTGATGGTGGGAGCCGACACCCGCATCTATTTCACCCAGGTGGGTCCGGTCCTGGAGCTCATCGCCTCGGTCGGCTACGAGGCGTTCTGAGCCTCGCCTGGCAGGGGACCGCTCGGAACCTCGGCGCGCGGCCGGCGCGGGGTCAGTCCTCGGCCAGCTCCACGCTGCGCAGGATGACCCCGTGCGCGCTCGGCGCCTGCAGGTCTTCGCTGAGCTCGACCGTCACGGCCGCGCCCTCGGCACAGGTGCCGCGCGACTCGATGGCGAAGTGCTCGCGGAAGTGCTCTTCGTTCAGGTGACATAGAGCGCCCAGCCAGACGTGCGCCGCCAGCACCCGCCGCGCTCCGTGCTGGGCCGCCACGCGCTTCATCTCGCGAATCAGATCGCGCAGGACCGCCTGCTCATGCATGGGTCACCTCGTCAAAGAGCGCGGCCACCGCCGCATCCACCGCCGCGTCCACCGCCGGGCTCACTCCCTCGCCGGGCGCGAAGTCGGCGGCGCCCACCGCATAGACCAAGAGCGCGGCCGGCAGCGCGCCGAGCGCCCGCAGCAGCTCCACCACCTGCGCGACCCCGAGGGCGTGCGTCGATCGCGGGGGTGGGGCCGGCAGCGGCTCGGCGACCGCATCGACCCGCACCACCTGGCCCACCGCCACCCCGGGGGCCGCCGCCGCGTCCAGGACAAAGACGCGCCCACGGCCGCTCATCAGATCAATGAGCGCCGTCATATCGCCCGCGCACTCGCAGATCTCGACCGCCGCGGGGTGTCCGGCGAGCCGCGCCCGCAGCCGCTGCGCCCCGAGGAGCCCCGCCCCATCGTCGCGCCGCCAGCGGTTGCCGATGCCGACGACCAGAGCCGGGCCGGCGGCGGCGTTCATGGCAGCGCCTCGCCCGGCGCATCCAGATCGCGCACCGACAGGGTCAGAAAGTGGGTCGCGCAGCTGATGCAGGGGTCGTAGTTGCGCACCACCTGCTCGCAGCGGTGCACGAGCTCGGGGCGCGGCAGGTGCAGCTGCGCGGTCACAAAGCCGCGCAGATCCTGCTCGATCGTCTTCTGGTTCTGCGAGGTCGGGGGGACGATCTTCGCCTCGCCGATGCAGCCGTCCGGGCGGACCGCGTAGCGGTGGTAAAGAAGGCCGCGCGGGGCCTCGGTGCAGGCCATGCCCACCCGGTCCGCAGCGCCCGCGCGCAGCGCTCCGTCCGGCACTGCGGCGAACGGTGCCCCGCTCGGCTCGTAGGCGGTGACAATGCGCAGCGCTTCATCGCACGCGTAGACCAGCTCGAGCGCGCGGATGACGATGCTCTGAAACGGATTAGTGACCTTGCGATCAAAGCCCAGCTCACGCGCCACCTGCTGGGTAATCGGCGACAGCTGGGCGAAGCTCAGGTTGTAGCGGGCCATCGGCCCGACGAAGTAGGGGCGCAGCGTCCCATCGGGCAGCCGCTGCGCGCACTGCAGGGCGTTGGACCACGGCACGTGCTCTTCGATGAAGTGCGCCTCGAAGTCCTTGGCATCCAGGGTCAGCCCATCGCTGGCCACCACGCGGCCCTCGCACATCGGGTACTCCGCCGGGTGGTGGAGGGCGACGAACTGATAGGCGCGCTGGTAGTCGGGAAACGGCAGCCCGGCGCAGAAGCGGGCGGTCTCGATGGCGGCCTCGCGCGCCCAGCGCAGGCGGTCGGCGAGCTCCTGCAGCGATTTCTTGTCCGGCAGCTTGTAGAAGCCGCCCACCCGGACGTTGACCGGGTGCACCTCGCGCCCGCCGAGGACGCGCAGGATCTCGTTGCCGACCTTCTTGAGCTGCAGGCCGCGCGCGACCACGTCCGGCCGCTCCCGGGCCAGCTGCACCGCATCGGGCAGCCCGAGGAAATCCGGCGCGTGCAAGAGGTAGACGTGCAGCCCATGGCTCTCGATCCACTCGCCGCAGTATAGGAGCCGCCGCAGCTCGCGCACGACGGGGGAGATAGCGATTCCCAGCGCCTGCTCCAGCGCGTGCACGGAGCTCATCTGGTAGGCGACCGGACAGATGCCGCAGATGCGCGCGGTGATGTCGGGCACCTCCGCGTGATCGCGGCCGCGCAGGAACGCCTCGAAGAAGCGCGGCGGCTCGAAGATCCGCAGCTGCACATCCTGCACGTGCCCGCCGCGTACGATCACGGTCAGCGCGCCCTCGCCTTCGACGCGCGCCAGGTAGTCGACCTTGATGGTATGCGAGACCCCCGGCTTGAGACCGGCTTTTATCTTGACCCCGATCTCGGTGTCGGCGGGCAGGTCGGAGACGGCGGCAGCGGCGGCGGAGTGAGGGCCCGCGGTCGTCTCACTTGCTGGCGCTGGGGTCACCGCCGCGCTCGCGGTCTGGGGACTCGGGATCGCTGCGGGCGGCCGCGGCGAGCGGCTGGAATCGTCGACTGGCATCTAGGAACGCCTCCGCTCCGGTGTTGTAGGTACGTAGGGCGCGGACCAGGGCCTCTGGCCGCTGACCGAGCGGTCCGAGGAAGTGGCGACCGAGCGCCGGCACGTTGGGGGTCTCTTTGGGTCCGTAGCAGCCGTAGCAGCCGCGATTGTAGGACGGGCACAGCGCGCCGCACCCCGCGTGGGTGACCGGGCCGAGACACGGAGTGCCGTGGGCCACCGTGACGCAGACGTTGCCGGCGAGCTTGCACTCGACGCACACGCTGTGCGCGGGGAGCTGCGGGCGCCGGCCGCCGAGGAACGCCTGGATGACCTCCAGGAGCTGGTGCTTGTTGATCGGGCAGCCGTGCAGCTCATAGTCGACCTTGACGTGCGCCGAGATCGCGGTTGAGGTGGCGAGAGTCTGGAGATATTCCGGCCGCGCGTACACGTACGCGGCGAACTCGCCCACATCGCCGAAGTTGCGCAGCGCCTGGATCCCGCCGGCGGTGGCGCAGGCGCCGATGGTGACCAGGAAGCGCGAGCTCTGGCGCACGGTGGCGATGCGCTCGGCGTCGTGGGGCGTGGTGATCGAGCCCTCGACGAGCGACAGGTCATAGGGGCCGGGCAACACGGTGCTGGACGCCTCGGCGAAGTTGGCGATGGTGATGACCTCGGTGAGCGCGAGCAGCTCATCCTCGCAGTCAAGGAGGCTGAGCTGGCAGCCGTCGCACGAGGCGAACTTCCACACCGCCAGCTTCGGCTTGCCCGCCTTTTTGCGCTGTCCATCCCGCCCGCTTGCCATCTAAAGCTCCTTGCGGCCAAACAGGCCCGAAAGCTCGGCGAAAGTAAACACCGGACCGTCCTTGCAGATAAACTTCGGCCCGAGCTGGCAGTGCCCGCAGTGGCCGATCGCGCACTTCATATTGCGCTCCATCGTCAGATAGATCTGAGAGTCGGCGACCCCGCGCTTGCCGAGCTCCAGGCGCACGTAGTGCATCATGATCTCGGGGCCGCAGACGAGCGCCGCGGTGCGCTCGGGCGCCAGCTTGAGCCTTCCGAGCAGCCCGGTGACCAGCCCGACGTCGCCGTGCCAGTCGCCGTCGGCGTGATCCACGGTGACCTCGACCTGCACCCCGCCGCGCTGCGCGAGCCGCGCAAGGTCGGGAGCGAACAGCAGGTCGGCCGGCGTGCGCGCCCCATAGACCAGCGCGACCCGGCCATACTGGCGCCGGTGGCGCAGCAGGTGCAGGAGCACCGGCCGCAGCGGCGCCAGGCCGATCCCGCCGGCCACCACGACCACGTCGCGTCCCGACAGCTCGGCGATCGGCCACGGGCGGCCGAACGGTCCGCGCACCAGCAGCGAGTCGCCGCGGCCAAGGCGCGCCAGCTGCCCGGTGACGCTGCCGACGTTGCGGATGGTGTGCTGCAGGACCTCGCGGCGGTGCGCGTCGCCGCTTACCGAGATCGCCGCCTCGCCGACTCCGAAGGCGTACAGCATGTTGAACTGACCGGGCAGAAACGCCATCGCCGGCCCGCCGTCTTGCGGGCGCAGCCAGAGCGTGAAGGTGTCCGCGGTATCCCGGCGGACCCGCGCCACCTGATAGGGAGTCGGCGTCCACGGATCGCGCGCCGCCGGGGGCTCGGGCGTCGCGGGAACGGCGGCGGTGGGCAGGGGCGGGCGGCTCATGGGCGCGGCACGCCGTAGATGTCAAGGAGCTGCACTCGGGTGGCGTGCAGCCGCTCCGCCATCACATGCGACAGGCGGGTCATCAGCCGGTAGCCAAGGCGCGGCTCCGCCTCGCACAGCTTCAGCACCGCGGGGCCGTCGAACTCCAGGGCCACCGTGGGCTGCTGCGTGCGCGCGTCAAAGGACCACTGCGCCCCCGGCGTCATCCACGACCAGCCGAGCACCTCGCCATCGGCGATCGTCTGCAGGGTGACCCGGCCGCGCACCGGTACGTTGAGCTGGATCGCGACCTTGCCGTGGACGAGCGCGTAGAAGCCGCGCGCCGGCTCGCCCTCATGAATGATCGGCTGGCCAGCGGGGAACTCGCGGCGCACCGCGCAGGAGGCGAGCTCCTCGCGCTCGGGCACCGACAGGCCGGCGAAGAACGGGTGGTGCGCGAGCACGGCGAGGATCTCTTCGAAGTCTTGGGGAGCAGGAGGACTCATCATGGGGTAGCCTGCGCAGTGGGAGTGCGCAGCGCGGCGCACTCCTTGGTGATGTCGATACCGACCGGACAGAACGTGATGCAGCGGCCGCAGCCGACGCAGCCCGAGGTCCCGAATTGATCGATCCAGCTCGCCAGCTTGTGGGTGAGCCACTGCCGGTAGCGCGCCGCCACCGCGCCGCGCACCGGGCCGCCGTGCAGGTAGCTGTGGTCGAGGTTGAAGCAGCTGTCCCAGCGCCGCGTGCGCTCGGCCTGGGTGGCGGCCAGATCCGCGCTGTCCTGGGTGGCGCTGCAGAAGCAGGTCGGGCAGACCAGGGTGCAGTTGCTGCAGCTCAAGCAGCGCGTCGCGACGTCCTCCCAGCGCGGGTGGTTGACGGCGGCGTAGAGCGCTTCCTTGATCCCGCCGGTGTCGATCGCGCGCTGCTGCCGGGCGGCGGGGGCCACTGCGGCGGCGGCGCTGTGCAGCTGCGCGCTGTCCGCCGGGGTCGTGGGCAGGGCCGCGAGCAGCTCGGCCCCGGCGGGCGAGCCGGCCCGGCACAGGAAGAAGTGCGCGGCGTCGGTCAGCACCTCGGTCAGCGCCAGGTCAAAGCCGCCGCGGGCGGCCGGGCCGGTGCCCATCGACACGCAGAAGCAGGTCGCCGCCGCCTGGGTGCACTCGGTGACGATGAGGAACGCGTGCTCGCGACGGGCCTGGTAGCGCGGGTCGGTGAAGCCCGCGTCCGCCGTCGGCGTGAACACCCGATCCTGCACGTCGATGGCCGCCAGGTCGCACGCCTTGACGCCGAGCAGCGCCCACCGCTCGCGCGGCAGCGGCGCCGGCTCGACGACCTGCGCGCGGTCGCGGCGGCGGATCGTGAGCAGCGGCTCGCGCGCCGGAAACAGGTGCTGCTTGAACGTGTGCGGGCCGGCGTTGAAGCCGAAGTAGGCGCCGTCGCCGCGCTCGCGCAGGCGGTAGCTGCCGGGAGCCTGCACATCCCCCACCCCGCGCGGCAGCTCGGCCGCCGAGGTCAGCTCGGCGAGCACCACCGCCTGGTCGCGCACCGTCGGACCGAGCACGCGCAGCCCGCGCTCGCGCAGGGCCCGGAACAGCTGCTCCAGGTCGGCGGCGGCCAGGCAGCGCGGCGCTGCGGCCTCCTCAGACAAAGCGGACTCTGGACCGTACATGGCCATACCTTTTCCTGCCTCTGTTACCGATGCGCTGGGATTGCGAGCTCGGACGGTAGCATCGCCGACTCGCGAGACGCTGACTTTATCATTAGAACAGCAAAGCGCGCTCTTGCGAAGTCCAGGCCGGCGCGCGACGCATTTATTGCGGGCCTTGCCGGCGGCCGCGCAAATTATTCCGAAAACCGCCGGCCAGGGTCGGTTCGGCGAGGCTTCACTGCGGCATGGCCATTGCTTTATACACCGCCCAGGAGGCGCGCCACCACGGACTGCGCGCCCAAGGAGAAGGCGTGATGCAGAGCGAAGCGTATACGCTGGACTTTTCCGAGATCACCCTGAGTGATATTCCGCAGGTCGGCGGGAAGAATGCCTCGCTCGGCCAGCTGTGGCGCGAGCTGCGGCCCCTGGGGGTTGGGCTGGCCGACGGCTTTGCCACCACCTCGCTCGCCTACCAGCGGCTCCTTGATACGGGCGGCCTGCGCTCCCGCCTGCACGAGATCCTCGACGGACTCGCCGCCGACGACGTGGCCGCCCTGTCCAGTCGGGCCCACGCGGCGCGCGCGGCGGTGCTCGCCACCCCGCTGCCCGAGCCGGTGCGCGACGCCATCGTTGCCGCCTACCAGAAGCTGTGCGCGCGCCTTGGCCGCAGCGAGCCGGAGCTGGCGGTACGCTCGTCGGCCACGGCCGAGGATCTGCCCGCCGCCTCGTTCGCCGGCCAGCAGGAGACCTTCCTCAACGTGCGTGGGCGCGAGGCGTTATTGCACGCGGTGCAGTCGTGCTTCGCCTCGCTGTTCACCGATCGCGCGATCAGCTACCGCGCCGGCCTCGGGTTCGATCACCTGCAGGTGGCGCTGAGCGTCGGCATCCAGCCGATGGTGCGCTCGGACAAGGGCTGCGCCGGCGTCCTTTTCACCCTGGACACCGAGAGCGGCTTCCGCGACGCGGTGCTGCTCACCGGCGCGTTCGGGCTGGGCGAGTTCGTCGTCCAAGGGGTGGTCATCCCCGACGAGTGGATGATCTTCAAGCCGACGCTGAGCAGCGGCTTCCGGCCGATCATCAGCCGGCGCCTGGGCAGCAAGGAAGTGAAGCTGGTCTACGCCGGCGGCAGCCGCAGCACCCGCAGCGTCGCCACCCCGCCCGAGGAGCGCGGTCGCTTCTGCCTGTCCGATGAGGAGGTGCTGAAGCTCGCGCGCTGGGGGTGCCTTATTGAAGAGCACTACTCGGCCCGCGCCGGTCACCCGCAGCCGATGGACATCGAGTGGGCCAAGGACGGCGTGACCGGCGAGCTGGTGGTCCTGCAGGCCCGGCCCGAGACCGTCCACTCGTCCAGGCCGCCCGGCCAGGGGGCCGAGATATATCACCTGCGCGCGGCGCCCGGCGCACCGCTGGTCAGCGGCCAGGCGGTGGGCGAGAAGATCGGCGCCGGCGTGGCGCGCGTGGTCCGCGATCCGCGCGGCCTGGGCGCGGTGCAGCCGGGCGAGGTGCTGGTGGCGGAGAAGACCGACCCGGACTGGGAGCCGGTCATGAAGCGGGTGGCCGCGATCGTCACCGACCAGGGCGGGCGCACCGCGCACGCCGCGATCATCTCGCGCGAGCTCGGGCTGCCGTGCATCGTCGGCACCGGCAACGCCACCCAGGTCCTCCAGACCGGGGCCCCGGTCACCGTCTGCTGCGTCGAAGGCTCTCAAGGCAACGTCTACGCCGGCCAGCTGCCCTTCGAAGTCACCCGGCTCGACCCGACGGCCGTACCCAAGACGCACACCCAGGTGATGATCAACATCGGCAACCCCGAGCTGGCCTTCCGGCTGGCCGCCATTCCCAACTCCGGAGTGGGCCTGGCGCGGCTGGAGTTTATCATCACCAACTACATCGGCATGCACCCGATGGCGCTCGCCCGCTATCCCAAGCTCGCCGACGCCCAGGCGGCCAAGGAGATCTGCCAGCGCCTGGCCGGTGAGGATCCCTGCCAGTTCTTCGTCCGCCGGCTGAGCGAGGGTGTGGCCCGCATCGCCGCGGCGTTCTATCCCCGGCCGGTGATCGTCCGGACGAGCGACTTCAAGACCAACGAGTACGCGCGGCTCCTCGGCGGCAAGGAGTTCGAGCCGAGCGAAGAGAACCCGATGCTCGGCTTCCGCGGCGCCTCGCGCTACTACGACCCGCGCTATGCCCAAGGCTTCGCGCTGGAGTGCCAGGCCCTGTTGCGGGTGCGGCGCGACATGGGACTCACCAACGTCAAGGTCATGATTCCGTTTTGCCGCACGGTGGAAGAAGGCAAGAAGGTCATCGCCGCCATGGCGGAACACGGGCTCGTGCAGCACGCGGACGGACTGGAGGTCTACGTGATGTGCGAGATCCCCGCCAACGTCATCCTGGCGCGCGAGTTCCTCGAGGTCTTCGACGGGTTCTCCATCGGCTCCAATGATCTGACCCAGCTCGTCCTGGGGATCGATCGTGACTCCGGAACGGTGGCCCATCTGTTTGATGAGCGCAACGGCGCCGTGCGCGCCATGATCGCCCAGGCCATCGCCACCGCGCGCAGCCTGCGCAAGCCAATCGGCATCTGCGGGCAAGCGCCCTCGGACTATCCGGACTTCGCCCGCTGGCTGGTCGAGCGCGGCATCACCTCGATCTCGCTGAACCCGGACAGCGTCCTCAAGACCCTCTCGGTCATCGCCGAGGCGGAGCGCAACCCGGTCGAGGAAACCCGGCAATAAACGACAGCAGGGGAGGAGTACATAAGATGTTGCAGATTCGCATCCACGGTCGGGGCGGCCAGGGCGTGGTCAGCGCGGCCGAGATCATCTCTGTCGCGGCGTTCCGCGAAGGCAAGCACGCCCAGGCCTTCCCGAGCTTCGGCTCCGAGCGCATGGGCGCCCCGGTCATGGCGTTCTGCCGCATCGACGAGCGCGAGATCCGCCTGCGCGAACCGATCATGACCCCGGACGCGCTGATCATCCAGGACCCGACGCTGCTGCACCACGTGGATCTGTTCCAGGGCCTGGCCGCGGACGGCTATGTCCTGCTAAACTCCGGGCGCAGCGCCGAGGAGCTCGGCATCGACGAGCTGTTCGCCCGCGTTCCCCGCCAGCACGTGTGTACCCTGGCGGCCAGTGAGCTCGCGCGCGAGCACCTGGGAAAGCCGCTGCCGAGCGGCGCGCTGCTCGGCGGGCTGGCGGCGCTCACCGGGTGGCTGCAGATCTCATCGGTGCAGGCGGCGCTGCGCGAGAAGTTCGCCGGCATCTCGGGGGAGCGCAACGCGGCGGCGGCGCTGGCGGCTTTTAATCGGACGCGGGCCAAGCTCGCGGCGCAGGAGGGTGTTCATGCTCAAGCAGATTGAGGGCTCGCAGGCGGTGGCCGCGGCCATCGCGATGTGTCGGCCGGAGGTCATCTCCTGCTATCCGATTACGCCCCAGACCCACATCGTCGAGGCGCTGTCGGCGATGACCAAGCGGGGAGAGCTCGGCAGCTGCCAGTTCATCAACGTCGAGTCGGAGTTCGCGGCGCTGAGCGTCCTTATTGGCGCCTCGGCGACCGGGG
>Ga0209174_10003009_pt1 | contig 10844 bp, 9 predicted proteins | sample JI91814BDNA_FD_187505 | JGI IMG/M metagenome (GOLD analysis project Ga0209174, IMG submission 187505) | Wastewater effluent complex algal communities from Wisconsin, to seasonally profile nutrient transformation and Carbon sequestration -... | ecosystem: Engineered > WWTP > Effluent > Algae...
AGCGCATCGTGCGCGACAGGGCGCTGGCCGAGGACATCGTGCACGACGCCTGCGTGAACATCTGGACCCGCGCGGCCAGCTTCGAGCGCAAACTGGGCTCGGCCCGCGGCTGGATCTACAGCGTGGCCCGCAACCTCGCCCTCAACGCGGTGCGTGACGGCCACCGGGAAGTGGCGGTGGACGACGAAACCGCCGCCGCGCTCGATGCCCGGGCGTCCCTCGAAGCCTGGCACGACATGGCCGACGCCTTTGCCTGGCAGGACAGCGCCGGGCGCATCGGCCCGTGCCTCGAACAACTCGAGCCGGTGCGCCGCAACTGCATTCTTCACGCCTATGTGGATGGTTTGTCCCATGGCGAAATCGCCCGGCGGCTCGATGCCCCGCTGGGCACAGTCAAGGCCTGGATCAAGCGCAGCCTGGCCGCCCTGCGGGAGTGCATGGCATGAACAGCAAAGCGCCGCCCGGAATTCCGCCCGACATCCACGAACTGGCCGGCGAGTACGTGCTGGGCACCTTGTCCGCCTCCAGCCGGCGCGGCGTGGAGGCCCGGCTCGGCTCCGACGCCGAGCTGCGGGCTGCCGTTCAGGCGTGGGAAGACCGCCTGCTGCCGCTGGCCGGGCTCGCCGAACCGGTGACGCCGTCGCCGCAGCTGTGGCGACGTGTCGAGCGCAGCCTGGATACCCTTGAGACTACGCCGCGCCGGGCCGCCCGGCCAGCTGTGGCGACGTGTCGAGCGCAGCCTGGATACCCTTGAGACTACGCCGCGCCGGGCCGCCCGGCCAAAGCCCTGGTGGCGCGACTGGAACAACCTGGCCCTGTGGCGCGGCCTGACTGCCGGGGGCTTTGCCACCGCGGCCCTGCTGGCGGCGCTGCTCCTTACCCGCCTTGTCGAGCCGCCGCCGGTCACCCGCTTCATGGTGGTGCTGGTGGCCCCCGACGACAAGGCGCCGGGCTGGGTGGTGCAGGCCGGCGCTTCACGCCAGATCGAGCTGATTCCGTTGGGCACGGTCGATGTGCCGGCCGACAAGGCCCTGCAGTTCTGGACTAAGGCCGACAACTGGAGCGCTCCGGTATCCCTCGGCCTGGTCAAGCCGGGCCAGAGCCTGAAGGTGCCGGCGGGCCAGCTGCCGGCCCTCCAGCCCAACCAGCTTTTCGAGCTGACCCTCGAGCCGCGTACCGGCTCGCCCACCGGCAGGCCTACCGGGCCGATCCGCTATATCGGGCGCGCGGTGCAGGTCTTGTAGTCGGCCCGCCGACGCGGGTTGTGGAGAGCCCCGATCCTGCCGCCGGGCCGCTTCTGGCAGACTTGCCGCATGACGCTTTTCCCCTCCGTCCGCTCCTGATCCACCGTGCAGAGTTTCCTGCTCCTGCTGCCTGATTTTGCGTTGATCGCCCTTGGCGTGGCCTTGCGGCGCTTTGCCGGGCTGGGCGACGGTTTCTGGCCCGGAGCCGAGCGCCTGGTCTACTTCGTGTTGTTTCCGGCACTGCTGTTTCATGCCCTCGCGCGGGTTTCCATCGACCTGACCGTGATGGGGCCGCTCTTCGCGGTGGGCCTGCTGACCATGGCCGGCGGGCTGGTGCTGGGTTTTCTCGGGCGGCCGCTGCTGGGGCCGGGGGCGATGAGCTTTGCCTCGCGGGTGCAGTGCGCCTACCGCTTCAATACCTATATCGGCATTGCGGTGGCCGGCAAGTTTGCGGGGGCGGCCGGGGTGGCGACCATGGGCGCGCTGTGCGGCGCGATGGTGCCGTTTGCCAACATGGCGGCGGTGACCCTGCTGGCCCGTCACGGGCAGGGCCGGCTGGGGCGGGAGCTGGCCCGCAATCCGCTGATCATCGCGACCGTGGCCGGCATGGCCTTCAACTTGTCGGGGGCGCAGTTGCCGGCGCCGGTCGTGCCTTTTTTGCAGCGCCTGGCCGATGCGGCGGTCACGCTCGGACTGTTGGCCGTGGGCGCTGCGCTGCGGGTTGGGCATAGCGAGGAGGGCGGGCGACTGGGTGCGGCCTATCTGTGCGCGGTCAAGCTGCTGGCCTTGCCGGCGCTGGCGTGGGGGCTGGCGAGTGTGTTCGGGCTGACGGGAATCGCCTTTGCGGTGGCGGTGATTTTTGCAGCCTTGCCAACGGCTTCGTCGGCCTACATTCTGGCCATGCGCATGGGCGGCGACGGGCCGGGGGTGGCCTGGCTGATTTCTGCCACGACGGTGGCGGCGGCCGTCACGCTGACGGCCTGGCTGACGCTGCTCGGCAGCACCGCCTGAAGCCCCGGCGGGCGCCGGGGCCGGGGTGTGTTACTTGCTGTCCTTGGTTCGGCCCTTGGCCGGGGTTGCCGGCGCGGGATCCGTGGCTGCCTTGGCCACGTCGGCGGCGGCGCCCTGCATCATGTTCCAGGGCCACATGCCATTGGTGAAGGGGTTGGCCTGGCCGCCTTCGGAGCTGCCGCTTTCGGCGGCCACCTTGCTCATGGCCTGCATGGCGGCAATGGTGGCACGCTGCATTTCAAGGCCCTGGGTGGCCATCTGCAGGGTGTTGAGGTTCATCTTGAGCCAGTTTTCGACGGCCTTCATGTCGGCGATACGCTTGTCGAGTTCGTCCACGTCGAGGGTGGGCGTGACCATGCCGGGGAGGCTGAAGCCCATTTTGCTCCACATGTTTCGCATGAATTCCATAGGATCCTGCGCGGTGTTTTCAGTGCTCATTGCTCGCCCCCTTGTCTGGTTGTGGTCTAACACGTTGATCTTAACTGAAGGATGCCCGGCCTGCATCAGCCTTGGGTTTTGCGCTGCAGCAGGGCGCGCAGCCTGGCAGGGCGAACGGGCTTGTGCAGCAGGGGAATGTCGGCCTGCTGGACTGCGCTGGCGGTGGCCGACGAGGTGTCGCCGCTGAGGATGACGGCCGGGATTGGCAGGCCGAAATGGGCGCGCAGCTGCCGGATGATCTCGAGCCCGTTGGCGGCGGCGATCTGGTAATCGCTGAGGATGATGTCCGGTGGTGTCGCGGCGCGCTGCAGCGCTTTGAGAATGCCGGCCTGGCTGTCGGCCGCGGTGACTTCGCAGCCCCAGGATTCGAGCAGCCCGACGGTGCTGGCAACGGCCAGTTCGTCGTCGTCCACCAGGACCACGTGCAGTCCGTTGAGGGCGTGGCCGGGCGCCGGCTGCTTGCCTTCGGCCAGCAGGCCCGGTGCGGCGGCGGGCAGTTCCACGGCGAAGAGGGAACCCTTGCCGGGGTGCGATTGCAGGCAGAGCGGGTGGTTCAACAGGTCGGTGAGGCGGCGCACGATGGCCAGGCCGAGGCCGAGTCCCTTGGCCCGGTTGCGCTCGGGGTTATCGAGCTGGACGAACTCCTGGAAGATCGCCTCCTGGGCCTCGGGCGCAATGCCGGGGCCGTTGTCGCGCACTTCGATGCGAACCCGCCTGCCGCGTTTGCGGCAGGCCAGCAGCACGGTGCCGCCGGGGCTGTAGCGGAGCGCGTTGCTGATGAGGTTGTGGAGGATGCGTTCGAGCAGCAGCGGGTCGCTTTCGACCCACAGGCTGGTGGCCCGCAGGCGCAGGCGCTGGCCGCACATGTCGGCTTCGCGGCGATAGTCCACGTCGATGCGTTCGAGCAGCGGTTGCAGCGGAAAGGGTTTGATCTGGCGGTCGAGCACCCCGACGTCGAGGCGCGAGATGTCGAGCAGGCTGTCGAGCAGGTTCTCCATGGTTTCGGCGGAGACGGCGATCTGCTCGACAAGGCGGCGGGTATCGGGGGCGTGGGGCTTCTGGCCCAGTTCGGCGACGAACAGGCCGAGCGCGTGCATGGGTTGGCGCAGGTCGTGGCTGGCGGCGGCGAGAAAGCGGGTCTTGGCCCGGTTGCCCCGCTCGGCTTCTTCTTTCTTTTCGAGGAGTTCGCAGGTGGCAGCCTTGATCTGGCGCTCCAGGTCTTCCCGCGAGGCGCCCAGTTTGTCGGCCATGTCGTTGACCCCTTCGGCCAGCTTGCGCAGGCTTTTGCCCCCTTCCACCGGAACGCGGGCGGTGAGTTCGCCCCGGCCGAAGCGGCTGACGGTGCCGGCGATGCGCAGGATCGGGCCGGAAATGCCGCGGCTGAAGCGCAGGGCCAGGGCGATGCTGGCGATCAGCACGGCGACGACCATGAGGAAGGCGTTCCTGAGTACGCGCTGTTCTTCGGAGCGCAGGGAGTCGCGGGTCATTTCGACGAGCACTTCACCGCGCTGATCGGCGGGGGGCGGCGGGCCGATGTCGGTGTTCTCGAGGAAGGGATCTTCAATGTTGACGCCCGGCCCGGTGACCGGCTCGCGGAAAAGCAGCGGCTGGGTGGTGCCGTTCATCGTGGGGTCGGGGGAGGCGCTCTCGGCAAGAATCTCTTGCTGGGGGCTGATGACCACCACGCGAACCACGTCCTTTTCGATGACGATCGCGTTGCTGAGTTTGCGCAGGCTTTCCAGGTTGCCCGAAAACACGCCGTATTCGCTGGCGGCGGCCAGCTGGCGGGCAAGGGCCTTGCCGCGCTGGATGTGGACTTCCTCGAGGTCGGAGAGCCGGGAGCTGGTGAAGTAGGCAATCAGCACCGTCGCCATGACCATCGTCGGCAGCACGGCGATGAGGATCGCCCGGGCACGGATGTCGAGGCTGTTGATGCAGGTCATGGGGTGCCCTCGGCGCGTTCGAGGCGCTCCCGCAGCACGCTGGCATCTTCGAGGCCGATGCCCAGCGAGCGCGCCACGTAGGGGTTGGTGCTGATGCGGAAGTGACGGGGTGCGGCGGGGGGCGGCAGGCTGCCGCTGGCGAGCCCTTGGCGGGCCACTTCGCCGGCCTGCTGGCCGATCTGGGTCGGTGTGCTGTAAAGGGCCAGCAACGCGCCGGCCTTGACGTAGGCGGGCGAAAAGCCGATCACCGGCGAGCGGTGATGGTAGGCCGTGAGCAGGATGTTGGAGATGGTGCGGTTGTTGAACAGGCTGGCGTCGGGGACGGCCAGGAGCACCGCCGGCTCGACAAGCATGCGTTGCAGGGCCGGGTAGAGGTCGCTCTCGCCGCTGGCGGTTTCGAGCATCGGGCGCAGCCGTTTGTCGCGGGCGCTGGCTTGCAGGCGGGCGCACAGTTCGCTGCTTTCGCGCCCAACCACCAGCGCGACGCGTGACCATTCCGGCAGGGCGATGCGCAGCAGTTCGATCTGCCGCGCGGCGGGCTGGTCGATGAAGACCGCCGAGGTGCGGCGGCTGTCGTCGCCCTTGCCCGGCAGCTTTTCAAAGGCGCTGCGGGGCAACAGGGTGTGCAGCACGAGGGTGCGCGGGGCGAGGCTGGATACGGCGTGTGCGGCGCGGGTGCCGAGGGTGACGATCAGCGGGGCGCCCGAGAGGGCGGCGGCGTCGTCGGCACGCAGCGGGACGATGAGGGTCTGGGGGCGGTGACCGGCGCTGCGCAACTCGGCGGCCAGGGCTTCGGCGGCTTCGCTGAAGGCGCTGCTTTCTTCCGACAGGACGAGGATGACCCCCGCCGCCCGGGCAGGCGGCGCCAGTCCGCCGGCGACGGCGAACAGCACGCAGACGAGGACAAGCCGCAACAGAAACATCAGGGATCAGGAATCGGGGAGCGGGGCTCAGAGTTCGAGGCTCAGGGAGCCGAAGATCCGACTGCCCCACCATGAGGTGCCGGGGGCATAGCTCTGCTCGTGGCCGTCGATGTTGCGTGCGCTGACGGCGATCTCGCCGCGGCCGACGGAGGGCGGCAGGCGGTGGGCGAGACGCAGGTCGAGCTGGCGGTACATGGTGGTGCGGTGCTCGGCATCCTGGTACCAGCTCATCGAGCCGATCCAGTGTTTGGCAACGCTGAGCTGCCACCGGGGGTGGAATTCCCAGGCGCCGAAGATCGTCGAGCTGTGGCGCGGCGCGGTGTATTCGACCCATTCGCTGGGGCGGCGCGCGGCTTCGGCGGCGCTGATCGACGGGCCGTCGATGCGCAGTTCGGTGTGCTGCAGGGTGAGCCAGGTGTTGAGGCCCGGGCGCCAGGTGGCGGCCACTTCCAGCCCGCGGATGTCGGCCTTGCCGGTGTTGTCGAGATAGCGGGTGTTGCTGCGCGGGATGAGGCCCGCGCTGGAGCGTTCGAGGTTTATTTCGATCAGGTCGCGCGCCCGTTCGAGGAACAGGCGCGCGTCCAGGGTTGTGTTCAGCGGCTGCAGGTGGGCGAGGTAGCCCAGCTCGTAGGTGGTGATCCGCTCGGCTTGCAGGCCCGGCGAGGGGCGGAAGGTTTGCGAGATGGCGGTGCCGGCCGGGATGGTTCCGCGGGGCGTGGAGAACGCTGCCGAGTTCGAGAAAATCATGTTGGATTTTTGCTCGAAGGCGGTGGGGTTGCGGTTGGAGCGATTGACCGAGAGGCGCCAGGTCTGGGTGTCGGAGACGCTGTAGTTGGCCGACGCCCTGGGCGCCAGCGAGCTTCCGGTGAGGGAATTGTCCTCGATCATGGCGCCGACATTGAACAGCCAGCGCGGCGAGGCCCGCCATTCGAGGGTGCCGAAGGCATGGTTCACCGCGTTGCGAACGCTCTCGCCCGAGTTGAAGCGGATGGGCGCGGTGATGCGGTCGACCCGCACGCCGGCGCCGATCACCGCCCTGAGCGAAGGGGCCAGGCTGGTGATCCGCTGAATCTCGAGGTCGTCGCGCAGGGCCTTGAAGTTGTAGTTGAAGTGGAAGGGAATGTTCAGCGTGACCGGCAGCCGCGAGGCGCTGGGCGGAATCGGCACGACGAGGTCGAAGACGTCGCGGCCGTCTTCTTCCTGGTGGTAGTAGGTGAGTGTCAGCTCTTCGTCCGGCGCGGGGGCGTGGCGCCAGCGCAGCAGGCCGAAGCTGGTGGAAATCCGGCTGGTGCGTTCGGGGTCGGTGGGGTTGTCTTCCTTGCCGATGCCGCTGTCGGTGTTGGTCCAGCCGGCCTGAAAATCCAGGGCGTTGTCGCTGTCCATGCGCCAGTCGGCGTTGAGCGTGGCGAGTTCGGACTTGCGCCAGTCATTTATCTCGGCAAAGCCATGGTCGTAGTTGCGCGAGGCGCGCAGGCGCAGGGCCACGTCGCCAAGCTGTTTGCCGACCCGGACACCCACATCGTTGACCCCGCCGTCGCCGGCGCGGTAACGAACGGCGGTGCCGAGGGTTTCGGAGGTGGAGCGGGTGATGATGTTGGCGACGCCGAGAAAGGCGTTGCTGCCATAGGCGGCCGAATTGGAGCCGCGGAAGACCTCGATGCGCTCGATGTCGTCGATATCGACACCGATCTGGTTCCACTCGACGCCGGAGATCAGGTAGGGCGAATACACCGAGCGGCCATCCACCTGCAGCAGCATGCGCCGGGGCGCGTCGTCGGAGAGCCCGTGGTAGGTGACGAGGGGGTGGTTGCCGGTGTGCATGCCGAGCTGGAAGCCGGGCACCAGCCGAAACAGCTCGTGGATGTCGCGGGCTCCGGAGGCGCGGATCATTGCCCGGTCGATGACCGTGACCGCGCCGGGTGCGTCGGCCGGCGCCTGGGACAGGCGGGTGGCCGACAGCACGACAGGCAGGTCGCCCAGATGCTCAGCCTCGTCGGCGGCAGCGTCGGTCTGCGCCGTCAATGGCAGGAGCATCAGCAGGAGGGACGTGGCGCGGGCGGGCGTTGTGGAGCGGTGGATTCTTCGGGGCGTCGGCATGGTTTTGCCATATTGGCTATCAAGCCACGATTTTGTACGTTTTGGGCGGGGCTGGGTAGGCTAAACTGCGGCCACCTACCGAAACCGGTTTTACCCGCATTAAATTGCTGGCCATGATGCAGACACGCATTCTGATTATCGAGGACCATGTGCTGGTGAGGGAAGCCCTGGCGCTGACCCTCGCCCAGGTGCGTGAGGGCGTGCATTGCCAGCAGGCGAGCAATGCCACCGACGCGCTGGCGCTGCTGGAGGCCGACCCGGATTGCGACCTGCTGGTGGTCGACCTGATGTTGCCGGAGATCAACGGCTTTTCGCTGCTGGGCGTCATTGCCAAGCGCTTTCCGGATGTTCCGGCGCTGGTGGTTTCGGCGCTCGACGACCGGGAGTCGGTGCACCGGGCGATGAAGGCCGGTGCGTCGGGTTTTGTTTCCAAGGCCAGCCCGAGCAACACGCTCATCGAGGCCGTGCGAACGGTTCTTGCCGGCGGTGTGTTCACCCCCGAAGCGTCCACCGGCACCAGTACCGGCGTCGACAGCGGCAATCGTAACCGGCGGGCCAGCCAGGCCTTCGCCGAGCGCTTCCAGCTCACCGCGGCGCAAGGCCGGGTGCTCGAACTGGTGGCCCAGGGCAAATCGAACCGGGATATCGCCGAGTTTCTCGGTTTGTCCGAAGGTACTGTCAAGGTACATGTGTCGGCGATCTTGCGTGCGCTCGGCGTCACCAGTCGCGCCCAGGCCCTGCTGCTGATGACTCGCGCCGGTCTGCGGGTCTGATGGGAGCCCGCGTGCCGGGCTGACCCGGGAGTTGCGCTTGTTTTTGCGAATGGTTCTTATTCTCGAATATAATCGATGGCATTGGCTCAGGATCAGGCAGCTTTCGATGATGCGATTTGACGAGCAGGTGATGTGATGGGGGCGTGCGCTCCAGTTGTTGCCCGGGTGCCGCTGCCGCGCACCCTGCTGCGCGGGGCCCGGCGCCCGCAGATCGCCCTGGTGGGCCTGCCGCGAACCGGCAAGAGCACGATCTTCCAGGCCGCCTCGAGCACCTCGGTCGAGGCCGGCGCCCTTGCCGGCAGCGCCCTGTCCTTCAGTACCTGCCAGGTGAATATCGGGCTCGAGCAGGCCGCGCTGGTCGATCTGCCGCCGCTCAAAACCTTTCACGATCTCGAGGATGCCGACCGCCTGCTGCTCACCGCCCTCCTCGACGGTGCGGCGGGCTTCAAGGCCCCGGACCTGCTGATCCAGGTGGTGGATGCCACCGCGCTCGAACCCAACCTGGCTTTTGCCCAGGAGCTCTGTCAGCTTGGCAAGCCCCTTGTGATTGCCCTCAACCGCCTTGACGAGGCCCGCGAAAAGGGCATCTACATCAACGTCGCGGCGCTCTCGGAAGCCCTTGGCGTGCCGGTCGTGCCCACGGTTGCCCACATGGGCAAAGGCATCGGCAGCCTGTTCGAAACCGCCCTCGAGCTGCTCCGCGCCGGGCGCTGCCCGCTGTCCCAGTCGCCCGGCCCGCACCTGCGCAAGGCCCTTGCTCCCCTCAATGCCATTCTCGACCAGCCCGCCGTGGAGGCCGCCTTCCGGGTGCCCCGCTCGCTGCTGCTGACTCAGATCGCGCGCGGCGAAACCTGGTTCGCTGCCGAAATGGCGCGGCGTTTTCCGGCGCTGGTGCCGGCCGTCGAGGCTGCCCGCGACGAGGCGGCCCGCCAGTTGCCGCGCCCGCTGGCCGAAGAAATCTTCGCCGATCGGCATTACCGCGCCGCGGCGCTCCACGAACGGGTGACCCGCCTCGGCCACGCCGCCGAGAAAGCCGGCTGGAAGCGTGCCCTCGACCGCCTCTTCCTGCATCCGCGCTGGGGCCTGCTGGGCACCCTGGCCGTGTTCGCGCTGGTGCTGTTCATGGTTTTCGAGGTCAGCACGAGTCTCGATGCGCTCACCGCGGCGCCACTGGCGGCGTGGGTCGGGCAATGGGCGCCGGACACCACTGCCGGCGTGGTGGGGCGTGCGGTGGCCGACGGGCTGGTGGGCCTGGTCGGCATCGTCGTGCCCTACATGCTGCCGCTGGTGCTGCTGCTGGTGAGTCTTGAAGAGTCGGGCATCATGCACCGGGTTGCCTTTGTGGTTGACCGGGGCTTTCACCGCATCGGTCTGCACGGCGGCGTGGCGGTGCCCTTTTTGCTGGGGCTCGGCTGCAACGTGCCGGCGTTGTCGGCGGTGGCGGGCAGCTCGAGCGGGCGGGAGCGCATCGTCGCCTCGCTGCTGATCACCTTCGTGCCGTGCTCGGCGCGCTCGGCCATCGTGCTGGCCATCGGCGGCAAATACCTGGGCTGGGCCGGCGTGCTGGGCATCTTTCTGCTCACCATGCTGATCATCGCGGTGGCCGGCAAGCTGCTCACGCGCCGCTACGTGCAGGCCAGCCCCGGCATGATCCAGGCCATTCCGCCTTACGCCATGCCCCAGTGGCGGCGTCTGCTGACCATCACCTGGGAGCGCACCAGCGACATCCTGACCATCGTCACGCCGCTGCTGGTGCTGGGCAGCGTGGTGCTGGCGCTGCTGACCCATTTTGGTGCCGACGACATCATCAACACCCTGCTGCTGCCGGTTACCCACTGGTGGCTGGGACTGCCGGTGGTGCTCGGGGTGCCCATCCTGTTCGGCGTGCTGCGCAAGGAGCTGTCGCTGTTGATGGTGTACCAGGCCCTTGGCACCCAGGACATCGCGCCGCTCCTCGACTGGGTGCAGATCGCCACCTTCCTGGTTTTCCTCACTTTCTACGTGCCTTGCGTGTCCACCTTCGCGGTGATGCTCAAGACCATCGGCCGGCGCGACGCGCTGTTTTCGCTGGGCCTGTCGGTGGCCGTGGCGCTGGGCATCGCGGCCCTGTGCCGAATCCTGCTGCAGGCGGTGAACGTGTTGAGCTGATTTGCGGCCCGGAGGTCGGGGTTTCACACGGGCTTAACCGGGGGCGCATAGCCTCGTGGGTATCCGAAACTCCCGACGACCCCGATGAAATCGCTCCGAACTCCCCTGTCCATGTCCTCTCTGGCCGTTTCCCTGTGTGCGCTGACCCTCACCGCCTGCGGCGGCACGGGCTCCAGACCGGCTCCGCTGGATCTGACGATCCTGCACATCAACGACCACCACTCGCGCCTCGACGCCGAGACGACGACCCTCACGCTCAAGGACGCC
>Ga0209174_10003010_pt1:5000-10840 | contig 10840 bp, 7 predicted proteins | sample JI91814BDNA_FD_187505 | JGI IMG/M metagenome (GOLD analysis project Ga0209174, IMG submission 187505) | Wastewater effluent complex algal communities from Wisconsin, to seasonally profile nutrient transformation and Carbon sequestration -... | ecosystem: Engineered > WWTP > Effluent >...
CGGTGAAGATGCCGTGTACCCGCAACGGGACGGAAAGACCCCATGCACCTTTACTATAGCTTCACATTGACATTGGGTAAATGATGTGTAGGATAGGTGGGAGACATTGATCCCGGGCCGCTAGGTTCGGGGGAGTCAACGGTGAAATACCACCCTTTATTTTCTTGATGTCTAACCTCTAACAAGGGACAGTGTGTGGTGGGTAGTTTGACTGGGGTGGTCGCCTCCGAAAGTGTATCGGAGGCTTTCAAAGGTATGCTCAGTACGCTTGGTAACCGTACGAGGAGTGCAATAGCATAAGCATGCTTGACTGTGAGACCGACGGGTCGAGCAGGGACGAAAGTTGGATATAGTGATCCGGTGGTTCTGTATGGAAGGGCCATCGCTCAAAGGATAAAAGGTACGCTGGGGATAACAGGCTGATCTCCCCCAAGAGCTCACATCGACGGGGAGGTTTGGCACCTCGATGTCGGCTCGTCACATCCTGGGGCTGGAGAAGGTCCCAAGGGTTGGGCTGTTCGCCCATTAAAGTGGCACGCGAGCTGGGTTCAGAACGTCGTGAGACAGTTCGGTCCCTATCTGTTGTGGGCGTAGGAAGTTTGAGAGGATCTGACCTTAGTACGAGAGGACCGGGTTGGACTAACCGCTGGTGTACCAGTTGTGGCGTCAGCTGCATCGCTGGGTAGCTATGTTGGGACGGGATAAGCGCTGAAAGCATCTAAGCGCGAAACCCACCTCAAGATGAGATTTCCATTAAGGGACGTCAGAGATTATGACGTTGATAGGCTGCAGGTGTAAAGTCAGTAATGACAAAGCTGAGCAGTACTAATAACCCGAACGCTTCAGAATACGATAACGATACGAGATCACATCAACCATCAAATCAAAGTACGTATCAATGTGCTTGCCCTACACTATTCTTTTGCCAGACAACATGTCAACGATATTGGATCAGGATTGATGGATTTTAGGATGGACAGGATTAATACCCTGTACCCTCTAAACCACAAATACTGACAAGGCTTTAAGGTGACTATAGCGGTGGGGTTCACCTCTTCCCATTCCGAACAGAGAAGTTAAGCCCGCCTGCGCTGATGGTACTGCAATAACATGCGGGAGAGTAAGTCGTTGCCTTGATTTTATTAACTAAGCCTCGTAGAAATACGAGGCTTTTTTATTGCCTACTTTTTTCAGGAGTTTGCCAACTGAATCAGAAGATCAATAATTGATTACCTCATCGGTGATAGTGACCGTTGAGCCGCTAATAGTAGTCTTATATTGCCCAAGCGGTCTCCAGGCTAACCCACCAGCAGGCTCACCATCATCATACCTGAAAATCGACCCACAGCAGGCATCCTGCATATTCAATGCAAATGCTTGAACATTTGCGCAGGCATCGTTGGGTTGAAATGAACAGTTTTGTTCAAAAGAACGGAACGTGTTTAAGTTTTCTCTATAAACTATAATTCCCTTAATACCTGCTTCTATAGCTCCATAAGGAATTACGACATGACCACCATCAATTTGTAGTGCACTATAAGCTGGTAAACTTATGCTAAAGGAAATAGTAGGGAATGATTGAAATGGAATAGGATCATCTATAGGGCCATCAGATCCACATGAAAGTAATACTGTAAACAAAAAGATTACGGAAAGCCTCCTCACAATTCTAGTAATTATAAAAACCCTTACCGCTTTTAACGCCTAAATGACCCGCGTCAACTTTTTGTTGTTGAATGCGACTGGGTCGGAATTTTGGATCCTGATGAAAGGCATTAAACATAGAGCTTGTAACCGCAAAGTTTATGTCGTTTCCGATTACATCCATTAATTCAAATGCGCCCATTTTAAAACCTGAAGATCTCAATAGCTTATCAATGGTTTGAATGTCGGAATTGTTTTCTTCGAGCATTTTCAGAGCCTCGACATAATAATGCCGGGCCACACGATTAACGATGAAACCAGCGGAATCTTTTGCTGCCACCGGAGTTTTCCCAAGCTTTTTTGCAAATGCCTTTAAGGTTTCAAGTGTTTCCACAGATGTATCTACACCCTGGATAACCTCCACAAGCTTCATGATAGGGGCGGGATTGAAAAAATGTAGTCCTGCAAAACCACCCCGATGTTTAAGTCCAGAGGCAATTTGTGTTACGGAAATGGAGGATGTGTTAGTGGTAAGAATTGAGCCAGTATTATTTTTTTCAATTGCCTGAAATAGCTCCCTTTTCACATCAAGCTTTTCGATTGCAGCTTCAATGATAAGATCTCCCTTAAGCTCATGGATGTTTTCGCATCGTTTAATTCGCGTTAGTGACCGCGCCTTTACTTCAGAACTGATTTTGTTTTTGTCAACGCTTTTTTGCAACGAAATTTCAATGGCGGATATTCCTTTCTGAATTACATCAGGCTTTACATCAAACATCAAAACATCAAAACCTGAGGTAGCGCAAAGCTGAGCAATTCCCTGGCCCATCGTTCCGGCACCGGCAATACCTACAGTTTTAATATTTTCTACATGCATGCTTAGATAACAGTTTGGAATTGTTTCAGAAAGCGTATGTCATTCTCGGAATATAAACGAAGATCATTAACCTGATATTTTAACATAGTAACCCGCTCAATACCCATACCGAAAGCAAATCCGGTGTACTCTTCAGGATCGATGCCACAGTTTTTAAGCACATTTGGATGCACCATTCCTGAACCGGCTATCTCAACCCAGCCACTGTATTTACACACATTACAGCCTTTGCCTTTACAGATCAAACAAGTAATGTCTATTTCTGCGCTGGGTTCAGTAAATGGAAAGAACGAAGGACGGAATCTGATCTTGACATCTTTCCCATACATCTCTTTCGCAAAGTGATACAGCGTTTGCTTTAGATCTGCAAAGCCTACATTCTTGTCGACATATAATCCTTCAACCTGATGAAAGAAGCAATGCGCTCGTGCAGAGATTGCTTCGTTACGATAAACTCTTCCAGGCATGATGGCCCGGACCGGAGGCTTTTGTTTTTCGAGCAACCTGATTTGCACATTTGATGTATGCGTACGCAATAGCAAATCAGGATTTTTCTCGATGAAAAATGTATCCTGCATTTCACGGGCCGGATGATTATCCGGAAAGTTTAATGCAGAGAAATTATGCCAATCGTCTTCAATCTCCGGACCGTCTGCTACATTAAATCCCAGCCGTTCAAAAATTTCTATAATCCTGTTTCGAACTAATGTAAGCGGATGAAGATTGCCAACCTTGTTAGGAACCGGGGGTAATGTTAAATCAAGATCAGCTGACGATGATGTGTTGTTTTCAATGTTCTCCTGAAGCGAAGAAAATTTTGCTTCTGCAGATTGTTTGAGTTCATTTAAGACTTTGCCCAGTCGTTTCTTCTCTTCAACGGATACCTTTTTTAGCTCCTCGAAAAGCTCCGTAATGGCACCCTTGCGACTGATGTATTTTAACCGGTAAGCTTCCAGCGCATCTTTGGTTTTTGCGTTGAAAGCCTGAACCTCTTCCAGTAAATTTTTAATTCGTTCTTCCATGTAAAAAAATCGGATTTCAAAGATACGATTTTAGGCGTATCGATTTATAAATTCTCTTTAGGAACCTTGTTCTGAATAACGCGATCGAGTATAAAACTCAGCACCGTGCATAGCGTGAGAATTCCCAGCAGCACATAGTTATCATTAAGCTGCCTGGCCATAACCACAATAATTACAAATATGGCTTGTGACAATCCTAAAATCATGGTTGAATGGCCATGGGAAAAACCCAATCGCATAATGTTGTGATGGATGTGACTTTTATCTGGGGTAAAGGGCGATTGTTTTCGGATGATTCGAAGAATAAAGATCCGTAATGTATCCGCTAACGGAATGATGATAAAACAGACAGCTCCCGAAATTGCTGCGGTGAATTTGTAGGGGTTGTCAACCGGAAGGCTGTATTGCAAATCGATAAAGTGAATAGCTAAAATGGCGAGCGTCATTCCAATAACCAATGCACCCGTATCTCCCATGAAAATTTCAGAGGGATCCCAATTAAAAAATAAAAAGGCTATAACCGCACCCAACATCGAAAATGACAACACGGCAAATACAATATCGCCTGCGAGGTAAAACGAAACACCAAACGCCAGCAACGCGATGCCTGCAATTGTACCGGCTAATCCATCAAGTCCATCGATAAGGTTAAAGGAGTTGGTAATAACAATGATGGTGAAGAGCGTGATGGCATAGCTAACGATTAGCGGGATGTCGTAAATACCTAGCAATCCGTAGAATGATTTCAATCTTAAATCGAATAATACTATTAATACAACTGCAGCCATCAGCTGCCCCAATAATTTCATAAAAGGTCTTAGTGGAACCAGGTCATCGCGAACCCCAATGAAAAAGACAATGAATAAGGCAATGAGAACGAACCGCATTTCCTTCCACTGTGAGATATCCATCCAGATAAGTGCAGAAACAACAAATCCAATGAAGATTGCGATCCCACCCATGGACGGTGTGATTTTTTTATGGATTTTTCTACGACCGGGAATATCTACGAGATTTTTTTCAAGGGAGTATTTGATGATCACTGGAATGATCAAAAAACAGATGACAAAGGACGTAACGGCAGCTGCAAGCTGTATAGCCATACTATTAGAATCCGGTAAAACTACGGATTAAATGGCTGCTGCACTGCGGATTATCCTAAAAAATAGTTTTTAATATTTTCAGCAACCGAGGTTACTTGGGTATTGGTAAGACCGGGATAAATCGGTAGGGAGAGCACCTCGTTTTGAAGGGCAGCTGTAACCGGAAAATCTTTTATCGAGTGCTTTTTGCTTCGGTATGCCTGTGTGTAGGGAAGACCTTGCGGATAATGAACAAGTGTCTCTATCTCCATCACGTTAAGGAATTGTTTAAGCGCATCACGCTGTTTGGTACGAATAGCGTAAATGTGAAAGGTATGAACCGAATCTTTTCGTTCTGCCGGTAGTGTGATGCTCGACTGGCTGCTCAACAAGGATCCATAAAGCCTTGCAATTTCATTACGTTGTTGATTCCAGTGCTGCAGGTGTTTTAACTTTACGGAAAGAATGGCAGCCTGCATCGTATCAAGCCTGCTGTTTGTTCCTTCTATGGTATGGTCATCTTTTTTCAATGCTCCATGATTGGCAAGCCTGCGCAGCTTTTCAGCGAGTTGATCATCTTGTGTGAGTATGCACCCCGCATCGCCATACGCACCCAGATTTTTTGTCGGGTAGAAACTAAAGGCTGAAGCTATGCCTACTGTTCCGGCAAATTTTTCATTTTCTTTTGTTAAGTGCGCCTGGGCGCAATCTTCAACTAGATGAATCTTATGTTTATCACAAATGGCTTTTAGGAGTGAAAGGGCCGCTACTTGACCGTACAGGTGAACGGCAATAACTGCCTTTGTTTTAGACGTGATTTTTTGCTCAACGTCTTTCGGGTCGAGTGTATAATATTGATTATCAACATCCGCAAAGACAACCGTAGCTCCGGTTAAAGTTATACACTCTGCGGAAGGGATGCAGCTGAATGCGGGCGAGATTACTTCATCGCCAGGTCCAATGCCTAACGCTTTAAGGATAATAAAGAGAGAATCCGTTCCATTACCTGTTCCGATGCAGTGCTTAACGCTCAGTGTGTTGGAAAATTCCTGCTCGAATTTCTTTACAAGCTCTCCTCCAACGAACTGGGCAGTTGTAAAAACTTCTTTTACCGCCTGATCGATCTCCTGTTGAATCGATTCGTACTGGAGCCGGAGATCAACAAAGGGAATCACTACTTTTTGTTTTTAAGCATAGGATGAAAATCGCCCAGCA
>Ga0209174_10003011_pt1 | contig 10839 bp, 13 predicted proteins | sample JI91814BDNA_FD_187505 | JGI IMG/M metagenome (GOLD analysis project Ga0209174, IMG submission 187505) | Wastewater effluent complex algal communities from Wisconsin, to seasonally profile nutrient transformation and Carbon sequestration -... | ecosystem: Engineered > WWTP > Effluent > Algae...
GCGAGCGAGCGCAGCCGGTGCAGCGTCGCCAGCAGCCGGCCACGCTCAATCCGCTCCGGCCAAGCGCGCAGGAAGAAGAGCGCGATGCCGGCGAAGACCAGGTCGTTGATCATCGACTCGATCAGCGGCACCCACTCGATCGTGGTGTCCGGCCCGTGCCGGATGGCATCGCGCACGGCCAGGAGAAGCAGGATCGAGGTCGCGGCGAGGATGAGGACGGAGCCGAGCCGCGCGGCATACGTCACTCGGTGCAGGCGCCGCCGGGCACCGTCACCTTCATGGTCGATCTTCTTGGCGATGGTGACGAGTTCATCGGCGACGTGGCCGAGATGGCGCTGCGGGAAGCGCGCCCGGATCCGGTCGGCAAGTCGGACGACCGTCGCGTGCACAAGCCCCGGATCGAGGCGCTCCATCCGGCGTTTCCCCACGGGCGCGAAGCCTATTGGGTCATCGACCCTGGCGGCCTCCGCAGGCCCGGATCCGCCGCGACAGCTTACAGTCCATCCGTGATGCACCAGGCCGTCGGACGGCTCGTATGCCGATCCTGACCTCTTCTGCGGGCTGCCCGGCGCGGGCAAGACGACGCTAGCCAAGCGCTTGGAGCAGGCCGGCCGCCGCGTGCGCCTGTGCACCGATGACTGGCAGGGCCCCCTGGGAGTGCCGCACGCCGACACCGACTTCCACGACCGGCTGCAGAGGCGGCTGTACGACCACGCGATGACCCTGCTGCTGACGGGGTGCGATGTGATCCTCGAGGACGGCCTGTGGATGCAGCGGAGCGGGAGCGGACCTTCGCCGATGCACGCGCCGCCGGCGCGAAAATCGACTTCCACATCTTCGACGTGCCCGTGGAGGAGCTGTGGCACCGCCTGACCCACCGTGCCGCCGCGGCCGGACGAGGCGACTACCCAATGACACTCGACGAATTGCGTTGGGCAGCGTCGCTTTTCGAGTCACCGATGGCCGATGAATTGCGCGGCGTGGACAAGGCACCAGGGCGGGTTGGATCCGCTGCCGGCCTGATGTCCGGCCGGGACCGTCACCGCTCGGGGCTAGAGGCGCGGACGGCCCTGGGCCACGGCATACGCGCTCGGGGTGGCACCGACGGCGGCGGTGAACTCGCGGCTCAGGTGCGCCTGGTCGCTGTAGCCGAGATCCGCAGCGACGTCGGCCCACCGCACCTCCTCCCCCCGCGCGACCCGCTCGGCCGCCTCGATCAGGCGCAGCCGGCGCAGCATCCAGGCCGGTGAGATCCCGGCATACTCCGCGAACAGCCGCTGCAGCGTCCGCACGCTCACGCCGGCGTATGCCGCGAGTTCCCCCACCAGCCGCAAGTCCGGGTCCGCGGTGGCCGCCTCGGCGATCGCGGCGACCTCGCGGGCCGTCCGAATCCGCGCCTGATCGGCCTGCGCCAGAAGGGGTTCCAGCGCGCTGAGGAGGTGCCCGGCTCGCTCGGCTCCGGTCGACGCCCGGGCCATCTCGGCCCCGAGGGCGGCCGAGTCCACGGGCAGCACGTGCTCCATCGGCACCTCGGCGTCGGTCCACTGCGCCACGGAGCCATTGACGAGCGCGCCGAAGCCGCCGACCGTCGTCTTGACGGCGACATTCCACCCCGAGCCCGACAACACGCGCGTGGTGCGCCGGGAGGCGACGCCGACGACGCGGGGGGCCACGGCATACGGGCCGGGTGGGGGGTTCGGGCCTGGCGGCGGCGTGGTGCCGACGCTAAGGTTCACGGCAGGCAGCGAGAGCACATCCTGGGCGTAGCTCTCCCCCGGCGGCACCTCCCAGGTGACCGACCAGGCCCAGTCGAGGATGCCCACCCACTGCGGCCCGACCGGGAAGCGCTCGAGCGTGACCCACTGACGCATCTGCCCCGGATAGAGGATCGCGCGGGTGTCGCGGCGCGGGTCGGGTGGAGTGGGCACGGCCGCCAGCCTACGGACGTATGCGGTGGCCCAAGTTGGCGCGAATCTTCAAGTCCCGGGCGGGCAGGCGGACATACCGTCGATGTATGACAACCGATGCACCCCCGCCCACCGATCACCAGGCCACCGCGGCCGAGACCCGCAACGTCCTGCTCGCCATCGCCGATCTGCTCGACGCGCTCCCCGCGGGCGCCGACGCCGACCCGACGCCCTGCACCGACTACTCGGTCGCCGACCTGCGTGAGCACATCGTCAGTTGGTCGACCGCCTTCGGCGCTGGGTTCCGCGACCCCGGCGGCCACGCGCCCGACGCGGCCGCCGTCCAGGTGGAGGGGACCGGGAGCGCCCAGGTGCGCGCGGCGGGCGAGGCGATCGCCGCCGGGATCGCGGCGGGTGGCGCCGAGCGCGACCTGACCCTGGCCGACGGCAATGCGATGCCGGGCGCCATGGCGCTGGCGATGACGCTCTGGGAGTACCAGGTGCACGGCTGGGATCTGGCGGTCGCGACCGGACAGGTCTGGGCACCGGCCCCCGAGGCGGTCGAGGGCTCGATCGGCTTCGCCGAGCAGATGCTCACGCCGGACTTCCAGGGCGAGGGCTTGGCCTTTGCGCCCCGCGTGCCGGTGCCTGCCGACGCCCCCGCCATCGAGCGGCTCGTGGGCATGTCGGGCCGCGACCCGCAGTGGGCGCCGCCCGCCTGATCCCGAATGCCATAAACGTGGCACGATAATGGCATGCCCCGCATCCGAATCAGCACCACCGTTGACGGTGAGTTGCTGACGCGCGCCCGAGCCGCCCATGGGCCTAGCACCGACTCGTCGTTACTGGAATCTGCCCTGGAGGCATTGCTTCGCCACTATCGCGATGCCGAGATCGACCAGCAATATGCACGGGCATATGCAGAGCATCCGATGCACACGCGGGATGATTGGGGCGACCTGGAAACCTTCCTCGACGCTGCCGGCCGGATGTGATCGCGCGATGGCACTGCCTACCCGGGGCGAGGTGTGGTGGGCCGACTTGGCCGATGCCGGCGCTCGCCCAGTGGTCGTGCTCAGTCGCGATGCCGCGATCGTCGGCCGACGACGCACCGTGGTTGCCTCATGCAGCACGGTGATCCGTGGACTGGCCAGCGAAGTCCCGCTGGAGCCGGGCGACGACCCGGTCCCAAAACTATGCGTGGTGCAACTCGATGCCGTCGTCGACGTGCCCGTGCGCACGCTGGTTCGCCGCCTGGGCCAGCTCAGCGAGCAACGAATGCGCGAGGTCTGCTCGGCGCTGGCGCTCGCTATGGGCTGCTCGTGAGACACCCTCGAGCTTCTGTCGACTCGGCTGGTTGCCCTGACGTCGACGTCCGCGCGTCCGGCCAGCTTTCGACCCCGCGTCGAGGTCCTCGGCGAGCCCACTTTGGTTTTGGCCGTGCAGACGAGTGCGGTTGATCCACAGCGACTCGGTGAACGTGTCGTCAGTCGGCCAGGTCGCGCGCGCCATCGCGCAGCAGGCCCGCGAGGGTCGCGGCCAGCGGGGCGCGCGTGTCCTCAACCGGTCGCACGATGTGGATCGTCTGCCGCAGGCGGGGCCGGACCAGCGGGCGCCAGGTCGCGCCGGGCCAGTGCCGCAGCGTCATTCGTGAGACCAGGGCGACGCCATAGCCGGTGGCGACGAGGGCCTGCGCCACGTCATACGAATCGCTCTCGAAGCGCACGCGCGGCGCGAAACCCGCTGCGGCGGTGGAGCGGTCGAACTGCGCCCGCGCGTGCACGCGCCCGCGGATCACCACCCACGCCTCGTCCGACAGCTCCGGCAGGGCGACCGGACTCGGGCCGCGCCGCGCCAGCGGATGATCGTCGGGCAGGATCACGACGATCGGATCGGCCGCCAGCCGCGTGACCCGCACTCGGGGATCGGCGACCGGCGCGTTGTCCCAGGTCGCCATCAGCGCGAGATCCAGATCGCCCTCGGCGACCAACCGGACGGCGTCGACACTCTGGATGTCGAGCACCGACAGGTCGGCGTCGCCGACGCGGTGCCGCAGCGCCGTCATCGCCGGCGGCAACAGGTGAAGCGCCGCCTGCTGGAAGGCACCGAGTCGCAGCCGCCGGCGCGTACCCTCGCGTCGGAGCCGGAACTCCGTCAGTGCCTCCCGCGCCTCCCGGTCGATGCGCCGCCCGTATGCCGCAAGCACCTCCCCATCAGCGGTCAACCGCGCACCGCGCGGCCCACGATCGACGAGCCTTGTGCCCCAGACGGATTCGGCCTTTGCCAGCCTCTGCGTTGCCGCCGGGGCGGTGATACCGAGGACGTCGGCGGCACCGGCGAGCGACCCGTGGTCCTGGATCAACCAGAGCAAGCGCAAGTGCTCGGTCTCGTCAGCCTTCATGATTCTTAAGATAGGGCGAGCAAAGGCACCTTCTCGTTAACGGCGCGATTCAGCACGCTGGAGCCCATGAACCTTCTCGCCTTTGTCACCACCACGTGGCTCCTCGCGATGCTCCCGGGCGTCGGGCAGGCAATCATGCTTCGCCAAGTCCTGGTCCGCGGCCGGCGCGCGGCGCTGATGAGCAATCTCGGGACGGCCGTCGGCCTGCTGATCTGGAGCTTTGGCGCCGCGGCCGGTCTCTCCGCCATCTTGCTCGCCAACCCGGCCGCCTTCGCCACGCTGCGCATCGCCGGCGGCGTCGTGCTCGTCTGGCTCGGTGTCCGCGGCCTGCTCGCCCTGCGCCACCCGGTTGCGACGCTGGATCACACTGCCGCGCAAGTGGACTCACCCCGAGCGGACTTCGTCACCGGTCTCGCGGTCAACCTCGGCAACCCCAAGGCGGGCGTTTTCGCGATCGCGCTCCTCCCCCAGTTCGTGCCTGCGCAAGCGCCGCAGTTCTGGGCGATGACCGGGCTCGGCGTGCTCTGGGCCGTGGTGACGATGACGTGGTACGTGCTCTTCATCCGGCTGGCCGAGCGCGGCCGAGTCCTGCTCAGCCGCCGGCGCCCGGCGACGATCCTGACGGGCGTCAGCAGCCTGAGCCTGGTCGGCATCGGTGTCACCGTGGCCGCCGGCCTCTGACCGCCCCCGTCCAGGCTCGTTGAGTGATATTGCGGCCGCGCTCTTGTTCGTCGATCACCGGGGCATGGCCGGCCGGCCGATCCGCACTGGCTAAGGTCGCCTCCATGGCCCCCGATCTAACCTCCCACCCCGGCGTGACTGCCGTCCGCGCCGCCCTCACGGAGCGCGGCTTCGAGCCCGAGTTGCGCGTCCTGCCCGACGCCGTCCGCACCGCTCAGGCCGCGGCCGACGCCCTCGGCATCACCCCGGCCGAGATCGCGAACTCGCTGGTCTTCAAGGGCATTGGCGCCGACGGCACCGAGACTCCCATCCTCGTGATGGCGAGCGGCGGGCACCGGGTGGACACGGCATACGTGGCGGGCGTGCTGGGGATGTCGGCCCTGGAGCGCGCCGACCCCGACTTCGTCCGCACCCATACGGGCATGGCGATCGGCGGCGTCGCTCCCGTCGGCCACCCAACCCCGCTGCGCACGCTGGTCGACACCGATCTCGCGGCCTACGCAGAGGTCTGGGCCGCCGCCGGCCACTCCCACACCGTCTTCAGGACCACGTATGCCGACCTCCTCACCCTGACGGGCGGCACCCCCACGACCGTGGTCGGCTGAGCGACTACTGGCCAGTGCGCCCGTCGACGCACTCGCGCAGCAGGTCGGCGTGGCCGGCGTGCCTGGCGTACTCCTCGACGAGGTGGACGATGACATCGCGCGCCTCGATCTGCTGATCGCGCACCGAGACGATGGTGTCGAGATCGAGCCCGGCATACACTTCCTGCGCGTGCGCGACCTCGACGCGCCAACTCGCCCATGCATCGGCGACGCACGCCTCGTCCGCCGTGACGCCGTCGAAGTCGAGGTCGGGCTCGGCCTCGGTGCGATAGAGCCGCGGCAGCTCGGGATGGCCTTCGAGAACCCTTCTCGCCCAACTGTGTTCGACGCGGGCCAGATGGCGGATCAGCCCCAGCAGCGACAGGGTGGACGGCGGCACCGAGCGCGTTGCCAACTGATCCGGTGTCAGCCCAGAGCACTTGAGCTCGATCGTCATCCGGTAGCGGTCGAGATATTCCCCCAGCACTGCCTTCTCACCGCGCCCCGGCGCTATCGCCTCCCGCGGGTCATCTCCCGGAGCCGCCCACATCCCATCGAAGCTCACGGCCCCAACCGTATGCCGCCCGCTTGCCGGGATGAGGTCAGCGGACCGCCGAAAGGCCAAGATTTTCGAAGACCTCCAGGGTCGCGGTCGAGCGGTTCATGGTGATGAAGTGCAGGCCCGGAGCACCTTCGGCGAGCATTGCCTGGGCCAGTTCGGTGGCAATCTCCACACCGACGGCCCGAACCGCCGCCGGGTCGCCGTCAACCGCCGACAAACGCGCGACGACCGCCTCGGGCAGGGGCGTTCCCATCAGCTCCGACATCCGGGCGATCTGCTTGACATTGGTCACCGGCATCAGGCCCGGTGTGACCGGCAGGTCTCGCCGAGCAGCGACCGCATCGCGCAGCCGCAGATAGGTGGTCGCGTCGAACACCATCTGGGTGACGGCAAACTCGGCGCCCGCGTCCGCCTTGCGGACGAGCACCTCGACATCGTCCTCGAAGCTTGCCGACTCGGGGTGGACGTCCGGGAAGGCGGCAACCCCGACGGTGAAATCGCCGAGGGTTTTGATCAGACGGACCAGGTCATCGGCGTGCGAGAGACCGTCCGGGTGCGCGACCCACTCGACGGCTCCCCGCGGCGGGTCACCGCGCAGGGCGAGGACGTTGCGGATCCCGACGGCGGCATACGCCCCGATGACCTGGCGCAACTGCGCGACGGAAGCCCCGACGCAGGTCAGGTGCGCCAGCGGCGTCAAGGTGGTCTCGCGGGCGATCCGCTCGGTGATCGCGACGGTGCGATCCTGACTGGAGCCGCCCGCGCCATACGTGATCGACACGAAGTCGGGACGGGCCCGCTCGAGGCGCCGAATGGCGTCCATGAGCGTCGTCTCGGCAGCGTCGTCCTTGGGCGGGAAGAACTCGAAGCTGACGGTCGGCCGGCCGGCGCGCAGGTCAGCGGGGATGGACATGGCCGCTAGGGTACGTGCCCCGCGCGGCGCCCACCGACGGCGTAGATAGGGTGAGATGCCCGGCGGCGCCCGTCGCGCAGGCATACGGGGATCAGCGGGAGGAGCGGCGGTGGCCGACATCGACATCACGGCGCTCCGCCCACGCATCGATGCCGCTGTGCACGCGCAACTGGCGCGGGGACGCGCCGATCTGACCGAACTCGCTCCCGAGGCCGAGGACCTGCTCGACGCCATCAGCGCCTTGATGTCCGGGGGGAAGCTGCTACGGCCGACCTTTCTCTATCTCGGCTATCGCGCTGCCGGGCGCCCGGACGGCGACGGTGCAGTGGCGCTGGCGTCGGCGATGGAGTTCGTCCAGGCGGCAGCCCTGATCCACGACGACGTCATCGACTCTTCCGACACCCGGCGCGGTGCGCCGACCGTGCACCGCGCCCTGGCGAGCGCGCACGCGCAGCGCGGGTGGGAGGGCGACGGATCGGCCTTCGGCGTCGCCGGCGCGATTCTCGCCGGCAACCTCTGCCTCGGGTGGGCCGACCAGGCGTATGACGAGTGCGGTCTGCCGTCCGCCGATCTCGAGCGCGGGCGGGCGACGTTCGACCTGATGCGGGCGCAGTTGATGGCCGGGCAGTATCTCGACGTCGTCGGGTCCGTGCGGCCGTGGGCCGGCGCGAGCCCGGCCGAGCGGGTGGCGATCGCCGAGCGAGTCATCACCTACAAGTCGGCGAAGTACTCGATCCAGCAACCGCTGCTCATCGGTGCGCGCACGGGCGGGCTGACCGGGGCCGCTCTCGCGGCGCTTGCGGCCTACGGCCTCGATCTGGGGATCGCCTTCCAGTTGCGCGACGACGTGCTGGGGGTCTTCGGCGACCCGGGGGTGACCGGCAAGCCGGCCGGCGACGACCTGCGCGAGGGCAAGCGGACGGTGCTGATCGCGCATACGCTCGCGCTGGCCGCCCACGCGGACCGGACGTATGTCGAGACCCACCTCGGCGACGCCGCCCTGACACCCGAGGCCGTCCAGCGTCTCCGGGCGATCATTGCCGGCTGCGGGGCAACCGACGCCGTCGAGGCAGCCATCGCCGCCCGGGCGACGTCGGCGGCGCAGGCGCTTGCCGGGGCTGATGTCGACCAGGACGCCGCCGCCGCGCTCGGCGCGATGATCGAGACCGTCACCGATCGCCACGCCTGACCCCGTCGAGAGGTCACATCCACCCCGTCGAGAGGACGTGTTCGACGCCTCGGCAGGAGCACCGTTCAGTTCTCTGTCCCTGCGCGCAGCGCGGTCCGGTCTGGTATCACCAGGCCGGCGTCGAGGCGTCAGCCCTCTTCCATCGCCCGCCGGCGGACCTCGGTCTTGAACCCCGCACGGATCGCGTCTATCGCGTGACTGCCGCCGCCGGGCAGCGAGTCGTCGGGGGTGAAGAGCCACTCAATGATTTCTGGGTCGTCGAAGCCGATGTCGCTCAGGACCGTGATGGTGCCCTTGAGCGCCGCCAGCGGGCCGGCCTCATCGACGAACGCCGCCGGCACGCTGAGCACCGACCGCTCGCCTCGACGCACGGCGACGAACTCGCGCTCCTCGATCAGCCGGCGTACACCGGAGGGGCTCAGGCCGAGGCGTTCGCACAGGTCGGGGACGGTCAGCCAGTCGCCGACCAGGGCATCGAGATCCACGCCCGGGAGCCTAGCGCCCCACGCCTGCGGGGATCTTCGGGCTTCGACGGACTCGGGATTCGGGCGGAAGTCACGGTGGCAGCTTCCGGAGTAGACGTCGTCCCGGCGCCTGGCCCCACGCGTCACACGCGCAACTTCGCTATCCTCGTGTCCCACGCGACTCTCCCGTCACTCCGGTTCAGCGCACCGGGACTGCCCTGCCCCCGTCCTGGAAGGACGCACTCGAATGGCCCCCCTGTTCACCTTGCCCGCCACCCCACCGGCCCTGATCGACCTTCCAGCCCTTGCCCAGCACACCAGCAGCGGGCAGCGGCATACGGTTCGCTCGGGTGACACCGTCTTCGGTCTGGCGCTGCGCTATCACACGACGACGAGCGCGATCGCCGCGGCCAACAACCTCGCCAACACCCGCCTGATCCGCCCCGGTGACGTCCTGACGATTCCGTCCGGCAGCACGAGCGCGGCGAAGCGCCCGGCGCGCACCACCAGCGGTCATTTCGTCCGCGCGGGCGAGACCCTCAGCGGCATCGCCGCCCGCTACGGCACCACGATCTCGGCGCTGGCCAAGGCCAATGGCATCTCCCCCAGCCGGTTCATCCTCCCCGGCCAGCGCCTCTCGATCCCCGGCACGACCAGCCGCGTCGACCGCAGTTTCGAGTCCAGCCCCAAGGCGACGACCAAGTCCCCCGTCCGCGGGATGACCTCGCGCACCGCGACCCGCGACCTGATCGTCGCCACCGCCAACCGGTATGGCGTCGACCACCGCCTCGCGCTCGCCATCGCCTGGCAGGAATCCGGCTGGAACCAGGGCGTCACCTCCGGGGTCGGCGCGGTCGGCACCATGCAGGTCATGCCGGGCAGCGGCACCTGGGCCAGCAGCCTGATCAACCGCAAACTCAACCTGCACGACCAGCGCGACAATGTCACCGCGGGCGTCGTGATCATCCGCCAGTTGACCAAGATGGCCAGCAACCGCGACGAGGTCATCGCTGCCTACTACCAGGGCCTGGGCTCGGTGCGGGCGCGCGGGTGGTACTCCGACACACGGCAATACGTCGCAAACGTCAACTACTTCCGCCAGCGCCTCTGAGCGCGCCGCCCGCGGACGCCACCGAAGGGGGCCGTAGACTTTGCCGGTGAATGAGGTGGGGCCGGACGCCCTGATCGGCCAGGTCGTCGACGGTCGCTACCAGGTCCTCGAGCGCATCGCCACCGGGGGTATGGCGACCGTCTACCGCGCGCTCGACACCCGCCTCGATCGCGACGTCGCCCTGAAGGTGATGCGTCCGCATCTGGCGCACGACGACAGTTTCGTCGCCCGTTTCCACCGCGAGGCTCGCGCCGCTGCCCGGCTCGCCCACCCCAATATCGTCGGGGTCTTCGACCAGGGCCGCGACGGTGACCTGCTCTTCCTCGTCATGGAATACGTGCCGGGCCGCAACCTGCGCGACATCGTCGACACCGACGGCGCCCTGGCCCCACGGGCCGCTCTGGACATCTTCGAGCCGATGCTGACGGCGTTGGCCGTTGCTCACCAGGCCGGCTTCGTCCACCGCGACGTCAAGCCCGAGAACGTTCTGGTCCGCGCGGACGGCGTCGTCAAGGTCGCCGACTTCGGCTTGGCCCGCGCCGTCACCAGCGAGACGGTCACATCCGCGACCAGCGAAGTCCTGGGCACCTTGTCCTATATCTCGCCGGAGCAGATGGAGTTGAGCCAGGTCACGCCGCGTAGCGATGTGTATGGCGCGGGCCTGGTGCTCTTCGAGATGCTCACCGGCCGCAAGGCCTTCACCGGCGAGTCCATCCCCAATGTCATCTTCCAGCATCTCCACCAAGGCGTGCCGACGCCGTCGACCATCGTCGCGGGGCTGGCTCCGGAGCTCGACGACCTCGTGCTGAGCGCGGCGGCCAAGGAACCCACCGATCGCCCGGCCGACGCCGGTGAGCTCCTCGCGCGCGTCCGGCTCGTCCGCGGCGCGCTCGGTGCCGCCCTGGACGACCGCCCTTCGCGCAGCGCAGCAGCGACGAATGACACCTCGGTCCTACCGACGGTCAGCGACCCCACCGAGCACACCGCCCCCTATGCCGTGTCCCCAGCCGCCCTGACGGGCGCCGCT
>Ga0209174_10003012_pt1 | contig 10835 bp, 13 predicted proteins | sample JI91814BDNA_FD_187505 | JGI IMG/M metagenome (GOLD analysis project Ga0209174, IMG submission 187505) | Wastewater effluent complex algal communities from Wisconsin, to seasonally profile nutrient transformation and Carbon sequestration -... | ecosystem: Engineered > WWTP > Effluent > Algae...
AAGATCTGCCTGGCACGGCGAGCGTCATTCAGTCGAACTGCACCTCGAAAGGCGGTGCGGAGTGGGTAACGAACCTCTTGACGACTCTTGCGACGGAAAACGCATCGACCCATGTTAGACTGAGCGAAAGGGTTGGCGCAATCGGAATAACGGATAGTTGGCATTGTGACTACGTCTGACTGCGTCTGAATGCAGGTTTAATTAACTTAGTTTGATTTGGGATATTCAATTTGTTGATTAAGCATGACATTTATTAAGTCTCGTGTTAGTAAGTCTTACACCGAACAAAAACAAAGAAGGAAATGCAAGCAACTAGCGCTCCAACGATCAACAATGACATCAACACAACAAGAGCGATGGGCGTCTGCGAGCGACGCCCGGCGAAGCCGTCTAGTGAACTTGGTGAATCGCTAAGGTCATGTTGAGAGATTGCAGAAAAGTCCTTCTTGTAAATACACGAGACCGTAGCATTGGCTGCAATTGCTTGCTCAATCGAGTGGTATTCGGAATTACAAGAGTCGTAGTCTTTTAAAGCAACTGTTGCTGCTAAGACTTTCATTGTTGGATCGTTAACAATGTAACCATCCCAACCAAAAATCAAAACAATCGTAGTAGACTGTATACGATTGACATTGTGTAGTATATGTTATTGAAGGATTACCATTGGCATCAATAGTTGTCATTGGAACTGTAATGTAATTACATTCTTCACGAGAACAGGTACTTTTGGTCACTTCTTTAGTAATTTTCGTTGGAAAACAATAGCCCCATGTGTATTTGCTGAACCAATGAGACAAAGACAAACTTGAGAATGTTAGTCCGAGAATTCCACCAACTAAGGCAAGAACAATAGCTGTAAAGACGATTGCTGGAAGGAACAGCTTCGCTTGGCGTTGCTCCGCAAACGCCCATGGCTTCATTCTTGATTTGGAAATGAGTGATGCGTTTGGATTGTTGCTTTAGTGAATTAGAATTCAATTACCTAATGAACAAATGTTTTGCAATGAACAAAATTTTGTTCATTATATTTAACCAATTAGTTAATTTTTGTTTACTTAGACAACTTTGTCATTAAGTCTTCAGGGCATACACAGTCCAAAAGCAAAGCTGTAACCGGACCCTTCAGATCTTCCGAAAGAGCTAAATGTAATGGTGTACGTCCTTGATTGTCAACAATTGACACATCAACACCAGCCTTCAGAAGACGAGCGACAAGAACTTCATCTCGAGCGCTAACTGCAAGATGCAATGGTGTTTGTCCGCCTGGTCCCTTCCGGTTCAGAACATCAAGGTTGGGTTTCCTACAAAGGAAAGTACTGATGGTCTCAGGCTTCGCGTCTGTCTCGGGCGTCTGACAAGGCTTCGCGTCCGGCTTTGTAGCAGGCTTGAAAGCATTAATGACAAATTGCCCAATTAGTTGAGCAAGAGCATTGGTCATCTGATCACCTCCTCCACTTGTCTTTGACGAATAATCAGTTCCAACATGTGAAGTCTTCGGCTTCACAGGAATAGTAACTTCTGGGGCAGGAGACTTTGCAGCCCCTACATTCCATAATGCTTTGAATATATCAAAATCACTCTGATTTGTCTGTTTACGTGTCTTACCAGTGATGTCGCTAGTTGAGCGCTCGTTTGGAGCATCATATCCAAAAGAATTTGAGAGAATCCTCCAATAATCAGTCTCAATGCCAGATGTCTTCTGTTCTGAAGAAACCTTAACACTAGGAGCACTTACATCTTCCGATGGGCTATTTGCAACCTGATCGACTGGAGTAGTTGCTCCGTCGGACTTTAATGCAGCCAAATCGCTCAAAAGAACACTGTCTACAGTCGGCTTGTAATCAGCACCTACACTTGCAGGTTTTGTTTGACTCTTCTTAGAAATGCCAATGAAAGTATCCAACCAATCAGGTTCCTTAGTCGTGGAAGACTTAGTTGAGTCTACAAAACTTTGTGTAAAAGCATCAAGAAGAATCTTTGCAATCTTTACACCCGCTGTTTCGGCTTGTTCAGTTTTTGTGTCAACCAGAAGCGTCGGAGCAGCGGTGTCGTCCGTGACAACGCAATCAACGGGAGTAGTGTCGTCCGTGACAACGCAATCAACGGGAGTAGTGTCGTCCGTGACAACGCAATCAACGGGAGTAGTGTCGTCCGTGACCGGAAGCGTCGGAGCAGTGTCGTCCGTGACAACGCAGTCAACGAGCGTGTCTGCGTCAATCTCCGGGCTCATGCTAGCGGTAGTTTCAATGACAAGAGACATTTCTACTAAGCTTTTCTTGTGTGCAGATTTCATCATTATTAGTTCAATTAGCTTAGAATTGAAAATTAAGATATATATTCACAAAGATCTCAAACCCGAACCATCATCTCGTCTTTCGTAAACGAAAAAATGGATATGATCAATTTCCCTCGCGATGATCCCAGCTTTGTCTTTCTTCAGATGTTTCAAACATCTACCGAAAGGGAAGTGGCAAGTTACATGAACAGTCGTCGAAATCTCAATTTCAACGTCCATGACAAGTACAATAGGAACACTTTGATGCTTGCTATCTGTAAGAAGTGGCAACAAGTTGCACTTACGATTATTAGTATGCGAACCATCGATTTCGGAGCAGTTGACAATCAGAACAAGACAGCGCTGATGCATTCTTGTGAACAAAATCTTCAACAGGTTACTTCGCAGATTCTTCAAACCGGCAAGGCTTATGTTGGCTGTGTTTCTAAAACGGGATGGACAGCTTTGATGTATGCCTGTAAGAACTTCGACGTTGAAGCTGTCAAAGTCATGCTTGCAACAAGAAAGCCTGGTCTTGATCAAGTTAATTCTGAAGGTCAAGATGCTTTAACAATAGCAACAACAGGGAGCGGAATGCAAGATGTTTCTTTGCAGCTACTACGTTTAGGAGGTTACAATCCATTAGTCAAAGATAGGTATGAGTTACCCATAATTTATTGTTTGGTTCAAGAAGATGAATCTTATCAAATCGTTGACGAATTGATTAAAAATCATAATGTCGATCCAGGTGAAATTTTTCGTGACGGATTGACTCCATTGATTGTTGCATGTACCGGGAAAAACTTAAAATGTGCCGAAATTCTTTTGAAAACCGGTAGAAGCAATCCAGGACATGTGACATCTTATGGTGTTGATGCTTTGTTAGTTGCGTGTCGGAATTCAATGGATTCCACTGCCGCAGCTATTTTAGCTACGGGTCAGTGTGACGTCACTTTACGAGACGCCACCGGTAATACCGCTCTTGGTTATGCGATTTTCCATGATCTTTCAGACACTGTTGTCGCTTTCGGGACGTCTACTAACGCCAGTTTTGATACAACAGTTCTTCCCAATAAAACTTCCCCTTTGGAATATACTAAATCAAAGGGATGTTGTCTGAGTTCTGAAGCAGTTAACACTATTTTGGAAAAGACATTGGACAAACGAAGCTTACTGAGGTACTTCCTTGACACAGATCAAAAAGATAAGATTGTTGACTTGATTTCGGAAAAGAGTCCTGGGATTCTAGACATTGTCGGCTCCGACTCCTTTAAGGAGTCGTTCGTGTCTGACAACATGTGTCTGATTTGTAAGAATTTTTCTGATGAAAAGTACAGGCACACAAACAGTACCGCCGGGTGTGGTGCCTTGTATCACCCTGAGTGCTTGGATAAGTGGCTCACGTATGCTCCTGGTCAAATAGTCAGGCTAACGCCTTCCAATTGCTTTACCTGTCATGAACCGATCAAATATACACCTTTCGCTCGAAACGGAAGAGTGATTGTATCACAAGAACAAATCAGCGGTCTTGACAAAACTAAGATTCATAAGGTCTGTCAGAAGTGTAAACGTGTTTTTGAAGCAGGTGACCGTGAATGTGTTGCCGCTGGCGAAGACACTACCCCTGACACTTGTTCAGCATGTGCTTTACGGTTGATTACTTGTCCTAAGTGTGGAACACAGTCTGAACATCATTCTGGCTGCAATGAGTATGCTTGTTGCCGTTATGGAAATGACGCTTGCAAAGAACGGGGTAGTAGATGTGACCATGGTCGAAGTGACCTTTTCGCTTTCTGTGGACATCGATGGTTGATTGATCATTCTTTGATGAATACCGACATTCAACAGAATGGAGGCGAAGTTGGCGAAGCGGCAGGACCATTCGCAGAAGGCGGAGGCGACAGACCGATTGGGCGTTGCGGCATTCCAAATTGTTGCCTTGACGACGTAATCCCTGATTCCGATTCTGAAAGACGCGAAAGACGCGAAAGACCTCCGAGTCCCACTCGAGCAAGTTCGGCGGCACTTTACGGCCGCGGAAGAGGCCCTCGTCAAAATGGTGGACGCTTTGGAGGAAGAGGTCGATACGGTGATCGTGAAGGCGGCTTCGCTCGTGGAAGAGGACGTGGTCCTCGACCTCTAAGATAGCCAAGCCCAGCAAGTTCTGAAAGTTCAGTAGAACAACATAATGAAGTTGTAGTCAATCGTCAAACAAGAGCGCATTCTGTAAATTGTTTAATGTATGGTATGAATGCAACAAACCCATGTAACTGGGAATCTCGAAACACAGCTATCAGTTATTACAATCGAATTAATGTTACTCATCCGAATTGTTTCCCCAGATCTTTGCCCAGAATTGGTCTATGCTTATGCTGCTCGTGCCTTCTGGTCGTCACAATGTGGTACCCGAAGTACGTATGCATCAGCACTGATTCTTAGCCCGGTTTGCATGAACAACGTCCGCGGATCCGACCGAAGGGAGGCAAGCGAAGCCAACGATCTGGCTAGAAGTGTTACTGTTGGTGATAACACCAACAGTAACAGTGTTACTGGATTGGACTAAAGAACATTAAAATTAGTGTTACACAATGTGTAACATATATAGAGTATTGAAATTTAATCTTAAGATTCTTAAACTCAAAAACAAGAATGTTCAGTGTCCTTGATTCATTAATTCCAGAACTCCGGGTAGAAGATGTTGATCCTGAAAGCCCACCTGTTGTTCTTTCATTGTTCCCAAAAGCGGTAATCGTAGATTGTAAGACTTTGAAACCTGATCACCTTCTAAAAGTAGCTTCATGGATACTATTTCCAAAGAACCATGTCATAACAACAACGGTTGAATGCTTGCATGCTAAAAGCCGTCAGAATGTAATCACAATGCTACTAAGTGCAATGACAATTTCGTCAGAACAAGCAGACGAAATTGTCAGGTCTCCTGACCAAAAGACAATCCAAGAATTTAGTGCTGAAGCCAAGTTCTTTGGTATTCATACCGAGCTTCTTAAGATTTGTACTCCGAAAGAACAACTTCGAACCATTGAACAAGCGCTTTGTGATATTGGTGAGCGCGGAATGCATGAAGTTCATGTTGTTTCCACAAATGCAGTTGTCATTGGTAAAGACTACTATTCTTGTATTAGTCCAACTAAAATTCCTCAACTTTACATTTGGAGTGATACCAATTGGTTGTTTCATAACATTCCAACTGGACGTCGCTCTACAGACACATGTCGTCCGCGTAAAGCAACAACCTTTGGAAAGATTTCTGAAATGGACAAACTTTTGGCTTTGCCCGCCTCCCTTCGGACGCCTTTAGTTACACCTGCCTCCCTTCGGTCGGATCCACGGACGTCCTTAAAATAATTAAGATTTGAAAATCTGTTACAAATTTAGAATTTCTAAATTTGATGTTGTGACTACTAACTCCTGCAGACATTTTTGAGTGTTTTTACCCTATCTTTTTGTCGAGTCAGAAATCATAATTTTCATGAAAATCTCTAATTTTACAGGAAGACATTCTGAAATTTTCAAAGATATTTGTCGACTTGTCTTGGGAAATACAAATTTTAGTAAGATTGAATTCCGAAATTATAATGATTTCCATAAAAACCCCCTCATGTTATTATTTATAAGAATCTTGTTCTTATTTACAGGGTTTATCTCATTCACATACTACATTGAATATCAACGTTTGTATTTGACTGTTCCATATCCTATTTGGGGTCTTAACATTATGGTCCTGCTAGTTTGTCTTTGGAATTTTCTTTTGTTGATGTACGGTGTTGACACACCGTGTATTCTCTGAACAAGTTTATTTTCTTCACAAAGAGTCTTGTAATATTGAAATTTTCAATATTTATAATACAAATAGATTAGACGACGATTAGAATTAAAAGAAGATTCGAAGAAGATTCGAAGAAGATTCGAAGAAGATTCGAAGAAGATTCGAAGAAGATTCGAAGAAGATTAGAATTAGAAGAAGATCAAGAAAAGAAGAAACACCAATATCACTCCAACTACTCCAACTGTTGCAACGTTTGTCAAAATTGTCGTATTATTTGATGGAACAGTTACAGGGACCGGAGGAAACAATGGGTAATAATTTCTTATCTTTGGGGGATCAACAACACTAAAACCGGTGACTGCGTTGAGTGTTTCACCCATATAAGTGAAAGAAACAATTACTGTCTGTAAACTTAAGGAATTAAGCAGAACTGAATAACCAAACATTTGATTTGCATTAAACACGCGAGGAGGATAATCGCTAGAAGCCAGACTTACCTCCACCAAAATATTTTCTAAATCACTTGAATCACTAATGAGATTGTGAATCTTTGCCGCGCTAAGAATCTCTGTTAACTCTCCTGCAATAGCATTATTTGACGTTAATGTTCCTGTGATACCAAAGTTGACCACAGCATAGTTAACATTTGCAGAATTAGATACCATTCCATTATCGTCTTCTACAGTGTAAGTGAAAGAAAAGTTTCCTGGTAGATGATCGGCATTAATAAAAAGTTCTCCAATAGAATTAAAGTTCGCTTCTGCGTTGACACCAACACCTACAACCAATCCAGTCTGAACAACCTGAGGCGGAGTATAAGTGTCATTTACCAAAACACTGAACGGAGGACTAGCTATCAACCGTTGATTGTTTGGATGAACGTTAAAAGATTGCGCACTAAAGTCATCATCAACCGCTACAATTAACGGACCCGAAGGGCCAGGTTTGTAAACAGCAATACCACTATAATTATTTGTAGTGTTAGTGTATGGAATTGCATATAGCGTTTTGTCAAGAGCATACGCTTGAGCCCGTGGGGCAAGAACAGCATTTGCATCAATATCTGTAACAATTTTGTTGTAAAATACAGAATCTTGTGTCCAAGTCGAACCATCCCATGTCCAAACACCAAATTTAGTTGACGTGTTTGGAGTCCCAGAGAAGGAAATAGTGTTCTTGTCGCTGGAAATGGAAATCTTTGAAGTGATACTTGTACCAACGTCAAGAGCAATTGTCCCAGACCGAGCAAACCAATCTGTTGTATAGTCATAAACAATAATCGAATTTGTATTAGAATTGAATAAAGCAACTGTATCACCATCGGGTGACATTCCTACAGCACTAACAACCAAACCTGAGAATTGAGTACCTTTGGCCGCCCAGGATGAACCATTCCATGTCCGTATCTGGAATGGTTGCCCCGAATTTGATACACCAATTAGGTTGGTCATTGTTGAGTCAATGTCAGACATCAAAGAATAATTTGTTTGTGATGGAGGCGCAACTCGAAGTCCATTTGGAGCCCAAGTGCTTCCGTTGTAAGAATAAAATCGTAATTGTCGATTCGGATCTAATGTCCCGGAAGCAGAACCAAAGTAACAAAGAAAATTGTTCCAGCACTATTGCATCGAACAGAACGTCCATAATCAGATATACCTCCTGCAAATGGCGTTGTGTATTCAAGATCCCAAAGGCTGGTACCAGTGTTGTAATGATAAACTCTAGATCGAAAATCACTACAAGCAGCAAAAACTCTGTCACCAGCGTTAGAAATATCAACCGTGAAACCAATATTTTCGCCATCATTGGCACCTCGGATTTCATTCCCTACAACAGAGAAATCAGCTGTGTTGTAAACAGTTATCCTTCCTCTGTTAGTTCCTACGTTACCATCAGTTGATCCACCAACGGCCATAAAGTACCATCAATGTTTACTGCTGCGGCACCATAGTTGGAACCAGTGATTTCTCCTTCAAAGTTACCGTAGAATGTCAGCATCTTTTACTTATTGGAATTGGTATAATAATTTGTTTGAAAGTAAACAAAATTTGTTTACTTAGTTAACTATAAAGAGCGTCACGAGTATTCTTGTAAAGTAATGGTGTCGGCGGTGGGATTTCGATTGGTCCTTGGACGTAATCTATTTGATCTCTGATTGCAAATGGAAGTAAGATTGGAAGCGTCACGGTGTCCACAACGAAAGTTGAAGTTACTATTAGGCTAGTAGCAATCGCTTTACCGGTCTTCTTAACGACCTTTTCAGTAAATTCGAGAGCATCTTCAACAGCTTCAAGAATAGTCCAGTAGAACATTGTTTTGGTTAACAAATTGTGATCGAAGATTTCAATTAAGACACAACTTAGCCTATTGTCACTGGTTGACACACATCAATTGAATACTTATACATGTTTATTTAATTTACAGAAAGGTCAAGCGTCTGCAGAGCGACGCCGGCAAACCATGGAAGTCTCTACAAAGAATTACTATTACAAGTCGTGGGAAGAAGCATTTTCAAAAATTGATGTTGAAGGCATGATTGAAACAATTATTGAATCCGTTACAGAAAACATTGAAGAATCCTGGAAACCTAAATTTCCATTTCACATACTGAAATTTATCATTGAAAGTTTAGTCTACAACGACGACTTCGAACCTATTCTCCCATACCCAAAGCTAATGTTAAAAGCTTTCGAACAACCTGTTAGCTCCATTCGAATTGTAATTCTTGGTCAAGATCCATATCATTCAACTGAATTAGGGCAATATGGTCCAATACCACAAGCAATGGGCTTGAGTTTCTCTGTCCCTATTGGAATTAAAGTGCCACCGTCACTAATGAATATTTACAAGAACCTGATTAAGTTTGGACATCTTTCAAGAATGCCTTCTCATGGTAATCTTGAAAAGATTCAAAGCCAAGGAGTAATGTTCCTGAATTCTGCTTTGACAGTGTTTGAAAAGAAACCAAACTCTCATCAGAGAGTTTGGCGACCGTTCACCACAAAAATTCTTCAAGAACTTGACTCCGAAAATATAACTTTTGTTCTTTGGGGTAAAGATGCTATCGATCGCGGGACATGTTTGAAAGAAAGCCGTTTACTTTGTAGTTCACATCCATCTGGTCTTTCTTGTCATAAACCATGTGGGAAATATCCATCATTCATGGACTTTGATTTCGCAAAAGATCTTGGAATCGATTGGAATGTTCTGATAAACTAACTCGAAATATTGGAATAACGTAAAATTTACGTTATCACATTGTCAAAACCAAAAGTTACACATTACTCCGTCGTTGGACAATTGTGGTTGAAACTCCGGCACCAAAGCAACAAATACAAATGACGCTGATGAAAATAATCCAAATCATGAAATGCTCGGAACCGCTTCGTTCACATGTTACATCAACGGTTGTTGTATTCTGAGGAATTGGATACAATGCTTGCTCAAAAGTTGATGAACTATCTGTCAAAGCAGAGTTGTAAATTTGTTGCCCAATCAACGTGAAGAGTGTACGAATGTTACCGTAAACTACCATTGTTTGTGTGTGCAATGAGAGTGTATCAGTTTCAAGTTTACGACTTGAATACAAAATTCAATTACTTCATTACAACTAAATGAATTCTCACAAAGAAATTCAACTAAATGAATTCTCACAAAGAAATTCAACTAAATGAATTCGTACAAAGAAATACAACTAAATGAATTAATATTCCAATATCAAATCTTAAAAATGGACAATCCGACAACCAAGCGTTCAAAGAAGAGTGACAAGGCTAAGACAACCAGACAAAAGAATGGGCCTTATTCAACTCGATCGGCGAGGATAACCACTTCCGTTCAAGAGCAAGCCGTCGATTCAAGTAAGACTTTGGTGAAGAAGTCTAAGTAACCTTGTGACACGCAGCGACGCACAGAGAGTGAACAAATTTTGTTCACTATATTTTAACAATATATCCTCTTTTCTCATGAAATTGTAGGAATATTTATCATATATACCGAGAAATCTTGAAAATACGCTTTCAGATTGAATCATTCCGGGAACACCAAAATAATAAAACTCAAGTCTACAACGTCTGTAAGCAATATGTCTTCCAACCTTGTTCCACCTGTGGTCGCGGCTTCGCCAGTCCCGCCTACTTTCTTCGGTGCAACTACTGGCACCAATCCTCCAGGTGTCACATACACCAACCGTGCGCCCGGCCAGGAAATCACTCCCAAGGCTCCGTGCAGTCATCCATGCCATTTCAAGAGTGGTTGCGTCGAAACTCGCGACGACGGTCTGAGCTACTTTATGGACACTACAATATGTGTCACTCATGAGTGCCCGATCAACCCTGGCTTCTACGCACCTCGCGGTCCCAAGAAGAGCGTCTGCTAAGCAACCTCACTTCTTTCAAGTCTTCTTTACAGGAGTTTGGTTGGAACTTGTTCTGTATTTTCCAATCAAAAAATACTCTAAATCATTTACAAGTTTAAATCTATTATCTTCTGAAGAATCATTATTTTCTGAAGAATCATTATCTTCACCCGGCGTCGCTCTACGGACACTCTTAGCGTAGCTCCGCAAATATTTTGAGATCAGAATAGTATATCAACAACATATTTACATCAAAAATAAAGTTTATTTAACGTCAATTCTTAGAATTGTAGAATTGTAGAATTGTAGAATTGTAGAATTGTAGAATATTTCTACAATTCTTTTTAGCAAGATTATTCAAGATTTAAGAACTCTTTAGGAAAGAATTTAATAGCATCATTATTTTGTTTCAAAGC
>Ga0209174_10003014_pt1 | contig 10831 bp, 8 predicted proteins | sample JI91814BDNA_FD_187505 | JGI IMG/M metagenome (GOLD analysis project Ga0209174, IMG submission 187505) | Wastewater effluent complex algal communities from Wisconsin, to seasonally profile nutrient transformation and Carbon sequestration -... | ecosystem: Engineered > WWTP > Effluent > Algae...
CCCGGATGTCGCGCAGCTTCTCGCGCTCGGTCACCACCACCGATGATCCCTCGAAGCCGCTGACGACGACGACGGATCTGGTCCAGATCACCCGCGCCTTCAAGATCTCGTTCCAGTTTGCCAAGCGACTGTTCCTCGATCCCAAGTGGTTCATCCTGACGCTGCGCTACGGCATCAAGGAAAGCACCGGCGGCTTCGGCTTCGACATCGACCTGCTCAAAGAACGGCTCACCTTCAAGGTCGACGCCTTCGACTTCCGCACCAACATCTGGCCCCGGCTGCGCATCTACTCGACGGTGCAGTTCTACCGCAACATGTACGTGCTGGCCGGTGTCGACGATGTCATCAACGATCGCCCGCCCGGTGGCCAAGGCTCCTTCGGTCGCGACTTCTACGTCGGCGGCCAGATCATGTTCAACGACGAAGACCTAAAGACGATCCTCGCCGTCGGCGGCTCCGCGATCGGTAGCTCGGCGCGCTAGGTGTGACGGTCGCGATAGGAGCGGAGCGCCCCCCAGATGCGCTCGGGCGACTCGAGCTGTAGCAGCAGGTTGGTTCTCTCAATCCGGCTCATGCCCCCAGAGTACCTGCGGAACACGTTCTCGAAATGGTCGATGCAGAAGGCATCGAAATCCGCAGAAGTCCGAAGCGTCTGGTCCAGGAGCTTGCGCACCTCGGCCCTGGTGAGGGTGGGCTCCGATTCGCGGACTGTGCCAGGCATCTGCGGTGCTCGGAGCAGCTCGACATCCCGACTGGGACCGAGCGGGCGGCCACGCTCCACCAGCTTCCGCACCACTTGGGTGAGCTCCAGCATCACGTCATCCCGTTCGTTCTGCCGCCGCAGGGACAGCGGCCTGTACTCATTCAGGAGGAGCTGCCGATGTTTCGATAGCCTTCGCGAGCGTTCGTCGGCCCGTAGAGTGAACGAGACCACTTGCTGCCCCTGTGCAAGCACCTCGTTGAGCCAGGGAGCCTCCTCAAACCAATCAAGCAGCTCTGGACTGAGCAACTCTAGGACGAGGTCTGCATTGAGCAGGACCGCTTGGATGGTAACCCAGGGGTGCTGTCGGCCTGGGCTGCAGCGCTCAAAGCGGATCATTCCGTCCACCGACCACAGCTGCAGGTGGCGCTCGATGTCGAATGCAACATCGAGATCCTTATCCGCGTAGACCAGCGCAACTCTCAGCGGTGATGTTCGATCCCCCGCGGGCCGGTGGTCCGGTTCCGGGGCCGAGCGGATTGCGGAAGCAGATGACCTCTGCTCCGCCAAGACCACGGCAGGAAGCGAGCGAATCGACCACAGGTCTGGTGCTGCCTGCACAAGCAGCCGTTCCGCGAACAGGGGCAGCACGAGAAGCAGCGGGAGCTTGCGCCGCGCAATGAGCTGGTTTCGCCTTTCGTTGAGACGCGCAAACCAGAAACCCAGGATCTGTTCATCATCCTCTGTGGTGGAAGAGGCATCCAGAACCAGAAATGAGGTCGGGAAAGACACGCTGCTCTCATCGAAGAGCGCTTCTAGCGCGGACGATGGCGAGGTGAGCGGGCGCGGTGCAAGAAACAGCGTGAAGGACGACGTGGTGTCGTGACGAAGCCGCATGACCTCCGCTTCCAGGGAGCGGAGTGCTGGTTGCGCAGCCTTTTGCGTGGGACTCAGCAGGATGTACAGCGCAAACCCTTCGCCAAGGGCGATGGCGCGGGCCAGTCGCTGAAGATCATCAGTGAGCGGTTTGATAGCTTCCGGTGTGCGCTTATCTGACGGCGATTCACTCATGGACGATTTGCGGCGCGATCACTCTCTTGCAAGCGGTTGATCGCACTTTGGAGCTTTGGCAGTTTCCGCACGGCGGGGTGGACTTCATACCACTCCTCCGTATTTTGGTAGCGAAGGACGACGTTGTTCGCAAACATCCGGTCCGCCGCCTGCCGCTGCGCTTCATCGGCAGGGTCCGGGGTGTGCTCGACCGCCACCCGCGCCAGCCAGTCCATGTCCGTGCCGAGCAGGAGTCGGCGATAGTCATCGCCCGCTTGGCCCAGCAGTCTCGCCAGCTTGGCATCATCGAGTGGAGCATCCAGGATGGCATTCCGTAGCAGCCGGACCAGCTCACGCGGGTAGCCAGCCGACCACTCGATGAGCTGATGGAGTCGTCTCTCCAGCGTAGTATCCTCGACTGCCCCAAAGATCCAGCGCAGCACTTCTCGATCGGGAATGCGCTGCTCGACAAGCTGCCGGGCCGCCGCAAGTCCTGGCGCAAAGGGACGCCCCTCGCGATCCCACAGCTTGATCATCGGCATAAACTCGACCGGTGCCTTGATCCGTAAAACCAGCGCCGGCGGAACAGTGTACAGCGTATGAACCGGAAGCTGAAGGTGCGGAGACCCTCCGGCAAACAGTAGCTCTGCGCTGCGTAGCACTTCGGCGAAGTTGGTGGTGATGCCGCGCAGCTTTTCGAGCGAGTCGTAGATCACGACAATGCCTGCATAGCCTTCCTTTCGGGCTCGGTCACGCAGGTTGGTCAGCTCGGTATGACATTGCCGCAGGAATCGCGCCGTACTCCGCTCCACCCTTCGTCTGACTTCTCGCCGAACATCGGGATTTTCTTTCATCTCCAGCGCCAGACCAGCCCCAAGTACGGCCAGGGACAGCTTGGCCTCGATGGTTACATCCGAATCGAGCAACCCTGCCAACCGGGTCAAGATTCCGTCTCTCATCGCATCGCTTGGGTCTTGGCCTTCAGCGATCAGTACCTGCCGCTCCACCTCATACAAGATCGAGACGTAGATGTCCGAGACATCGATGGTGTCGTTGAGATCCAGCGTCCGTTCCGCTTGGATGAGGACCGTCAGCAGGTTGGCTCCCTCTCGCTTTTGGAGCCGGTCCTTGAGACGCAGAAGCTCGGTGGACTTGCCAGAGCCCGGCAGACCCGTAAACAGCACGCACGCTGGTCTTTCAGCGGCAGGATCGCTGAGCGAGGAGAACTCGATGATGCGTGCCAGCCGCTCTGCCCAGTTCAACCCACGCACCGGCTGGCTGCTGTCGAGGTGGTCGATGTCTACGTTCTGGGCGCTGTTCGGAAGAAGCGGCTGGTCTGGATTACACAGATTGAAGTAGAGCTTGCGGTCTTTCTCCCGATCTCGCGGCGTCATGTGCGCATCATAAGTCGCACCTGGCGGTCCTGCCGGAAGAAAAGTCATCTTAGCCAATTGCCCAGCAGACCTTCCGTGACTACTGTGCCGGGCATGCCTACCAGTAAGTCCTCGTCTGGGAAGAAGTCCTCGTCGGCCAACGCTGTGAAATCTGGGGTGCCCAAGGCCGCTGCGGAGGTGGCTCTGCACGTCGCAACCACCGCACCTGCCATCGAGTCGGCCTATACCCTGCCGCATCTGCTGGCTCGGGTGGGCTCGGCGACGCCCGAGGAGGCGCGGCGGCTCCTTTTGGTTTCCGACGCTGATCTGATTGCGGCGGGCAAGCAGGTGGCGACGCCTCGGATCAGCACCGACTGCGCCCGCCTGTATGGGCAAGCGCTCGACCTGCTCGCACACGCGACGGCGGCGCAGAAGGCGGCACTGCTCGGGGTGACGCCGAACCTTCTGCGAGTCTGCGTCTTTGCTGCCCACCATGGCGACGAGCGCTACACCGCCCGCCAGCAGGGCCTCGGGCTGACGAAAGCGCAGCAAGTCTCTCGACAGACCTTGGCTAGCGAGACGCTGCTTCGGGGCAATGGGCGTCGGGATCAGTTGCGGGCCCTGTTCCTGGCAATTGTGGGCAGCGAGCCGACGTGGAGCGAGCGCATCCAGGCCGCCTACGGCACCGCCAAGACACCGGCAGAGCTGTCCCAAGCGCTGCTCGACCTCGGGACAATCGGCAAAGAGCTGTTAGCAAGCCGCGACGTCGGCATCAGTGAGCGTCGCAAAGACAGCGGCCTTACGACCACGCTCCTCGACGAAATCGCCAAGCTGGCCAAGGATGTCAAAGCGCTCGGTGGTGCGGCGCAGTCCGCCCGCGAGATTGCCCCGGTCAGCCAGAGCGACGTCGACCTGTGGGATGGCCTGAACCTGCTGCTCCTAGAGCAGGTGATGAGCCTTTTTAACACCGCCCACGAGCTAGAGCCGAGCATCCCCCGCCTGACCCCGCTCTCGCTGCGCAGCTACTTCCACACCAGCCCCAAAAAGCCCTCCCAAAAACCAGCCCCCACCCCGCCGTCGGCTTGAGTCGCCCGCTATGCTCAAATCGCTCGAGATCGAAAACCTCACGGTCTTCCCGAAGGCGCATTTCAACTTCGGCAAGAACCTCAACATCATCGTTGGCGAAAATGGCTCCGGGAAGTCACACATCCTAAAAGCTGCCTACTGCGCCATCGCAGTAAGCGCCAAGGGGGCCAGAGACTCGGCCTCAGGTGCGCCGACGAAGGGGTTTCTCGCTTCTGCGTTGGCGGACAAGCTTCGCAACGTCTTTAAGCCTGATGAGCTGGGGAGGCTTGCCCGTCGTCGCCGTGGGCAGACAACCTGTCTCGTCAAATACGGGTTTACCCCGTCCGCTCTGGACGTGGAGATCTCCTTTACGACTTCGAGCAGGTCAGAGGTGAGCGTTGAGAAAGTCCCAAGTGCGTGGGCAGAGAAGCTTCCTGTGTTCCTGCCAACGCGGGAGCTTCTGACGATCTCGCCAGGGTTCGTTTCTCTGTACGAGACAACCCATCTGCCGTTTGAAGAGACCTGGCGGGACACCTGCATCCTGCTCGGTGCACCGCTGGCACGAGGCCCCCGGGAGTCCAAGATCAAGTCACTGCTATTGCCACTCGAAGAAGCCATGGGCGGCACGGTGGAGCTAGACAAGTCGGGTCGGTTTTACCTAAACGTCGCCAGTGGCAGTATGGAGATGCACCTCGTCGCCGAGGGACTGCGCAAGCTGGCAATGGTGGCGCGGCTCATCGCCACCGGCTCGCTGCTCGATAAAGGCTATCTGTTTTGGGATGAGCCCGAGTCCAACTTAAACCCCAGGATCATCAAGGCGGTCGCCAAGACCATCCTGCAGCTCGCAGCCAGCGGAATACAGGTCTTCATCGCCACGCACAGCCTGTTCCTGCTGCGCGAGCTGCACATCCTTCAGAAGCGGGAGTTTAGCGACCTGGATACTCGCTGCTTCGGGCTGCACATCGCCCCAGATGGTGGGGTCAGCGTGGAGCAAGGCAAGACGATGGACGACGTGGGCAGCATCACCGCGCTCGATGAGGACTTGCAGCAGTCCGAGCGTTATATCGACACCGAGATGGGAGTAGCGCCCGCTCAAGCAAAGTCTTCTGACGAGGACTAAGCATCCCATGCCCAGAGTGACCGTAGAGAAGCTGACCTTTGGGTTTCCTGAGTCGATGGACGCGCAAAAATACGACGACTGGACCCACTACAGACAAGTCTGGAATCTGAGTCCCAGGAGTCAGAAGGCTGTCGATGTGGTGGCTGTTGAAACCTCGGCCAGCCCAGTGACTACCTGGATGATTGAGGCAAAAGACTTTCGCATCGTGACATCCCCTCCCGATCCTTCAAACCTAACTGGGCTGCCCGAAACGGTGGCAGCGAAGGTACAGGATACGCTGGCAGGATTGGCCGACGCCGCAGACCATGCGACGGTTCCCACCGAGAGGGCACTGGCCGAACAGGCGAAGACAGCCACAATAAGGCGAATCGTGCTGCATCTGGAACCGCACACGGGTCCGCATACCGCACTGTTTCCGATGAGATTCGCTGCTGATGTGCTGCAAAGGCTGCGACAGATGCCACAGGTCCGAGCGATCGACAGCAACCCGCTGGTGCTCAGCATCGCCACTACGCCGAGGTCCGGTGTGCCATGGACTGTCGAGCACACGCCAGAAGCCCTCAGCGGCGCGTGAAGTACCATCAGCGGCAGGTTGCGTGCCTTCAGCGGCAGGTTGAGTGCCTTCAGCGGCAGGTTGAGTGCCTTCGGCGGCGCATGAGGTGCCTTCGGCGGCAGGTTAGGTGCCATCAGCGGCACGTTGAGTGCCTTCGGCGGCAGGTTGAGTGCCTTCGGCGGCAGGTTAAGTGCCATCACCGGCATGTTAGGGGCCATCCCGGACGTTCACTGGGCCATCCCGAGTAGAGACGTGGTGCCGCAAATTCGCTATAACTAAGCCACTCTCCGTGACGCTTCCTTTCCTGGTGTTCCGTCGGCTTGCTTGGGCGCTTTTGTGCGCCGGGCTGCTCCTTTTTCCGTCGCTTGGTTCGGGTTTTGGGGGGCAAGATCGGCTGGAGCTGGCGCAGGTTGCACTTACCGGAATTCCGCCCGCCCAGTCGGTGCCGCGTCCCGAAGCGCTGTCACGGCTTTTGTGGGAGCTGGAGAAGCGGACCTCGATTGAGGTGAGCACCGAAGTAGCGACGGTGCATCTTGGTGACCCGGTCGCTCTGCATCGCCATCCGCTGCTGTACCTGGCCGGGGATCGAGCGTTTCCGCTGCCGAGTGACGAGGAGCTGGCGAACCTGCGTCGGCATCTCCAGCTCGGTGGCCTGCTCCTCATCGACAGCGCCGAGGGTCGCGCCGGTGGTGCCTTTGATCAGTCGGTGCGGGCCCTACTGACCAAGCTGTTTCCGCAAGCACCGCTCACCCGTCTGCCCGAGGACCACGTCCTGTTTCGCTCGTTTTATCTACTGCGCGTTCCCGTCGGTCGCGTCATCGCCCTGCCCTACGTCGAGACGGTGCAGCTTCGCGGACGCGCCGCCATTGTCTACAGCCAAAATGACCTCGGTGGGGCCTGGGCCCGTGATCGCTACGGCCAGTGGCTGCACGATGTCGTCCCGGGTGGTGAGGTCCAGCGCGAGCAGTCGCTCCGCCTCGGCGTGAACCTGGCGATGTATGCGCTCTGCCTCGACTACAAGGCCGACCAAGTCCACGTCCCGTTCATTATGCGTCGGCGGGCCTGGCAGCCACAGCTTCCCAGCACCAGCCCCGCCCCAGTGAGTCCGCAGCCATGAATCTCCTCGGCGGAGACTGGAATGAGTGGAAGCTAGCGCTGATGGCCCCGCGCAGCCTGTCGGGGCGGGTGGTCGCCCTGGCGATCGTCGTCGTCGTGCTCGGCCTGGCGTTTCGGGCGCTGCGCGGTGAACAGCCCCGCCGCAGGTTGCTGCTGCTCTCGCTGCGGGCCATCGGAATCCTGGCGACGCTGTTCTTGTTCTTTCAGCCGACTATTCGCCTGCGCAACGTCAGCCGGATGCCGAACCACATTGCGGTGGTCGTCGACGCCTCCGAGTCGATGCGCCTGGCGGAAGAAGGGGGCGGTGAGACGCGAGCCGGTCGGGCGGCAGCGCACCTGCGAGGCGAAACGACGACCCTTCAGAAGTGGCGCACCGATCACAAGGTCGAGTTCTTCACGTTCGGTGACCGTCTGCAATCGTCGACGTGGGACAGCATCACCCACCCCGATGTGAACTCGCTGCGGGCCGACTCGACGCGGATTCGGGAAGCCCTGTCCGCTGTCCGGCAGCGCTTCGAGGGTCGGGATCTCGCTGGGGTGGTGCTGTTCTCGGATGGGCTCGATAACGGTCGGCTCAGCGCTGGGCAAAGTGAACCCAAGCCCGGACAGCTCAGCCTCGATCCCGACACCCAAGAGTTCCTGCGCGCCCTGGATGTCCCCGTCCACACGGTCGCCGTCGGCAAGCCCGGCCTTCGCGACATTGCGCTCACCCGCGTCCTCGCCGATCAGTTTGCGTTCGCTCGAACCTCCGTCGAGGTCGAAGCCCGTCTGCAAGTGTTCGGCGCCAAAGCCGCTGGCTGGGGTGGTCGTCACTTGCCGGTCACCCTTCGTCGCGATGGCGTCCCGATCCTAACCGTCGACATCGAGGTCCAGCCCGAGCAGCGCGAGTACCGCGTGATCTTCCCGTTTACCCCCGACCGCGTCGGCAAATTTCTCTATGACATCAGCGTTCCGGTCCAGCCCGGCGAAGCCATCAGCGAAAACAACCGCCGCGCCTTCGTCTTAAAAGTTGTCCGCGAGAAAATCCGGGTCGTTCACGTCGCCGGTCGCCCAAGCTGGGACGCTCGCTTTCTACGCGCCGCTCTCAAAAGTGACCCGAACATCGACCTGGTCGCCTTTTTCATCCTCCGTTCGCCGAGCGACATCGAGTTCGCGCCATCCGAGGAAACCTCGCTCATCCCGTTTCCGTGCCAAGAGCTGTTTCAAGAGCAGCTTCGCAGCTTCGATCTGCTGATCCTCCAGAACTTCAACTACAGCGCCTACTGTTCGCAGTTTTTGCAACCCGCGATCGTGCCGTTCGTCGAGGGTGGCGGCTCGGTGGCGATGATCGGCGGCGATCTGTCGTTCAGCTCTGGCGGCTATTACGGATCGGAGCTGTCACAGATCCTGCCGGTGGTGCTCAGTCCAGATGAGCTGTCGGGCGGCTCGGCGTCACGACTGATTGATACCGATTCCTTTGTCCCCAAGCTCACGCCCGCTGGCCGTAATCATGTGGTGACCGCGCTGCACCTCGATGTGCGCGAAAATGCCCAGCGCTGGGCCGAGGTGCCGCCGCTCGATGGACTCAACCTGGTGCAGAAGGCACGCCAGCAGGCGACGGTGCTGCTCAGCCATCCCAAGCTCAAGGACCAGGATGGCAATCCGATGCCATTGCTCAGCGTTGCCGAGCTGGGCAAAGGACGGACGCTGGCGCTGCAAGCCGACTCGACTTGGAAGTGGGCGTTTACCCCGGCAGCCGTGCAAAAGGCGACCGCCAAAGTTGGCGAGGGAGACGGGCGAAACACCACCTATCAGCGATTTTTCGATCAGGCGATTCGCTGGCTGATTCGCGATCCGTCGCTGCGCCTGCTGCGCGTCGAGGTCGCCGAGAGTGAGCTGCGCCGAGGTCAGCCCGTCCGCGTCGAAGTGCGGGCGCTCGGTCCCGATTATCAGCCGGTTGGGCGAGTCGAAGTGTCGCTGTCACTCCAGCGAATTGCCGGTACGGAGTCGGGTGCTACCTCCGAACCGCTTCAGGAAAGTGCGCTGTCGAAAACGATTCGGACCGATGACGATGGCGTCGCCAGTCTGGAATGGCCGCAGCTTCCCGAAGGAGGCTACCGCGTGGTGGCCAGAGCCGTCATAGCAGGCCGGCCCACCGACGACAGCGATGTGTTCCTGGTACGCGGTATTGGTCGGGAGCTGGAAGCGCCCGAGGCCGACGACCGACTCCTGCGTCTGGTCAGCGAGATCACCGCTGGTGAACACAAACGGCCCGGCGAATCGCTGTCCGGCTTGTACTTCCATCCTCCGCACATCGAGCACGTACGGGACCATCGGGATCTGCCGCTGTGGGACAATCCCCTGATCCTGGTGATCGCCGTCACCTGCTTCGGCCTCAACTGGATGCTGCGCCGACGATGGGGCTACGCGTAAGATGAGACAATGAACAGCGATGGAGTGAGCGCAGCAGCCGTAGACCGAGCACGAGCGGTGGGCGGCAGGACCGCTGTGGGCTGCGTGGTGGTACTCGGTCTGATTTTGGCTAGCCTGATCACGTCGGCACCACACCTGGCACTGACCCTGCTCGGAATGACGGTGGTGCTGTCGCTGTTTGCCTTTCGGATCGGCCAAGTCGCCGGTCCCCGAATTGCCGCAAGTCCGTGGCCACTGGCACCGCTTTTCGGCTCGCTGGCGGCGCTCACCTCGCTGCTCGCCACGGCGCTACTCTCTGCCACGGTGGGGCTTGTGTGGGGTCTGTATGATGGCGTTCGTGGTGCCGACTGGGCCTACAGCTACCTGGGCAAGCCGTTTCTGGCGGTGATCTATTACGGCTCGCTGGTCGCAGTCTTGTGCGGCGCGGTCTCCGGACTCCTGATCCGATTCCTACTGCGGCGGAGCTAGCGTCCGAAGCGACCAGACCGACTCTTTCGAGCAGTCTGGAGGGATTAGGAAAACCGACAGTCTGGCTGCTTGCGTCCGGTCTTGGTGATCACGAGGTGCCAAAGCTGTCCGTCACGTGCCAGAGAGCTTCCGGCTGCCGACAGCAGATACCACTGCCACATCAAATAGAAGCGTCTGTCATACTTCTTTTGATCGAGCAGATGATAGCCGTTCTTGAAGTTCTCCCACCAGGCCATCAGCGTGTGATAGTAGTCCGGCCCAAAGTTGTGCCAGTCTTCCATCACGAACAGTCCCTCCATCGCTTTCCCAAGCTGGGCGATCGATGGAGCACAGGCGTTCGGGAAGATGTATTTTTCGATAAACGGAGTCCCGTGCAGCAGGCTTTCGTTGTTGCCCACGGTGTGAAGGAGCGCGACTCCGTCCGGCTTCAGGTTGCGATGCACGACCTCCATCAAGTTGCGATGGTTCTTGTGCCCGATGTGCTCTAGGAGTCCGATCGACCACACTCTGTCGAACTGTCCATAGACATCGCGGTAGTCCTGCAAACGAAACTCACAGGGCAGATTTCCCGCCATTTCACGCGCCAGCTTCACTTGCTCTTTGGCGACGGTTACACCGACGACTTTGACACCGTACTTCTCTGCCGCGTACATCGCCAAACCGCCCCAACCACAGCCCAGATCGAGCACGGTCATGCCCGGTTGCAGACCGACCTTGCGACAGATGAGATCGAGCTTGGCATCCTGCGCCTGTTCCAGGTTCTTCGCGTTCTTCCAGTAGCCACAGGTGTAGACCAGGCGCTTGTCTAGCATCACTTTGTACAGATCGTTGCCGATGTCGTAGTGCTTCTCTGCGACCTCATACGCCCGCGCCCGACTCTGTCGATTGAACAGGATCGCGTGGAGCGTGATCATCTTCATCCGCCAGTTGCCGGTGATCTTCTTCGTCATGTCGGCGCGGAGGATTTTTTCGAA
>Ga0209174_10003029_pt1 | contig 10803 bp, 9 predicted proteins | sample JI91814BDNA_FD_187505 | JGI IMG/M metagenome (GOLD analysis project Ga0209174, IMG submission 187505) | Wastewater effluent complex algal communities from Wisconsin, to seasonally profile nutrient transformation and Carbon sequestration -... | ecosystem: Engineered > WWTP > Effluent > Algae...
GGCATCCACGTCGATGATGCCCACGCCGGTCCGCTGTGAACCGGGGTCGATGCCGAGGATGCGGGTCACGTCGGGCTTCGCGGGATCGGCGTGTGTCTTACGCAGCGTCGCCGAGGTCGGCGTTGGAATAGACGTTCTGCACGTCGTCCATGTCTTCCAGCCACGCCAGCAGCTTCTTCACCTGCTCGGCGGTGTCGCCTTCCACCGCGATGTCGTTGTCGGCGCGCAGGGTGGTTTCGGCGAAGCCGGGGACATGGCCGGCGGCTTCCATCGCCGCCTTGACCTCGGCGAAGGCATCGGGCGCGGTGATCACGTCGATGGCGCCGTCGTCGTAGACGGTCACGTCGTCGGCACCCGCCTCGATCGCGACCTCGGTGATGGCGTCTTCATCGGCACCGGTGTCGTAGCTGAGCACGCCCAGCTTCCTGAACATGAAGGCGACCGAGCCTTCGGTGCCCATGTTGCCGCCGAACTTGCCGAACGCATGGCGGACGTCGGCCACGGTGCGCACGCGGTTGTCGGTCAGGCAGTCCACGATCACCGCCACGCCACCGGGCGCGTAGCCCTCGTAGCGGATTTCCTCGTACTCGACGCCTTCCAGCTCGCCGGTGGCCTTCTTGACCGCACGCTCGATCACGTCCTTGGACATGTTGACCGCCAGGCCCTTGTCGATCGCCACCCGCAGGCGCGGGTTGCCGGCCGGGTCGCCGCCACCGGCGCGCGCCGCCACCGAGATCTCGCGGATCACCTTGGTGAAGATCTTGCCGCGCTTGGCGTCGACCGCGTTCTTGCGACCTTCGATGGAAGGACCACGTCCCATTGCAGCATCCAGCGGAAACCAGAGGGCGCGGATTATACGGCGGGTGGTTCGGCGGCGTGTTCGAAGCGGCCGTGGCGGAGGAAATGCGCGGCCTGGCGCACTGCCGCGGGCGAGAACACCAGCCCGGTGTGGCTGCTGTGCACGGTGCAGTGGTCGGCCAGCCCGGGCAGGCGGGTTTCCTCCAGCCCCACGGTGCCGTCCGAACCCCCATCGAAGCGCGCGAACAGCCGGCCCAAGCCATGCGCCACGTCGCCGGCCACCACGCCGACCTGCGCCGGCCCGTCCCAACCGGCCAGCCCGCCGGCCAGCATCGGCGCGCTGCGGCCGAGCAACGGACGCGTCCACGGACTGGCCGCGAGGTTGCGCGCAGTCTGGCTGCCGCACAGCGGCGAGCCCAGGCAGACCACCCGCGACACCGCCAGCTCCGGCGCCTGCCGCAACGATTCCAGCGCGATCAGCCCGCCCAGGCTGTGGCCGACCAAGGCGTCGGCCGGCTCGCGGCGCAGCCGCTCCAGCAACTTCGGCACCGCCCGTTCCGGGCCGTCCAGCACGCTGGAGTAGCCGAACAGCGCGGTCTCGAAGCCCTCGGCACGCAGCCGCGCGGCCAGCGGCCGCAACCACCAGTCGGCATTGAGCAGGCCATGCACCAGCAGCACCCGCGGCTTGCGTTCACTCACTGGGGCCTTCCCGCATGCCTGCACCTCGTTGATGGCGCGGATAGTACGCTTGGCATCCGACCCGCCCCCAGGAACCCCGCCATGTCGATCGAAACCGTCCTGTATTCCGCCACCGCCACAGCCACCGGGGGCCGCGAAGGCCGCGCCGTGTCCTCCGACGGCGTGCTCGATGTCGCCCTCACCGTGCCGAAGGGCCTGGGCGGCGCCGGCAACCCGGGCACCAACCCCGAGCAGTTGTTCGCCGCCGGCTATTCCGCCTGCTTCCTCGGCGCGCTCAAGCACGTGGCCGGCAAGCAGAAGGTCGCCCTGCCCGCCGACACCACGGTCACCGGCAAGGTCGGCATCGGCGCCATCCCGACCGGTTTCGGCATCGAGGCCGAACTCACCATCAAGGCGCCGGGCGTGCCGCGCGACACCCTGCAGGCGCTGGTCGATGCCGCCCACATCGTCTGCCCGTACTCCAATGCCACCCGCGGCAACATCGACGTGACCCTGGTCGTCGCCGACTGATCCGCGCCGCCACGCCGCATGCGAAAACGGCCACTTCGCGGTGGCCGTTTTCGTGTCCGCTTCACCCGTTGCGGGGATCCCGTCGGTACATGAATTCGCGGTCGCGCTGCTCGCCGACGATGAATGCGTACTCGCCGGCGAACTCGAACCCGTGGCGCCCATAGAAGCGCTGCGCGCCGTAGTTCTCCGACCACACGCTGATCCATAGCGTGCGCGGGCCATCTCGCTCCAGCCAGGCCAGCGCCTGTTCGAACAGGGCGCGGCCGACGCCGCCGTTCTGCTCGCCCCTCAGCAGGTACAGGCGCTTCAGCTCGCCGTCGCCCGGCCGCACGTCGTCGTGCGGCAGCCCGCAGGGGCCTGCCTGCGCATAGCCGATCGCGCGCCCGTCCTTCTCCGCGATCCACAGCGCGTAGTCGGGATTCGCCAGCACCTTCGCGTAGGCGGCAAGCGAATGACTTTCCTCGAGGAAGGCCTGCAGGTCCTCCGGCGAATACAGCTGGCCGAAGGCCTCGATGAAGGTCGTCGCGCCGAGTTCGGCGAGGGCAGGCGCGTCATCGGAGGTGGCGCGGCGGATGGTTGCTTCTTTCATGTCACTCACCCGATGGACGTTGTCGGGGTGCTGCGAAAAGCAGGCCATGGATGGCCTGCGGCGACGCGTCGAACAGGATGTTCGCACGCGTCGGGTAGCAGCACCTCGGCAGCGGCCATCACTCCCGCGCCCGCACCGACACATGCACCTCGGCCAGTTGCTTGTCCGGCACTTCGCTCGGGGCCCCGGTCATCAGGCACTGCGCGGTGGTGGTCTTGGGGAAGGCGATGACGTCGCGGATCGAATCGCTGCCGGCCATCAGCGCGGCGATGCGGTCGATGCCGAAGGCGATGCCGCCGTGCGGCGGGGCCCCGTACTTCAGCGCGTCCAGCAGGAAGCCGAACTTGCCTTCCGCCTCTTCCGCGCCGATGCCGAGCAGCTCGAACACCGCCGACTGCATCGCCGAGTTGTGGATGCGGATCGAACCGCCGCCGATCTCGTTGCCGTTGAGCACCATGTCGTAGCCACGCGACACCGCGGTCTTCGCATTCGCGCGCAGGTCATCGATGGAATCGACCGCCGGCGCGGTGAACGGATGATGCAGGGCGACGTAACGCTGTTCTTCGTCGTCCCACTCGAACATCGGGAAATCGGTGACCCACAGGGGTGCCCAGCCATCCGCGACAAGGTTGAAATCCTTGCCGGCCTTCAGCCGCACCGCGCCCATGAAATCGCTGGTCTTGTTGTAGGCACCGGCACCGAAGAACACGATGTCGCCGTTGCCGGCACCGACGTGCCGGAGCAGTGCGTCGAACGCACCCTCGGCAAAGAACTTGGCCACCGGCGAATTGACCGCACCGGCCTCGTCGATCTTGGCGTAGGCCAGGCCCTTGGCGCCGAACTTGGCCGCGTGCGCGGCGTAGTCGTCGATCTGCTTGCGCGACAGCGACGCACCACCGGGAATGCGCAGCGCGACCACGCGACCGTCGGGATCGTTCGCCGCGGAGGTGAACACTGCGAACTCGCAGCCCTTCACCTGTTCGGCCACGTCCACGAACTCCAGCGGGATGCGCAGGTCCGGCTTGTCGGAACCGTAGCGGCGCATCGCCTCGGCATAGGTCATGCGCGGGAATGCGGCGGCCAGTTCGACGCCCATCACCTCGCGGAACACGTGGCGGATCATGTCCTCGGTCAGGTCCTGCACGTCACGCTCGCCGACCCAGGCGAACTCCATGTCGAGCTGGGTGAATTCCAGCTGGCGATCGGCGCGCAGGGCTTCGTCGCGGAAGCAGCGCGCGATCTGGTAGTAGCGGTCGAAGCCCGCCATCATCAGGATCTGCTTGAACAGCTGCGGGCTCTGCGGCAGCGCGTAGAACTCGCCCGGGTGCATGCGCGCCGGCACCAGGAAATCGCGCGCGCCTTCCGGCGTGGCCTTGGTCAGGATCGGGGTCTCGATATCCTGGAAGCCACGCGCGTCCAGGTAGTGGCGCAAAGCGCTGACCAAGCGGGTGCGGGTGCGCATCTTGCGCTGCATCGCCGGGCTGCGCAGGTCCAGGTAGCGATACTTCAGGCGCACGTCCTCGCCCGGGTTCTCGTGGTGGTGGAAGGGCAACGGCTCCGCCTTGTTCAGCAACTCGATCTTCTCGGCCACCACTTCGACCTTGCCGGTGCGGATCTTGTCGTTCACCGAATGGCGCACGCGCACCGTGCCGGTGATGCGCAGGCAGTCCTCGTAGCCCACCTTCGATGCGGCGGCGATCACGTCCCCGTTGCCGGCTGCGTCGGAGGGTTCGGCCACGACCTGGACGATGCCTTCGTGGTCGCGCAGGTCGATGAAGCACAGGCCGCCGAGGTCGCGGGCGACGTCGGCCCAGCCGCAGAGGGTGACGGTCTGGCCGACCAGGGACTCGTCGACGAGGCCGCAGAAATGGGTACGCATGGGAACTCCGGAGGTGACTCGGGCGGCAATGCAGGGGGCCGCGACTGAAACGTCATTTTAACGGGCGGAAGCGCTACTGTGCCGGCGACCGGGCCCCTTATGCCCGGTACCCAGCCAACAACACCAACTGCCCCGGGGAACCGCCATGTCCAGATCGTCGCCGTACTGTCTGTTGCTCGCCCTCGCTTTCGCCGCCGCCGCACCCGTGGTTCCGCTGCCTGCCCACGCCCAGGGCAACCAGCGCGCCTATGCGCCTGAAGACCTGTGGACACTGAGCACTGCGGAACAGACCCGGGTGATCTCGCTGGAATACCGCGAGCAATCCAGCGGCCGCACCATCCCCAACGACCAGTTGCGCTTCTACCTGGACCAGGTGCGCCTGTCGCGCTGGAGCTTCAGCAAGGTCAAGCAGGACATCGCCAAGTCGCTGGGCAACAACGGCGGCTGGAATCCGGGCCCCGGCCCGGGGCCGGATCCGGGCGCACGCACCATCCGCTGCGAGAGCAACGATGGTCGTATCCGCACCTGCCAGACGCCCTGGCAGGGGCAGTCGCGCTTGGTGAAGCAACTTTCCAGTGCGCGCTGCACGCTCGGGCAGACCTGGTTCACCAGCCGCGGACAGGTCACCGTCACCCAAGGCTGCCGTGCCGAGTTCGCTGCCGGCATGGGCGGCCCCGGTGGTTCGGGCGGCCAGCAGGTCACGATCCAGTGCGAAAGCAACGACGGACGCCTGCGCACCTGCGGCAGCAACCTGGTCGGGCGCGCCCAGTTGCAGCGCCAGCTCTCCAACCAGCGCTGCATCGAGAACCGCAACTTCGGCCTGCGTAACGGCAGCGTGTGGGTGAACGACGGCTGTCGCGGCGTGTTCCTGGCGCACACCCGCAATGGTGGCGGGCAGGGCGGGGATTACACCGTCACCTGCTCCAGCGACCGCGGCCGCTACACGACCTGCGCCTGGGATGCCCGTTATGGCGCGCCGCGGTTGATCCAGCAGCTGTCCAACGATTCCTGCCGCGAGGGCTATTCCTGGGGTTATGCCGCGCGCACCGGACTGTGGGTCAACCACGGCTGCCGCGCACGCTTCGGCACCCGCTGAGGCAACGACTCAACCGGCCGGGGTTGCGCCCCCGGCCGGCTTGGCGGGCTCGCCCTTGGCGGCAGGGGCCGCCGCGGGTTTCGCATCGGACTTGCTCTCGCTGGCGGGCTTGGCACCCTCCCCGCCTTCTCCGGCCAGGTTGCGCTTCTTGTCGCCGTCTTTCTTGAAATCGGTCTCGTACCAGCCACCTCCCGCCAAGCGGAACTGCGGCGCGGTCAGCTGGCGATGGACCTGGCCATCCGCACCGCAGGACGGGCACTGGGTGGGGTCGGCATCGGACAGGCGTTGCAGGCGGTCGAAGTGGTGCCCGCAGGCGTCGCAGGCAAAGGCGTAGATAGGCATCGGGCTACTTCCTGGAACCGAGCGCGGATACTGGGGGTCTTGCACGGAGTTTCAAGGCGGCGGCCTCAGTCGTACAACGCCAGCAGGTCCGCTTCCGCGGTGTCCAGCCGGCCACGCAATGCCGCCTGCTCGCGCCCGAGTTCGGCCACGCGCACCGCGTTGCCATACACCTTCGGGTCGGCAAGCTGGCTGTCGATGCCGGCGAGCTTCGCTTCCAGGTCGGCGACCAGGGCCTCGGCTTTCTGCAGCTTGTGCGGGTTGACCTTCGAGACCGGCTTGGCCGGCACCGCGGCGATCGCCGGTTGCGCCTTCGGGGCCGGGGTCTTCGGATTGTCGCTGCCCGGGCGGGAACGCAGCCAGGCCGCGTATTCGTCCAGGTCGCCATCGAACGGTTCGACCTTGCCGCCGGCCACGCGCCAGTACTCGTCGCAGACCAGGCCGATCAGGTGCCGGTCGTGGCTGACCATGACGATGGCGCCATCGAAATCGCTCAGCGCTTCGGCCAGCGCCTCGCGCATGTCGAGGTCGAGGTGGTTGGTGGGTTCGTCGAGCAGCATCACGTTCGGGCGGCGATACGCGATCAGGGCCAGCGCCAGCCGCGCCTTCTCGCCGCCGCTGAAGGTGTCGATCACCTCGAACGCGCGGTCGCCGGGAAAGTTCCAGCGACCCAGGAAATCGCGCAATTCCTGGTTGGCCACGTCCGGCGCCAGCTTGCGCAGGTGGTCGAGCGGGGTGGTGCCGAACACCAGCGATTCCACCGTGTGCTGGGCGAAGTAGCCGATGCGCATGTCCGGGTGCGCCTTGCGCTCGCCGGTCATCGGCGCGAGCTCGCCGACCAGGGTCTTCACCAGGGTCGACTTGCCGGCACCGTTCGGGCCGAGCAGGCCGATGCGGTCGCCCGCCTCCAGGCCGAAGTTGACGTTGTGCAGGATCACTGCATCCGCGCCATAGCCGGCTTCGACATCGTGCAGCGACAGTAGCGAATTCGGCAGCTTCAACGGTTCCGGCAGGGTGATGTGCAGCGAACGCTCGGCGCGCACCGCTTCGGTGCCGGCCAGCTTGGCCAGCCGCTTCATCCGGCTCTGCGCCTGCTTGGCCTTGCTCGCCTTGGCCTTGAAGCGGTCGATGAACGACTGCAGGTGCGCGCGCTCCGCCTGTTCCTTCTGGTGGGCGATCTGCTGCTGGCGCAGGTGCTCGGCGCGCTGGCGTTCGAAATCGGTGTAGTTGCCGACGTACAGCTTGGCCTTGCCCTCGTGCAGGTGCAGGGTGTGGGTGGTGACGTTGTCGAGGAACTCGCGGTCGTGCGAGATCACCAGCAGGGTGCCGTCGTAGCGCTTCAGCCATTCCTCCATCCACACCACGGCATCGAGGTCGAGGTGGTTGGTCGGCTCGTCGAGCAGCAGCAGGTCGCTGGGCGTCATCAGCGCGCGCGCCACGTTCAGGCGCACCCGCCAGCCGCCGGAGAAGTCCGAGACCGGGGTTTCGTGCGCAGAGGCGGCGAACCCGAGACCGTGCAGCAGCCGGCCGGCACGCGCGGAACCGTCGTAACCGTTCACTTCCTCCAGCCGATGGTGGGCCTCCGCAACCGCTTCCCAGTCCTCGTTGGCGAAGGCGTTGGCCTCCATCTGGATGGCGGCGTGCACGGCTTCGTCGCCGGACAGCACGAAGTCGATGGCCGGGTCAGGCAGGTGCGGGGTTTCCTGCGCCACCGAGGCGATGCGCGCCTTCGTCGGGAGATCGAGGTCACCCTTGTCGGCCTCGACCTCGCGCATCAGCGCGGCGAACAGGGACGACTTGCCGGCGCCATTGCGGCCGATCACGCCGACCCGCCACCCGGCATGCAGGGTCAGGTCGACATCGGACAGGAGAAGGCGTTCGCCCCGGCGCAGGGCGAAATTGCGGAAAGAGATCATCCGACCATTGTATCGGGCCGCGGTGCCTGAACCGCCGCTCATGCGCGCCGCTGCCGGGATGCGAAGATAGGGGCCGATCCCCGCCGAGGCGCCGCATGCCGCACCACACCTCGCTGATCGCCCTGCTCTGCGTCGGCTTCGTGATGGCCTTCGCGCTGGGCATGCTGGCCCAGCGGCTGAAGCTGTCACCGCTGGTCGGCTACCTGCTGGCGGGCGTGATCGTCGGCCCGTTCACCCCGGGCTTCGTCGCCGACCAGACCCTGGCCCCGCAGCTGGCCGAGGTCGGCGTGATCCTGCTGATGTTCGGCGTGGGCCTGCATTTCTCGCTACGCGACCTGCTGGACGTGAAGAACATCGCCGTGCCCGGCGCGCTGCTGCAGATTGCCTTCGTCACCTCCATCGGCACCGCCTTCGGCCTGATGCTGGGCTGGGAGACGATGGGCAGCATCGTGTTCGGGCTATCCCTGTCGGTGGCCAGCACCGTGGTGGTGATGCGGGCGATGGAAGATCGCCGGCTGCTCGATACCCGGCGCGGGCGCATCGCGATCGGCTGGCTCATCGTCGAGGACCTGGCGATGGTGCTCGCGCTGGTCCTGCTGCCCGCCATCGCCGGGGCGCTCGGGGCTGGCGAGAAAGTGGGCACGGCCGGCATCCTCGGCGCGCTCGGATGGACCCTGCTGAAGGTGGCCGCGTTCGTGGCCTTCATGCTGGTGGTCGGTCGGCGGGTGATCCCGCGGGTCCTGGAACACGTGGCCGGGCTCGGCTCGCGCGAACTTTTCACCCTGTGCGTGCTGGCGATCGCGCTTGGCGTGGCGTTCGGCGCGGCGGCGCTGTTCGATGTCAGCTTCGCGCTGGGCGCGTTCTTCGCCGGCATGCTGCTCAACGAGTCCGAACTCAGCCACAAGGCGGCGGCCGATTCGTTGCCGATGCGCGATGCATTCGCGGTGCTGTTCTTCGTCTCGGTGGGCATGCTGTTCAACCCGTCGATCCTGGTCGACCACCCGCTGCTCGTGGTCGCGACCGTGGCCATCATCGTGTTCGGCAACGCGCTGATCGGGTTCACCGTGGTGCGCCTGTTCAGGCTGCCGCAGCTGACCGCGCTGACCATCGCCGCCAGCCTGTCGCAGATCGGCGAGTTCTCCTTCATCCTCGCCGGCCTTGGCCTCAGCCAGAAGGTGCTGCCGCAGCAAGGGCACGACCTGATCCTGGCCGGCGCGCTGCTGTCGATCATCGCCAACCCGCTGCTGTTCGCCTGGCTGGACCGCTGGCAGAAGCGGCAGCAGCCGGGCGAGGCGGTCACCCAGGTGCTGGCCGACAATTCCGAAGTGCCCGAGGACATGGGCGGCCACGCCATCGTGGTGGGCTACGGACGGGTGGGACGCGAGCTGTCGCGCCTGCTGCAGGACCGCGGCGTGCCGCTGGTGCTGGTGGAGAGCGACCCGGACAGGGTGGAACAGGCGCGCAACCGCGGCCTGGTCACGGTGCGCGGCAACGCCGCCTCGGAAGCGATCCTCAAGGCGACCCGCCCGGATACCGCGCAACTGGCGATCCTGGCGATCCCGCAGGCGCTGGAAGCCGGCGAGATCATCGCCCGCTTCAAGGCGATGAATCCCGCGATCAGCGTGCTCGCGCGCGCCCACAGCGAGGCGGAAGTGAAGCACCTGCTCGAACACGGCGCCGATGCCGCGGTGCTGGCCGAACGCGAACTCGCCTATTCGCTGGCGGACATGGTGATGGCCACGCCGCCGTATCGGCCGGCGCGCGTCGAACCCGCCGCCGCGAGCTGATCCGCGCTCACAGCGCGCCGGGAATGGCGGCCGGTGCCGCAGCGCTGCCGGGCCGCGCGACGGCATGCATCTCCCACGCGATCTTCTTCAGCAGCGCGCGGCGGTCATCGCCTTCCACGTACAGGTCGAAATGGGTCTTGCCGGGCAGGAAACGGAAATCCGCCTTCGCGCCCAGGCCATCCAGCACGGCCTTGAGCCGGCGCGCGGCGCCATCCAGGTAGAAGGTATCGGCATCGCCGACGATGACGCGGATCTTGCCGTCCAGGTCGGGCTTCAACGCCGGCCATAGCGCCTGCAGCCTGTGGGCGATGTCGTAATGCTCGCGCCAGTAGGCCACCACGGCAGGATCCACCTTGCCGGTAGCGCGATCGAACATCGGCATCGGCCGGCCATCCGCGCCGCGCGGCGAGAACACCCAATCGAACGATGCCAGTTGCCCACCCACCTCGCCCTTCACCGACTCCTGGCGCGCGTACTGCTCGAACGTGGAGACGACCTTGCCATCGACGCGGACCAGCGGCCATCCACTGCCATCCGGCCGGCGATAGACATTGGCATCCGGCGCGTACAGGTCGGGGCCGGTGAAGTCATGGAAGTCGCTGGAATCGGGCGCAGTCGACCAGGTGCCGCCGAACAGCTTCGGATAGGTCACCTGCAGCCACAGCGTCGCCCAGCCGCCTGAGGAATGGCCGTTGAGCAGGCGCCCCGAGGCCTTGCCGTCCATCCGGTAGCGCGCCTCCAGCGACGGGATCAGTTCGGAGGTCAGCGCATGGCCCCAGGGGCCGTTGTTGACCGAATCGGCGAACTCGTGGGTGCCGGTGGCGCTGGATTCGTCCAGGAACACCCAGATCATCGGCGGCATGCTGCCCTCGCGCATCGCCGCCGCCACCGAGGCCACGGTCCGGACCAGGCCCGGCAGGCTGCCGCCGAAGCCGTGGGTGAAATACGCGCTCGGATAACGCGTGGCCGCGTTCCCGGCATCGGCATAGCCCGGCGGCAGCAGGACCCAGCCGCGCATGCGGATGTCGCGGCCCCAGAACGCGCTCAGGGCCGGGCTGGCGAAGTCGAGCAAGTCGGTCTGCGCACGCGCGGCGGCCATGGCCTCGCGCACGTCCGCGGGCGCGTCGTCGGCGACGGCCCAAGGATCCGGCCGCGCCGGCTGCACGCGGGTCAACGCCAGCAACGGGATG
>Ga0209174_10003031_pt1 | contig 10800 bp, 11 predicted proteins | sample JI91814BDNA_FD_187505 | JGI IMG/M metagenome (GOLD analysis project Ga0209174, IMG submission 187505) | Wastewater effluent complex algal communities from Wisconsin, to seasonally profile nutrient transformation and Carbon sequestration -... | ecosystem: Engineered > WWTP > Effluent > Algae...
TGGGCTTGCTTGATATTTCAATGCAGTTTTCTAAGGGTAAAATTTCCATTCGATCTATTGTGGCTATTCTATACGGCGGCATGATGGGCGCTTCGAGCAAGCTTCCTTTCACATTCGATCAGCTCGGCGAAATCATAGTGAAGGAGGGGGCCGCTGACGGGTATAAAAATTACTCGAGTCCCGCAGCTCAGTTCCTCGCTAAAGCCCTCGTAGGTAGCCAAAAAAAAATCGAAGAGGCGCCAAAAGTCGAGTGACGTTCCTGGGCTTATCCCCTGGTACGATTACATGAAATTAGGGATGGGAGTTTTAGGACTTTCCCCTAAGCGATTTTGGCGAATGACCTTCAGAGAATTCTGGGCGATTTACGATTCTAGGTTCGGACACATTGAGGAAAAGTTCAATCGTGCCGATCTAGAGGATATGATGAGGATGTATCCCGATGGCTGATATCGACGAGCTAGTAGTAAAGCTATCAGCCGACACAAAAGATCTTCAGTCAGAATTAAGATCGGCCGTTGCGGCTCTTAAGCAATCATCGGAGAAAATGTCCGATTCGGTCGATAAGTTCGCGACCGAAGGCGCTCAGAAGACCGGGATGTTCGAGCAAGCGCTCGCGTCCATGGCGGGCTTTGTCGGCGGCCAAGCCGTTATTGGAGCATTCAAGGCCGTAACAGGTGCCGTAGTTGATTTCGGTAAGGCGCTTATTGTCGACGGCGTTGATTCGGCAATCGAGACGCAGGAGGCGCTTAATAAGCTCACTTCCTCTCTTGCTAGATCTGGCAATCTCGCGGCCACTTCGGCCACTGAGTTTACCGAATTCGCTAACTCGCTTGAGCGCACGTCTCGCTTCTCAGATGATGCTGCATTGAGCGCGGCGGCACTCCTTGAGAACATTACTCAGCTCGATTCCCAAGGGCTACAGCAAGCCACGCAAGCGGCAGCAGACCTTGCGGCTGCGATGGGTCTTGATCTTGAGACGGCAGCTAGCCTTGTCGGCAAAGCCATCAACGGCAATACGGGCGCGCTTAACCGCTACGGTATTGAGGTTCAAAAAGGCGCTACCGATTCGCAGACCTTGGCGAACGTCCTAGAGACGCTCAACTCTCGCTTTGGCGGTTCGGCCGCCTCGCAAGTTCAAACCTATGCAGGCTCAGTGGATATTATGGGCAAGGCATGGGAGGACGTGACGAAGGTCATTGGTAACGCCATTGTAGAAAACAAAACGATTACCGTTGCCGTTCAGCAAATCAGCCTAGCCCTTCAGCAGTTCAGCGATTACCTAGATTCCAATAGCGCCGAGATTCAAGTGTTCTTCGGGCAGCTCATAAGATTATCGATTGTTGCCGCAAGTGCAGTCGTTGAGTCGCTTAAGTTAATTACAATTTCAGTTGATGCCGTAATTCAGGTATTCACTTATTTTTCTGAGAGATTCACCGGGCTATCAGAAGCCATATCAGCAGCAGCCCAAGGGCAATTTGGGTTGGCGGCCGACGCCATTTCTGACTCTTCAAAAAGAATTGAAAAGTCATTTGATGAGGTAGGAAACACTCCTGCCCTTGATGCAATCTCGTCGAAGCTCGAGGACATGCACGCCAACGTCGAACTTGCTTTCATGGCTACAAAGAACGGCGCAGAGGTTGCGGTAGTAGCCCTAAATAATACTGAAGCCGCGCAAAATCGTTTAACGGATGCGCAGAAAACCGCAATCGATCAGGCCGCAGCGTTCGCGCAAAGCCAAATTGAGGCTGTTGATTCGGTTGAGGAACGCAACGCTTTATATCTTGAGAGTCTAGCTGCGCAGCGTGAAGCTGAACTGATTTCAGATGAGGAGTTTTTTGCAACTAAAGAAGCTCTTCTTATGGAGAACATCGCAGCAGAGCAGGCGCAGCTTGATCTAGCTCTTGAGACTAAGAAAATTAATGAAGACCAATACCGTCAAGCTCAGCTCGCTTTAACTTTAAAATCCAACACTGAGTTGATGAAGAATGAGGCAGCAAGGCAAAAGTTTGAAGAGGAAACCAATAAGAAGAGAGCGGAAAACTTCAAGTCAACTCTTGATACGATATCTACGCTCGCAAGTTCCGGTAACAAAACTCTTGCCACCATTGGTAAGGCGTCGGCGATTACTACCGCGACGATTGACGGATACGCAGCCGTGCAAAAAGCATTGGCTTCGGCTCCTCCTCCCTTCAACTTTGCGCTGGCTGGTCTTGTCGGTGCGGCGACTGCTGCGAACGTGGCAAAAATTGCGGGCACTCCTCTTGCTACTGGTATCGACCAAGTTCCCGGCACCGGCAATAAAGATAATTTCCCGGCAATCCTAGCGCCCGGCGAGCGAGTTGTTCCACGTGAAACAAACCAAGATTTGAGCGCGTTCCTAGCTCAGCAATCATCTAGGCCATCTACTCAAATCACGATGAACGTAACGATGAATGACGTGTTCACGACCGACCCGAATGAGCTTGGCCAAAAGCTCGTCACGTATATTAACAGCGCGCTCCAATCAAATGGCGTGCGTCTCTTAGGATCTACCGTATGAGCCTGACGACATTTTCAAAGTTCTATTACGGCTTCACGATCACAGAATCTAATAACGCGCTCGACTTCAACGAGGGCGGCCCGGAGCTACAGGCAACGCTGAATTCAGGCGACTATTCGCTTGAGGAATTCACGGCAGAAATTGCGCGCGCCATGAACGTAACTGGCGCACTCACCTATACGGTAAGCGTTAACCGCACGACTCGCTTTATCACGATTGCCTCTACGTCTAACTTTTCCCTCTTGTCAGGTACCGGAACGCGTATCGGTACCGGCGCGTGGTCCCTAATTGGGTTCACGGCAACCGACAAAACGGGCGCCTCTACCTATACTGGAACCATTGGCGCGGGCTCCGTTTATTTGCCGCAAGCCATTGTGAGCGAGCATGTCCCGAGCGAGGACTGGCTTGAGAAAATTGACGCCTCTGTAAACGAGTCGGCAAGCGGTGACGTGCAAGTCGTACTCTTTGGCGACGCTCGATATATTCAGCTTAACATTCGGCTCGCAACGGATAAGACAATTTCTCAGTGCCAGCCGCAAATCGAAACTCAAGTGAACGGCATTGCGAACCTTCGCGCGTTCATGGATTACGCAATCACGAAAGCTAAGTTTGACTTCATTCCAGACCGCTCAAACGCTAATAATTTTTATACGGTTCTACTTGATCGCACTGAAGAGAGTCGTCAGGGAACTGCTTACAGACTGAAACAAATTAAAAATGCGCCGGGCTACCGTGAAACGGGAACCCTGGTTTTCAAGTTGGTAGAGGTTTAAATGAGCGTTTCAAATGGTCAACTAGCCAACGCTACAACATTCAATAATGCGTTCATGTCTAGGACCGCCGACGACAACACAATCGGCATTAAGTCGCTAGAGAATGCCGACGCTCCGTCAGGCGATAACGTCGACAATCTTCAAGAGAGTATCAACTCTCTATCTAACTACTCAGGCAGGGTCGCAAACGATCCAATCACCGCGCTTCCTGCATGGGTTAATAACGACGTTGGAACGGGAACGGATAACCTTACCGAGCGAGCCGATGCGCTGACTGAGCGCTTCAACGACACGACCGGCCACATTCACGACGGAACTACCGGCAACGCTCCGCAAATCTCGGTTCTTGACGTTACGGACATCAACCAGTTTCGCGCTGATTGGCAAACGGTAGACATCACGACGACGGCCGGAACCTCAACGGATGTCAGTATTTATTTCTCGGGAAAAACTCCGGGCGGTAACGTATCAACTGCAGGAGTCGTCACTACTGGCGGCCTGAATAGAATCGTGCTGGTTGATAGCTCGACTGAAACCGCGATTGAAGACACCGAGGGGCAGCGCGTTTATGGTCGCCTTACCTGGGCGGCTAGCGTTTGGACGCTTTCCTTTTTCACGAATGAGGCGGGAGTTGAGACGGCCTATAGCATTGGCGTCGCTGGCCTTAGAATCTATTTCAGAGAGGTTTACACTCTCGCGACGTTTCCAACTATTGGCGCTGATATGGGGCAAATCCCGTCACTTGATTTAACCGCCGACATTGTAGACGCGGGACCTAATCAACGTGGCCTGACTCGATTCGCGGCTGGCTCAGAGGCCATTGCGAACGCAGCGGATACAGTATCAGTCACATTCTCAACGGCGTTTCCTGATACGAATTACGCAATCGCTACCACGATGAGAAATACAACCGATCCGACTCCGCAAGTTTATTTGTTGATGGTAACGGCAAAATCTACAACTGGATTCACGGCGCAATTCAATAGCGCAATGGATTCGGCGAACTACTTTCTTGAATACACCGCCACGAGGAACCAATGAGAAAATTTCTAATCCTTCTAGGTCTTATTTCTAATCTCGCAATGGCGGCGCTACCCATGTCGGGTGGCACGATGACAAGCGGACTCGGGCTTAACTACTCGGGAGTAGGGCCGTCGACTGTCCCGTACTTTAACGCTAACCGCCGCTTCACTAGCTCAACCATTACGCCGACCGAACTTGAATATATGTCAGGGGCTACGGCGAACATTCAAACGCAAATCAATAACGGATTTACGAGCGTTACGGGTAACTTTCTGCCTCTAGCTGGCGGCACGATGAGCGGGAACATTACGTTCTCGGGTACTAATCCAAACATAAGAACTACGACATCGCTTCGCCAAGAGTTTTTAGGCGTGACCACTAACCCCGTTGGAATGTATGCGGCTACGTCATCTGACGGCGCACACGTTAACTATGCGTTCGGCGACGCGATTGCATTTAATACTCTTTCAAACAGCATTGGACTTCGGTTCGGAAGAACGCAAGACGCGCAAAGCTCATTTGAAACGGTCAACACTAATACTGGATCATCGGCTTCGGCATCTCTTCGGGCCACGTCAAACGCTGGCGCGGTAGCCCTATCCTCCTACAGTGCGGCAGGTGGCGGATACGGCGCAATTGAGGCACCCGCTGGCGTCACGGGTGGCGTGCGTCTTCTTATCCCGGGAGTCACGGCGAACACTGTAACTTATCTGGACTCCAATAAAAGAATCGTAAGCTCCAACGTAAGCGATACCGAGCTTGGCTACGTCGACGGCGTCACGGCAGCGATTCAAACTCAGATCAACGCAAAGCCCGTCTACACGGCATGGGCTTCCTGCACCACTTCTGGATCTTGGACAACGAATACAACCTATAGCTGCTTTATGCGGCGGGTAGGCGACACGATGGAAGTTTCCATTCAAGTGAACGTCTCGGGTGGCGCTCCGACGACTGCAACGCTCACGGTGAACATCCCGAACAGCGCGACCGTCAACACTGCTGTGCTTGCGGGAACGGAGCCAGTCGTTGGAAACTGTATGGCCGTAGACTCTGGATCTACGAGTTACCCGGGATGCACCGTAATCCTGAACAGCTCGACGACTCTCGCGTTTCGAACTCATAGAACGCAAAGCGGATCGAACCCGGTGTTTATTGACGGTCCGGCAATTACCGAGGTTCGCCCATTCATCTTTGGCAGCACTGACATAGTTAATATTAAAGCGAGCTTTCCGATTGTCGGTTGGTAGCTCAAGTTATTGCGCCAATATTCCGACAAGCTTACCGGAATGGAACAAAACTTAGCCCTAATCATTTCTATCTTCATCGCAAAAGAGATTTATGATTGGGCCAAGGATAAGCTTTACAAGCAAGACGACGAGAAAGATGGGCAGCTCGAGAAAAATACCGACGCGATTCATAGTTTGAATATCAATCTCGTCACTATGGCCACGAAGCTTGAGCACTTGACCGAGAAACTGACAATCGTTCCGAAGCTTGAATCCGAGGTTCACGAAATCAAAGCACAGGTGCGGGAGGTAATTGCGTCATTGAAGACAAGAACGCGATAAAGACCCGGCTTGCATGGTGCCTTGCACGTCGTGAGAGCCACGAGGCTGAGCTTAACCCGCTCTACCTCCCGCGCTATCGCGCGCTCGCGCGTGCGCTACAGGGAACATTTTGGGCGCCGTACTGCTGGAATAGAAGTATTGATGAGCAAGAGATTCTCTACGCGGCTGGCCGCACGAAAGACGGGCCAATTGTGACGAACGCAATGCCCGGTTTCTCGGCTCATAACTATGGCTGCGCGACCGACTGGGCCGAGTTTCGGCCTGAGTACACGGGAAAGCAAGTTTGGGATAAGGCCAAATGGCCCGAGTATTCGAAGGCCGTTAAGAGCGCAGGTCTTGTTTGGGGAGGCGATTGGAACGGGAACGGAAAGCGTGACCCGAATGATTTCGACCTGCCTCATAACCAGCTTGCGATTCGGATTTCATATTCCAAGGTAGGGGCAATTTACCGAGCCAAGGGGCTTGGCGCGGCGAACAAGGCCATTTTTGATAATTTGATTGGGGGGTAAAATGGAAAAGTATTTTGCAATGGGGATTGCTGGAGCACTCGCTTTGAACCTGGTTTTGTCCGGCCTGTCTAAGGCGCTCGAGGTCATCAAAGACAAGACCGAATCAAAGTTCGACGATGATCTTTATGCGAAGCTCGCCAAAGTTACGGCGATCCTTCAGAAGGTTATCGATTGGGGCTCGGCGAACCGCTCGCACTAATATGCCATTTTCCCAGATTCTTCTTTTGCTTGGCTACGTGCCGAGAGTTTTTCGCCTCTTAAAAGAGGTCTGGGTACTGCTATCCGGGTCTCCCGAAGCTAAGATAAAGCTTTATCTTGAGGACGTGGAAACGATCACGACCAAGCTTCGGGGGGCCGATACGAATGAAAAACGCGAGGAAGTTGCTACCCGCATTTCTGATTTTATTCGCGGGATGCAGTAGCACGCCTAACCCAATTGGCGTTTGCGTGAACTCGGCCGAGGACGGCTTTCTTGTATGCTCCGAGGGCACCGGATATAAAAAGTTTCGAATGGAATACAAGGACGCCGGGAACTTCGTTTGTATGGCTCCTGACAACTTCGCGAAGGTTTTAAAATCGTGTTCCCACTAACTATCCCTGCGATGCTCGCCGCGAGCAAAATTAACGTCCGTCCAATTCTCGTTTTCTCGTTTGATAACATCGCAAAAAAGTTCGGCTCGGCGAGTATCTCCGAGCGCATCCGAATCGGGGATGCGAATCTATATATAGACAACTACGACGGCGACCCATGGTATATCGGTGGCTTACGGCCGCTGATTAATCAGGGCACCTATATATCGTTCGGCGGTACGTCGGGAAAAACTACTACGCGCCTTTCGCAGCAGCTTCAGCCTGACAAGGGAATCGGCACATCCGTTACTCAGCTCACCATTTCCATGATCGATAAGGACGAGCTCGTAACGGAGCTGATATCGCCGGGCTTTGAGGCCACTGAGCTATTCGGTGAGCCGTGCCGGGTAGAGCTCGGTTTTGAGGGTACGAGCTACCCCGAAGATTATATAACGATGTTCAAGGGCGCGTGCGAGAACATCTCGTCCGGCGCTGGGTATGTAACCTTTAGTTTGTCGTCTACTGAGCAAAAGAAAAGACAGAATCTTTTCACTCGCGCGACATCGCAGCTTGCTACATCGATTGCCTCGAGCGGATCGATCACGACTATTGACCTAGACGATGCCTCTGATTTTCTCGTGCCCGTTCTGGGCCCCGATTCGACTTATGATTCCTCGATTAAATTCTACGTTCAAATCGGGGATGAATATTTTCGCTACACGGGAAAAACAGGTAACCAATTAACGGGAGTTACCCGAAACCCGGCTCCATTTGATTTCGGACAGCTCGCGCACGACGTGGGCGATGACGTTAACTCCATCGTTCGGCTCGAGGGGAACGGCCTAGATCTAGCCCGCAAGCTCATGTTGTCCGGGCGCAACGGGCCCTACCTTGAGAATATTGATGTAACGAACTTCAATTACACCGACCCTATCAACACGATCCCGAACATTCTGTTCTTCTTTGGAGTTGATGTTGAGCAGCAATATGGGATTTTTGCTGGCGATTACATCACGACAACGGGCGCCACGAATGGCGCAAACAACGTCACCGCAAAAACGATTGATTCGATTTTCACAACTAACGACGGCTCCTATGTAGTTGTTAATGGCGTTACGTTCGTTAATGAAATCAACACGGCTGCCGTCGTATCGTTTAGGTCCCAATGGGACACGCTAGGCGAGGGGTGCGCCATGGCATCCGGCGACGTTGACCTTTTCGAATTCAATAAAATTTACCGGCTGTTCCTATCTAGTTTTGATTTCGACTTCAGAATCAAGAGCGTCATCGAGGCGAAAACCTTCATTGAGGAACAGATATTTAAGCCGATGACCTGTTTCTCTATTCCTCGAAAAGGAAAGAGCTCTCTTGGCTATCACATCGGGCCGCTGCCCGGAGCTGAGATTTTAACTCTTGGCCGTGACAACATCGTCGACGCCTCAAAGCTCAAGATTCAAAGGTCCATTTCAAGAAACTATTCGAACGCCATTACGTATAACTACGACAAAAACATAGTCGACGATAAATATTTAACGACGAAACTAGCAATCGATTCGACCTCAATTAGTGACTTCAAGGTCGGGCAGCGCGGCCTCTCGTTTTCAAACGACGGGATGCGGACGAGTCTTCAAGCGGAACTTAAGGCGCTGCAGGCATCGAACCGGCTACTCAATCGCTACAAGCGAGCCGCCGAATGGTTCGACAATATCCAAGTGTTATTCGGGGCCGGATTCAATTCCGAAATTGGCGACGTGATTATCGTCAACATGGCTGGCCTTAACGTGTCGAACACGAAGACCGGGAACCGCCAAGGTGAAGATAGGCTTTTCCAAATCCTAAATAAGGAAATGGATTTTGCCACAGGTGACATTAGGCTTAGCTTAACGGACACGAATTTTTCGACCGCCGCACGCTATGGTCTTATCTCGCCCGCGTCGAAAGTAAAATCGGCCGCGAGCGGTACTCAGTTTACCCTGAGCCCTAGTTACTCCTCTGTGTACGGCGGCAACGAATTCCTAAAGTGGCAACGGTTCGGCCACATTCTAGTTCGCGTCCGTTCGCCTGACGGCACCACAAGGAACGCCGTTCAGCGCATCCTTTCCTTTTCAGGGAATACGGTTACGCTACAAAGCACGCTCGGATTCACGCCTGTGGCAGGCGACATAATGGAATTTGCTCACTACAATGATGCGAGCGATCAGCAGAAATTGCCGTATGCGTTTATGAGAACCACGGCCCCGTTTGACGACGGCAAGCCGCGCTACCAAATGCTCTAAAGAGAGGGATATAGAATGGCCAATTTACCTTCAACATTCGCCAAGGTTAACGATATTGAAGTTGCTCAAGATGCGCCCGTTACCGAGGCGCTCATGGGAAAGATGGGCTCAAACGACAACTATCTAAAGGATAATCTCGACGACGAAATCGTAGACCGCACGGCGGCCGATACGGCGATTACGACTGACATCACAAACAACGTAAAAGGCCCGGGGCCGATCCAGACTCTTACGACGCTCAAGGCGCGTATGGATAACGCGAAAAATGTTATCTATCTTGGATCGGCTCAAGCCTTTTTGAATCCGGTCAATCTTGCCTTTATAAGCACTTGGTTTATTACGAGAGATACGGGAACGTTTAGAATTCAACGCATCACAGATGCAGGAAGCCCATGGGGCCGCTCGAACGTATTAGATTCCAGTGTTCCAGTCAGTAACTCGAGATGGGCAGAAATGAACGTCGAGGAAACAGGGGCGAACGTTGCCCCGAGCATTTACGTTTGGAACTTCCAGTCAGTCTAAAATACGTTTACGGTAATGCCGGTTATTTCAACCCTGCCTTTATCGTTAACCCTTGTTCGGGCCTTCATTTGACAAGTGAATTCTTTAAAATCTCCCGATTCACTTTTTATAAAAGCGGTAAGGACCGCTGCGCGCGCTAGATAGGAATGAATTTTTCTAGCGGCCTCGTTCATGTCAGTAGTTTCGGGCTCAATTCCGGTTAAGTTAATCGGATTAAGAAAAACATCTTCAATCTTTTTCAATTGTAATTCTCACTCTCGAGCTCGGTTGTTTGCGATATTGCTCTAGGTCTAAGTTTTTAAGCTCTGGGATTTTAGCGTATTCCACGGCACTTTTTTGAGTGTACCGGGTAATTTTTGCTGGGCCGCAAAGGATAGCCGGATGCTTTTCGGTAAGCGCTTTCAGCTCCTCCTCGAGTAACTCAAGCTGAGCGGATTCTGCATTGATTTTCTTTTTCAATTCCGAATAGAGCGTGGCTTTCGCAATCATTTCGTGATCGGTAACTTTTACGTAATCGCGATCTGTTAGCTCAGGCGGTATTTTCTGCAACACGTTGACGGTCCAAAAGGGAACAACGGCCGCCTCGATTTTTGAAAACCAATCTTTACAGGGTAGAACCGTGACGGACGCGCCTTGATTTGTTTCTGGGTTAAAGCAGAAAAAGAGATTCTCGAGCGCGCCCGTAACCATAAGCTGATATTGGCACTGCGCCATGTATTGCTCAGGCACGATACCCTTTAGCGCGTCGTCGATTATCTTTTGGGACGGCACTTTGATTTCGCATAAATGTTCGCCGCTTTTTGTTCGCCCATCAAGGCTAACTCGCATGAAGTCATATTCGGGATGCACGGCAAGGGAGGGCTCATAAGTTTCACCGCGAATCAGCTCAACGTGCGCGCGAGCCTTAGCCTCATTATCGATCCCGCGTCTTACTTGGTATTGCCCCGAGATATCGGGTTGCACGGCGAGGCCAGTTTTGTAGGTCCAAAGTTGATACGGCGTCATCCATTTCGAGAGGCC
>Ga0209174_10003033_pt1 | contig 10797 bp, 10 predicted proteins | sample JI91814BDNA_FD_187505 | JGI IMG/M metagenome (GOLD analysis project Ga0209174, IMG submission 187505) | Wastewater effluent complex algal communities from Wisconsin, to seasonally profile nutrient transformation and Carbon sequestration -... | ecosystem: Engineered > WWTP > Effluent > Algae...
GGGCTGATTCTCTGACCGAGTGACGAAATGAAGCCTTGGCCGACGTCGATGAAAGACCTCTGCCGGTCGGGGCGGAGTAGCTGAGACGTGTTCTCTGCGGTCTTCTTTGTATTGGCCGCGATTTCTAGTTGTGTTTGGTTTGATTGCTCGATGACGGAGAGCAGGTTTTCGGCAATACCTATATCGCGATTTATTTCAGAAGTCAAAGACCCAAGTTCTGGGATGCCTAATTGCGATGTATCCACGCCGCCAATAACATCCGAACCCCTGCCTATGCTTGACCAATAGGCAAGAGCTTGCTGTTGTGCCTGCAATTTTGGGATAACTGCGCTTAATAATTCGGGGGGCACCTGCCCAGAAAGGCTTTGTAATTGTGCTATGAGAGACGTCAAATATCCTGATGCACCGCTTAACGACATCCCTTGTATGTTGCTGACTGAATTTGCAATTGCTGAAAATGACCCTATGGCGGCCTGCTGAGCTGCCCTCTCGCTCAAAAATCGAATTAGGCTTTGTGGGTCTGCTGATTGCCCCCCGAATAGCTGCCCTTCAGATATAGAACCGGCTTCTGATGACAATACCCCTTGTATTGCTGACTGACGCTGTGAAAGCCTGTTGCGCTCAACTGTGCTGGCATCTACTCCGCTAAGCGTTTGCCGCTGCGCCTCAATATCTACAAGACGCAGTTGTCTTTGCAGGTTCTCGAAAGGCAGCTTGGCTTGCGATTCCTGAATCGCGAGCATGTTCTTTTGGTAGTTTGCCTGAAGCTCTAAAAGGGCTTTTGCTTCCTCATCTCTGCGCTTTTGTTCTTCAGCTTCTCTTGCGCGCTGTGCGTCTGACTTGCCGAAAAGACCCGTCAGCAAAGAGATTGCCCCGCCGGCTGCGCTTATGCCTTGACCGATCAGGCCGAATGATTTGAACTTATCTGAAAAGCCCGCGATGCCAGTCGATAGGCCGCCTAGACCCGAGACAACGCCGCCGGCGCTTCGCGCGTTAGCTAGTTGCGCAAAACCTGACGCAGTGGCATTTGCTGCCCCTAACGTCCGAGAAAACGATTCCGCTTGTATTGCTGCGACCTTTCGAGTGTGCGCCTCTTGCGCCTTTTGCAGCTCTTTCTGTACCTGCTCTTTTGTTTTCTTTTCAGTGTTTGCAAGCTCAAAGATATTGGCCCGCGCCTTACCATACGCAGCTTCTTCTGCAATCAGCGCGGCTGTGGTGCGGTCTTCGATGTATTCGGCGGTGGCTTGTTTTAGCTCATTGCGGATTGCCTTTGATTCGATGTCAAAACGCTTGATGGCTTCGCGGCCTTCGGCTGATTCGGGCTTTACTTTTGCTAGGTATTCGGCGTATTCGTCAGATAGCTTTTTTAGCTCATCGCGCGCGCGAATGAACCTATATTCTGGGGTAGCTTTCCCGCCCGCATTATCTCCCGTTGGGCCTTTGCCGGTGCCTGATTCGGTAGCGTAAAGCCCCGCTCTGCGAAGGTCTGCATCTCGCTGAGACGCTAACGCGCCTTCACGGCCTGAAAGTAAACCACGCGCCTCAAAACCGCCAGGCAAAATTACGCCGCTTGTTGCAAGGTCTTTGATGTTTCGACCCGTCGCCCGTTCGGCGTTTTGTATCATCTTGTCATAAGCTCTGACGTTTTCAGCAAGCCTCATGCGCTCACGGTCAATATCTGCCGCCGCCGTATCGCGCTGCTTGTTGTTTATGGCGTCGATGACATCGGAATAGTTCTTTGCCTTGGCCGCCAAGGTGTCATAGTCAAGGCCCAAAGCCTGAGCTTTTTTCCTAAGTTCTTCTTTACTTTTCGCAAGCTCAATCTCTTGTGCTATAGTCCGTTTGTTTACTGAATTTAACTGCTCAACCCTGTCGCCTAATTTCTTTGCCTCGTCGGCTGAATCCTTGTACCGTTTGACAATGTTCTCAGGCTTGTACTTTGTAGAAAGCTCATTGACAGCCACCGCAATGGCTGTTGTACCTGCGACGATTGCCGCAATGGTCAAAATTATCGGGTTAAATGATAGCAGGGCAAGCGCTTTGCCAACCGCCATAACAGCCGGTACGACGGCAGCAAGGGCCCCACCAAAAAGGATTATCGACTTCGACCCGCTATCAAGCCCGCCAAACCATTTCGCGAAACCTTCTGCAATAGTTGCGAGCGTCTTGTAAAACGACTTTAGCGCCGGCTCTAAGCCTTTACCGACTGCCGCCATGGCCTTTTCAGTTGAAGCCGTAAACCCGTCTTGCGCACCTTTGAGAGTGTCAACAGCCTTTGCAGCATCGCCTGAAAACTTTGTCGATTCTTTCAAAACTCCATTGTAAAACTTCTGCATAGCAGCAGCTTTACCCATGGTCTTGATGTTCTCATTATATTGCATGTTGAGAACTTTGATCGGCACCCCGATGTTCTCAACCTTCTCTGCGCTATTCGATAAAAGGCCAGATAGACCAGATTGTACAGCGGCCGCCCCGTCGCCGATTGTGTTCTGAAATGCCGCAATATCTGAAAGTGCATCGACAAAGTTTTTGGCCTGTTTTTCGTCGAACCCTAACGCGATGGCGTCGGCGTATGAAGACGCCGCTTGGTTGAGATTGAGAAAACCTTTATTCGCGAGCTGATCGACATTCTGTCTCGCCTTGTCTATCGACCGCCCAAAACCCTTTGCAATAGAATCGACGCGCAAAAACGCCGCTTCCATCTTGTTGAACTCGGTAGCCGCACGGGAGAAAAACCCCTTAACGGTATTCGCAACCGCTGCCCCGGCAATGGCGTTGAACACGTCGCCAAACGATGCCCCGGCCGCCTTGCCCATCTGCGCGCCGGCTTCTTTACCTGTCTTGGCTGCCTCAGACTCTACGTTTTTGAGAGCCTTTTTTACATCCTGTAAATCAGCCTGAAGCTTTAAAATTAGTTCATCGACGATCATTAAACGCCCCCATGAACTTGAATAGTGTCAGACCTGAGCCGCGAATGTACCGAATAGCTTCGCCGCTTTCGAGTCGCAAAGTCACCTCGCCATCGTGTGACATGTGCAAATCCATGTAGCGCGCGTAACGGTACGCAACCGCCATTCGGTACACGGTTACGGGGAGCCTCAGAATTATGAGAATCCAAAGGATGAGACGCTTGATTATTCTCATGCCTGCAAAGCCTCTTTCATCATCTGGGCCATAGTCTTACCTGATGGCCCGCGCGTCTCCATAAGCTTGATTTCTTCTGTCTCGTTGGTTGCGAGCTTCCGCAGGTCGTCTGTCAATTCGCGTATAACATCCTCTGGGTCGTGCTGTATTCTCCACAGCCGGACAGCGTCGTCTATGATCTTGCGGGCTATGGCCTTTGCCAATTGCGCCGCTTCTTTTGCCGTCGAGCCGATGGCGACTTCATAGGGTAGCTTGTGAACGTGAACTCCTAGCCAAGAGGTCAGGTTCAAAAGCCAGTCGGGGTCGGCGTTGGCTTCTTTGGCCTCACCCACGAACCCCGCCGCTTTTAGGATTGCGTCAATTTGCCGCAAATCCCATCTGGTAACAATCTTCGAAGTAGTGAGAAGCCGGACGATTCTTTTCAAGTGCATTACGGCGTCTTTTTCAATTGACGTCGATTTAGCCGCCTGTAATGCAATATCGCATTCACCCATAATCTCAAGGGTGATGCGAGGCTTGATTGTGAACCGTCCGACTTTCATTAGGTCGTAGTAGTCACCACAAGGTTAGGTGAAGCCACAGCCAAAACTGTGGCCGTCACGTTTGACGAACCGTCAGCCACCCACGTCATCATACCTTTGTTTTCTGATGCGTTCGAGTCGCCTACAGTCAAGTCGCCTGTGCTTGAGCTTGCCCACGTTGAACGGCGCGAAACCGGTATTACGTAGACGTTTGAAAGTTTTGTGATAACGGCGTCGTCTACCGCAATCGCCTGAGTCGTACCGAACATACCCCGCGTAAACGTGCCTTCGATCTCGGTAGCGGAAACAGCGGTTTTCGCGGTAAGCTGAATCACCTCTGTGCCGATGTCGAAATAGTCGCCGACTGACCATGTGGTCGCATCTGCTATGCCGTCTACGTTGAAAGTCGCGGTAGTCGCAGTGATGTCGCCGGCTTCGTTCAGCGCACCTGTATTAGTTGACAGGTCGTAGTATGCTGCGTGCGAGTATACCTTTACGACTCGTGAACTCGTCATGGTCATCGCTGACTGATGCTTGTGCGGTGCGCGGCTCAGACGTTCAGTTGTGATGAACACATGTTTAGGTGCCGATTCAACTGCCGAGTGGTCGCCGAACAGACCGTAGGTCAAGTCTGCGCTAACGTCTTCATTTGGCAGGATGCGGAAAGGCACCACGATTGACCGTGCGCCGTCTCGCTTGCCCATAATCTGAACCTGTGAAAGGTCAGGGACAGCCTGCCAGAACATGATATCATTCGAGAAGTCGTCTGCGTCCACACCTACAGGGTGCAGAATCAGCTCAACTGAACTATCGAACATGTCGAGCGAGCGTGAGCCAAGACCCCATGCCAGTTTCGCCCCGTCTATGATCGGGTATACCTGCGGGCCTGCAATTGTGTTGAACAGGTGCGGGAATTTCGTCTCATAGAACTCGACGTTTACCGTCGGAGCAGCCCCGCTCTTATTCAGTGCGGTTATTCCGACGAATTGTGCAGTGTCCGATACCTCGCGATAGGAAAGCCCTAAAGTTACGGCCGTCGTGTCCTGTTTTGTGTATCCACCTGATACCCCGTCAAGTTTGACGTCGTACTCGGTGAAAACAATGTTTTGCTTATTGTTTGCCATTTTAACTCCTTACTGTGTACTCTACGAGCTGATCGGCTAGCCAAAGGTTGCCGAATTGGCTTGCGTAGCCTTTGAAACCCCCAACCGCGCGCCACCTGAGAAAGTCTAAACTGCCCAGTGTTGTCGTCGCTTTGAGGTTGTGTAAAATCACGCCGTCATTGCCGCAGAGCGTAAGCCACCACGTCTTTAATTGTTGCAAAGCCTCGTCCGGCGTCGGTGCGACACTCCACATCATCGCGCGGCCTTCCTGAATTGCGCCGAACGTCGCATTATGCACGTCGTCATCTGGCAGGTCGTCGATTTTGATTAGTACATTCCTGAAACCTTGAGCGCTGACAATCGCCTCTTGATCTGGGGCGGTTATCCCTTGGCCATATGAAGTCTCGACCAAAAGCGAAGGGTAAGCAGTGTTAAACGCTTCGGCCATGTCGTCGATAATAGATGTATAACTCACGCGACACCCCTGAGCGCTCGCGCATAAGCAAACCACATTCTGCGCTGCACTTCGACGTCTTTAAGTATCCGCTCAAACCACTGTGCGCCGTTTGGGAAGCTTGTAAGGTTTCCTTCTTCTACCGCCTCACGATATGCGGCGCTGTATCTTGCACGATTACCTTTACCCCGTGCACTCCGTCTTGCTGTTGCAGATATCAACGATAAAAGACGCGCCATGGCCCCGCCTGTAAAATGGTGCCGCTTTGCGTATTTACCGGATGCGCCTTCAAGCTGCCCATATTGCGCTTTTACATAATCTTGTGTTTTCTCGTCGCCAAACTTGAGAGCGACGCCGCCGTCTAGCTCTATCACCTTGCCGGATCTTCTCAAAGCCCCGGTGTCAATCGGTACAAACGGCAATACGTGGGCTAAGCCGACGTTTGCCGCAGCTCTCAACGCCTTAACCTGCATAGATTGCAGAGCGCGCATGATCTTCGCTTCATCCATTCGCGCCTCGAATCATGCCTTCCTCTCTCAGTAGATACACGTTTATGCCGGCCATCCCGCCGCGTTGCTCTACCCTGTAAGGCTTCATCACCCCGTTGCCGTCGTCAGAGATGACAAAAGCACCGCTCTTTATGGATTCTGTCGAAGTAAATTTACCTTGGTACGCCACTGCGTCGCCTTGCTTGTTTTGCAGGACGAGAGATTTCATAGACCATGTAATGGCCTTAACTGGGGCGGCCTTTACATATTGTTTATTCACTAAGTTGGCCCGGTAAAATTTCACGCGGCCCCCAGTAGGTCGGCGGCATCGTCCATAAATTGCACAGGGTAGGGCGTGACAATATGCCTGCAATTGAACTTCCAAAGGTGAGTTTCTTTGTCGGCTTTGATTTCTTCGACGGTCTTTAATGAAGCAGCGCCCGGCCATCGCTTCGAAAGTATGTCGCGGCCTTCGCTTGAAAAAGCAACAATCTTACCCTCCCATGGCTTGCAAGAATCCGTTGCGCCGTGGCTCGATATCTTGCCGGTGTAAATGCCGGATTCCGCTGCGTCCAATTGGGTCACCGTTCGGTGAATATCCGCAGAAGTGGTATTTGCGCGCCCGTCAAGGTACGTATTCAGGGGGTAGTTTTTACCGTCGCGATATTTCACAGTGTCGCGCCCGCCATATTTAGCAGTAAGATCAGACCACGCTTTCTCGATATCCTGCGCACCGGTTGTTCTTGCGGTTATTGATTCTGTCTTTAACTGTCTCAGGCCTAATTCAGCCGCAACCGCTGATACAGATTTATCGGCTGCCGCCGCTCGTAACGCCTTTGCCTTTTCTTTGAGGTTGATGTCCATTGATAGCATAAAGCCGTCGATATTGCGCACGATCTGGGATCTCAGGTTTTCTATGAGCCGGTTGCTGATTTGGCGCGATACTTTAACTAACCCGCCATCGATGTACTGTCGCAGAGACCTGATGAACTGATCATGAGCTTCGGCGGCTATTTGCTCCATCGTATCGCCTGCGAAGAATCGTAGAATCGGCCGGCTCAAGGTGTTTTCGTATTTCTTTAATGCCGCCTCAAACTCCTGCTGATTTTTTGACAGAATCCATGCGGCATCGTCGATCTCTGCATATCGCCTGCGGATGTCATTTACCGCGCGCAGCATGTCGTTCTTTTCCTCACGGATGGCCCAATCTGACTTTTTAACGGCCATAGTATGCCCCGCTACGGTTCCAGAACTCGTCGTTTATTTTGATCTCCTCGCGGTATTCGCCCCGAACTTTCTCAACCAAATATTTAGCGTCTTCGTCTAAAGTCGGGTTGCTTATGTTCTGAATGACAATTTCGCCATCGTCGAACGATGTGCGAGTTAATTCGCCTATCACTTTTGCCCGGTCTCGCATGTCCATCACCTTCATGAGGTGAATCGACTGGAGAATCGCCGCTTTGTTTAGGTCTGCGTTTGTGGGGAGCCATAAAGAGCCATCCTGGTTGAGCTGTTTATGATATCTCACAATGTCTTTTGTAGCTTTGACTACACACCGCGTTTGCTCGTCTGTCGCTGTCGCTGTGGTAAACGTAATTGCGTCGTTATCGGACGCTGCCTCAGCCAATGTCGGGTAAAAAGTGATTTCAACCGTCCCGCCGTTATAGACCGCCCCGATAACTGTGTAAGTCGTCGCCGTGCTGTCGTTTGCGATAGTGAATTTGTCACCCGCTGAGATAGGGTTTGCAGAATCCTGAAACCCATCAACGGACATCGACCTACTGCTCACAGCATAGCCAGCGGCGTTATTGATTGCGCCGATCAGGTCTATGCTGGCTGATTGTAACCACTGACGCTCGCCGTTAGCGAGTGCATAGGTGGTTACTTCAGCGATGGTGCAGTAGGTCGATTCCATCTTATATGGTTACCCGATCAACAGAGCGATGTGCTCAGACTGAACAGCCTTGACGCCCCATGCGAGCGCGACTTCTATGTGGATCTGGCGGTACTGTTTCCAGAGCGAGATTTCAAAAGTCAGGCCCGTATTCGGGTCGGTCATATACATACGGTCGGCAGCACCGTCGCCTTCGATGGGGGCCAAAGGCGCACGAGCGATAAGCTTCAGGGCTGAGCGAGAAAACCCGACGTTCGGGGTGTACGAGCCGCCAATTGTCATCTCGGTTGCGTCTGCGATTGTTGCACGAACGCCCGGATTGCCGATGACGATATCACCTGTGGTCGAAGTCAAACCAGTGTTCACAATGTACTTATTGTTTGCGTCTGTTGCAAACGTAACAACGTCGCCGGCTTTAATACCAGTCACGTTGACAGTGCCGCCGTCGAGAGTCAGAGTAGTTTGGCCCACTGCTTCGCCTGAACCGTTGTTGATATCGTAGCCTGTACCCGCGCCCGCTGTGTGAAGAGAGATTTGGCCAGATTCGTACACCTGAAAACCATGAACAGGAAGCAGTGTGCCACCGCGCAGGGTTTGGTCAGAACCGGCATATGAAACTACACCGAGGTTTGCGAGAGTTCGCATTTTCGCGCCCGCTGCGGTGTTAATCACCATAGCACGGTCAGACATTGGCGCGCCGTTGTCGTCAAGGATGCGGCGAATTTCTGCCATATCGATGAGAGACGAACCAAAAGGCGTTGTGCCCGCTGTGCCGTATGCGCGTGAAGCGTGTGTGTAGGCTTCTACGAAAAGGTCGGCTTCGATCTCATTTACCAGAGCGCGGAACGCCTGAGCGAAACGCTGAGTCTGAATCGTACCGTAAACGCCGCCTATACTGCGCTGCTCTTCGCCTGTCCACATGATTGGCACCATTTTTGACTTGCTGATGGTCGCGTCTGTGTAGGTCATTGTTTGACCGCCAGAGTCTGGGGCATAAGCGCCCGCTGTGATGCTGGTTGTCGATGCTGTAGGCGCGATAGGTGTACGGATAGTTTGACCAACCGCCGCCTGCTCTGCGCTTGCGTCCATCGTCGCTGCCGGGATAAAACCGGTCAATTCACGGGATACGATTTCCCACGCGGTATATGCGTTGTTAATCAGGCCCGTCAGTGTGTTTGCACTTGCCATTATTTCCTCACTTGTTAATCAATCACCTTCCCGCCGTCCTTTATGAATGCAGCCTGAGCCGCAGGGGTCTGCGCGAAAAAGTCGGTTCTATTCATCTGTTTCGATTGTATGCTGGCAGTCCCGCCGGCTGAACCTGCGCCTGCGGAGAGTGTATTTTGCAGCAAAATCTTGTTGTCATCGCGAGCAATCCATTTCGAATATGCCTCTGCGATATCCAACTCTTGCCCGTCGATTTCTGCAACGGTGAGAAATTCACCATTCTTCTCGATGAGCTTTGGCTTTGCTTCTGCGTTGAACAGTGTTGCGGCTTTGTTGATGTCAATCAAACCCTTGGTCTGTCCTAGTGCCTTAAATACTGAATTGTTCACCTTTTCAGAGTGAAGACTTGCGCGAAGGCGTTCAGCCTCTGCTTTGTGCTTCTCTGCTTCCTTGGCGACACGTTCTGCATCTTTGGCCGCTTTTTGCGATGCCGTGAGACCGCTTGTTTCTACTTCTGACAGCCTGTTTTTCAGGTCGTCGTAATCAGATACTTTCGCGGTCAATTCCTCAATCTGTGCGCGATATTGCTCTTTTGCATTTGTCTTAGATTTCTCTATGACACCTTCGAGCAAACTTTTCATGTCCACTTCATTGAGTTTTTTTGGTAATGATACTGTTCGGCGGGTTTTTGGGTCAACAAACTCATAAACCTCGTCTTCAGTTCCCGGCTGTGCCGTTATAATCCATTCGCCCATTATTGTTCTACCTCTTGCTGAGTTGCTTCACCATTTAAGCCCGGTTCGTCAGGTAGACGTTTAAACTCTTGATCTGCAAGAGCCTTCGCGTTTTCCTTTGGGAAAAGCATTTTGACGATCTTTTCAAGGGCGATACGTGAAAGGTCAGGAAGGGCCATGTCGTAAACAGCCTTCAGCCTCATAAATTCAGCAGCGACGTCGCTCTGCTGAAATTCTCTTGTGTACTCGATCTTGATCTGATCTTCATAATAATTTTCGCCCATCCACTTGCCAGCGATGCGGAAAATAAATTTTTCGCATTCTTCGAGGGCTTGTGAACCTGCTTTTAATAGTGCTTCTGTCTTTTGAAATTCTTTCCCCATGGCGGCACCGCTCTGGACATAGCTTTTGTCCCGGTCAACGTCCATGCCGATTTTACGGAAAATTTCGAGGATGTAGATATTCAGGGCTTCTTTGAATGAGGATATTTCTTCGAGCTTGGCCCCGTCAAAATATGGCCCTTTACCGGCCTGAGCGTTAAAAGCCACAATCGGCGAATCAGAAAGCCCCTTTTTGGCTATCTCTTCTGGCAAGTCGTCTTTTGCCACAATCGGGAAAAACAGGCTTTTGAATGTTCCGCTCGCGAGCATCTCTTCAAGGTAGCTCATCACATTGTAGATGGCTTTTGACAGTATCGCGATGTCTTCCATCGGCGAGTCAGATATATAATCATCTTCGATGTCGCGAAAGTTCACGAAATGAAAAGGCACCTCGCCGAGTGGGTGCGGTACAGGCTCGCCAGGTATAACGCTTTTCTTTACGTCTTCTTTGATCTCGAAGTCTTGATAATATTGCCGAGTCCACAGTCTGTAGATTTTTGTAGGCTTAGCCTCAGAAAGCGGCGATTCTTTCACCGTGCGCGAATCATCGAGCAAAACCCATTCAAGGTTCAGCATGTCGTCACATGCAAAATCACGTATCTGCCACGGCGCGTAGATACACGCATACGGCTGCACCTTCGCCGCCAATCTGTCGGCCTCTGTCCTGATTACGTTAGGGTCAAACGATGGCGAATCTACCAAAACGCCCACAGTGTAGCTTGCCGCTTGCGTCGCTACTGACTGCATGAAAGCATCGATGCCCTTGCGCTTTGATGCACGCGTTTCTATCGGCTTTAACTTATCTGGAATCTTGCGGTCTACTGGCTGTGCCCAAAGAAAGCCAGTGAGCAGGTCAACAATTGGCTGAAGGAAGTTAATGTACACCGATCGCTTTTTGCGCTTCTCATACGC
>Ga0209174_10003039_pt1 | contig 10773 bp, 12 predicted proteins | sample JI91814BDNA_FD_187505 | JGI IMG/M metagenome (GOLD analysis project Ga0209174, IMG submission 187505) | Wastewater effluent complex algal communities from Wisconsin, to seasonally profile nutrient transformation and Carbon sequestration -... | ecosystem: Engineered > WWTP > Effluent > Algae...
TGTAGCAAAGGTGGCGCAATGCCGGGCGGTCGCGACGGTGGTGCCGATGCTCGGGGGCCCGATCCGGCGGACCTCAGCGGCTCGGTCGAGGATCTGAACTCCGGTGCCGGAGATCTGGCCGGCCTCGATCTTAGTCGCACCGCCGATCTGAGCGCGCTAGTGGATCTTTCGATGGCGGCTGATCTGCGGCCACCTGGAGACCTGAGCACGCCGCCCGATTTGGCCTTTGTGCCGTACCAAAATGTCGACATCTACGTCGACAACACCTGCAAGATGGACGTGCTGCCAAAGAAGTTTGACGTTCCGGCAGGCGCCTTCCTCAAGCTGACGTATTTCAATCGCAGTCGCGATTACAAGGTCGACGTCTGGAGTTCCTACGGTGGCGGCTTCACCGACCTCATGACCGGCGCCTCGTGGGCCGAGCGCTTCGAATACTGCCGCTATCCTCGCCCCTACAGCGCCTACGTCGACATCTCCACCGCCTGCTCTCGCTACCGCCTGATGATCAACTGTCTGTAGGTCGTCTTGTGAGACCCCGGCCGTTTCTAGGAAAGCGGCCCGCCACTCCGAGCGACTTCGCCGTCCGAGCCGCACCCACACGCCAGCTTGCGGGCGGAGCGTCGCCCCGACATGAACCGTTACGCTGCGGCCCGCAACCGGAACCACGTCATACTGCGACAGGATGCGCGCCAAGATAAAGACTCCCTCCATCAGCGCGAATTCCTTGCCGACACAGAATCGCTGCCCGGCCCCAAACGGCACAAACTGAAGCGGATGCGCAAGCGGCGGAGCACTCGGTAGGAATCGACTCGGATCGAAGCGCATCGGCTCCTTCCAGAACTGTGGATGGCGATGGATGACGTAGGACATGACCGTGACTTCTTGGCCTTTGCGGATCTCGTAGCCCCCGATGACGTCATCTTCCTCTGCGGTGCGCGGAATCCAAAACAGCGGACCGTTCAGACGTAGCGATTCCTGGACCACCGCCAGCGTCAAGGGGAGCTGTCTTTGATCGGCGAACTCGGGCCGCCGTCCTGCCAGGTGGGAGTCCAGCTCGGCGACGACCTGTTTTTGAACCGAAGGCGATTCCCCCAGGTGATGAAACGCAAACGACAACGTCGCCGAGGTGGTTTCATAACCCGCCAGAAACATCGCCATCGCTTCATCGCGCAGCTCGCGGTCCGTCATCCGCTGGCCGGTCTCGGCATCGACCGCATCGAGAAGCATGTCGAGCAGCTCGCCGCCCTGCCGATCCGGTTGCTGTTTGCGCTGGGCGATGAGGTCAAACAGCACCGCATCGAGTCGCCGCAGCGAGTCCTCAAAGCGCTGGCGACCGGGAATCGGCACCCAATGTGGCAACCGCTGGGCCACCATTCCCCTCAGTAGGTAATCGATGACATAGCCCATCTCGCGACCCACCAGGTCGGCGGTCTCGCTCGCGAGCTTGCCACCAAACATCGTCCGCACAATCACGCGCATCGTGATGCGGGTCATCTCGCGAAACAGATCGAGCGGCTCTCCCGTGGTCGCGTACTTGTCCCAGCCTCGCAGCTCTTCATCGATGGCATCGACCATCAGATGGGCCATCGCCACCAGTCGATCACGATGAAAGTGTGGCTGAATCATGCGTCGCTGACGCCGCCAAAAGGCTCCTTCACTGACCGGCAGACCATTGCCCAGCAGTCCCCGGACGGAGTCCCACAGCGCATTCCCTTTGCCGTACAGCTTCGCTTTGTCACGCAGTACGTGCTGCGCGTGATCGGGATGGTTGAGCGCAATCAGGTTGGTGACGCCCAGGTCCAGCCGATAGACATCTCCGTACTGCTTCTGCAGCGTCAGCAAGTGGTCGAGTTTCTTCCATAGCAGAAACGGTAGCTGGCCCAGCAGGGGTACACCTCGGGCAATCGGCGGAGCCAGCGGAGAAGCGGCGGAAGCGGTGGACAGCATGGTTTCTTGTTCCTGACAAAGGGGTGCATAGGCGCACGGTCCATCAGTCGGGCCAGCCTACCATGAGGCACGCCGCGTTGCCCAGCGCCGATCGAACGGGACTACCGAGGCGAGGTCCTTCTCTTTGTGCTGGGCGAGCCAGCGCAGACCCTCTTCTCGGTTTGCGACAAAGCCAATCTGAATGTGCGTGGTGCCGAGGATCTGCATCGCCCGTACGGTCAGCGAGATCAGGGTTCGGGCCACCGTGCTCGTGCCGAAGATCGCCGCACCACGAAACTTGGCCAGATGAGGATTCATCGCCGCCAGTCGCCGCGCTGCGGGGTCGAGGCCGGTCATCTTGTGTAGATCCGCGAGGCACGATCCGACCACACTTGTGATCATTCCAAGCTGGCGTAGTTGGGCAAGGGCAGCAGTCGAGGCTTGACGAACGCTGTCGCTCTTGAAACAGTCGCTCGCAGGCGCAGTGCACCTCGCCCCCCTGAGGCTCCGTGATCAAGTCATTCTCTGCCCAGAACTACCGCAACCTAAGTGTCGACGAGCTAGCGCTGTGCCCGGTGAACGTCTTCATCGGCCCCAACAACTCCGGCAAGTCGAACCTCATCGACGCCCTGAGCTTCCTTCCCGACATGCTCAATGCCGACACCCGGGAGAGCGCATTTTTGGAGCAGGTACGCAAGCGCGGCTGGAACGAGCTACTCAACCGCAGCCTCAAGCCGCCCGGAAAGGTGTCGCTGCGCTGGACCTTTCAACTGGAAGCGGAGCAGGAACCTGTTCGCTACGAGCTGGATTTCGCCGTCGATGGTGCCGACCGCATCCCGCACGGCTTTCTGATTCAGTCTGAGCGGCTGCAAGTTGGTTACACCGTCCTCCCCGTAGAACAGAACCGTTCCGGTTTGCGCTCCGAGACAATGCTTCGAGGATATCTCTTTCCCCCTTCGCTGCTGGATTCGATAGCGACGCTGGAAACCCTTGCAGCAAAGCAGGTGATGTCAAAGCTGGCGGATGTCTGTCGCGGCTTCCTTCCGTATCTTTCTACCTACTTCGATCTTCGGGCTGCCGGTTCGGCGCAGGAAATTGATACGACGGCGAAGGAACTCTCCTGGGACGGTGCGAACTTTGTGAACGTCCTGGGAAATCTGGACGACGAGCACAACTTTCTGCCGACGTATGAAGAGCGGCTGCGCGAGGTACTCCCAACGCTCAAGCGGATCAAGATCCCGCTCGCGGGCGAGAGCTATCGGCTGATCGACTTGGACTTTGGCGGGCAGCGCTTCAAGATGCGCGAGCTGTCGGATGGGACGAAGAAGCTGATGCTGCTGGCACTGCTTCTACATTCGCCGAGTCGTCCCCGCCTGCTGGCGATTGATGAACCAGAGCTGAACTTGCACCCCGCTTGGCTACAGGTCGTCGGGCGGTGGATTCAGTCTGCGGGCGATACCCAGCTCTTTGTCAGTACCCACTCGCCGGATCTGCTCGACGCGTTTACCGAAGGCTTTGTCAGCGGTCATGTCGGCATCTACGTATGTGATTCCCAAAAGACGCCTCAGGTATCGCGACTCTCTCCCGATCGGGTGAAGACCCAGCTTGCCGAGGGCTGGAAGCTCGGCGATCTGTACCGCATCGGCGAACCACTCATCGGTGGCTGGCCGGTCTGATGCGGGTGTTTTACGCCCACACCGCTGGGCATATGGAGTCGGGGGCGCTCCCCGCCTTTCTACGCAAGCTCGATCCCCGACTGACCCAGCCGGACAGTCTGATTCCGGTCTGTCCGGCCAAATACGTACCCGGTCCGCGTCCCCTGCGCTCGGATCTGACACCCGAACAGAGGAAGATGGATCCGCTCTCTGGCCTGACCGGCAAAGCGCTGATCGACCAGATCACGAGCCGACTCAAGGAGCCGTTTTTCCGTGGCAGTGAATACGCCGACGTGGTCGCACTTCTGCTTGTTGACGATGCCGACTGTCGGTTTTGTCCAGGGGCACCTTTTGCCAAGGACTGCGGCACCAAGCAGGAAGCGTTTGAGAAGTGGTGCACGGACATTGCAGGCGCGGTGGCAGAGGCCCTCGGTCGACCGCTCCCGGTGATTGCCATGATGGCCTCTCCGGAGGGTGAAGCCTGGCTCTACGCCGACTGGGCCGAAGGCTTTGGCAAGCAATATCCGACCCTCGCGCACCATCTCAGGAAGCGAATCGATGGCGAGATCCTGCGCGGGGTAACCATCGAAGACTGGGGAGCGTGGAGTGCTACGTCCAAGAGCTGCGCCACCAAGTTCAGCGACGAAATCATGAAGCTGGACGCGAGCCTCGCCGGTTTCCGCTACAGCAAAGCCATCCACGGTGCCGAAATGCTCCGTCGCGTCCGTCCATCGGCGATTGCGAACGTCTGCACGACGTTCTTTGGTCCAGCGTATCAGTCGGTGCGCAGGCTGCCGTAGCGGCGTGGTTCCTCGCGGCGCTTTCGGCCTTTCCTACTGCTGCTTCATCGCCTGCTGGCGCAGACATTCGTAGAGCAGCACGGCCTTTAGGCGTTCAAGATCGGGTAAGAAACTGATCCAACTCCTGGCAGAGCTCTCCGAGCGCGGGCACCCGTGTCGCAACGTGTATCACCAGGTTCTCGATGTCGAGCGCTGTGACGGTGCGCTGAATCTTGGCTTCGTTCTTTTTCTGCGCCTTGAGATAGCGCAAACCAGCCTGCGCATACACTCGATCCAGTGCGTCGCTGGGATGGGCAATGTCTTCTATGCAGAGAATCTCCGGCGGGCTACCCAGAACCGCAGCAACCACTTCCGCCGTAAGACCTGCATCCAGTTGAGAATAGTGTCGCTCTTCGGCCAGAAACCACGCCTCAATCTCCATCACCGCAAGGATCATCCGTGCGGTCACACCAGTTCGCCGCAGGTGCTCGTCCATCATCCGCTGCTTGCTCGCCAAGGTTGCCCGTGCCCCTGGGAATAGATCGGTCAGTCCCAGCACTCGATCATAGCCAGCCTTCTTGAGGCTCCGATACTGCTCGCAGAGATCCGAGAGCACGCGGCTGTCGGTCGCGCTGTTGTAAATCAGGACGAAAAACTCGGCCCCTTCTGGAGAAAAAAACCTTACCTCTTCCCAGCGGCGGCATCCGCTGGCACCGCCAGATCCAAGCTGCACCCGAAACGCCAGCTTGTGCCTACCCGCTAGCTCCGTAAGAAGCCGCAGCGCAAAGATCTGCTCGGTCTTGCCTTCGACAAACAGCGCCAGCTTCTTCATGGCCTCTGCTCACGATGCACTATCGTCGAGGTAGCCGCTGCTAAACAGGTCGAAGTGGTTCAGTCCAATCTCTCGGAAGGAATCAAACTTCTCTCGTGCGTTGCGATAGGTAAGCAGCCGGCACTTTCCACCCTGTCGCAGCAGCACAGCCCAGTGCTCAAGCGGCACCGCGTTCATCACAAAGCGATCGTTGGTGGCCATCAGGATCTGCGAGCCGCTGGCCTTGCCAAGCTCGAGGAGGATCTCAATCATCAGGGTCGAGCGCTTGTAGTCCAGCCCCTCCCCGACATCATCCAGCAGCACGCAGCTTGGCTTTTTGGCCAGGAGCGCATAAGTCATATGCACCATCAACGCCAGCGCTCGAAACATCCCCTGCGACATGGTGATCTGATCAATCCAGTGATCTCCCAAGTCCTTCTCTTGGACCGCCAGCCCCAGTAGCGGCCCAGGCAGAGGCTGGGAAAGCTGAATACCGGTCGGCTGACGCGCATCAATGTCCTCGATGGAGTAGTCGAGCCGCCGCAAATGGCCTTTGATCGCTTCGATATAGGGCTGGCCAAGCTCTTTCTTTCCGCGCAGAAAGACCGCCACCGTGCGCTTCCAGTCCGATGGATCGACCGGCGGTGCATCCTTCACCAGGACCGCAAACTCTTCCCTTCCCATGTGCGACCCGAAGGGGTACAGGCGCACTCCCTCGGCCCAGGCATGCAGCGGCTCCAGAAAAGGATGCAGCCTGCGATCTCGCTTCGCCGCCACCGCGAGCGCGTCTTCTTCGATCTGAAACGGGAGTTCTTGAGGCTTGGGGTCCAGCACTGCGCAGATCGTGCCGCTGCCATCCGGTCGTCGAGACAAAAGCACCTTACCATCTACCACGAGCTGCTCACTCAGAACCTTCGGATACTCACCCTCTAAGCTGTAGGAAACGGTCTGCCCATGCGGATCACGGAAAGTCGCCTCAAAACGACCCGTGGAAGGAAGTCTCTTCGCTCGAATGATGGCCGCTAGCGAATGGATCACAGCCAGCGTGCGGGACTTGCCGGTGGCATTTCTTCCGACCACGAGCATCGCATTCTCTAGCTCAAAGGGCTCCAGCGACCACTCGCCAAGCTTGCCTAGATTTTCGCTGTAACTGAACTCGCTAAGCTGCATGTAGAACTGACCTTTCGTCACCCACCGACGCGACATGATGCGAGGGATGGCATTCCTCTGTCAACGAAACCAAGCGGCCCTACTGCTGCTTCATCGCCTGCTGGCGCAGACATTCGTAGAGCAGCACGGCCCCGGCGGCAGAAACATTTAGCGACGCGCCGTGTAGGCCGGACGGCATCGGGATTTCTGCGCGCAGGTCACAGGTCTTGCGGACGAGCGGACGGAGGCCACTGCCTTCGCCACCGAGCACCAGGCCCACCGGGATCGACAGATCCAGATCCCACAGCGGCTGACCGCCCTGACCCGGCGCAACCGCTGCGACCATCCACAGCCCGCCTTCCTTGAGCTGCTCCATCGCTCGCACCAGGTTCGGCACCTTGACAATCGGCAGCGAGGAAGTCGCGCCCGCCGCCGCCTTGATGGTCGCCGCCGTCACCCCCGCCGAGCGGTCCTGCGGAATCACCACCCCGTCCGCCCCGAGCACACACGCCGAGCGAATCAGCGCCCCCAGGTTCTGCGGATCTTGCACCCCATCGAGCAGCAGCAAAAGCGGCGTCTTGCCGGCCTCCTGCGCCCGCGTTACCGGCACCATCGGGTCCGTCTCATACTCGAACTCGGCACACAGCGCGACCACCCCTTGGTGAACCCCGCCGTGCGTCAGCCGGTCAAGCTCTCGCCGCGACTTGCCGATGGTAGAAAGGCCCGCCTTGGCTGCCGCCGCGACGACTTTTCCAATCGCCTCGCCCTTGGCATCCTCCCCCTCGGCCACAAACAGTGAGCGAATCTCGGAGGGCCGCCGCTCGACCAGCTCCCGAACTGCATGAACCCCGTAGACGACCTGACTGCCCGTGCTGGCTTGCGTTTGCATGGCCGTCCTTGTACGCCAAGTCCGTCGCAAATCCAATCAGCGAGTGGGCAGTGCTGCCGGTGGGTCATTTGAAAAATTTTGGACAGCCGGCAGCTTGGCTGTCCCGCCCGAAACAGCAGAAATCTTCGGCGGCAGATCTGCCCCTGCCCAGAAAAATGTTCAACGATGGGGTGGCCGCGCTGCCAGTCAGCCAAAAATTCGCCAAACCAGGGCGGCTGCTCTGCTGGCCCACGCAAAAAATCAGCAAATGCCCGGCGGCCGCTTTTTCTGGCCCGCGAAAAAAAACGCAAACCCGGGGCGGCCGCTCTGCTGGCCCACGCAAAAAAAACGCAAGTGAGTGGTGGCAGCGCTGCCCAGCCCGAAAAAAAATGTTTTTGGCAGGGTGGCAGCCGTTCCCAACCTCTAAAGACGATTTTTAAAGGAGCTTGCAGATGCGCCCCGCCTGGAAGAACGAGTTTTGAACAGACTTGCTGCCGCTCCCCACCCCGAAGTACGTTGCGCGCCGCCATGCGCCTGTACTGCCGACTCCTTCTGTACTTGGTGGCCCTGTTCCCACTTCAGCCCGCTGGCGCAGAGCCATTGCGGATGCCTGCGGCCCCACTGCTGCGGAACGCAGTTCCAAGTGGCCTAGCGACATGGCGCGCCAAACCGAACAACGCGACATTTTGAAGAGCCTCCTCGAGTGCGAGCAAACAGTGAATTGACCAGCAACACCGTCGAACCGCTTCTTCGTGATCTGGGCGCACTGCTCAAGGAACGGGCGTGGTTTGCGCAACAGGATGCGGCACAGAGCCGCTCGGAAGATCGCGGCTACAAGCTTGATTTCCTGATGGCCTACCACGAAGTCATCTCTTTGCTAACACAGCAGGCAGAGGCTTTCGGGATCGATGTCCAGATGCTCTGTCTCGATGGCATCGACCCGGACACAGACTTGCTCTGATCGGACCCATAAACGGAGGGACAGCGAGCAGATCGCGCTATCATCGCCAGATGAACGCTCTTCGATTAGAAGCAGTTGTGATGGTGATTCTGGGTCCACTGGTGGGATGTAACCCTGCCGTGCCTTCTTCCTCGATGGATGCGGGCGGAGTGGACCTTGCGCAGCCTGCGACAGGTGATGGGGGTGGCGGTGGTAGTTCGTACACTGCGGCGGTGATCACGGCTTTTGTAAAGGCCGGTTCGTACAAGTCGTGGAAGGCGGAGCCTGCGATTCATGCGTCGACCGGACCACATGGCGGCAACGTCCGCACCTTCGTGAACGACACGCTGTATGCCTCGCTCAAGGCCGGTGCCACGAGCCACCCCAAAGGGAGCATGGTGGTCAAAGAGTTATACGGCAGCGGTAGCTCCACCATCACTGGTCATGCGGTGGATATCAAAGACGACACCAGCGGGGTGTGGGTGTTCTATGAAGGCTTTGCGCCGGGATACTCGTCGCCGTACTACTTTCAGGGGACGTCGAACTTCTGTGCAAGCTGCCACGCACCCGGCAAAGACTACGTCCTGACCGCCGCCAGCGCGCTGCCGTAGCGGCGCGTGGAAATAGTCGCTGCGGGGGTCGGTCGTGGGGCTGCGTCAGGTGGTGGTGATGGTGCCGAAGCGGGCGTGGAGGACGGGAATGGGAGTGGGGTGGCTGCCGATTCTGGCGACGACCCAGCGCTTGTGGGCCAGCGGGATGCCTCCGGACTCTTGATAGTCGTCGGAGTAGTGGCTGCCATGGGCCCAGCTTCCGACAATCTCGGCGCAGTAGTCATGGCGGCGGAGGAGTCCGCTGTCGTCGAAATAGAACGTCTGGCGGGGGCCGTGGCTTTCGTAGTGGGTGGGAAACTCGACCGAGAGCCCGTGCAGGGTCTGTCCCAAGTCGTGAACGCGGCTCACTTGCAGCAGCTTGAGGCGGGAACACAGAAACGGCACGCTCAGGTAGGTGCGCAGTGCGCAGCCGAAGAAGTAGAGAGTGTCCAGAGCGTCCCACCGGCGGTATTTGCGCAGGCCGGAAAAGGTTTGGCGATGCTGCTCGCTATGTGAAAGGGGTTTCTGAGGTGCGGACTCTGCGAAGAGGCGGACCCCGGTTCCCTCGCACACGCCGCGCTGTCCGGTGCGGGGGTAGTCGAGAAACTCGGTGCGATCCTGGTGCGGAAAGACTGCTATAGAGCGGGGTGCGGCGCTGCGGTGGCGGAGCTTGATCCACGGCAGCGGTCCGCCTAGTTGTTCGACTTCGACGCGAATCGAGCGGAGCGCGGAGAATCGGGACCAGCCACCGTGGCGCTGTTCGGCTCGCTCGGCGATGTTGCGGGCCTCAATCGGCCAGTCGGCGTAGCGGGTGGGATTCATCGGCGGAGGCGAGTCTAGCATAGCGAGTTTTCGTGACCTTTGCCTGTTTCTGCGGGCACCGCTTGCGGTATAGGTTGCGGTCTTATGTCCGTGACGTCCGACGAAGAAGAGTCTGCTGTGATCGCTGCCACGCCCCTTCTTTTGCTGACTGGGTTTTTGGGCAGCGGCAAAACGACGCTGCTCAATCGGCTGCTGCGCTCGCCGGGACATCCGCGCATCGGGGTGGTGGTCAACGAGTTTGGCCAGGTGGGAATTGACGGCAAACTGCTGCCGGGCAGCGGGATCATGGAGCTGGCGAATGGCTGCGTCTGTTGCGTGCGCGGCACGGAGCTGTGGGAGTCCGCGCTCGATCTGACCGACCGGGCCGGGGCGGAAGTCCTGATTGTCGAGACCTCGGGGTTGGTGGAGCCGCAGGCGCTGCTGACCCAGTATGAGCTGCTACCACCGGCGATGGCGGCGCGGATCGATCTGCGGGGGCTGCTCTGTGTCGTCGATGCGCAGTTTGTGGGGGAGGCGGTGACACGGCGAGCGGAGGCGCGGCAGCAGATAGAGCTGGCCGACCGGGTGCTGCTGAGCAAGCTCGATCTGGCGAGTGCGGAGGAATTGCTGGCGGCGCACCGGCTGCTCGATTCATTGGGGGCGACGAGTGATCGGGTGGGGCTGTCGCTGCGATCCAGTGATGCGGAGATTGCCGAGGTGCTGCGCTGGGCGTTCGGGCCACGGGGGCAGCACTCGCGCCGCAAGCGCAGTGGGGAAGAAAAGCGCCATGGGGCGAGCCAGCTTCAGGCGGTGTCGGTGCGCTTGCCGGGTCCGCTGCTCGGGCCGCCGCTGCAAAAATTACTCGATGAGCTGCCGGGCGAGGTGCTGCGTGCCAAGGGTTTTGTGCGGCTGTACGAAGGTCCATCGCACGCCGAGCGGCTGATGGTGGTGCAGCTTGCCGGTCATCGCGTCGAGCTGACCGAGGCCCCGGAGGAGGTGCGGGCGGCGGTGCAGGAGCATGGAGACGGCGCGCTGGTGTTTATCGGCGAACACCTGGACGAAAGCTGGCTGCGACTGCGGCTGTCCGCGTGTGCTGCGCAACTTCCCTGAAAAGATTCCTAAAGATCACCGGACATTTCGCTATGTTGCGGCTCGATGAAGCGAGCGCTCCCGTTTGTGATGGCGGCTCTGCCGCTGGCATCCCTCGACTGCGTGAAAGACTCGGCGCAGCCGGAACCCGCTGCACGCTTTGTG
>Ga0209174_10003042_pt1 | contig 10769 bp, 9 predicted proteins | sample JI91814BDNA_FD_187505 | JGI IMG/M metagenome (GOLD analysis project Ga0209174, IMG submission 187505) | Wastewater effluent complex algal communities from Wisconsin, to seasonally profile nutrient transformation and Carbon sequestration -... | ecosystem: Engineered > WWTP > Effluent > Algae...
CTGGGCAAAAGTGCAAACCGACCCCGCTCCAGTCTCTTTCTCCATAGCGCGTACCCATTGCGATCCCAGTACAGAATCTGGACATGGTCCGCACGCCGGTTAAAGAAGACAAACAGATGTCCGCACAGCGGCGACTTCTGCAGCACGGACTGCACGTACAGACTCAGTCCGTTGAAGCTCTTGCGTGCATCGACAGGCTGGGTCGCTACATACAGCTTCACAGACGGCGGCAGCGTCAGCATGGCACCCCTGTGACCGCACGCAGCACCGTGCGCAGAAGCCGCTTGGGAGTCGTCTCTGTCATTTGAATCCGTACTCCGGAAGGGAGGCACAGCGTCATGCAAACGGAGGGCTCATCGACGCATCGGCCCTGCAACGCCGCTTGCCCTTCCGCACTCGAATCATGGACCTGAACTGGGACCAAAAGGGGCGTAGAGGAAGAGGACCGCTGCCGAACAGAGGCTGCTCCACAGGCCTCCATCGCCTGTGCTGCAGCCTCGACAGTGGGGAAATCAATCCAGCGTAGCGCAGTCTCCGTAAGCTCAAGCGTCACCAAAGAATAGCTGTTCGTCTTTCCTATCTTGTGGAGCCACTGCACAACGCACAGCAGCGCAGCGCCGTGTCGCCGAAACGAAAACAGGTGCCACATCGCCTCGCGGCCTCGGGTCGCCCGCACAAGGTAGTCGTGCATGAAGCGCTCTCCAGACCGCTGCAAGTTCAGTCCGAAGTCTTGCGCTCCAACTCCTCTCGCCGACTCTTTCTCGGATTCTGTCTCGGATTCTGTCTCGGATTCTGTCTCGGATTCTGTCTCGGATTCTGTCTCGGATTCTGTCTCGGACTCCTTCTCGGACTCCTTCTCGGACTCCGCTGGCCTCGGCGCAGTCCTGAGCTTGGCGCGTAGCTTGGACTTCCAATTGTACAGTCGGCCTACCGAGAATCCCTCCTGCGCCGCATACTGCGCTTGAGAGCATCCACTCTTTCTCTGCGCCTCAAGTACCTGCGCCGCCTGCTCCGCCGTCCACGACGGCAGACTCAAGATATGAGACAGCTCTTCCTGGTCGATTCCGTTTTCCTTTACCATCATCTGTCACCTCCACCCCAAAGACTGCCCTCCTCCAAGTCACCCCTCAAGCTGCGCTTGCTCGGGTGGACACGGCCTGACGGTAGTTTGACCTTCCAGATCAGGCTAAATGAGAAGGACGGTACAATTGACTTGCTCTACAAGCCCGTTACGCCGGGCAGTGGCCGTGAAAGCCGTCCCGGCGAGGCGACGATCGCGGTCGAGGATGAGGAAGGTACAGGGCGGGTCGCGCGCCACCCGTATCAGCTCAGGCCTCTGCAGCGGGGACACGGATACGCTTCACGCCCCGATCCTGATAGGTGGGAGGAGCGCCTACTGAATCAATCCGAATAGTGGCTGTTGGGGGCCTGCAGATGCTGCGGGAACTCAGTCGGGCGATCGGGATCTGGATTGTGCGCGTGCAGAAATTCCTGCTTCGGCCCCGGATTCGGCCCCTTCTTCGCGAGATACAGATCGAGGGCCTTGTCGTAGGCCTCGGAGTTCTGTCGGTACACTTCCATCGCGTGAGAATCGGAGAAACCCGCCTGCTTGGCCGCTAACTCCTTCCGATTCTTCTCTTTCTGAGCCTCGTACTTCTCCTGCCCCGGAGATTTGGTATGCCCAGATTCCTCATAGGCTCGTGCGCGATCGAGCATGGTACGCGAAATCTCCTGCGATTTGGGCGTCTCCTGAATGACGATCGGATCTTCCTGAAGCGACTTCGGCTTCTCCCACAGACTAGAGACGGTTTTCGTGATGGTATCCCAAAGACCCATTGTCGATCCTCCGAATGTTAAATAACGAATGCAGCGCTCAACCGCCGAGAGAGGGTCTCCTTCTAAGACCAACGTGTTGAACAGCTGGGTCAGTTATTACCGTTATCGGACAAGCTGGCGGCTCGATGCGTGACCGCCTGCGCCTGCTCAATTCTCTCGCCCTTTCGAGCCCTTGCGCGAGGGGTCGGCGAGCGAACTTGCCCCAAGCATCAAGCAGCATCCGGCCACTGGCAGCGCACCAACACCATGAGCGCCACCGCACGCTCCTCAAAACACAGGTCGGCGCACCGGCACCCCAGGCTTGCGCGGCCGGACCAGAACTCACAAGACGAAGCAGCATGGAACATGCAGGACGTCTCCTGGATCTCGACCGCTTCGTTAAAGTGGTGCGAAGCTCCACGGATGATGCCCCTGGCGAGGCACTTCGCCTCTGAACGGTGGCTGAACTAGGCTTCAAGGCTTACCTGCAAGAAACGCCGCATAGAGCCCGGGAATATGCAGCCGCTGAGCAACCTCGCCGATGGCCTGCATGGGTGAGGTCAAGGACGGGCTCTGACGGAGGGTGATGAAAGGCAGGAGCTCGGCGTCGCCATCCCAACGACCGTCTGGCCGGAGGGCGATGAGTCCAAACTGCTGCTCTTTCCTTTCCCTCACCCGGCGATTTCGGGTGGTGGCCTTGGCTTCCGGGATGGGTAAGGGGCGGAGGTGTAGATCCAGCACAGCGCGATCCTTGAGGCGGAATAGGCGAAGACTAGGGGTGAAGGAATAAAAAAGGAGGACTTGCTCGTTGAGCCAGGCGAAGCGATTGTTGTTTCCCATCGCAACGGAGTCGATCGGCCGTGCGGAGCTGGGATCGAAAAGGAGCAGCACCTCTTCCTGAAATGGATGCTGACGAGCAAGCAGCTTGCCATCGGGGCTCCACTGCCAGGAAACCTCTCCGGAGAGCCCGCCGCTCTCATGAATGTTGTCGAACATCTTGTGACAGTGCCGCTCGCGCAAGTCATAAAGACATACGCAACCGCGCAGCATGGGATGGCTGCCCCACTGACACTTGAGTTCGTGTCCGAACGCCACGACCCAGCGCCCATCCGGTGAGATGTCCGAGGCTGGCCGATAGCCGGGGATGTCGAGCCGGACTGGCTTGCTGTTCCAGCGCTCCAGATTGGCTTCCTTGATCACGGAGTCCTCTTTCGCCCCGCGCGTGCGCACGACCAGCTTGCCCGCAGCGACATCCACGGGAATGTCGTCGATCAAGACTTGCTTGTCGGGGTTTATCGAGGAGCTGCTTAGGTATCCGTCACGTTCGTGGGGAAGGACATACAGAACCTGTTCCTGCTCCAGAGAGATCATGGTCGCAGGGCTCTCTGTTCCGTCCACAATCAGGGCCCGCCGTCCATCCGGCGAAGGGGCGCTGAGGGTGCCGGCCGGCTGCTCGTGTAGCTTCCTATTCTTGGCAAGACCAATGCTGGTGATTCCCCAGTGGGAGCCCACCGATAGCCGGTCGCCAGAGGCACTGAAGGCGACACTCTTGACCTGACCGCGAGGAGAAGGAAGCAGGACAAGCGGGCCCTTCCCATCCCACAGCCAAAGCCGAAAATCGGAGCTGACGACGACCTGCTGATTCAAAGGATGCCAGGCGAGGAGGGAGGGCTCCTGCCCGAGAGGATCGGAGATGGCAAGCACTTGCCCACCCTTCGCGTCGATCCATCGTACTTTTTCGTCGCGGCTGATCAGGGCGAGGCGTCGGCCATCGGGGCTTAGCACCACGTGGAGTGGCTCGCCTAAGGTTACGCCGTCTATGAGATGTCGGCGCACGCCGCTTGTCGCATCGATGAGCTCGAGCGCTTCCTCATGGGCTAGCGCAATAAGATCACCTCTGGCCGAAATTGTGTGATGTAGGTTTTTGCTTGTTCGAGTATCGACATACTTGGCAACGATCGCGCCGCTCTCCACGTCCCAGAGAGTTACGCCAACGTCAGTTGTGGCAGCGAAACGTCTGTCACCAAGCAGGAATGCACAGTTATCCGACAGTGATTCCTCGGTGCTCGCCAGCCGACGCCAGGCTCCGGTCTGCATAGACCAGACCACGGGTCCACCCTTGAACGGAAGAATTGCAAGCTGTGCGCCGTCTTCTGAAAAGACGAGGCCTTGGCTGGTGATGTCCAGGGCCTCGCGCATTTGACCGGTCTTTGCGTCCCCGATGGCAACGGTATGGGCGGTAGATGTGACAAACAGCGTGCCATCTTTGGACCACAGAATACGATCTAGCGATTGCGTGGAAAGCGATCTTTGCCATACTGACACCGGCCCAGAGGATATGGTCGGAGGCAACGGAATCGCTTCCAAGTCGAATGATCTCGACTTGAGAATCGGTAATGCGGGAACTCGCCCCGGCATGGTTGCCTCGTTATTATGCAGGTGCCCTCCGGCACAATCCGCACCCGTTGTGGCAGTCAGTAAGAGCAGCGCTATTTGTAACCTATGCATGCCATCCTCATTCTCGATTTTAATTCAACATATTATGGCCAGTACGATCTGATGACTTTGTAGTGCTAGAAGCAATTCTATGACGAGTTCATATGAGTGCGTTTTTCCGGGGACAGCGAAATGCGGTGCAGACGCTGGGCTATGACGACGAACTCCATTAGGGGCCCTGGAGACGCCAAAAGAAATCAAAACAGGCCCAGCGACACGCATGCGTATCGGGTATCTTCGTTCAGGGCACGATCTGTACGTGATTGATAGGTTGGAAGCCAGCTCCTGCAGCATATGCGTAGGAGTTGTTCGTGTACTGCTGAATGGCTCCCCAGCCCCAGACCGTCACTCCAAAGGGCAGTTGGCTCGACATCTCCTGTCGACCGTTTAGGCAGTTCCCGATGCCCTTGAACATCCCGCTGACCAGATCGACGCGCGTGTATTCATACTGCCCAACTGGCTGCCAGCCGGTCAGGTTGGTAGCCATGCATCCAAGCCGGACGTCGGCAAATTGGTTGTCGACCTTGGAGCGGCGACGTACGACAACCAGACTCGTCTCTGGGAAGGTGGGATCGGTAAAGAACACGTAGTGATTCAGGTACTGCTCGGAGGGCGTCGCGTTGACCCATTCGGGATCGCCGATGTTGTTATACGGACTCCCTCCCGTCATGTACCCCCCTAGGTAAAAGGGGTGCTCATTGTTCTGGCTTCGTACCACGAACGGTCCAGGACTGTTGAATTCAACTATCTCACCCAGGCGAAGAGAACTCGGTGCCCCCGGTGGCTGCGAAGGCTCCCAGGTGAGCGACGTACCATCGACCATCCCGACAAGCCGCCACGGCACAGACTCCTCTGCCATGGCCGACACTCGGTTCCGGTAACGGACAGCGACATATTCGCTGCCCATTGCTTTGATGGGAGCTATCTGCTGTTGCGCATTATCCTGATCACCCTGGGTCGTCGGAACTCGCATGCCGGAAGAGGCACCAAACACGCCAACGGGCTTATTCGACTGAATCGGGCTGCCTGTCAGCTCTGCGAGCTGCGTAAATTGCAGAAATTGTCCTGCTGCGAGCTGGTAGGTGATCGGTGTGTTCGCTGCGCCAGCCGCTATGCCTCCACCGCCAACGATGGCGGCTTTCGGAAGCAGTGTAACCATCGTCTGATCTTCGGCGGCTACGACATTGAGAGAGGGCGCTCCACTCAAAATGTCGTTGGTTGGTGCCTTGTATGCATTGATCGCAAGGTAGTTGGTATCCCAGGCGCTCGTCGGCAACAGCATGGTCGCAGCGCCGATAGCATTCGCTCCGCCGCCATAGGGATTGAATTGGTACGCCGTCACAGGATAGTCCGTGCTGATATGAAACGCCTTGCCGATACCGGATTGAGAGAAACCGGTGTCGGTAGACAGGGCTGCGGGTCGCGGGCAGTCGCTTACCGAGCCGCTAGCTAGCCTGGACAGGAAGATGACGGCGACTTCGCCGACGCCGAGCCCTAATGACGCGTCATAGGGCACGTAATCGACCTTGGGCTGGAAGTTCATGATTCCGTCCATGACCCTCGGAATGTAGGCAAATTTAGCAGGCGAAATCGACTGCCCGTCATACTGGATCTTGATATGAACCGGCAGGGGCCAGGTGTTGGAAACGAGTGCGGCGAAGCAAGAACCGTCCGCCTGGACTCGCTGCGCTGTCTTGAGTGCCCAGTAGTCGCAGCCATAGGAACTTTTGGAAGTCCGCGCTGCCTCGCACGGATTGGGTATGCAAAGGGCATCGGCGCACCCTTCGCTGGGGCCACAGGCCCGTTGGACAACCCCTCGGCAATCCACCACGGAGCGAAGATCGTTAGAGCACGTATTGGCGCAGATCTCGCTATCGCCCGTGCCTCCGTCGAAAAGATCGCCTGATAGGAGTGTCTGATTGCAGGAGGCAACTGCCAGGATCAGCCCCAGGCTCCCGCAAAGCAACGTCCTCTTGAAACTCGCATCGACCATCGTCCTCCCCCTTGAATCAAATGAATGAATGAAACATGTTCACTGGGGCGCTTACCCCGCTCGGCCACGCTCACAGAGCCCACGCCCGCAGCGACGCACTCGGTCAGACTGCGTGGAGCGTCTGTAAACACTCTCTAATCCGCCAGCCAGCCAAAGATCCCATTGGCGGCACCTTGGACTCATCAACCAAGCGCCAAGCTGATGAACCGTACTCTTAAGGCTCACGGCAGGGTATCCCTAGTATTAGGGACCACGCGCCGAACTGAACCCCTGCGGCTGACACCTTCGCTCACTTGCTCCTGCGTGCTCCCCCGAACATAGCCCGCCGCCACCTTGGTTCCGTTTGTGCTCCGCTGTGTGTTCATGCGAAACGGAATAACGTCTTGGAAGGGACATAAACGGCGATTGAGGAGTTCCCTACACCAGCGCACGTTGCCACCAGAAGATCGGCCTTGAACAGGCGAAAGCACCTTGGTCGGAATCAGGTAACGTTCGTCGACAAAGTTAGGGAATCTTCCCCCTATCGGGTGAGAGCATGCGGAAGGATTCCCTGCTCAACCCGAGACCCAGATCCGACCGAGCCGGTTGGACTACCTATTCCGTGCCTCCGGCGACCGGTCTATTGAATCCATGAATCATCGCAGGACGGAACAGTGTCTGCTGGGACTGGTTCGTGATACGCTAGGAAATCGCTCAACAACCAGGAGGAGAGCCCCAGAGGAGCCGATGCCAAAATCGACACATGCCAACGCGAGTGGTTTGCCAGCAGATCCTCCCCCCGATCAGCACAAGGCGGTCGAAGAGGAGCAGTGCATCGCGCTCTACGGTGCCATGCTAGCGATCGCCGCGTCAGACGGTTCACTAGACCCGGATGGGGTCGAGTTGCTCTACCGCTTGTTCGATCTGAGCGTACTTTCGGACCAAGGTCGGCAGCAAGTGCATGCATTCCTGAGCGCACCACCAAATGTGCGGGAGCTCCTTGCACCACTGCGGACCATGGACGACCAGGCTCGCTTTGGAAGCATGCTTCAGCTCATCGAGATTGCCTGTGCCGAAGACATCATCAGTGAGAGGAAGCGTGCGCTCTTGCAGGACGCTCAAGCGGCGCTGGGACTACACGACGATCAGGTGTACTCTCTAGAATCGTTTGTCGCTACGTTGCGGACTCTGCGGCATCGGGGAGTCGATAGCAAGGTAGCAGCCAACGCGATCAGACGAGCCACCGTGCGCCTCCTTAGCGCCGGAATCCCGGTGGAGCTGCCGACCGCGACTTCGCGATTGAGAGGGCACGCAGTTGGACTCGCTTGCGGATTGATGATCGCGGGTCTGCTCCTCGGCCTAGGCGTGGGGCGGAGCCTGGCGTGTGGACTCGGGGTTCTCATTTACGTCCTTGCTGTCGTGATGTTTGGTCGCGACCGTTCGCCCCCCAAACCCCCGCTCCCGACAGAGCGCAAGTTGCGAGTCTTTCCCCCCAACATTCAGGAATCGATCACGCTGCTTGAAGAACGCATCGTTGATATGAGCAGGCAAGACGATGGCGCTGCGGACAAATACGATTCCCACACCCGCCTCACCCAGCATCGCGAGGCGGTGCCGCAGCTTCTCCTTCAACCTTCACCAAAGCAATCGGTAACTCGCCACGGCCAGCCAGCAGCCTCCGTGCGCAGGAACTTGGACGCACCGGCTGGCCCCTATCTGTCCTACCTGGACATCCGCAAAACCCTTCAGGATGCCGATGTGCTGATGTTCCGGGGCACCCATCCAATTTCACGGATGCTTCAGGCCGGTGCGCAGAGCAGCTACTCTCACTGCGGGCTGGTTGCGTGGTGGCACCGCCGTGCGATGCTCCTTCAAGCGGATAGTGCATGCATCCAGGCCGTACCGCTCAGCATTGCGCTACAGAGCTATCCTGGTGAAGTGGACTGGTACCAGATTCGACCGGAGTATCGTCAGCTTATCAACGTCAGCAGCATCATCGAAGAGGCGCAGGTCAATCTCGGGTTAGCCTACGGGAAGACGGCCCTTCTTCGTACCATCTTGCACGACGTCGTGGGATTGAAGCTCCCGGCTGATTGCGAGCATCCAGAAGCGCTGTTCTGCTCTCAGTACGTTGCGCGCTGCTTCCGCCGTGCCGGACTTCCGCTGCAACCACAGAGCGACATTGCTACTTTCCCATCTGAAATCGCGATGTCTCCGATCCTTCGCTTCATTGGAACCATCGTACCCAACATGAGTGCAGCAGAGGCTCGCGCTCTCCTTGACCGGAGTCGTGCATCGTGAGCCCCCTTCGCAAGCAGATGCAGGTCTACGCTCGCGCCGACACTTCACAAGCCCTCGGTCAGGTCGCAACCACTCTTTTGCCTCTCGCCGCGATCTGGGCGGCGATGTTGTCGCTGGTTGGACGCTCACTGCCGCTTACCATGCTGCTCGCCATTCCGGCTGCGGCCTTGATGCTCAGGGTGTTTGTCATCGCGCACGACTGCGGACACGGTTCCTTCTTTCCTTCGCGTCGTGCCAACGACGTCCTAGGCTTCTTCCTGGGAGTGTTGTCGCTGACCCCCTACCGCTACTGGCAACTTACCCACAACGCGCATCATGCCGCATCGGGAAACCTCGACCGCCGTGGCATGGGTGATGTGACAACGCTCACTGTGTTGGAGTATGCCGCGCTCTCTCCTCTACAGCGACTGGGCTACCGAATCCTGCGCAATCCGGTCGTGCTCCTGGTCATCGGGCCCATCTTGCTATTCGGGATTAAACATCGATTTCCCTGGGATCTCACACGAGCACATCGGCGGGAATGGACAAGCGTGCTGGCCACCAACGCGGTCCTACTCGGGATGGGAATGCTCGCCCGGTCCACTGTCGGCGTTGGCTCAGCACTGAAGGTGCTCTCGGTCACTTGGCTACTCGCTCTCTCTGTCGGGATCTGGATCTTCTACGTCCAACACCAGTTCGAACATGCCTACTGGGCTCGCAGTAAATCTTGGGATTACGAACGGGCTGCACTCGCCGGCAGCACGTTCCTTGACTTGCCTCCCTTGCTCCGCTGGGTGACAGGATCGATCGGCTATCATCACATTCATCACTTGGTCAGCCGCATTCCCAACTACCAACTCGCGATGGTCCAGCAGGCCTTCGCGACCGAGCTGCATCCTGTTCGCATCGGAATCGCAGATGGATTTGCTGCGCTGCGGCTCAAGCTGTGGGATGAAGAGCGCGGACGGATGGTGTCCTTCGCTGACACCGCCCGCAGGCAGATTGCTGATTCGCTCGGCATCAACGACGCATCAGGCAGAACTGGCTGAGTTCCAACGAGTCCCAGCCCTGCACACTGACTAGCGCATGTGCTGGTTTCTACTTTGCCGGGATCCTCGTCAGGAGCCTCTCTGGACGGAGGCCGGTCGCGGCGGGAGCGGAGTCCTTGAATAGAGGCCCATCGGATGACCCGCTGGATCAACAACCACGGCTACTGCCCCACGGCCCGCTGGCAGATTGAATGGGAACCCAGGAGGAATCACCCCGCCCAGCTCCTTCGCTTTGTTGCAACTGGCCTGAATGTCCGTCACTTGAACGTAAATCACCCCGTTGAATCCACTGATTTTTCCGTCTGCTACGCGAAGGGTTCCGATCGCCGTTTCACCAGAGACGATCTCCGCCGCCTGATCTGTCCCCTGAACCGCAGTGAATCGCCAGTCGAATAGCTTGCCGTAGAATTCTTTGGACTGCATCAGGTTCGTCGTCGTAATGTCAAACCATGCAATTCGCCCCGGTCCAACATCCGGCTTTGGGTTCCCTGCATAGAGTTCTCCACTCACGAACGTTACCGCCATCGTCATCGCCAGAATCAATCTTCGCATCGCGTACCTCAACGTGACGATGGACTTACCTCGGGTCGGTTGCGAAGGTCAAGCGTACAGAGTCCCCCGTAGGGATTTCTGCAAGCAACCAACGTTCAATCAAAGGCAAAACTGGTGACGCAAACGGAGAGTGACTTTGAGGCCGAGCTAGCGCGCTTTCGCCACATGAGAAACAACTTCTTGGACGAGCAGTCCAAGTCGGCCAGCGCAGCAGCGGCCTCCCTTCAGCGCGATCTGGAAGTGCAGCTTCTCACCGCAGTGACACACTCTCTGCACGCTCTGTTGCCCAGGGAGTAGCAGCGCGAACATCTCGGAACCGGGAGTACGACCGGACAGATGGCGGCACAACAAACGATAGGTGCGAGATCCATGGCGAACGACGTGAGAGACATTCAGATTCGCGACGCCCGAGTGGAAGATGCTGAGCTTTTGGCAGAAGCCCAACGAGTCATCGCACGCGTTCCTGGTCGTCTGGCAGCTACGCCCAGTGAGTTGAAGGACGAGGTTTTTCGGGAGCGCATCGTTAGACTCGGTAACAGTGAATGCGGCAAGTTCATCGTGATGATGGCCGACGGGAAAATTGTCGGCCACGCACTTCTGGAGCC
>Ga0209174_10003043_pt1 | contig 10763 bp, 7 predicted proteins | sample JI91814BDNA_FD_187505 | JGI IMG/M metagenome (GOLD analysis project Ga0209174, IMG submission 187505) | Wastewater effluent complex algal communities from Wisconsin, to seasonally profile nutrient transformation and Carbon sequestration -... | ecosystem: Engineered > WWTP > Effluent > Algae...
TAGACTCCAAAATTTCCAATCCAAAAATTATTTAAGACTCTCTGGTAGTCTGATTTAGAATCATAATCAATTGAACGCACTTGTCCCACTTTCGCGCCGGGTGTCTTTGGCTCTACATCGTTAAGCAAAAGATTCACGGGAAGCTGCATCGAAAATCCCCATTTATTGTTGAAGTTCATATTGAGCCCGGGAGCTAAATATAAATAAGTATCTTTATTGTATTGATTGATACCAAAATCGTATGTAAACGTATCCGATGTTGGTCGACTATTTACGCCGGGTGGTGTCCATACCTGTGCAAAAAGATTCAGGGAAAATAAATGAAAGCAAATGAGTAGGAGTAGTTTTTTTTTCATAGGAAGTTGTGAATCGAATACAATTTTAAAATTGATTAGCCGAATATGAGTTAGAAATATAATTTATTTCATTTGTCTAGCAACAAAAAAATAAATATTTTCGGAAAAATTAAAAATCACTTGCATGTAAAATAAAGGATGACTGAAATATCCTGATTATTAAAAAAGAGTTCTAGTGTGATTGTGTAAAAGCAAAGAAAATATCTTTCACAGAGAGCACGGAGTTCGCAGAGAGTATTGATTCTTTTCTTTGTGATTCTGCGTGCTATGTGAGAAATTCTTGCAATTACGCAACCTCAAGTTTTAATTTTCTGTAATAAGAGGGGACGATGGAAAATAACAACAATAAATTATGGGATTTAATGGACAGAGAACCTGTCATTAACAAAGAAAATCTCGAAAAAGCATTTGCACATCATTTAGAATACACAGTCGGAAAACATAGAAATAATACAAATAAACAAGATATCTACGAAGCCTTAAGTTTTACAGTTCGTGATATTATCGTAGATCGATTAAACGAAACCCAATCCAATTACCGCGCTAAGAATCCAAAGCGTGTTTATTATCTATCATTGGAATTTTTAATTGGTAGAACACTTTCAAACGCTATGATAAATCTTGGATTGCAAGATATATTAACTGAAGTTCTCGCAGGATTTGGATATGATTTAAATGAAATCGTTGAATATGAGCCCGATGCAGGACTTGGAAATGGTGGCTTAGGTCGATTAGCCGCTTGCTTTATGGATTCCCTTTCCACTCTCAATCTTCCCGGATACGGTTACGGGATTCGTTATGAATATGGTATATTCAATCAACAAATAGAAAACGGCTCTCAAATTGAAAAGCCAGATGCCTGGTTACAAAAAAGCGGTAACCCATGGGAAATCATCCGTCACGAAGTAGTATATCCCGTTCATTTTTATGGACATGTGGAAACAAAAATTGATCCAACTGGAAAACTAATGTCTGTGTGGATTCCTCTCGAGACGATAGTCGCCGAAGCACATGACTATTCTGTTCCAGGTTACAATACAACAACCGTAAACAATCTACGTCTCTGGGTTGCAAAAGCATCCGAAGAGTTTAACTTCGATTATTTCAATCACGGAGATTATTTAAAAGCAGTTGAGGATAAACAAAAAACAGAAAACATTTCTAAAGTCCTCTATCCAAATGATACAACAGAGCAGGGAAAAATTCTGCGACTCAAGCAACAATACTTCATGGTTGCTTCTAGTCTCTTAGATATCATTAACCGCTACAAACGTTTTAACACAGACTTTACTCGCTTTCCCGATGAAGTTGCTATTCAATTAAATGATACTCATCCAAGTATTGCAATTCCAGAACTCATGCGTATTCTCATGGACGATGAAAAACTAGAATGGGCAACAGCCTGGGACATTACCACAAAAGTATTTGCTTACACAAATCACACCGTATTACCAGAAGCATTGGAAACATGGAAAGTGAGTTTAATCGAGTTTCTCCTCCCGAGACATGCACAAATTATAAACGAGATTAACTTCCGTTTCTTAAATGAAGCACGCAACTCCGGAAAATTAAACGATCACGAAATCATGCAAGTATCCGTATTCCATGAAGGACCTGATAAACTTTTACGCATGGCTAATTTAGCTGTGATTGGAAGTCATAGTGTAAATGGAGTTGCTGCACTTCACTCTGATTTGTTAAAGACACTTGTATTTCCTGCCTTCTACAAACTCTGGCCTGAAAAGTTTAACAATAAGACAAATGGAATTACACAGAGAAGATTTCTCCTCAAAGCAAATCCTCAATTGTCCAATCTAATTGCAAGTAAGATTGGAGATGAGTTTGCAACAGATCTAAATAAATTACGCGGATTAGAACAATTTGCCTCCGATCCAGAATTTGAATCTGAATGGAGACGAATCAAAAAAGAAAACAAAGAGCGTCTATCTAAGATTATCCTGAAAGATACTGGAATTATTGTAGATGTTAATTCTATCTTTGATGTTCAAATTAAACGTTTTCATGAATACAAGCGTCAACTTTTGAATATCCTCCATGTGATTGCTTTATACATCAGAATCCAGGAAAATCCTTACAAAGAAGTAGTTCCTAGAACTTTTATATTTGCAGGAAAAGCAGCTCCCGGATACTATATGGCGAAGTTAATCATTCGATTTATCAATGCAGTTGGCGCTATTGTAAACAATGATCCAAAAGTAAACGGAAGACTCAAAGTGGTATTCCTTCCAAACTACCGTGTATCTCTTGCTGAAAATATTTTTCCAGCGAGTGATCTTTCCGAGCAAATCTCTACAGCAGGAACAGAAGCAAGTGGAACGGGTAATATGAAGTTTGCGTTAAACGGTGCTTTGACTGTGGGAACGTTAGACGGTGCAAACGTTGAAATTATGGAAGAAGTAGGAGAGGAAAATATTTATATTTTTGGTCTTAAAACTCCAGAAGTATTAGATCTAAAGGCAAAAGGATATCATCCATGGGACTATATCAACAAAAGCGATGAATTGCAGAGAATTCTCACATTAATCAAAGAGAATTTCTTTTCTATGTCCAATGCAAATTTATTCCGACCTATCTATGACAACCTGGTGAATCAAGATAATTATTTACTCATGGCAGATTTCGATTCTTATTCAGCTTGCCAGCGGATAATATCAAATGAATTCAAAGATCAAAACTTATGGACTAAAAAATCAATTTTGAATGTTGCGAGAATTGGAAAGTTTTCCTCGGATCGAACCATCCAAGAATATGCAGAACAAATCTGGCATGTAAAACCAGTAGAAGTGAAAAGCCCATCAATAAAATATCAATTACTTAAAAAATAAAGGAAGAGAGTGAGACATGTTGGAAATTTTGAAAGAAGTTAATGAGTTTATCGACAAAAGGGAAACAGAGGGTAATCTAGATAAGGCGATCAATAAGCTATTAGAATTGAAAGCTACAAATCCAGATATGGATATTATTTGTGGAAAATTATCCAGTGCTTATTTTTATAAAGGTCTTTTTGAATCTGCAAATTCAAAAAAGCAAGAGTTGTATTATGAGCACGGAGTGAACTATGGTAAAGAAGCAATTACCATGAATCCAAAAGCAATCTACGGTAACTTTTGGTATGCCTCCAACGTTGGGATGTTAGGTCTTTGTCGTGGAATGATGGCATCTCTTTCTTCGATTGATCCGATGAAAAGAAGCTATGAAGTAGTCCTAAAAGAAAACGAAAAGTTTTTCTTCGGTGGTCCTCACCGTGCACTTGGAAGAATTTACCACCAGGCACCGGGCTGGCCTATTTCTGTAGGAAACAAAACCAAAGCTCTACAACATTTAGAAAAAGCAGTTGAGCTTGGACCGGAATTTTTTAATAACAGACTCTATTTAGCTGAGATATACATTGATATAGGGCAAAAAAATAAAGCTAAAGAACAACTAGAATGGATGGTAAAGAGAGAGCCTAAGCCAGAGCATAGAATCGAAGATATCGGTTACAAAGAAAAAGGAATCGAAATCTTAGGAAAATATTTCTAGGGTAAAAAAAATTAAGGACTGAATCGGTCATTTCGAACATCTCTTGTACACAATGATTTGTTGTGATTCAATTGATTGATGTGAGAAATCTATCTGGCAATAAACCGGTAGAGTGCGAAGGCGTTTGAGCAAAATCGCATCGCGGAGAAGTTAGATAGACCTCTCACGGTAAAGCTGTTCGAGGTGACTGAAGTAAGGCTCTTTTCTTATCCCGAAAAGTAGAAAGACATTCCTTGGATTCAACATTATACTCATGACAATCAATGTTTTTCTCACAGTAGGCAATTTTTCAATGGACTTCTAAATAAGATTATATAGAATAGAATATCCAATCAGAATCAACTATGACTAAATCTAAAGGTTATTTTATATGTGTCGATGATGAAATATCGGTTCTCGAGACTCTTCGGGAGCAGTTATTACAGCGATTTGGAGACACTCATTACGTAGAAGTTGCGGATAGTGCAGAAAGTGCACTTGCCTTGATCGATGAAATTCACAATAGCGGGGAAGTGATAGAGCTTATCATTTCCGATCAAGTGATGCCCAATATGAAAGGGGACAAATTTCTGGAGGAGATTCACAAAAAACTTCCAGACGCTATTAAGATTCTTCTAACAGGACAGGCTGGACTCGATTCTGCTATAAGGGCAATTAATCATGGGGGACTCAGTCGCTATGTCGAAAAGCCATGGAATATAGAGTTGCTCAGCGAGGATATAGATGAACTTATTACCAAATTCAGACAAAATCTGGAGAACTTACATATGCTCAATGAACTCAATAAGAAAATCCTCGAACTTGAAAAAGAAAACGAAGAACTTAAATCAGCTGTTAAAGAATAATTTTTTACTACTTCTAATTTTACCAATTTCTCTTTTTTCTCTCGATGTAAAAAAGAATTCGGATTCCCCCGGAAGTGAAGTCACTCCTTCTCGCATTGAAACCAACAAAGCTCCCCTCGAATTAGATGATGGAGCCGAAGGTCTAAAAGACGTAGAGCGCTCTGGAACAGATAGCGCTTCCAAGAAAAAAGCAAAAAAACATAGTCTTACCCCCGAACAATTAAAAAAGAAAAAAGAAGTCATCGAGAAAGTTTTAAAATATGGATCTAACAAAGAAAGAAAAGAGGCTATGCGTGAGTTGTCTCATTTTTCTACAGAAGGATTAGAAGACTTAGTTAAAATTGTTTCTGATACATTAGCAAACGATACGGACAATGGAATCAAAGTTTCCTGTTTAAGAACTCTGGCAGAGTTAGAAGTAAAAACCGAATCTAAAAATATCATCGAGGCAGTTAAAAATAAATCAGATGATGTAAAAGACGCCGCCATTCATGCGATTCAGAAATTAAAAGTAGAAGAAGCTTCTGAAGAGTTAGGATCTTTTTTAAAAAACCAGGACTTTACAAAAAGTAGCACGCTAGTATCGTCTACAATTAATACACTTGCCGAGTTAGAATCAGGAAAGAATAGCTCCGAATTTTTAGAAAATAAATTTAGAGATAAAACAACTAGCCTTGATTTACGTTCAAGCATTGCTTTGTATTTTGGAAAGATCAAAGACAATAAAGCAGAGTCAGCTCTCTTAGATGTTGCGACTGACGATTCAGAAGATGTAACACTACGCTCTTATGCAGTCAATTCTCTCGGTAAGATGCATTCACCAAGAGCAGTATCAGAACTCAGAACCATGCTCGCCAAGATAAACGAATCCAAAAGTAAAACAGAAATTAAAAAATACTCAGGACTAAAACTCTATGTAATTAGTGCACTTATATTACTGGGTGATAAAGACATTCTAAAAGACTTGATTGTGTATGCAAAAGATGATGACCCGGCTGTGCGGCTAAGAGCGATTAAACAGTTGGGAGAAGTTCCAGATCCAAATGTGATTGAACTTGTAGAATACAAAGCCCAGAGAGATCCAAACAGAAAAGTCCAGGAATTGGCAAAGAAAATCATTGAGGAATGGAAACAAAAAGGCGTTACTGATAGTAAGGGACAGATGAAAAATGCTACAACCAATCCAGATTCATCTTCTCCTCAACCGGTTGTAGACAAAAAAGAAAATCTAGTTCTACCTGTAAATCGATAGGAGAATTCTATGCGCAAAATTCTATTACTACTTGTATTTAGTTTTGTTATTTCAGCTGAGCCTTTGCCTCCTTCTGAAAAATATAACGGTGATATTTCGACAAAAGAAAAAAGAATTCGTGATTTTAAACAAGAAATTTCTGAAGTATCTTACTCTTTTCCCGCTCAACTAAAATTATTCTTTAAAAAAACCTACGGGGACTATGCTATATTTTATGATCGCAATGGGGATGAAGTTTACTATCGCTACAGAAAAAACAAATTCGATTCAGAATCCGAAAAATTACTAACAGGACTATTTGCCGGACAATCCTATCGGGTTAATGGAGAGTATGCGGGAGTAGCAAGGTTCACTGACGCGGTAAACGGGCATTTACTTCCAGCTCCGGTCTTTTATCTTAAAGACGAAAGGGACAGATGGTGGTCGTATGAAAGTGTTTCTAAATATAATGTAATCACCGTTAACCACTTAAAAGATAGAAATACGATTCCTGTCTACCGATTGGTTTCATTTGAGTCTACTGGAATTGACGAATTGATTTATTAGGTGAGTCGCTGGACTTAGTTGATTCAAATGCTCGCTTCCCCAGAAGCAGTCGTCAGCCTCACTTGAGGCTAACATTCGCTTCCCGTGTGGGAGAGGCTAGTCTTACTAGAAGTTGATGATGTACTCTAGTGAGGTTAGAATATTCCAATCTAGCATGGAGGATAGGCATGGATTCGACTGTGTGCACCACAAATCCCTGTCTGTCCAGTGATGGGAGGGATGTCTATTCTCCTATTCTTTGAGTGGCAATTTGTTCTTAGCTTGACAGCAGCAGACTCACGTGAGTATTGGGACTTTGGTTGTACAAGACATTGGTAAAGAATAGGGTCTGAAAATAGAATAAGCCCACTACTGGACTAAGAGGGATACCCCTCAACGACATGGAGTCGGAGTTCATACAGAGCAGGCTTAAGGATAGTTTCGACCAAATAGATTTTTGGTCAAGTGAAAGAAGAATAAGATTTTAAACCACACTTCGGTAAACTCAGTGTAAACTCCGACACTAAGAAAAATGTCCACACTAGAAAAATATAGGCTCATTACTCATTGACTGCCGATATTATATTCATTATATCGTAAAGCTTTAGGGATTAAAAAATGACCTTCTTTAATGCAAAACAATTTGAATCAAAACCAGAACTGCTAAATGGGAACCTTCAAATCATTGCTTGTGCAGGGTCTGGAAAAACAGAATTTGTATCAGAAAGAATTGCCTATCAGATTTATAAAAAAGTAGCAAAACCGGATCAGATTGTTGCCTTTACATTTACAGAAAAAGCGGCAGAAGAATTAAAGTTTCGGGTTCGTTCCAAGATACATGAATTACTTGGAAAGCAACCAGACATTGGTGACATGTACATTGGCACAATTCATGCTTTTGCGTTCAAAGTAATTCAAGATTTTATTCCTAAATATAGAGCATACGACATGTTGGACGAAGTTAAGAGACTTGCCTTTCTTTCTTCTATTAAGCATGATATTGATTTTAATTATCTTTTTAACTCTCTGAATAAAAGGTTTAAGTGGAACTTTTACCGTCATGGCAATAAACAAAATTGGGCATATCGAACTTTTATAAAGGACATTGATTTATACAGAGAAGAGAGTCTAACAGAAGATGCCACAGTTTCTGATAGCTTTCGAAATGCCTATAAAATATATTTGGAAAAGTTAGATGAGAAGCGATTCCTTGATTTCTCCAGCATATTACGAATAGCCGTTGATACTTTAGAGAAAGACCCGCGAGTAAGAAAAAAATTGCAAGAGCAATATTCTTTCTTTACTGTTGACGAATACCAAGATGTAAACCCTATCCAAGAAAAACTCATTCAACTCATCTCAAACAAAAAAAATGTATGTGTAGTCGGAGATGACGATCAATCCATATATCAGTTCCGTGGAGCAGATGTGCAAAACATTATAACATTCCAAAAGCGATATTCTAAAGTAGCTATTCATCAATTAGATATTAACAGAAGAAGTCATGATGCTATCGTCAAGACTGCGACAGAATTGATTAAACGCAATAATCCAGATCGATTAAAAAAGGATATTAAAGATAAAGGCTTAGTTTCAGAGAAAGGGGATTTGTATAAAGTTCTATTTCCAACACAGGAAGAAGAAGTTGAATGGATTGTAAAGAAAGTTAAATCTCTCGTAGGCACTGAATATCTAGACGGTGGCTTTCCAAGGAAATTAAAATACTCTGACTTTGCATTTCTTTTTCGTTCTATTCGTCACGAAGCAGATCCTTATATCGAGGCTTTCCAAAATGCTGAGATTCCTGTAATCTATGCAGGAACGGGAGGATTATTTAAGACACCAGAAATAACTTCCATAATCAAAATTCTAGAATTTATTACTGAATGTGACAATGACAAAGTGTATGATGACGAATTCTTAAAGGAAATACACGATTTATTACCAGATGAATTTTCATTATCATTTAGGACTATGAAAAGTGGGATTCTAACCATTCAAAGAGATGCGAAAGATCAGATACGACTTTCTTTACAGGGGTTATACGTTAGTATTCTTACACTCCTTGGTATTTCAGATGAGAGTTTTCATAATGCCGAAGATACGGTGCTATTATACAATCTAGGAAGATTGAGCCAGGCTGTTTCTGATTATGAAGGTGCCAGGGAATTTGTCACATTTAATAGTATAAAAGATTTTATTTGGTTCATACGACTTCACGTAGAAAATTCGTATGACAGTGGGAATACAGATTCTATGGCGGGTCTCATTGATGCAGTTCAGATTCTAACTATGCACGGAACTAAAGGCTTAGGATTTCCTGTCGTATTTATGCCTAGTCATTTCAAAGGTAACCATGAACCAGATTTTGGACCAACCTTACTTGATATTACAAAGTTTAAGAGTGATCGCTTTCTAAATTATCCAAAAGATGAAAGACGAATCTACTATGTTGGTATTACCCGCTCTAAAAAATATCTATTTCTAACGAGTGCCGAGAAGAAGATTGATGGGAAAAAAAAGGCTTCTCGAAGTGCTTTCTTTGATGAGATAACCGATAAATACTCATTATCCACAGATATTCCTGATCCTACAAAACGTAAACCTTGTAAAATAGAAGGAGTTTCAGAAGAAGCAAGATTTCCTACTAGCTACAGTGAGTTAGCCTATTACTTGAGCTGTGGCTATGATTATAAAATGCGCTTCATTTACGGTTTCAATCCGGAATTAGTTCCAGCACTTGGTTTTGGAAAACAAGTGCACAACGTAATCAATATACTCCACAAGCAATATGAGGATACGAAAAAGATTCCAACTAAAGCAGAAATTAGCAAACTCATTGAAGAGCATTTTTATCTTAGATACGCCGCAGACAGCATCGCAGATAGATTAAAAGTGGGAGCAATGAAGAGTATCGCGAAATATGTTCAAATGTGGGAGAAGGATTTTTCTCTCACTGTAAAAACGGAGCGTCCTTTTGAATTAGAGTTTGAAAATACTTTGATTGCTGGATCTATTGATATGTTAAAACGAGAAGAGGGAAATGAATCTGTTTTGGAAGTGATCGATTTTAAAACAGGAAAGCCGGACAATGATCTCATGCATAAATATGAATTGCAAGTGCAATTGTATACAATTGCTGCACAGGAAGCGTTAGGCATCAATACAAAAAAAGCCCATATCCATTTCATTGATACCGATAAGAATGAGCGAATTGCCGTGCAAACTTCACCGGATGCATTGGATACAGCACGGGAAGAATTAAGCTATGCGATAAGCGGAATCACAAAAGCAAATTTTAAACGTGATGCTAGACAAGACAAACTTTGTAAAACTTGTGACTGGTGTAGTATGTGTCCTAAACGAAAAGGTTTTAGGGGATAATGGAAGATTACCAGAAAGGACACAGGGATCGACTCCGAAAACGCTTTCTTGAAAAAGGCTTTGCTGGTTTTTCCGATCGAGAGATATTAGAATACTTTCTTTGTTTATGCATTCCAAGAAAAGACGTTAAACCAATTGCGGCAGATTTATTAAACCGATATGGAAGTATTTCTAAAGTGATAGATCAACCAATGGAAGATATTAAAAATGTAAATGGAATTGGAGAGGCAACTGCTATAAACATTTCTGCTCTTCGTGATTTTTTTGGAATCTACTTTTCCGATAAAGCAAAACAATCCAAGGAACAAATCACTACCATGAGTTCTCTTGTGGAAATGCTTCGTGCGAATATTGGGCATAAGCCCAACGAAGTTCTGTTTGCCATTTTCCTCAATGCCAAAAATGAAGTATTAGAAACCAAAGAATTAGGAGAAGGCACTGTATCGCAAGCCTCCGCTTTTCCTCGAAAAATTGTAGAAGAAGCTCTCAAACAAAAAGCAACTTCGCTGATTCTAGCCCACAACCATCCGGGTGGAATTGCTGAACCAAGTGGAGCTGATGAGAATATAACAATGGAAATTCAAAAAGCATTGGCACTCTTGGAAATATCTTTGCAAGACCATATCATTCTAGCGAATAATGAATATTATTCTTTTAAACGAGAAGGACTTTTATAATGAAAAGTAAGACGATAAAAGTAGAAAATTTCGAGATTGTTCTCTATTCCGAAAAGAATGAAGATTTTATTTCCTTAACGGATATGGCAAGATATAGGGATTCTGAAAGAACCAACTACATTATCCAGAACTGGCTTAGAACTAGAAATGCAATTGAGTTTTGTGGTTTATGGGAGCAGAT